>Ga0114941_100028_pt1 | contig 28469 bp, 21 predicted proteins | sample DevilsHole_FD_89580 | JGI IMG/M metagenome (GOLD analysis project Ga0114941, IMG submission 89580) | Groundwater microbial communities from Devils Hole, Nevada to study Microbial Dark Matter (Phase II) - Devils Hole | ecosystem: Environmental > Aquatic > Deep subsurface > Groundwater | place...
CCCAACCCCCTCTCCCACAAGGGGCTACCGTTTATACATATCTTGGGTATGTGACTGCAGCAAAGCCCCTCACCCCCCCAACCCCCCTCTCCCATAAGGGGAGAGGGGGGAGAAAGAGGTTCTTCCAACTTTATGGAAAATTGGGATCAGAGGGATTTGTGTATAAGCCGTAGCTCACAAGGGGAGAGGGGGAGTAAGAAAAAGACTAGATTCTCTCGTTCCCAGCCTTAGCTGGGAACGAGAAAGGATATCTCGCAGGACAGGCGTTCCCTCCGACCCAATGTCTCCACACCGGCTCTCACCAGTCCTCCTCGGCGTCTGCTTCCTGGGCTTTGACAGTCAGCCGCAAAGTGGGTGTTTTCTCGACTTGCACGGAGAGTTGGCTGATGGCTTCTCCTAAGTCTTTCTGGAGCGCTTGAGTGAGGGTTACGGGAAAATTCAGTTGAATTCCGCTGCTAAGGACTAGGTTGGCTAAATCCGAGAAATCTGTTTTGATAGTTGTGCGATCGTAAATGGTCAGTTTGAAATGGGGTGTTTCGGTGACTTTTTTCGCCTGCATGGCTTTTTTGATGCGCTCTTGGATGGCAGAGATTTCTGAATCGAGAAGTTTCCACTGCTCGGCGATTTCGTGATATCGTTGAGTTAGGGCGGTTAAGTTTTCGGTGGCTGGGTCGGGGCTGCACCGGCTGATGAGTTCTAGCAGCCGTCTGTGCGCCTGAGCCAGATAAACGGTGTCCATGTGGGCGTATTTTAGCTGTTTTTGGGTGAGGGGGCGTTTCCCCCAGTCGCTTCCCTGCTCTTCTCTGTCGGGGTTGGGGAAGTTGCAAAGTTTTTCGGCTATGGTTTTTAGTTTCAAGTTGGGTAATGGCAGGAGATAGTAGGGGATTTTCTTTGCCATTTCCAAGGTGCAGGTGACGTTCTTGGCTTTGGTTTTGCCGAGAAATTTGATATCGTAGCTGGCGTTGTGGAAGACTTTCTCGATGTCTGGGTTGGCCATGATTTGGTCAGTGAAAGCTGCTGCTAAGTCTGGCCGGTCGAGGACATCCAGGATGTAGGTTTGAGCGCCGGTTAGGTCTGTGGGATCGTCGGAAACTTGAATGAGGGAGAGTCTGGGTTTTTTGGTATTGTAGTCGGCGACTTCTGTGTCAGCCCAGAGGGTTTGGCGCTGAGCGAATTTGCTGATCAGGGATTTGATGTCACTGGCTGCTGTGAGGTAAGGCATTGGCTGAGTTCCTGATTTCGGTGGGGGGAGGTGCGGTTTCGTCTCCAGCATAAAGGTTTTTATTATCTCATCTGAGGGGGCTGGAGCCAACTGCCGGTGGTGCTTTAGCCCAAAAGTTTGCAGTTGAGCTTCAGCCCAAAGTTTGCAGTTGAGCTTCAGCCCAAAAGGTTCGTAGTTGAGCTTCAGCCCAAAAGGTTCGTAGTTGGGCTTTAGCCCAAAAGGTTCGTAGTTGGGCTTTAGCCCAAAAGGTTCGTAGTTGGGCTTTAGCCCAAAAGGTTCGTAGTTGGGCTTTAGCCCCACCGGCATTCGGCTATTGGCCAGGTGATATCCTGTCCGCCGGCAGTCTCTGGCAGTAGGGGCGGGGGCGGGTTGATGGCCATCTTTCGCGCTCGCCACAGATATATCGGCTGAACCCGCCCGTGCAAATGGGGAAAATAGATGCCGGTGGATATAAGAGGACTGCGCCGTCAGTGCTGTCCTTTGATGGGAGCTACCGGCAATGGGCGGGGCGGAATTGCCGGTGGCTGTTTGGCCTGGGGGCGGCCACGGGGGGCCGACCCTACATGCAGTAGGTAAGTATTAATACGGGGAATGCCGGTTCGGATTTTTTCTGCAGGCGGCAGATGGCACCTTTCGCACCGACTAGGCATTTGGGAGCGTTCGTTTCCATGCCCCTTGGAGTTAAGCTGCCAGAAAGGCCAGCACGCAACTGATTCCAAATTATGTTACAGTTAAAGTTTAATGCTCTCAAGCGTAGAGCAGCCGGAAGGCGTTGAGCACAGCACAGCTTCAGTGTTTGCTGGGAAGCGAAGTGCACTGTTTATACACCTCTGATGCCGTAAGGCGTTGAGCACGGAGAGGGACATCTGGCAAAGGTCAGGCTGTCCTGGCTTAAGCTGGCAGCCTACCTGTGCCAATAACATCCTGAATTGTTACAAACCTTAATATTGACCCCCTTGCCAGACTCTGGCTTTTGAGGCTTGCTTGTTAATGTAGAAACTTCAGTGTAAGGGGATGGCTGCTAAAACTGCAAATCAGCCTGACCCAGCACTGTTGATGGCCACCCTCAGCGACTTCTGGCTGGCCCAAACCCAAAAAATTGAGGCGCTGGCTCAGATCGTCGAAGTTCTCCAGTCTCAAGTTCAAACGCTCGAAGACAGGCAGAACCGTTTGGCTGCTCTGGAAGATGAAAATCTTGAACTGCGGCAGCGGGTATATTGGGATTCCGAAGACTACTGCTCTGTTGAGGATGAATTGCAGCGCGAATATTCGGCACAGAGGAGAGGAGAGGCGGCGGGATAAGTCCTGGACTGTAGCTGGGTAGGAGCGCAGGAGCGAATTCAGGTGCAAAAAATTTCTGACTTTTTCTGAAGGCGGAAATGTTTTTGCAGGGTAGCCGGCTTAGCATAAGACTAATTGACCTGCTAAAGAGTTATGTCTCCCCGCCGTTTGGAAAGGTTATTGCAGATTGATGCTTTGCTGCGCTCAGCTCAGCGGCAAACGGCTGTCAGCCTTGCTGAAGCAGTAGAAGTGAGCGAGCGGACAGTTCGCAGTGACTTGGCGTTTTTGCGCGACCGGTTCAATGCCCCACTGGAGTTCAGTCGCAAAAAAGGCTATCACTATACAGATCCGGCTTGGCGGTTGCCGAGTATTTCTCTGAGCAAGGGAGAGTTGTTTGCGCTGATACTGGGAGCCCGGATGCTGGAAGTCTACGCGGGGTCAGCCTATGCTTCTGAACTGCGTTCGGCGATTACTCGGTTGAGTGAGCGACTTCCAGAACAGACGTGGGTGGATTTGCAGCAAATTGCCGATGAGCGGATTATCTTTCGCCCGGGTGCGGAAATTAACCTTAACCCTGAAATCTGGAGTCAGCTGGTAGATGCCTTCCGCACGTCCAGGCAAGTTTGGGTAAAGTATTACACTGCGAGTCGGAATGATGTGTCCGAGCGGGTTATAGATCCCTACCACCTAGACATCTATCGCGGGACGAATCCCTATCTGATTGGTTATTGCCACCAGCGCCAAGCCGTGCGGTCGTTCCGGGTGGATAGGATTCAAAAGTTGCAGGTACTGGAACAGAAGTTTGTCCGCGATCCAAGCTTCAATGCTAAGGAGTACCTGGAGCAGATGTTTCAGTACGAGGTGGGAGGAAAGCCGGTGCCTGTGGCTATCTGGTTTAATGCCCCGACTTCACCTTATATAAGAGAGCGACGCTGGCACCACACTCAGGAGATTGAGGAACACCCGGATGGCTCTCTAACGCTGCATCTTGTGGTGGGGGGATTGAACGATTTGAAGCGTTGGGTGTTGGGATATGGCAAGGGGGCGGTGGTTCGAGAGCCGCCAGAACTGGTAGAATTAGTACGCGCCGAGTTAGAGGGTATGATGCCTCTGTATAATTTGGGTGCAAAAGGAGAAAAATGATGCGAGAATTGCCTTATGTTGAGTTATGCTTTAATCTGGCCGGTGAAAATATTCCAGCGGATCACGGGTATGCGCTGTACTCAGCGATATCTCATCTCTGCCCTGAACTTCATAACCGAGATGGGATCAGTATCGAGACGATTGCCGGCATTCCTGACCGGCAAGGGAAGATTTATCTGACGGAGAAGTCTCGGTTGCGGATTCGCTTGCCGGGGGACGAGGTGCCGGCGGTTTATCCTTTGGCGGGGAAGCTGCTGGGAATTGGAAATCATCACATCACGCTGGGGATTCCGCAGATTTTTATGCTGAAGCCGGCGGGTCAGTTGCGCTCGCGCATTACGGTGATTAAGGGATTTGAGGAGCCAGAGCCATTTCTGGAGGCGGCTCAGCGCCAGCTTCAGGATTTGGGGATTCAAGGGACAGTGGCAATTACCATGAATAACGAGGGGCAAAACGACCGCAAGGCCATCAAAATTAAGGGGTATACTGTGGTGGGTTTCGGCTTAAAAGTCAGGGATTTGTGCGATGATGATTCTATTAAGCTACAGGAGTGCGGTCTGGGAGGTAAGCGGCGAATGGGTTGCGGTATTTTTGTACCTGTAAAGGAGGGAGTATGAAGTCTTGCGACCGGCTACTCGCCAAGTCTTATGATCGTAAACTCTATCCGGACTGTCCGCCGGACTACGCGCTACTTGTGCAGCACAGCCGAGATGTGGCAGCAGGTTGTAAGGCCCTCGCAAAGGTGGCTGGGACTGCGGCAATTTTCAGCGCCGGTCTGGATGCTAAAACGATCGACCGCTTTGCGAACACCTTGCTGGCTAACGGGTGGAGCCAAGATTTAGGCAAGGCAAACAGCCACTTTCAAACAATGGTAACAGGACAGGCGGAGTTCCGGCAACTTCTCCGCCACGAAGTCATATCCGGCTTGTTACTCTTCCAAGATGAGCGCCTGCAAGATTGGTTCGCCCCTTTGGAGGATATCAAACTTGCTGCCCTGTGGGGGGCAATGGGGCACCATCGCAAGTTTGACTTGGGCACTCAGGCTAGTTCGATTATTCCCTCGCTTACTGTCCATGTAACGCACAAGGACTTTCAGGCCATTTTAAGGGAGATGGCGGCAGATTTGGGAATTGGCACACCACCAGTGTTCGAGAGAGATTTGACGATTGCCCCTAACCGCAAGGAACCCGGTGACATCCCCGCAAAGGAATCACTGATTGAGCTGATGGAAGAGTTTGAGGATTGTGAGTCCGAATTCGCTGATCAGAGAGAGCGTCGGTTTCTGGGGCTGGTTAAAGCCTATGGCATTGCTGCTGATGTGGCAGCCAGTGCCGTAGCCAAGCGCGGCGAATTAGCTGAAAACTACTCCCTGGCTAATTTTGTTGCCGAAGAGCTATCCATCGGGTTAAGTCCCTCCGACTTAACACTTCTGATAAACTCCTGGGCGTGGAAGCGCACAGCCTCCGATGCCGGTGGGGATGACAAGACGGAACTCCCCCCTGGTTTCGAGTTTTACGAATTTCAAAAAAATGTGGCAGCATCAGAGTCCTATCTGACCCTGGCTGAGGCCGGCTGCGGTTCTGGAAAGAGCCTTGCTGCCTATCTGTGGGCGCGTCAGTGGTGTGAGAAGTTGGAAAAGGAGGGTCGAAAAAACTTTCGGCTTTTCTTCTGTCTGCCAACCACAGGCACAACAACTGAGCATTTTAAAGACTATGCGCTTGAATCTGGGATTCCTGCCAGCCTCGCCCACTCTCGCTCCTCGGTGGATATGCAAACAATTGCGGCTACTGCGACTCAGGAAGAGGCTAGTGAGGGTGCGGATGCAGCACAAGCCGCTTGTGAGTTGCTTAATGCGGAGCGGGACAAGATTGAGGCTCTGGCTCTGTGGAGCACGCCTATAGTGGTGACAACTGCTGACACGGTACTGGGTCTGATGGCTAATGCCAGACGGGCTATTTACACGGCTCCTGCAATTATGCAGTCGGCGATTGTCTTTGATGAAATCCACGCTTTCGACGAGCGCCTGTTTGGCCACTTGCTCGTTTTTCTGAAAAATTTCCCCCAATTGCCGGTGCTGCTGATGACGGCTTCACTCCCAGAGGAGCGCCGGCGGGCAATTGAGCGAGTCCGTCCGGATCTGCACCCCGTTCCTGGCCCAGAAGAGTTTGAAATTTTGCCCCGGTATTGCCTCCAGTATCCTGCCACGGAGGAAGGGATCTGGGATGAAGTCGAGCAGTGTATTGCTAACAAGGGCAAGGTGCTGTGGGTTCGCAATCGCGTCGAGTGGGCAAACGATACCTATGATACAGCTCGCGATAAAGCTCGCGAGCTCTTTCCCGAAGTTGCAGTCAGTGTCTATCACTCGCGGTTGCGTTATAAGGATCGCAGTATCCGGCACCGGCGGGTGATTGATGACTTCAAGCGTAAGGGCCAAGCTGCCTTTTTGGTAGCCACTCAAGTGGCTGAGATGAGCTTGGATTTATCAGCAGATTTGCTCGTCACAGATATCGCATCTGTGCCTGCCCTGATCCAGCGGTTAGGCCGGCTGAATCGTCGCGCAACGCCTGAAGAACCGGGCGTGCCTAAAAAGGCGCTAATTTGCCCTCTGTCAGACCCCAAGAACGATGCTCTGCCCTATAAAGCCGGTGACATCGAAACTGCTTACACCTGGATTGACCGGCTGATTGCCCTGAACCGCCCGCTGCACCAGCGGGATTTATCGGAGAAATTTGCGGAAGTCAGCGTGCTGCGTGAATTTGACTTGGCTGCGGCTGAAAAACAAGCGTGTTTCTTTTCGGGTCTTTGGCAAACCCGACCTGGACTAACTCGTTCTGATGGCTACACCATCTCGGTAATTTTGGAAAAGGACTACAAGAAGTGCGACGAAAAGCAGTATGGCAAACCCACTCGCGACTGGCTGCGGCGTCACGAAGTCGCCATTCCAGTGAAAGAGGCTGCTCAGAAGTGGGATCGGGTTGCTGGTATTCGCATCGCCCCTGATGAGGCGGTTAACTATGATTATAATGAAGAGACTCACGAAGGGAAGGGTGCAGCATGGCGCTGAAGTATAAATTAACAGACCCAAATTACACTATCTATCACCGTGCAGCCCTCGGCGGGCTGGCTGCGACAGTACAAGCGTGGGGAAAAGCGCAACCGGAAGGCATTACCGCCGAAGTACAGCGAGATTTTGTAAAAATCTCGTGGGGCGATGACCTAACAGAACAGGAAGCTTTGCGGCGTATTCTGGCAGCCTCCTTCAAGCTGAGTGAAGGGCTGCTCCATTTACCCGGACATTTTATTGGTTCAGACAGGGATGACCTGCTGCTCGCCATTCATAATGGTCTTTGCCTCACCTTTCTCCAGCATCCGAAAATGCGTCCCGGTCAGAAGGAACCTCGCCGGTTTGAGTTAAAACCCGAAGGAGAGGAAGAGGGGCAGATATTGACCTACAAGGCCATAGACAGTTACGCCCACCAAAAGGCACAGGGGACGGGATTGCTAGATGAACCTAAACCCACCAAGAAAAGCAAGGGCCAAAATGGTCGGTTTCCTGAGATAGCCACGATTCCTCAATCGGTTGTTCCGGGGGCGATGACTGGCAAAACCGCCCTACAGGCCAAGCCCGATGAGGCGATCCTGTTACTCTATTTGATGGTAGGCTGCTCGGTTTTTTTACTCCGCCCGCGAACTTACCAGGAAAAAGCACAAGCTTGCATTGTGGTGCCGGATGTGATAGACTTGCTAAAGTTTGCGCGGGCGATGAAACGCCTTGTTGCGGCGGCGGACAATTTTGATAAATTTACCAACACTTATCTCGGACGTGTCGTGGGGGGTGCGGAGGAGGCTGCTTTGCGATTTATAATTGATATCCATGCAGGTGACATAGCTGGGGAACGCAGTCTGGCCGGCTGTCAGGCAATCGCGATGGGTAAAGTTGCCTGGGACAAAAACCAAATCAATCGCAGCATCAGCGTTAAGTTACGCGGCGACTATCCTGACATGGAGATATTCCGCGCCGCCTACCAAAATCTCGGTCGCAGCAAGCTGATTAAGATTGCCAAAGGTGAAAGCTTCGCGATTCCAGGGAGTCCAGTGCCCGAACTGGTTGCTGCTAACTTGGCGGCTGACCGGCATTGGTGCGCTCACTTTAAGGACTTAGTGAGCGAGAAGAAAGACTTTCAACGCATGCTATTCTCACAAAAAGGACTGAATAAAATGGCACAGGCAATCAAGGATGACGTGGATCTAGCCATCATCCGCGCCTTTCACACGGCGTGGGAGATGACGATGGGAAAATTGGGAGAACGAGCGCAGGATAATAATCTAGATTTCAAGCGGTTGGTTGAAGTGCGGCGGGAAAAAATTCGCAATGAGATATTGCGTGCTAAGACGCCTGATGCCCTTGCTTGCTGGTTTTTGCGCTTTTGTGCTGATGCCACTAAGGGGGCTGCTCTCGCTCCCATACGCGATGATGCCGAGAAGATTCGCTCATTAATTTTCAGGCCGCTATATTTCGACCGATTCCAGAATTTGCTGCTCTTCGCACTGCTCAGCTACGCCGGCAAGGAATCCAAAACTGAAACTGAAGAAGGAAAGTAAGTCATGGCCACTCATTATCTCTACGGTACAATTTTGACAGGTGAAGCTGTTGCCGCCAATAACCGAGGCGATAACATAGGCAACACGACCACGCTTCAGAAAGTGTTCCATCAGGATGTCCTGCATACGAGCGTTTCGGCAGAAGCCATCCGCTTTGCCATCCGCTATCGCTTTCAGTTGGAAAATTCTGAATTGGTGAATCGGACTTACCACACCAGTTCTGGAAAGCTGGAGTACAAAGATGAAAAAATGACCTATTGGAACCCAACAAGCGGTCAAGTGTATATTGATGATGACCTGATGGGTTTCATGGATGCTGAAGCTGCGTCTAAGGAAAAAGAAGAGGAACTGAATGATGAAAGTGATGTCCCGCCTCCCAAAAAAGACAAGAAGTCACAGGGCAAACCACAGGGAAAAGTAACTAAGCGCCAAAGTCCCCTGGCAATTGGTCGGGCTGTCAGCCTGCGCCCCTATCGAGGCGAGTTATCATTCAACTGCGTGAGTGGGGAGAAGAAGAAAGGACAGCTTTCTCTCTATAATGCGGAAATGCACACGACTGAGTACCAGTATTCTTTTGGACTTAATCTTGGGGATGTGGTGAACAAAGCCCATATTGGCCAGCTGATTGATGCGATTATTGACCCGCCGCAAGTGGCTGGCAATCACGCCCGCTTTGCCTATGATTTTTCACCGGCTTCTATCGTCCTGCGCTTCACTAACGCTCACTCGTCTCGCATCCAAAACTGCTTCGAGCATGAGGATTCTAATCGCTCTTACGCGCTCCGCAGTTTAATTCGGCGAATTGAAGCTCCAGATATCCCAGCAACTGAATTAATTGTTGGGGGCGAGGTTTTCCATACAGAAGAAGGGGAAAAGCTGAAAAAACTAGGAGTGACGGTGCTGGCGGGAGTATATGCTGCGGCTAGCGAGGCTCGCAAACGCATCGCTGCTTTGGGTGGCGAATACCAAGCTGTAGCGGGAGGTTTGCCGTGATTGCCTTGCATGTTGAGGTGCCTTATGCTAGTTTTCGCAAGTCCTACGCCCGTTCATTTGCGGAAACTTACCCGTTTCCCCCACCGGCTACGGTGTACGGAATGCTACTTTCTGTTGTGGGCGAATGGCGGCGAGCGCGACACTCCGGGGTACAACTGGCTTTTGCGTATAAAAAGCAACCCCGAGTAGCGACTACTCTGCGAAAATTAAGCCGTTTTAAGTATGGTGTGGCGACAAAGCAGTCCAAACTGGGCAATGCTCCAGATTTTGTAGAAACTCTATGCGGGATTGATTTTATCTGCTGGGTAGACAGTTCTCAAGAGTCTTTACAAGGTGGGGGATATTTAAGGGGTGAGCGCCGCACTCTTGAGTCGCGCCTAGTAGAAGCCATAGAGCGCCCGGAAAGAGTTGATCGCACCGGCATTGTTTATTTAGGCTTAAGCGATGATGCAGTCAATGAGATTTCCCTTGTTAGTGCTTTTCCCGAAGAGTGGCACTGGCTAACCCCCAGTGCGGATGGGGGGATTGAGCTGCCCGTTTGGGTCGATCACGTTGGCTCAATTCACACTCGCTGGCAGCGCTACAATTTTGAGAAGATACCTTCAAGCGTGACAGGGGAACCAACACGAGAGCGATTCATACCCATCGCCGATCCAAGGTGATAAAAGGGCAAAAGCCCACCCCCTAACCCGCTCACCGGCACACGGGAAGGGGGAGAATTTCTCTCGTTCCGCAGGACAACACCGGCTCTCCCGCAACGCTTGTATGTAATGCCGGCGTTGCGCTGTGCCGGTGCGGGGCTGAGCGAGTAAAATTGACCTAAGGCGCACAGCCGGCTAAGGGGCAATCGCAGCAGGATTGACCCAAGTCGATTAACTTAATAGTTTAGGGGTTTAACCTATGGTGTCAGTCAAAGATAAACTCACACTTCAAGAATTTATGGCTCTGCCAGAAGGAGATATTACCTGCGAGCTAGTTGATGGAGAAGCTATACCTAAAATGTCACCAAAATTCTTTCACTCTACGCTGACAGGGGCTTTTTTTGTACTCCTGAGCCAGTGGAGCCAAAATCGAGGCCGAGTAGGAATTGAATGGTCAGTAACGCTCACTCGCCGAGGGCGAGATTGGGTGCCGGTGCCAGATTTGCTCTATGTGTCCTACAGCCGACTTGCTGCAGATTGGATGCAAAATGAAGCTTGTCCTGTCCCGCCTGAATTAGCCATTGAAATCATTTCTCCAGAGCAAACCTTTGGAGAAATGAACGAGAAAGCAACAGATTACCTCAATGCCGGTGTGTCCAGGGTTTGGGTTGTCGATCCGCGAGCTAAGAGCATCACTATTTTCTATCCGGATGCCCCTCCTCAGACAAAAAGAGGCGAGGCAGCCTTAACAGATTCCTTGTTTGAAGGGCTGCAGTTGACTCCCCAGCAAGTTTTTCAACAAGCCGGCATTCCCTAGTTTTTTAGTGCTAATAATGGGAGAGGCGTCTCGCCTGTTCTACAATTCCTCTGATGCCGTAAGGCGTTGAAACATTATACCTTAACCGGCATCTTTTATGCAAACTATAGATTTTTCCGAAAAAACCGCACAAGAAACGATTCGCGTCTCCGCACTCCACGCTATTGCCTACTGCCCTCGCCTTTTCTACCTGGAAGAAGTCGAGGAACTCCACACCCAAGATGCGGCAGTTTTTGCCGGACGCCGGCTGCACGCTGAGCTGGAAAAACAGGAAGATGAGGAGTGGGAAGAACTCTTCCTGGAAAGTGAGGAGTTGGGTTTGCGCGGTCGGGTTGACGCTCTCCGCACGCGCGATGGGGAGACGATTCCCTACGAACACAAACGAGGGCGCTGCTTCCGGGATGAAAATAATCAGCCGCAAGCTTGGGAAAGCGACCGGCTGCAAGTTCTCGCCTACTGTTGCTTGATTGAATACGCTCTCAAAATCCGGGTTAAAGAAGGGAGAATCCGCTACCACGCTGATAATATTTTAGTTCATGTGCCGGTGGATGATGCGGGGCGGGAAGCGGTTCGAGAAGCGGTAAAACAAGCAAAAACGCTGCGAGAATCGGCACACCGGCCTCCTGTTATTGAGAATGAGCGCCTGTGCGCCCGCTGCTCTCTCGCGCCGGTTTGTCTGCCTGAAGAAGCGCGACTGGCGCACAACCGCGAGTGGCAGCCGATTCGTTTATTTCCGGAAGATGATGACCGGCAAATTATTCACATTTTGGAACCGGGAACGGCTGTGGGGCGCACGGGCGAGCAAATCAAAATCTCCCGCCGCAACCAGCCGGTGGAAACGATTTCCGCCCGGCAGGTGGGGCAAATTGTGCTGCACAGTTTCGCCCAGATTTCTACGCAAGCGCTGCACTTCTGTGCCGGTGAGGGGATTGGGGTGCATTTTATTTCTGGCGGCGGGCGATATCTGGGCAGCTTTGACAGCCGGCAGGGTTCTATTCACCGGCGCATCCGCCAGTATGCGGCGCTGAGCAATCCTGAGATTTGCTTGGATTTGGCGCGGAAGCTGGTGACTTGTCGCGGGGAGAGCCAGCGCAAGTTTTTGATGCGAGGTCAGCGGGGGGTGAAGAGCGTGCCGGTGGCGCTGAAAGGGGCAATTTCTCAGATGAAAGCGGTTCTCAAACAAGTGGCAAAAGCGGATTCCCTGTCATCTCTGCTGGGGGTGGAGGGAAATCTGGCTGCCCTGTATTTTGGGGCGCTCCCGTGTCTGATTTCCGAGGCGGTTGCGCCAGAATTGCGCTTTGCCGGTCGCAATCGCCGCCCGCCAAAAGATCGGTTCAATTGTCTGTTGAGTTTTGGCTACGCTTTGCTGCTTAAGGATGTGATGAATGCGATCCTGACGGTTGGGTTAGAGCCGGCTCTGGGATTTTACCACCAGCCGCGCACTCAGGCTACGCCCCTGGGGCTTGATTTGCTGGAAATTTTCCGAGTTCCGCTGGTGGATATGCCGGTGATGGCATCTGTTAACCGGGGACAGTGGGATGTTATGGCGGATTTTGACGTGCGGGGAGAGCAGGTTTGGCTGAAAGATGCGGGGAAAGAAAAGTTGATTGATATTTACGAGAAGCGCAAGGAGGAAAGTTGGAAGCACCCAGCTACCGGCTATTCTTTGACCTACCGGCGTCTGTTTGAGTTGGAGGTGCGGCTGCTGGAAAAAGAGTGGAGTGGGGAAGGGGGTTTGTTCGGTCAGTTAGTGTTGCGGTGAGGTGGTATTGTGGCTGAAGCGAAAAACTGGTATTTAGTGGCTTATGATATTCGGTGCCCGAAGCGGTGGCAGAAGGCTTACAAGCTGCTGCAAGGATATGGGGAGCGCCTGCAATATTCGATTTTCCGCTGTTGGCTGAGCCAGCGGGATCGGGAGAAGCTGCGCTGGGAGTTGGAGAGGGTTTTGGCGGCGGAGGACAGTCTGCTGCTGATCCGTTTGCCTAACCAGTGCGTGGAGGGGCTGCACGCTTACAACCGTCCTGGGGCGTGGCCGGTGGCCCAAGTGGCGTACCGGATTGTCTGAGGCAAGCACCTCTGGCTGTGAGGTGGCTGTGCCGGCATTGCCGGCGGGAAACTTCCAGCCGGTGTGCTTTTTGGGGTTTTGGGAGCGGTCAGGGGTGCTTGCAATTTGGTAGAATGTAGGTGGGGTAAGCGTTTGAGAGGAGGGCCATTCCTGTGAGGCGGGGGTTTTGGAGAGATTTTGCCGTGCCGGTTGCTTTTTGGGAGAGGTGGTTGTATAATGGGGTACAGGGGGTTATGGAGCAAGGGTTTCAGCCGGCGCTCTGTCCCAACCTTTGATGCCGTAAGGCGTTGAGCACCTATTCTATTCGACGTGTATTAAGAGCGCTGGACCTGTCCCAACCTTTGATGCCGTAAGGCGTTGAGCACGTGTATCCCCGCGATTGCAGGAACCGCACGGTACCGCTGTCCCAACCTTTGATGCCGTAAGGCGTTGAGCACTTGAGTACAAACTCGCGCGTACGCGTGTGGCCGGCCTGTCCCAACCTTTGATGCCGTAAGGCGTTGAGCACAGCGGGTTTTGGCTGGATTGGATTGACAAGGTTACTGTCCCAACCTTTGATGCCGTAAGGCGTTGAGCACTGCCGGAATGACAGGGTGTCTAGCATGAGCCAAGCCTGTCCCAACCTTTGATGCCGTAAGGCGTTGAGCACCAAGCGAAAAAAGCCCCTGTCTTTGTTTACCCCCCTGTCCCAACCTTTGATGCCGTAAGGCGTTGAGCACGCCGATATTGTTGTAACCAAGAGCGGATTTATTAGCTGTCCCAACCTTTGATGCCGTAAGGCGTTGAGCACAATAGAGCGAACCGATTTGAACCAAGATGAATTCGCCTGTCCCAACCTTTGATGCCGTAAGGCGTTGAGCACTCCTCGCGGCGGGACTGCCGCTGCAGGGCTAAAACTGTCCCAACCTTTGATGCCGTAAGGCGTTGAGCACTAAGATAGATTAGCCTATCTGTCTTGCGCTGTCAACTGTCCCAACCTTTGATGCCGTAAGGCGTTGAGCACGCTGAAGAAAAAGAGCTGACCGCCGAGATTGTGCCTGTCCCAACCTTTGATGCCGTAAGGCGTTGAGCACCCTGAACATCCCTCTGTATCAGGGTTTCCGGGTTCCTGTCCCAACCTTTGATGCCGTAAGGCGTTGAGCACGTGGATGGGAGGGGTCAACCCCCGCACCGGCTTCCCTGTCCCAACCTTTGATGCCTTTTGGCGTTGAGCACGATACAGCCCTGGCTATCTGCGAGGCTCTTCAAATCCTGTCCCAACCTTTGATGCCGTAAGGCGTTGAGCACCTAGGCATAGGAAACTTTAAATTGCAACTCCCCGACCTGTCCCAACCTTTGATGCCGTAAGGCGTTGAGCACCAAGCAGTTGAGTCCAGGACTCCTCAAAAAGTTTATGCTGTCCCAACCTTTGATGCCGTAAGGCGTTGAGCACTTTTGCCTCCAGAAAGGTGTGAGCCAATGACTTGCCTGTCCCAACCTTTGATGCCGTAAGGCGTTGAGCACGTACTTGTTATCAATAGACCCTAGCAAATTTATTTCCTGTCCCAACCTTTGATGCCGTAAGGCGTTGAGCACAGGTAGGACGTAAGGGCATGTTAGTTAGCTATCACCTGTCCCAACCTTTGATGCCGTAAGGCGTTGAGCACTTTTACCAGAACAGTTTTTTAGGCGCTCCCGCAGCTGTCCCAACCTTTGATGCCGTAAGGCGTTGAGCACTTGGCATTGGGTACGAAGTTAAATTTTTGGCATGTCCTGTCCCAACCTTTGATGCCGTAAGGCGTTGAGCACAGCCGAATCGAAAAAAGAGTAGAAGAGGGACAGGAGCTCTGTCCCAACCTTTGATGCCGTAAGGCGTTGAGCACACGCTGCAGGATACTACAATCTGCCTGTCGAGAGACTGTCCCAACCTTTGATGCCGTAAGGCGTTGAGCACCTCAATTTCCAAAGCCTGAACTAGAGGGCCCCACTCCTGTCCCAACCTTTGATGCCGTAAGGCGTTGAGCACTTTTCTGGAACTGGATTGATGTCGCCGTACCCAGCCTGTCCCAACCTTTGATGCCGTAAGGCGTTGAGCACTAAGGTCACTTCAAACCCATGAGGGAAGCTCGAGGCTGTCCCAACCTTTGATGCCGTAAGGCGTTGAGCACGGTATTGGCGGCGAGAAGCCACGTCGCAGAGCTTCCTGTCCCAACCTTTGATGCCGTAAGGCGTTGAGCACTTCAATCCAGGTTTCCTTCCTGGACTTGTTGCCTGAAACCGTCTGTCCCAACCTTTGATGCCGTAAGGCGTTGAGCACTTAGGAATAGGCGCTTGAGCTAGACTGTTAGCTAAATCTGTCCCAACCTTTGATGCCGTAAGGCGTTGAGCACACGTCGATAGTAGCGAGTATTTTGTGCTGAATCATTAGTCTGTCCCAACCTTTGATGCCGTAAGGCGTTGAGCACGACACAGATAAAGCCCGCCAAGTGGCCGAGCTATTCGCCCTGTCCCAACCTTTGATGCCGTAAGGCGTTGAGCACCCCTCAATCTGGGGAGAGTAGTCAGGGTTTTGCTCTCTGTCCCAACCTTTGATGCCGTAAGGCGTTGAGCACTGCCACGGGACACTATCTGAAGGCCGGTCAAGCGTCTCTGTCCCAACCTTTGATGCCGTAAGGCGTTGAGCACGGATTCCTCCTGGGGAGAGGTGCAGGCAGGATCTACTGTCCCAACCTTTGATGCCGTAAGGCGTTGAGCACCACCGAATATCGCGTCCATTTTTTGGACTGAGAATGCCTCTGTCCCAACCTTTGATGCCGTAAGGCGTTGAGCACCTAGGTGGACTGGAGTAACCTCGGTAAGCTTGTGCTGTCCCAACCTTTGATGCCGTAAGGCGTTGAGCACCGAAATTCTGCCTCCAAAAAGACAGAAGATCGTTTGCCAATCTGTCCCAACCTTTGATGCCGTAAGGCGTTGAGCACCTCAGGGAGAGAAAAGGAGTCGAAGCATCGTCACTCGCTGTCCCAACCTTTGATGCCGTAAGGCGTTGAGCACATACCTTCCGAGGGGAAGGAGATTCGTGCCGATGGCCCTGTCCCAACCTTTGATGCCGTAAGGCGTTGAGCACTCTTCAGTGAAACGCCCAGCTCTCGGGCCAGAGAGATCTGTCCCAACCTTTGATGCCGTAAGGCGTTGAGCACCTGAAATTTTGAATCTGGGGCAAGGAAAGTGGAAGCTGTCCCAACCTTTGATGCCGTAAGGCGTTGAGCACTGGGGAAGCGCTCGCAGCGTCTTCTTCACTCACCAGCTGTCCCAACCTTTGATGCCGTAAGGCGTTGAGCACAAATCACTAGAGTAGTGAAGATACGCGCCGCTAAGCTGTCCCAACCTTTGATGCCGTAAGGCGTTGAGCACGAGGTTCGGTTGCCCGCCGTCCTGTACGGGTGCTACCTGTCCCAACCTTTGATGCCGTAAGGCGTTGAGCACAACACGGTCGGCGCTAGTTTCGTCGTTTGGCTTCACTGTCCCAACCTTTGATGCCGTAAGGCGTTGAGCACTCGTCCTGATCTTTAACGCAGCTCCTCTTTTTCGAGAACTGTCCCAACCTTTGATGCCGTAAGGCGTTGAGCACATTAGCACTTTTTGCTCTGACGACAGAGTTGCTAGCCTGTCCCAACCTTTGATGCCGTAAGGCGTTGAGCACCCGATTGCAGCCGTCTCCAGTGCGCGGCTACCGTTCCTGTCCCAACCTTTGATGCCGTAAGGCGTTGAGCACTTCTCTCGAAGAGCTGGCTTTGGCCACTCAATTATCTGTCCCAACCTTTGATGCCGTAAGGCGTTGAGCACAGCAAATCACTAGTATCCTTTCGATGCCCGTCGGCACTGCTGTCCCAACCTTTGATGCCGTAAGGCGTTGAGCACTGCCAAGTCATTGACACTGGATCGACTACCGAAGCCTGTCCCAACCTTTGATGCCTTTTGGCGTTGAGCACGGGGGATTCAGCCGTCAGTCCTATGGGCACTAACAGCTGTCCCAACCTTTGATGCCGTAAGGCGTTGAGCACTTAATTTGGGCCAATGTTTTCCGTTTTGCCATTTGTGTCTGTCCCAACCTTTGATGCCGTAAGGCGTTGAGCACAACGAGGGCAAGGGCATAGCGAAAGCGGACCCGTCCTCTGTCCCAACCTTTGATGCCTTTTGGCGTTGAGCACGGCGGCTAAGCTTGGAGTTAGCCGCGAAGCCATAGTCGTCCTGTCCCAACCTTTGATGCCTTTTGGCGTTGAGCACCTAAGGCACTTTTGGACGGTGCCTGTCCTTTTTTGCTGTCCCAACCTTTGATGCCTTTTGGCGTTGAGCACGATGTTAGTCCGCAAATAGAACCAGCGATCACTCCTGTCCCAACCTTTGATGCCTTTTGGCGTTGAGCACTCAACTGTCTCAAAAACTCTCAACGGATTTAATTCTGTCCCAACCTTTGATGCCTTTTGGCGTTGAGCACTGATGCCACCGGATATCACCGCGCGCACTCGCACTCCTGTCCCAACCTTTGATGCCTTTTGGCGTTGAGCACGGATTTAAGCAAAGGCAGGAACAGGGGGAGACTCACCCTGTCCCAACCTTTGATGCCTTTTGGCGTTGAGCACGCACTGGCACCTCTGTCGATGGCACTGGCACCTCTCTCTGTCCCAACCTTTGATGCCGTAAGGCGTTGAGCACACAAAAAATCCGTTGATCGAGGTCTGCTGGTAGCTAGGCTGTCCCAACCTTTGATGCCGTAAGGCGTTGAGCACAGCAGCACAAGTTAGGGGTTGTCCGACCAAGAAAACGCTGTCCCAACCTTTGATGCCGTAAGGCGTTGAGCACAGTATGCGGTTCCTGAAGGGGAGTCTGCCTTAGAGGCCTGTCCCAACCTTTGATGCCGTAAGGCGTTGAGCACTGTCTGCCCGTCAATCTTAATCTCTGCACCGATTGCTGTCCCAACCTTTGATGCCGTAAGGCGTTGAGCACCGCGCAATCTACTCCCACGACCTCATAGCCAGCGCGGTCTGTCCCAACCTTTGATGCCGTAAGGCGTTGAGCACCCACTCGTTCCCAGTTCCCGCCTCAAATCGTCTAGCTCTGTCCCAACCTTTGATGCCGTAAGGCGTTGAGCACATACGCGAAGCACGGTGGATTGAGCTTTCTGCTTCTGTCCCAACCTTTGATGCCGTAAGGCGTTGAGCACGAATATAAATTCTCTCGGCCAGTGGGGGCAAACTCTCTCTGTCCCAACCTTTGATGCCGTAAGGCGTTGAGCACAAGAGGAATATCAAACGCAGTATGACAGGCGGCTACGAGGCTGTCCCAACCTTTGATGCCGTAAGGCGTTGAGCACACATCACACCCGGTCGTTGAGCTGTTTAACCGACTGTTCTGTCCCAACCTTTGATGCCGTAAGGCGTTGAGCACCGTTAAAATTCCGGCCACTACCGAGGCGCTGCAAGCTCCCTGTCCCAACCTTTGATGCCGTAAGGCGTTGAGCACGACAAGAAAGAAGCTTTGCGCCTCGTTTTGATCCCTCTGTCCCAACCTTTGATGCCGTAAGGCGTTGAGCACTATTCCGACGGATCCGCAGAGTTCCAAGCACTGCTAAACTGTCCCAACCTTTGATGCCGTAAGGCGTTGAGCACATACGGGGGCCGAATGGGGCGTGGAGAAGTCCAAGGCTGTCCCAACCTTTGATGCCGTAAGGCGTTGAGCACAAAGTTGGTCAAATTTTTCCGAACATTGAGATCGGCCTGTCCCAACCTTTGATGCCGTAAGGCGTTGAGCACGGGGTCAGCGGCACGCGCGTGTTAGTGGACAGTACTGTCCCAACCTTTGATGCCGTAAGGCGTTGAGCACGGTCTGTTTCGCCTGGATGTTGACATTGAAAGCTTTACTGTCCCAACCTTTGATGCCGTAAGGCGTTGAGCACGGCGATCGCAGGTCAGTATCACCTTGTTCTTGGACTGTCCCAACCTTTGATGCCGTAAGGCGTTGAGCACTAATCCAGTGGGAAATTTTCCTAACCTTGAGCTGGGGACTGTCCCAACCTTTGATGCCGTAAGGCGTTGAGCACTTTGCTGGGTACTAAGAATTTCAGACGCAATCGAATCTGTCCCAACCTTTGATGCCGTAAGGCGTTGAGCACACTACACCCTGCAAGAGCGGGTGACGGGTGACTGGCTGTCCCAACCTTTGATGCCGTAAGGCGTTGAGCACGAATCTGTTCTCTGTCGCGCCTCCCAGGACTCTAGGCTGTCCCAACCTTTGATGCCGTAAGGCGTTGAGCACGGCTTACTACGCTGGGGGCCAGGAGTCCACCCAACTGTCCCAACCTTTGATGCCGTAAGGCGTTGAGCACACGCCCCTTCCCGATGACCTTTTCCCGCCTGAAGACCCTGTCCCAACCTTTGATGCCGTAAGGCGTTGAGCACCGCAAACCGTGTTAAGCCTGCTGAAGTGTGCATTGACCTGTCCCAACCTTTGATGCCTTTTGGCGTTGAGCACCTCGGTCTGCGTTAACAGTTCGGCCAGAAGCGACTCCTGTCCCAACCTTTGATGCCTTTTGGCGTTGAGCACTCGGCCCTAAGCCTTACCCCCTGGATCCCCATTCCCTGTCCCAACCTTTGATGCCTTTTGGCGTTGAGCACTGAGCGGCAGTCTGTTTTTCGATAGACGTTGCATTAACTGTCCCAACCTTTGATGCCTTTTGGCGTTGAGCACGACCTAGACGCAGGAGTTAGAAAAGAAGACCCCCGCCTGTCCCAACCTTTGATGCCTTTTGGCGTTGAGCACTTCATAGGTTTTCTTCTCATTGCGGTCGTAGACGCACTGTCCCAACCTTTGATGCCGTAAGGCGTTGAGCACTAAAAGGATACGCCTTGTTAAACGCTCGCCAGTTTTCTGTCCCAACCTTTGATGCCGTAAGGCGTTGAGCACTAATCTTTGTCCCGCCACTCAGCCTGGTTCCCACCTACCCTGTCCCAACCTTTGATGCCTTTTGGCGTTGAGCACCTTCGATCTTCGGTCAATATCGTCTCTGAGCTTTAAGCTGTCCCAACCTTTGATGCCGTAAGGCGTTGAGCACTTAAAGGCCAACAGGTCGCGATAGTCTTGGGCTACTTCTGTCCCAACCTTTGATGCCTTTTGGCGTTGAGCACCCAACTACTCCTTCCTCTCCTATTTCTAATCCTAACTGTCCCAACCTTTGATGCCTTTTGGCGTTGAGCACGGTCTTACGTCACGCACTGCCGGCGATCAGGTACCCTGTCCCAACCTTTGATGCCTTTTGGCGTTGAGCACCTCACTATAAGCCACAACGCCGTTTACAGTTACAGCTGTCCCAACCTTTGATGCCGTAAGGCGTTGAGCACTCTTATTAAACGCTCGCCAGTTTTGGGGCCCAACCTGTCCCAACCTTTGATGCCGTAAGGCGTTGAGCACTCACGAAGAAAAGAAAAGGTTATGGGCAATCGATTTTCCTGTCCCAACCTTTGATGCCTTTTGGCGTTGAGCACCTTAAACCTTTCGGTGTTTGCGTCACACTATAAGTAGCTGTCCCAACCTTTGATGCCGTAAGGCGTTGAGCACCTTCTTCCGCGCCGAAATAGCAGGCGAACGCTTTTCTGTCCCAACCTTTGATGCCGTAAGGCGTTGAGCACAACACATGTTGGCCCGTTTTTCCTTGCCACTTGTGGCTGTCCCAACCTTTGATGCCTTTTGGCGTTGAGCACTGAGCCTTTTGCCGAGCCCCCTGGGTCGCCAGAATCTGTCCCAACCTTTGATGCCTTTTGGCGTTGAGCACCGAACACTAACTTAAGCAATGTAGGTTTAAGTGATAACTGTCCCAACCTTTGATGCCTTTTGGCGTTGAGCACCCAGCAGGTCGCGATAGTCTTCGGCTATTTCGCGGCTGTCCCAACCTTTGATGCCTTTTGGCGTTGAGCACCTGGTTGCGTAACCAGCCGGCCACAAGTACCCGACCTGTCCCAACCTTTGATGCCTTTTGGCGTTGAGCACCGGTTTAGTGGCCAGCTTTCTGAGGTAGCTGACGCTGTCCCAACCTTTGATGCCTTTTGGCGTTGAGCACAATGCGAGATGTGCATCAGAATAACCCCGAAATTTGCTGTCCCAACCTTTGATGCCGTAAGGCGTTGAGCACAAGATCGCCACGGTAAACCCATTGGGTTCGCCGCAAAGACTGTCCCAACCTTTGATGCCTTTTGGCGTTGAGCACCAAGGTAAGCCATCTAATCGTGTTGTCATAAAAACCTGTCCCAACCTTTGATGCCTTTTGGCGTTGAGCACAAGAACTCAGAAAAATGACTGATTATGTAGTGCAGGCTGTCCCAACCTTTGATGCCTTTTGGCGTTGAGCACTCAAATCTTGTCTGAATGTTGCGGCAGGAGCGCTCTGTCCCAACCTTTGATGCCTTTTGGCGTTGAGCACGAATAACAGTTTTAATAACACCTCTATCTTTAGGGACTGTCCCAACCTTTGATGCCTTTTGGCGTTGAGCACTGGCCATTGGCATAGTGGCGAAGTTTTACATTCCGATACTGTCCCAACCTTTGATGCCTTTTGGCGTTGAGCACAGTGCTTAGAACAGCTGCAGCAACTACTGGAGGCTCTGTCCCAACCTTTGATGCCGTAAGGCGTTGAGCACTCAACTCGGCTGTGTGGACGCGTTCGATCTCCTGCTGTCCCAACCTTTGATGCCGTAAGGCGTTGAGCACGACGACTACTTAAAGCAGGTGGAAGAAAACTTAGTGTCTGTCCCAACCTTTGATGCCTTTTGGCGTTGAGCACTAATCTGCAAGCCAAGCGGCGCAACGCTTTCAGCTGCTGTCCCAACCTTTGATGCCTTTTGGCGTTGAGCACTTCCTGAGCCAGTGGTGCACCTGCACCACTGGCGGCTGTCCCAACCTTTGATGCCTTTTGGCGTTGAGCACCTTACGCTCTTGATTGTGGCTACAGTCGCCACTCTCCCTGTCCCAACCTTTGATGCCTTTTGGCGTTGAGCACCAAGGAGAAGGCATTCCCTGGCTGGTGGTTCAAAACTGTCCCAACCTTTGATGCCTTTTGGCGTTGAGCACTGTTTGCTTCCGAAACTTTATTCCGAGCGACAAAACACTGTCCCAACCTTTGATGCCTTTTGGCGTTGAGCACAGTGGACGCCCCAGCAAGCGTGACTGTGCTTAAGTTCTGTCCCAACCTTTGATGCCTTTTGGCGTTGAGCACAGTACATACGAACCAGAGTCCAATAAGTCCAACACCTGTCCCAACCTTTGATGCCTTTTGGCGTTGAGCACAAGGTTCGCCGGGTCGAGTGGCTGCTGATTCCCCTGTCTGTCCCAACCTTTGATGCCTTTTGGCGTTGAGCACAGTGTTAGCAAAACCAACCGAACTGACCGAGGAGACTGTCCCAACCTTTGATGCCTTTTGGCGTTGAGCACATCTCCCACTACAAGAGCAGTGGGAGGTACTGGGCTGTCCCAACCTTTGATGCCTTTTGGCGTTGAGCACTGCTTTCACTCTCTCAAAGAGAAATACCTCCGAGCAACTGTCCCAACCTTTGATGCCTTTTGGCGTTGAGCACAGTTCGTGGCACCGGCTACTGGCTTAAAGTAGGGGAACCTGTCCCAACCTTTGATGCCTTTTGGCGTTGAGCACAAGGCTTTGTGTCTAGCGCTGGGTAAGACCCTTGACTGTCCCAACCTTTGATGCCTTTTGGCGTTGAGCACGAGGGGGAGCAGCTGAATCTTTTTGACCCACCAGTCTGTCCCAACCTTTGATGCCTTTTGGCGTTGAGCACATTTCCGGGTCAACGCAAGAGGCGAGCCAGTCTTGCTGTCCCAACCTTTGATGCCTTTTGGCGTTGAGCACAAGACACCACCCGAAACATCGGATAGCCACTAACAAACTGTCCCAACCTTTGATGCCTTTTGGCGTTGAGCACAGTATCGCAAAGTGGGACTATGAAGAATGTGGAGAACCTGTCCCAACCTTTGATGCCTTTTGGCGTTGAGCACACAAAAAAACTGAGCGCGCCTGCCTTGGCCAAAATACCTGTCCCAACCTTTGATGCCTTTTGGCGTTGAGCACTCGGCAGCGAAGTCCTGCTGAGTTCGACTTGCTCGGCTCTGTCCCAACCTTTGATGCCTTTTGGCGTTGAGCACAAGTCTTCGGGGCTGTAAACAGTTTCACCCGCTACTGTCCCAACCTTTGATGCCTTTTGGCGTTGAGCACAGAAGGGAGACGATCCACACAGCAAGTACGGTTCAGTCCTGTCCCAACCTTTGATGCCTTTTGGCGTTGAGCACTTCCAGGTTCAGTGTTTGATCGTTACGTTTTTATTCTGTCCCAACCTTTGATGCCTTTTGGCGTTGAGCACTACCCAGAAACAAAATGGAAAACTGTCGAGCAAGACCTGTCCCAACCTTTGATGCCTTTTGGCGTTGAGCACTACTTGCTCTTTTTGCAAAGTTTAAATTCCGCCCGCTGTCCCAACCTTTGATGCCTTTTGGCGTTGAGCACTTGGATACGGCAGAGTTCCGTGCAATGTTTGCGGACGCTGTCCCAACCTTTGATGCCTTTTGGCGTTGAGCACGGTTTCAAACCACTAGTCCCGAAGGACAGCAATTCCTGTCCCAACCTTTGATGCCTTTTGGCGTTGAGCACAAAGCTCGGCCATTGGAGTAGATTGGAACCCACTCTGTCCCAACCTTTGATGCCTTTTGGCGTTGAGCACTCGGAGATTGGCCGGCCCCGTACGCCTATACGTTCTGTCCCAACCTTTGATGCCTTTTGGCGTTGAGCACAAGGACACGACGTTACTTTTGCTTGTTGCAGTACTTCTGTCCCAACCTTTGATGCCTTTTGGCGTTGAGCACGCTTTCAAACCACTAGTCCCGAAGGACAGCAATTCCGCTGTCCCAACCTTTGATGCCTTTTGGCGTTGAGCACTCCACCAGACTGGCGCTTGAGTAGAAAGACCCATCCAGCTGTCCCAACCTTTGATGCCTTTTGGCGTTGAGCACTTCTTTTCCTCTTCCCAGTAAGACCAGGGGCTACGTCTGTCCCAACCTTTGATGCCTTTTGGCGTTGAGCACGGCGTGCCGATTTCGTTGCCAATGTCAATACCCCAGCTGTCCCAACCTTTGATGCCTTTTGGCGTTGAGCACCAAGTCAATTTCCGGGACTTATTCCCCGCGACAGAACTGTCCCAACCTTTGATGCCTTTTGGCGTTGAGCACTCCAACCTTTCCTCCTGGGCCTGTACCAAAAACTAAACTGTCCCAACCTTTGATGCCTTTTGGCGTTGAGCACACAGCACAAGACACTCAGCAACACGCTCTCTACTGTCTGTCCCAACCTTTGATGCCTTTTGGCGTTGAGCACTACGCTGAAGGAACGCCAGAGTACTTCACTCTGCTGCTGTCCCAACCTTTGATGCCTTTTGGCGTTGAGCACGCTGCTGGAGTGAATTGGCTGAGAGGCTTTTTTCGCCTGTCCCAACCTTTGATGCCTTTTGGCGTTGAGCACAGGTAGGTTTGGCTCTTGCGCAAGCAGTGCCGGTAGCTGTCCCAACCTTTGATGCCTTTTGGCGTTGAGCACCCTATGCGACGCTCGGAGGGAAATTTGTTCGCCGCTGTCCCAACCTTTGATGCCTTTTGGCGTTGAGCACTTTCCTTGACAGCTCAATTCTTGCCAGGTTGTACTGGCTGTCTCAACCTTTGATGCCTTTTGGCGTTGAGCACCGGACATTGCCACATAACAGTGGCCTCCTTCAGACTGTCCCAACCTTTGATGCCTTTTGGCGTTGAGCACTGGAGGGGGCGGCTAAGTTCATGCTCAATCCTCTGCTGTCCCAACCTTTGATGCCTTTTGGCGTTGAGCACCAAGACCAGAATCAGAATATTCAACCTGTAAAATCCTGTCCCAACCTTTGATGCCTTTTGGCGTTGAGCACGTGCGGATTCTCCTGATTGCGGGGTGCCGGTACTCCTGTCCCAACCTTTGATGCCTTTTGGCGTTGAGCACCTTTCCGGCACGTTTGCTGCCGCTCGACTGGGCACTGTCCCAACCTTTGATGCCTTTTGGCGTTGAGCACTGGATAGCGGCTTGCTGCTCCTCCCAAATCTCTTTGCTGTCCCAACCTTTGATGCCTTTTGGCGTTGAGCACTACCGGCGAGCGGTGGGGGGCTATCGGTCAGTTACGGCTGTCCCAACCTTTGATGCCTTTTGGCGTTGAGCACATTGCACGAGCCTGTCGGGTTGTACCAGTTGTCTATTCTGTCCCAACCTTTGATGCCTTTTGGCGTTGAGCACATGCTTGCGCGCAGCAGTTGCCTTGGGAGATGACGCCTGTCCCAACCTTTGATGCCTTTTGGCGTTGAGCACTAGCGGATACCAAGAACAATCGTCAAGCCCTAGACCCTGTCCCAACCTTTGATGCCTTTTGGCGTTGAGCACCTCAACATATAAGCGTTATGCAGCGCAATGATAAACCTGTCCCAACCTTTGATGCCTTTTGGCGTTGAGCACCGGTTTCTCAGGGAAGAAGCTGGCCTGTCGAGAGCTGTCCCAACCTTTGATGCCTTTTGGCGTTGAGCACACAACCACTCCAACAATGCCTGCCGGGTGCCATTTTCCTGTCCCAACCTTTGATGCCTTTTGGCGTTGAGCACGTCAAACTTGTAATTATAAACCAAGCTCCAGTATCCTTCTGTCCCAACCTTTGATGCCTTTTGGCGTTGAGCACTGCCGATACGGGCAGTCCAAGAACTCAGACAATCCCTGTCCCAACCTTTGATGCCTTTTGGCGTTGAGCACCATAAAAAAACACGGCCCCCCGCCCAAAAAAGGCTCCTGTCCCAACCTTTGATGCCTTTTGGCGTTGAGCACTAGATCGTTAGGGCGTACAAATCTCGCAAATCGTCCCTGTCCCAACCTTTGATGCCTTTTGGCGTTGAGCACTAATTTTATGCCAACCTACTGTGACTTGTAGTTCCTATCTGTCCCAACCTTTGATGCCTTTTGGCGTTGAGCACCCGCAGGTTCTGCCGCAGGCTTCGGTGATGCCGCACTGTCCCAACCTTTGATGCCTTTTGGCGTTGAGCACGTGCAACGGCCAAGAAGCTGAGCGAGAAAGGGAGCCCTGTCCCAACCTTTGATGCCTTTTGGCGTTGAGCACGTGGATGTGGATGCCGCGCCGGTGGCCAACGATAACGCTGTCCCAACCTTTGATGCCTTTTGGCGTTGAGCTGCCGATGGTGGATGCCGCGCCGGTGGCGATACTGTCCCAACCTTTGATGCCTTTTGGCGTTGAGCACACGCGTCACTATCTGTTGAGACCGATGGAACTAGCTCCTGTCCCAACCTTTGATGCCTTTTGGCGTTGAGCACCCTCACTATCTGTTGAGACCGATGGAGCTAGCTCACTGTCCCAACCTTTGATGCCTTTTGGCGTTGAGCACAAACTCTTTCCGACACTCGACCGAACGAAAGCTCAACTGTCCCAACCTTTGATGCCTTTTGGCGTTGAGCACTCCCCAAAGTGTAGAAGCGTGTTAAATAGCGTTTCCAACTGTCCCAACCTTTGATGCCTTTTGGCGTTGAGCACCCCACCACGGGAAAGCTGACGCCCAAGGACTCTGGGCTGTCCCAACCTTTGATGCCTTTTGGCGTTGAGCACACCAACTGGTACGCCATTTTGCCGTGAAGGGCCGGCATCTGTCCCAACCTTTGATGCCTTTTGGCGTTGAGCACGTTCCCTTGGGCTCTGGTCGAATGAAACTTTCTTGGCTGTCCCAACCTTTGATGCCTTTTGGCGTTGAGCACGTTCCCTTGGGCTCTGGTCGAATGAAACTTTCTTCTGTCCCAACCTTTGATGCCTTTTGGCGTTGAGCACATTTCAGAACTGGAAAACTCCGAATACGACGGACCTGTCCCAACCTTTGATGCCTTTTGGCGTTGAGCACTAACGTTCGAGGTCTCAAGCAAATGGCCGTTAAACTGTCCCAACCTTTGATGCCTTTTGGCGTTGAGCACTGGCTTGATTCTGAGGAGTTTCGCGCCATGTTCTTGCTGTCCCAACCTTTGATGCCTTTTGGCGTTGAGCACTACCAGACAACACCTTGGTGAGTGAAATTTCCGCCCTGTCCCAACCTTTGATGCCTTTTGGCGTTGAGCACCAGTTATTGGTGTCGTTTCCACGTAAACCATCCTCCTGTCCCAACCTTTGATGCCTTTTGGCGTTGAGCACGTAGCAGAACTGGAAAACTCCGAATACGACGGACTCTGTCCCAACCTTTGATGCCTTTTGGCGTTGAGCACTGGGTTGACTGCGAAGAGTTTCGCGCCATGTTCCCTGTCCCAACCTTTGATGCCTTTTGGCGTTGAGCACTAGCGGGGGTCGTCGGAAGCCTTGGGCTCATGGGCCTGTCCCAACCTTTGATGCCTTTTGGCGTTGAGCACCCGGTGAGTTCTTCCCTCTGCCCCGCCGAGCAAGGCTGTCCCAACCTTTGATGCCTTTTGGCGTTGAGCACTGGTCGAGGCTTTTGGGGTTGAGCGAAGTGCTTTCCTGTCCCAACCTTTGATGCCTTTTGGCGTTGAGCACACTCGCCTGTTGTGGGCGTCTCTACCTCGAGTGGAACTGTCCCAACCTTTGATGCCTTTTGGCGTTGAGCACAGATAGACTCCCGGTAGGCAGGGGAAGTCCTCCTGCTGTCCCAACCTTTGATGCCTTTTGGCGTTGAGCACACAATAAGATTGAAAAGTATCGCACAATAACGATAACTGTCCCAACCTTTGATGCCTTTTGGCGTTGAGCACAATCTGCTGTCCTGCAGTTTGGATAACACGCCATCCTGTCCCAACCTTTGATGCCTTTTGGCGTTGAGCACTGCCGCTCCCACCAGAGATAAGTAGTCCTACTTTGCTGTCCCAACCTTTGATGCCTTTTGGCGTTGAGCACGAGTGGGAGTGGCCTTTTTCTTGCGGCAATCGTTCTGTCCCAACCTTTGATGCCTTTTGGCGTTGAGCACACTATTACTGGCAGCTACCTGCCAGACGGGCTGAAACTGTCCCAACCTTTGATGCCTTTTGGCGTTGAGCACCAGGACAGCAGATTCATTTCGGCGCCTTATCAACACTGTCCCAACCTTTGATGCCTTTTGGCGTTGAGCACATGCCGGTGCCACGATTTTTTTCTATCCCTGCCAACCTGTCCCAACCTTTGATGCCTTTTGGCGTTGAGCACCACTCAGTGGCCTGCGACACGCGAACTTATGGCCTTGCTGTCCCAACCTTTGATGCCTTTTGGCGTTGAGCACTCTAGAGTTTGTCTAGTTTTGCTCGACGCGTGTCGATCTGTCCCAACCTTTGATGCCTTTTGGCGTTGAGCACAGTAACGGCCATATTGGGGTCAATTTCTACCCCGACCTGTCCCAACCTTTGATGCCTTTTGGCGTTGAGCACAAAAACCCGATCACCCTGTGCAGTCAACTGTTCCCCTGTCCCAACCTTTGATGCCTTTTGGCGTTGAGCACGTCGCCGCAATCGAATTGGCCGACTTTTATTACTCCCAACTGTCCCAACCTTTGATGCCTTTTGGCGTTGAGCACGGTGCCGACGAAGACACAGGAGTTGATCCAGGGGTGCTGTCCCAACCTTTGATGCCTTTTGGCGTTGAGCACATCAAA
>Ga0114941_100029_pt1 | contig 28410 bp, 18 predicted proteins | sample DevilsHole_FD_89580 | JGI IMG/M metagenome (GOLD analysis project Ga0114941, IMG submission 89580) | Groundwater microbial communities from Devils Hole, Nevada to study Microbial Dark Matter (Phase II) - Devils Hole | ecosystem: Environmental > Aquatic > Deep subsurface > Groundwater | place...
ACCGGCTAGATTGCCGGTGGCATCACATCCCTTGTGGCCATGATTTGGGCCCGCCTGCCCCGACAGGGAAATTTGTGTACAATTTGTACACAGATTGGGAAGCAAATATGTCAAGTTACTGGCTTGTTGCTGGTGGCATCACATCCCTTGTGGCCATGATTTGGGCCCGCCCGCCCCGACTGGAAATGGCAAGCAAATATGTCAAGTGACCGGCTAGATTGCCGGTGGAATCACATCCCTTGTGGCCCAGATTTGGGCCCGCCTGCCCCGACAGGGAAATTTGTGTACAATTTGTACACAAATTGGGAAGCAAATATGTCAAGTAACCTGCTTGTTGCCGGTGGAATCACATCCCTTGTGGCCATGATTTGGGCCCGCCCGCCCCGACAGGGAAATTTGTGTGCGTCTCTGATGGTTCGGGAGTGCAGAAAATCCAAAGCCTTGACCCAGAGTTGGCGAAAACCCTGAAAGCTAATGGGTTTTTATTGCTTTACAACTTAGTCGAATCCACCATGAGGAATGCTATCCAAGCAATCTTTGATGAACTCGCCAGTAGCAAAGTCTCCTTCGATAGCGTCAAAACCGAACTCAAGATAATTGTCCTTCAAAACCTGAAAGCCTGCGCTCCTGATAAAGTCCATTTGAAAATGAGTAATATATCTCTAGATATCATAACTGCCGGCTTCGATCCAGAAAGACTATTTTCAGGTAACGTTGACGGAAGATTGATACGGGAGACAGCGAATAAATACGGGTTTTCATCTGAGACAAAGGACAAGGACGACGAAACCAAGAAACCCCCCAATAATGGGGATAAACTTCTAATCGTGAAGACAAACAGGAATAATTTAGCACATGGGATTCAGTCCTTTGAGGAAGTCGGACGGAACTATTATATCGAATAACTCTTGGAAATCAAGGAAGAGGTAAGAGAGTATTTGCGGCAGATACTGGAGAATCTCAAAGTTTATCTTGACAATAAGGAGTATTTGGAATCACCGACGGGTACTCCTTAATTTTTATGGACTGATGTGATTCAGGATGCTTTGCGCGATTACCTGACCCAACTTGACGGGAAGGGCGTTCCCAATCATACGCCCCACAGGATTAAATATCACGGGTTCCGCAGGATCTACAAACTGGTAATCAGGGGGAAAGGTTTGCAACAGTGCTGCTTCCCTCAGAGATATTGCCCTGTCCTGTTCAGGGTGCCCGAACCGCCCGTTTCCGAAACCGAAACACTGGGTCGTGATGGTTGGACTCGGACGATCCCATTCCATCCGACCGTAGACTGCGGGATAAGTCTTACCGCTGTTTTTAGTATGACATTTCGCTACTAGATCGCCAGCCCAGTCTCGCCAAGTTCCTGCGGGCTTAGAAGCGCGAATTCGGCGAATATTGAGGTCGGAAAGCTTGCTGCACCGATGAAGTCGGTCAGTTTTGGATGATTGACCGGCGTCAAGAGGTTCAAAACCGGCAATGGTACTTCTTACTGTTTCGTAAGTTGCCTCATCGTGCGTTGTGGGAATTAGATTGATTTTACCTGACTTTGAGGCGAAAAATACCAAACGCTTGCGCATTTGAGGAATTCCGTAGCGCTGACACTCAACGTCGTAGAAGGTGACAAAATAGCCTAACTGATCCAATTCATTGGTGAATTCCTGAAAGACTGTATGCCGTCTCAACTGGGGGACGTTTTCCATAGTAACTATCTCTGGCTCGCACTCCCGCACGAGGCGAGCAAAATCTCGCAAAAGTTTCCACTTAGCCCCTTTGTCGGCGTACCGCCTCGAATAAGTCGAAAACGGCTGGCATGGAGCGCATCCTGCGATCACCTTGGTGTCCCCCTCGCAGAAATGTTTTAGTAAGTCCCGCCCGCTAATGTCCTCAACACTTTGGAGGATAAACTTTGCTTTGTTGTTGTAAGTATAGGGTAACTGACAGGCTGGATCGATGTCATACCCGGCACTGACAGGAAGACCGCTGAAAGCAGTGGGTTAGCCCTCCAGCACCGCCAAACAGGTCTACTGCGAAAATACCGGTCATTAACCACCTCTATAAGATTGAACTCAATCCAAAAGCTAGCTTACTGCATCCGACTGCCAACTGCAATGCTCCCTCCGGGTGCGCTACGCTAACGGCTAAGGATGAGCCGGCCTGACATAAGAGGCGATTGGGCATTGGGGATGCACAGATGCGTAGATGCGTAGATGCGTAGATGCGTAGATTGGGCATTGGATTTCCCCTAAATCCTAACCCCAAAACTCCTAATCCCCTAATCCCCAAATCCCGGCCCCAATCCCCACCGGAGAATTTTGGATGCGTGGATGCGTGGATTGGGGATTGATTGTTGTGTTCAATGCCCGATGCCGCATTGCCTGCTGCCCCATTGCCTGCTGCCCCCATGCCCACCGGCCTTCTATTTGGTGCCCGCAACGGCATAAAATGATAGGTTGGCAGTTTCAATACCAGATACCCCCCAGCAGTGAAGCTCTTTATTTACCACACCCCGGAATCCACACCCACCGGCAGCGTGCCGGACTGCGCGATCGCGGTCGATGTCCTCCGCGCCACGACCACAATGGCAACGGCACTCCATGTCGGTGCCGAGGCTGTGCAAGTCTTCAGCGATATGGATAAATTGATGAAAGTTAGCGAGGAGTGGCCTGCCGAGAAGCGCCTTCGCGCCGGCGAACGGGGCGGTTCTAAGGTGGCTGGGTGCGAACTGGGGAACTCCCCCCTCGACTGCACCCCGGAACTGATGGGAGGACGCCGGCTGTTCATCAGCACCACCAACGGCACTCGCTCCCTGCAGCGGGTGCAAGACGCTGCATCGGTTCTGGCGGCGGCTTTCATCAACCGGCAGGCGGTGGTGGACTATGTGGTGGCCAAGCAGCCAGAAATGGTTTGGATTGTCGGTTCTGGTTGGGAGGGCAGCTTCTCTCTGGAAGATACCGCCTGTGCCGGTGCCCTCGCGGACAGCCTCCTGACCGCTACCGGTGCTCAACTGGGCGAACTGGCGGGCAATGATGAAGTTATAGCTGCGGTGACGCTTTACCGCCAGTGGCAGGACCGTCTGCTGGAACTGATGCACCACGCCAGTCACGGTCAGCGCCTGCTGCGCCTCGAATGCCACGAAGACCTGAAATATTGCGCTCAAACCGATATTCTCGACATCGTGCCGGTGCAGCGAGAACCGGGAGTGCTGGTCAAAAATGGGTAATGGGGCATAGGGCATGGGGAATGGGGTGTACTGCCCCATTCTCAGAATTATCTATTAGCAATTAGCAATTGCTCCTTCAAACAGGCGGCAATGCGGCGTGCGGCTCCGGGCTCGCCCATGCGCCTCTGGCCATTTTCAGCAATCTCTTGCAGCCGATCTGGATCGCGCAGCAGCCAGCGCACAACACCGGCAACTTCTGCGGGTTGCCGCACCAAAATTAAGGATGGCCCCAGCAGGCGGCTTTGGGCCTCGGCAAAGGCGGGGGTGAACTGGGGTCCTGCGCCTGGAATGGCGATTGCCGGCTTTCCCAAACCGACAAACTGTTCTGTGGCGGTGCCTGCCATTGCAATGGCCAGGTCTGCCAGCTGCAGGCACTCCACAAAAGCGTGCTGGCTGAGGATTAGGGTGGCATTTCCCAGACTGAACGTCAAAGCGGAACTGTCGCCAATCGGGGGCAGAGTTTTCTCCTTGAGCTTGAGTGCGGACAGGTGGGATGTCTGCGCGGCGCTTTTGCGCTCTTTCTGCCGCCAGCCATCCACTTGCAGCTTTTTGCACAAGGGTTCTAGACTTAAGCCAGGGGCGATCGCCGCTAGAAACACCGGATCGCGTTCGTAGAAGGTTTCGCACATGCCAGTGACAGCTTTCATTATTAGCTGCCAGTTGGCGTAAGCTTCGGGTTCTCTGGAACCGGGGAGGAGGGCGACAATTAGGGAGCGCTTGATTTCGTTGATTTCAGCATCTGGATCGTAGAAAATCGCCGGTGGGTTTTCCGAGTGGAGGTCGTCCATCATCGGGTTGCCCAGATCGAAGGCTGGAATGGAAAACCTGCGCAAGTTGTCTGATGTCAGCGAGTCTCTGGGAAAGACTGCTTTACACCGGCGCTGGCGCATCAGCCATCGCTCCCAGGGCAGATAAACGCATTCTGACTGGCTCTCGCGACGCCCATCCGCCGAGAAGCGCTTCAGCGGGCCGCTTTCATCCCGCAGATAGTATTCCGATTTCGCCGTTCCCACAAAGGCATAGGTAGCTCCGCTCATCCAGGCTAGCAGCAGGGGCACAATATCCCCCACAGCTAAGATGGTTCCGCCTTCTTTGGCCCAAGCCCGCACGGCTCCGATCTGGCTGAAAGTCAGCTGGAGCAAGCCGCCTTGCAAGTCCCGCCACAGCTGACGCCCATCCATATAGATAAAGCCGCCCGAGGGCATGGTCTTGACGGGGCCAATGATCGGGACGCCTTGCATGCCGGTGTAGGCTCGCCCCTCACCCACCAGGGGGAGAGCTGCCAATTTTGGGGGTTTTGGCAAAAGCTGAAGTTGCCGCAAAATCCGGACGGCAATGGCGTCCTCCCCATGACCATTGCTCAGGCAAAGTAGCTTCAATCCCTGAACCTCCGCAAGATGCCATTTTTATCCAGGATAGCTGTCGGTGGCTTGTTGCGGACAGGCGGGACGCCTGTCCTACGGTTGCTCTTTTTATCCGAGGTTCGGTTAACCGAATAACAACGGTACTGAGAAACCCGGTTTCTTTAAGAAACCGGGTTTCTGGGGTGTACTGCTGTTGCCGATTTGGGCGATGGGGCGAGTGGACAGGCGGGACGCCTGTCCTACTCTTTGTCTCTGAGGTTCGGTTAACCGAATCAGAAGAATCGGTTATCACGACCTGAAAACGGCTGGCATTCTCCTGCCGGTGAAAATATTGGACTATAATCAAGAAAGAACGCACGGGGATGTCACGGTTTCGACGTGGTGGCGAAAGCTATCCTGTGATTCAGGCCGAGAGTGAGTCTTCTCTCGTAAATACCGGGCTCAAAAAAAAGTAAATGCGAATAACATCGTAAAATTTGCTCGTAAGGAAGCCCTTGTGGTTGCCTAACTAACCTCTAATCAGGTTCGAGCGTCTGTAGTCTGACTCCGTTAAGGGCTGCGGACAAAACCCCAACGGATGCTCTAGCAAGTGTTCTCTGGTTGGCTTGCTGGAAAAGATTTAATCAGAGCATCCTGTCATCCGGGATAATGGATGGTTCCCGCCCTGAGGGTTAGAAGGGCTAAGCCTGTGAATGAGTGGGAGGTTAATACCTATCACGGAAAGCGGTTCGACTCCGCTCATCTCCATGGATCAGTTTTGCTAATAGAAACCGCCCTATTTCACTAGGGCGGTTTTTAGATTATTGGGGGCACTATATGAGACAGTCGGTAGTAACTCTAACTTGTGCAAATCCGGCTTGTGGGAAGCAGTTTACCAAGCCGCGAGGTGAGTTTAATCGCAGTGAAAGGCTAGGCCGGCAGCATTTTTGATCTCTCAAGTGTTCCGCACAGTTGAATGGCATAAAAAACTTTAAAGACAAGATAAATATAAATCACGCTCACTTGAAGAAAGGAAGTGAGAGAGATGATTATTCTCCTTTTAGATATTACTTGAAGTTCATCAAAAAATCTGTTAAGCAAAGGCATAAAGAGTCTTCTGTCACCCTGCTTGACCTCAAGCAGGTGTGGGAACGGCAGCAAGGTATTTGTCCCTATACGGGATGGTAGTTAGTGCTTTTACCTTGCACAACAAGCTATTTGGGGATGCCTTTAACACCCAACCGCGCTAGTGTTGACCGGCGGGATTCGTCGAAAGGATACACGCCCGACAATATCCAATTTGTGGCAATTATTGCTAATTTTGCCAAAAACGCTTTTCCTGAAGAACAATTGATTGAATTTTGCTATGCAGTCACCGGCTTCTGGGGACAGGAACACAACAGATCCTGCCTTTTAGCAGATGCCGGTGAGTGCAATATTAACAGCTTACCCCAGCTGGTGGCAGAACCGGCTAGACAAGTTAACCGGCGCTTCGGAATACTCTCCCTTTCGCCAGCATCTGAAATTGGCGAGACGGCGCGTGAAAGGCAAAGACCGGCAGTGCACTATCACCCTGCAATATTTGAAGGAACTGTGGGAAAAACAGGGCGGGAGATGCCCTTACACCGGCTGGGAATTGGACAATCCTGAAACAACTAAAGATTGGGACAATCGCCCACTCCACCCCAGACGGGCGAGTCTGGACAGGATAGATTCCTCTCTGGGATATGTGCCGGGAAATGTGCAGTTTGTCTCAGTGATAGCCAATGCGCGCCAAGTGCGATTTCCCCGAAGATGTGCTGCTGCAATTCTGCAAAGCAGTAGTTGACAGCAGGCTGAGATAGTGGTAAAATAGGGGGAGAATGCGCAGAGGGGCATTCGGGAGCGTCCCGCTGTGCCGGCGCAAAGGGTGGCGGCTAGAGAGATCCCAATTAAATTTTAACTTATTTTTAACTTATGGACAAGTGGGAATTGAAAAACGAACTCGGCGAACTTTTTTGCAGGATAGAATATGACGCTGCCAATGGCTGGCTGCAGGCTACCTGGAATAACTTTGTTACTTACGATATAATAAAGCAAGGGTGCGAAGCCATATTGGAGATGATAAAAGAGTATAATTGTAACAAGTTGCTGGTGGACACTTTCTTGGCGAAAGGCCCTTGGGCGCAAACGAATGAGTGGCAGGAAAAGGATTTTCTGCCCCGGACAGTAGAAGCGGGCTTGCGATACACGGCTTTTGTTGTCTCGCGGAACAGTTTTAATGCGCTGTCTGCTAAGGATTTAGAAAAAAGGACGGAAAAGCTGGACTTGGAAATGGTATATTTCCAGGATTTGTTAGAGGCGAAGGTTTGGCTGAAAGGGAAGCCCCCACAGGACAGGCGAGACGCCTGTCCTACGTCGGGTAACTGACGGCATTAAAGCGACGCGGGAATATCATCGCAGAGGTGCCGGTCGATATCCGCATTGGGATTACTCTCCAAAGACTCGCGCAGCAAATGGCAACCGCGCTTCGTTAGCTTGTCCAAATCCCAATCCAAATCCCACACCCTCACTGAATTGTCATTACTGGCGGAAACAATCCGCTTGCCGTCAAGGTTGAAAACTGCGCTAATGACAGAAGCGCTGTGCCCGCTGAGGGTGACGAGTTCCTTACCGGTGGCGACGTCCCAGATTTTGACAGTATTGTCAGCACTGGCGGAAGCAATCCGCTTGCCGTCGGAGCTGAAAACTGCGCTATTTACAGACTCGCTGTGCCCGGTGAGGTTGCGGATTAGAGTGCCGGTGGCGGCGTCCCAGATTTTCACGGTACTGTCACGACTGGCGGAAGCAATCTGCTTGCTGTCTGGGCTGAAAACTGCGCTTCTGACAAGAGCTCTGTGCCCCTTGAGAGTGCGGATTTCCTCGCCGGTGTCGGCGTCCCAGATTTTCACGGTATTGTCCTCACTGGCGGAAGCAACCAGTTGTCCGTCGGGGCTGAAAACTGCGCTATAGACTTGACCTCTGTGCCCGCTTAGGGTGCGGATTTCCTCGCCGGTGTCGGCGTTCCAGATTTTCACGGTTTTGTCATCACTGGCGGAAGCAATTCGCTCGCCATCGGGGCGGAAAACAGCGCTCCTGAGAACAGCGCTGTGCCCCTTAAGAGTGCGGATTTCCTCGCCGGTGCCGGCGTCCCAGATTTTCACGGTTTTGTCCCAACTGGCGGAAGCAATCCGCTTGCCGTCGGGGCTGAAAACTGCGCTCCTGACAGAATTGCTGTGCCCGTTGAGGGTGCGGATTTCCTCGCCTGTGCCGGCGTCCCAGATTTTCACGGTTTTGTCATCACTGCCGGAAGCAACCAGTTGTCCGTCAGGGCTGAAAACAGCGCTAATAACATCACTGCTGTGCCCTGGGAGGGTGCGGATTTCCTCGCCTGTAGCGGCGTTCCAGACTTTCACGGTTTTGTCATCACTGGCGGAAGCAACCAGTTGTCCGTCGGGGCTGAAAACTGCACTTCTGACAAGAGCGCTGTGCCCGCTGAGGGTGGCGAGAGGCTTGCCATTGGTGGCGTCCCAAATTTTCACAGTATTGTCAGCACTGGCGACAGCAATCCACTTGCCATCGGGGCTGAAAACTGAGCTTCTGGTAGTATCGCTGTGCCCTTTGAGGGTGGCGAGAACCTTGCCGGTGGCGGCGTCCCAGATTTTCACGGTTTTGTCATCACTGGTGGAAACAATCTGCTTGCCGTCGGGGCTGAAAACTGCGCTATTGACATAATTTTTGTGTCCGCTGAGGGTGCGGATTACCTTGCCTGTGCCGGCGTCCCAGATTTTCACAGTATTGTCATAACTGGCGGAAGCAACCAGTTGTCCGTCGGGGCTGAAGGCTGCGCTACTGACAGTTTTGTTGTGCCCGCTGAGGGTGCGGATTTCCTTGCCTGTGTCTGCGTCCCAGATTTTCACGGTATTGTCAGAACTGGCGGAAGCAATCTGCTTGCCGTCGGGGCTGAAAACTGCGCTAATCACAGAACCGCTGTGCTCCCTGAGGGTGGCGAGTAGCTCGAAGGTGTAGGCGTCCCAGATTTTCACGGTTTTGTCATAACTGGCGGAAGCAACCAGTTGTCCGTCGGGGCTGAAAACTGCGCTTCTGACTTTATTTCTGTGCCCACTGATGGTGGCGAGAACTTTGCCGGTGGCGGCGTCCCAGATTTTCACGGTTTTGTCAGCACTGGCGGAAGCAATCCGCTTGCCGTCGGGGCTGAAAACTACGCTAGTGACAATATCGCTGTGCCCTCCTCCCAAGGGATTTGCCGGTTTCACCCCGTAAACTGCCTGCGTTAGCGCATCTGCAAGCTCACTTCGGGTGCTGGCATCTGCCCAAAACACCTGTTTGAGAAGTTTTCTGGCTTTTAAGCTTTCTGTGAGCGCATCTTCTTTATTCGAGGCAAAGAACGCTTTGGAAGATTGAATAACAGTGTTGAGCTGATTGATTTGGGCTTGCTGCCACCCCCACCCAGCGAATCCTGCCAGACTCAAGGCGAACGCCGAGAAACCGGCAAGTCCGATAACCGTGCGCTGTCGCCCCTGTTCTTTCTCTTTTATCTCCCTATCCCGCAGCGCCAAACTCTTCTGGATGAAGACTCGCTCGTCTGGGCTGAGTTCATCCAGACGCTGCCGGTGCCAATTTTCCGCCACCGCCAGCGGCGCGCCTCGCAGCAGCGCCCCATCATCCGCACCGGCATCCTTCCACTCCCGCATCCTCGCCTTCAGCCGTTCTTGCCAAGTGCGGAACTCGCGGTTATCATTCACCCACCGGCGCAGGGTTCCCCACTCCCGGATCAGCGCCTCGTGGACAACTTCCACCGTCTCCTCACCGGCACTCTCATCCCGCGCCGTCACCACCAGGCGCGAAGTTGCCAAGCGCGTCACCAAATCCCAGTTATCTTCCCCCACCTCAGCCCGGGTTGCCACCCGGCGGGTGTCCTCGGTGCCTTCCCCGGGGCGCACCACCTGGATAAACACCCGCTGCGCCCGCTGCTTGTCAGCCTCACTCAGGTTGCCATACTCCTCCTCGGCGTAACCAGCCAGCGCCTTCTCGACGCCGCCAATCTCCTCGTAAGCGTCATGGGTGAGTGTCCCGTCTCGCTGTTTCTCCCACAGCTGCGTCAGGGCAAACTCCAGCAGCGGCAAATTCCCCGGCGACTCCTGTACGTCATCGAGAATTCGCTCCGTCAGCCCCTCCTCTATCCGCACTTTCAGCAACTGCGCCGGCTTTTCTATGGCATCTCGCAACTCCTGCCGGTTCATTGGGCCAAGTTTCACGTCGGCATTCTGCAAGGCATCGGCAAAGGGGCGGTAAGACAGGGCGTATCCGAGAAAATCTGCCCGCAGGGTGAGGGCGAGGCGGAAATTCGCCCCATCGTTTAGGGCTTCCAGCAGCCGGTTGAGAAATTGCTGGCGTTCCGACTCCTCCTTACAGAGGGTGTACAGTTCCTCGAACTGGTCCGCCACCAGCAACAGGCGGGTGCCGGCATTCTTTTCCAGAATGCGCGCCACCACATCCTGCAGCGCCAAATCTCCCCCTTTCAGCGAAACAGCTAGCTTGTTAACTTCCACCAGCCGGTCAGTTTCGCTCATCTGGGGTTCCAGCAGGGGGACCAGCTTAGCTGCCAAATGGCGGAAGGGGCGATCTCCGGGGCGGAAATCCTCAATCAGCCAAGTGTTTTGGGAACGCAACTGGGGAATTAACCCAGCAAACACCACGGAAGACTTGCCGCTGCCAGAAGGGCCAATTACGGCCACCAGGGGCTGAGTTCGCACAGCTTCTACCAGTTGGGGTGCGAACGTCTCCCGCCCGAAAAAGAACTGCGCATCCTCCTCCCGGAAGGCAAACAAGCCCCGATACGGGCAGGGGGGAATGGCTCGCTGGCCCAGTTGCGGCCAAGCTTTGGCCAGCAAGCCGGTGGGGATGATAAAAGCCGCCCTGACTTCTGGGCGCTTAGCGGGGTTGGTGCCAGACGCTACAGTCATGCTGTCAATCGCCACTGTCATGCCGATCGCCCCATCCAGTTGCGCATCCCACACCGGCGAACCGCTGAATCCAGGCTCTATTTTATAAGCCGTCTGGCGCACAACTTCTATCTGGACTCGACCGTTGGCTTGTTCGCCCTGTACAATACCGTCAGTCCACACGCCGGCTGGCTGCCCCTCTGGAAAGCCGAACACCCGAAATTGATGCCCCTGCAAGGAAGCGGCGGTGACGAGTCGCACGGGGGAGGCGGAAGCGGGAAGCGGGCTTTCCAGTTCCAGCACCGCAATATCTGTGCCCCCGTCTGCCGGTGCGGCGGCGTTGGGCAAAGAAGCCGGTATCCAGCCAACCACCCGCGCTGTTAGCTTTTCCCCCGGCGCAACTTGGGGGAAATCCAAGCTAACTGTGCCGGCGGGCTGTTCAGAAGCAGTCATCTGTTTGCCCAGTGCGGCATTCACGACATGAGCGCAAGTGAGGGCGTGCTTTTCCGACACCAGGAAACCCGCGCCGATAACTTTGCCGGTTGCTTGGTAAATCCGCACGATTGCCGGTTGCAGTCCTTGGCTCATTTATTGTTTCTCCCGCTTCCACTTGAGAGTAATTTCATAATTGCCTTCTAAGCTGGCTTTGGCAATCACCGCACCGGCTTCGGACGACATTTTCACCCCAAATTTGACTTCCACTTCATCCGGCGGATCGCTGAGACTGCGCACTTTGCTAATAATGCTCGCAGCCATTGGCTTGATTTTTTCCAGCGCCGCGTCAAAGGATTGTTGGGCTGTCTTGATGACTTGGTTGCCACTGATGGCCACCAATCCAGAGTCATCGTCTTCTGGCAGTTCCTCCACTTCCACCAGGATTGAGTCTTCGCCGTCGAGGGAAAATTGAATTAAGGGCTTCAAGGTTGACCTCTGTTGAGAGTTGCGCCTACGATTATAGCAACAGACAGCTCAGTAATGGACACGATCGTCGGAGGGAACGCCTGTTATACGATATATAGACGTAGGGCAGGCGCTCCCTCCGGACAAAAATACACTAAACATCTAGAAACGGCAGAACATCAATAAACCCGTGTCACCACGCAGTCAGAATAAACCGGGTTTCTTTTGACGGGGATGCGGTCAAATTGGGCAACAGTTGAGAAGAAACCCGGTTTCTGTCCCCCCGGTTTCTGTCCCGGCGCAGTCAAAAGAAACCGGGTTTCTTTTGACGGGGATGCGGTCAAATTGGGCTTGATTTGAGAAGAAACCCGGTTTCTGTCCCCCCGGTTTCTGTCCCGGCGCAGTCAAAAGAAACCGGGTTTCTTTTGGCTGGGATGCGGTCAAATTGGGCAACAGTTGAGAAGAAACCCGGTTTCTGTCCCCCCGGTTTCAGTTCCCACGCAGTCAGAATAAACCGGGTTTAGTTTTTGCATAATATTGCCATTATATCACATTCTTTGCTTATGTTACCTCGAAAAAAATGTAGATGTTTTAAAATCTTCCTATGTCTGGGACAGTTGCTGCCAGTCAAGCGCTGCGGAAAAATCGGCTGTCTAGCTGATGAGTTTTACTTTTGACATCAAAGGGGTTGAAAGTTTTTGTTGGCGGACAGGAATCTGAATAATAAACTCCGTACCCTTTCCGGGTTCTGAGACGCATTCCAACTGGCCCCGGTGTTTGTCCACGACAATCTGGTAGCTAATAGACAGCCCCAGACCTGTGCCTTTGCCCACAGGCTTGGTGGTAAAAAATGGTTCAAACAGGCGCTGGCGAACTTCTTCTGGCATGCCCGGGCCATTATCGGCAATCCGGACAGCCACCCAGTTGCTGTCTATCAGTTCGGTGCGGATGCGGATAATAGGTTTCAGGTAACAGCTTTCAGGGCGGGTGTGGGAAGTCAGCCTGCAGATTTTGGATTTAGCTAAAGGATCGGAAAGGTGATTTTTCGCCGCCTCATTTCCTGTCACCTGGGAACGGATAGCGGACAGGGTTTGATCGTCTGACGCCTGACACCTGATGCATGTCGTTTCTAAGGCGTCAATGGCATTGCTGAGGATATTCATAAACACCTGGTTGAGGGTGCCGGCGTAGCAGTCCACCGGCGGCAAAACGCCGTACTCCTGAACAATGTCAATGGCGGGATGTCCAGATTTGGCTTTGAGCCGGTGATGCAGGATCAGCAGGGTGCTGTCAATCCCAGAGTGAATGTCAACCCGCTTTTTATCCGCCTCATCCAGGCGCGAGAAGTTGCGCAAAGACAGGACAATCTGGCGGATGCGCTCCGCCCCCAGCTTCATGGAATCTAGCAGTTTCGGCAGGTCTACCGTCAGGAAATCGAGCTCGATAGCCTGGGCTTCCTCCTTAATTTCAGGTGCCGGATCGGGGTAGGTCTGCCGGTAGAGGTTGAGCAGGCGCAGCAGGTCTTGGATATACTCACTGGCATAAGACAGGTTGCCGTAGATAAAATTGACGGGATTGTTGATTTCGTGGGCGATACCGGCAACCAATTGCCCTAGGGAAGACATTTTTTCCGCTTGCACCAGTTGGGTTTGGGTTTGCTGCAATTCGTGCAAGGTCTGCGCCAGGTGCTGGGCTTGCAGTCGCATTTGAGATTCGGATTGCCGCAGGGCGACTTCCACCCGCTGGCGCTCGAATATATCCTGCTGGAGTCTGGCATTGGCGGCTTTTAGCTCAGCTGTGCGCTCCTCAACCAGTATTTGCAACTCGTCGTGAGCTTCTTGCAGGGCAACTTCCGCCCGCCGGCGCTCCAAAATTTCTGTTTGCAATCGCTCGTTGGTTTGTTTCAGCTCGCTGGTGCGCTCTTCGACGGCGTGCTGCAGGGCTTCGATGATGCCGTACATTTCTTTGGGGTCGAGGGCTTGCAGCAAGCTGGTCTGGGAGACAATTCCCAGCAATTCCCCCTGAGTGCCGGTGACGACGATCCGCCGCACATGCAGGCGCTGCATCTCTTCATGGGCGAACCACAACGACTCCTCTGGAGTCAGGCAGAAGAGGGGGGAGCTCATCACGTCTTTTGCCTGCATTTTGCCCAAATCCAGCTCTAGCGCCTGAAACTGCACGATATCCCGCTCGGTGACAATGCCCACCGGCACATAAACAGAGGCGGGAGATGGCTCCTGTGCTCCCTCGCTTCCCCGCTGTTCGGCAATCACCACACAGCTGACGTGATGGTAAGCCATCAGCTCGGCTAGCTCAAACACGGATGCGTCTTTCGGGGCTTGAATCACGGAGGTGCGCATCACGTCCTTGACAAAGCGCAACCGCGTCAGGATGTTGGCCGGTTTGAGGGCGTTGCGAATCGTCTCGGGCGTCACCATCCCCAGCAGCTTTCCCTCTCTGTCCAAGATTGGCAGGTGGCGAATCCGGTGCTGGCGAAACAGGGAAAGCGCTGTGAAGATCCCCTGCGATCCAGATTGGGTGAGGGTAATCACCGGCTTGGTCATCACCTCAGCCACCTTGCGGTTTTTGAAGTCCTTGCGCGAAGCAGTCAGCCGGACAATATCCCGCTCTGTGAATATGCCCAGTACAGGCCGCTCACCGCTTGCCTCACTTCCGGGCAGCGGGCAATACATCCCCGCCTCGGCACCTGCCATCACCAACACGCAAGTGGCGCGTATTTCCGGCAGTACAGTTGCGCCTGACGGGGAGCCGGCAGCGGGCAGCCGGCAGTTGCTCCTGACCTGGCTCATCAGTGCCAAGACTTCTGCTACAGGAGTTTCCGGTGAAACAATCAGGGGTAAGGGGTCAATTGCGTCTTCTATAGCGGATGAATAGATGGCCGAGTCATTTAGTGGCATGGCAGATGTGGCTAATATAACAGGATGTTAAGAATGCTAGCGTTTATTGGCCTGTAAGCGTTTAAACCTGAACTCTTTGTGAAAAAACACCTGCTTAGATAGTGCCCTAGCTGCCGGTCACTGCCAAGCAGTTGTTAAAAGAATTAAAACTTTTCTTAAAAATTGTTAAAATTGATGTCAGGTCGTGGACGGTCACTTGACGGCAATTGAGATATTTGCCCCTCACCCTCATCCCCAACCCCTATCGCCAGAACGCGATCGAATCAAGCGGAGATGATAGGAGGAGTGTGTCCGTGAGTAGCGCGTAAGCGTTTTATGCAAAAAGGAAATGCCAGCAATTCCGTTTAAATGATTAGAATACGACCGCGTTGGTTTCTGGTGCGGGGGTGCTCTGGTGCGGGGGAGAAAAATATCAAATCAATTAACCGGAATTGATATCAGGGAGGGGAGGGAGCCGGTGCCCGAGGGCGCTACCGCAGAAAGCCGGGGCAATTTGAGGTGAGGGTGGGATTGCGGGTTGCGGGGGAAGCCCTCGCTCCAAGATTTATTGCAACTAATTTACATAAAAAACAGCATTGTGGTGCGGTGATAGCGCAACTTTTTAAAATTGGCGGGTGCGGAGGCTATCTAAATGCCAAAATGGTTCAAGGTGCCCAGAATCCGCTGGCACTGAGGGCACCGGCTTCCTTCCTGACAGGAGCAATTTTTCACCATTTCCAGCAGAAACCCTTTCAGCCGCCGGTTTTCTGCCAGCACTTTGGCAAAGCGAGTCTGCGCCTGTTCTATAGATTGCGACAAATAAGCGCGCATCCTCTTGAAGTTCTTGGAGATGCTCTTGGGTGTCTTGGCTGAGAGCGTCAGAAATTTCCAGCTGGGCGTGAAGAACAATTTCACTCTGTTTGTTGGGGTTATTGCTGTTCATGGCTTTCTCAGGGTTTATGGGTTAGGTGTTATTAAGTTGGTTTGCAAGTTACGCTATTAACGAAAAAGCTTGTATTTATCCAGCTATGGATGGGGATATATTAACTGATGGACTTAATTAGTTTGGGTGTATACATGGTTAATTGTCAATTGATTTTGGTTAATTAGTCATCCAATTATATGCTGGCAATTAACAAGTAACAATTAACAATTAACCGGCTGGCTACTTTTCCCGCCCAACAGGGTATAAGAGCTGCGGGTTGGCTGATGCCGGCTGGCGGTTGGGATATGGCTCCTGCTGCGCCGCACAGGGAACGGCTGCGGCAACTGGCACCGCCTTCACAGCACGCAGCGCCTCAACCAAATGCTCCAGTATTTCAATCTGAGCGGTGGTAAAATGGATGCTGAAGCCTTGCCCATCCCGCGCGTAGCCCGGACAGACGAGGGAGACTGAACCATTGGCTTCGTGCTTGGCGATATACAGCCAGTCCTCGTCCGCAAGCTTGTAGTGAGTGTCTGTCCAACTTTTGAGCATTGTGATTCTCCGTGATAGTGCCTTATGGGGACTCGTGTGTTTGAGCCGGCAGGACTGGCACAACGCCTGGAAGCCGGTGCCGGTGCCGCACCCCCACACTTCTGGGCCGATGCAGCAGATACACCACATATAGCGTACCGATTGAGCTGACTCTGCAGGCAGCACCATCCGTGCCGCTGCCCTTCCGTTGATTTTTTACTCAACACACCTATACTAGCGCGGCGTTGATTTTTTCGTCAAGGCAAGATTGATTTTTTCTTCAAAATCGCCTATGATGCAGGTGCAGTCAGGAAAACAGAAGATGTGAGCGAGACATTTGGAAAGGAGATCCTTACAGCGCGTAAGGCCAAAGGATACAGCCAGCGGGAGCTGGCCAAGCTAGTTGAGCTGGACTTCACATATCTGTCCAAACTGGAGAACGACCGGGCGGACTATCCCCCCAAAGAGGACGTGATTCGCTCGCTGGCGCGGCATCTGGAGTTGGACGCGGAGGAGTTAATATGCCTTGCCGGCAGGTTACCGCAAGGAACGGAGGATTTTCTCAAGCAGCACTACAAGGAGATGCCGGCACTGCTGCGGAGGATGCGGGAAAATCCGGATTTTGCCCAAAAGGTGTTTCAAGCTGCGAGTGAGGGCGAGTAACCTTGAGCATTTTCAAGCCGTATCGCTTCTATTCCAAGGAATCCATTGAGCGTCGGGCTTCTGAGTTGCTGATGCGCATGCAGCGGACGCGGAATTTCGCTCCCAAATGGCCATTTGAGGCGAGTCTGGTGGCGGACTTTTTGGATTTGGGGGTGATTTGGGACTGTATTCCGCCAGATCGGGAGGGGTCGATCGCAGCGCGGATTCTGCCCGAGTTGCGGCAAATAGAGATTAACGAAGAGATTCTCAAGCTGCCGCAGGGGTTTCAAGAATCGACGCTCGCCCATGAAATAGGGCACTGGGTGCTGCACATCAACCAGGACGAAGTGGATGGTGTTGCCAAGCAGTTGGAGCTGGATTTTGGCAATTTGGGGGCAGCGGCGGCCAAGCCCTCACAGCCGTTTGTCTGCAGGGGGACGAGTAATAATTATAAGGTAGAATCAATTGAGTGGCAAGCGCAGTATTTTGCCAGCTGCTTGCTGATGCCGCGCTATATTTTAGAGCAAAAACGGCAGGGGCGGGATTTAACCAAGTGGTCGCATTTGTATAAGATTGCAGAGGAGCTGGGCGTCACTATCTCCAATCTGAATCACCGCCTGAAGGATTTGGGCTGGATTCACATTCCCAACGGAACGCGACAAATTTGTCTGGGAACTGCTGATATTCAGGGGCAAACGAGACTGTTTGGTTCGTAGCGGGTTTGGGAATAAGCTGTTACGCTTTTAATCTGTTTATTACACAGCTTATTACAGAAAGGAGGCAGAGCCTCCAGAACCGCGTTCCCAGGCAGATCCTGGGAACGAGTGAAACGAGTGAAAACTATTGTAGAGACGCGATTTATCGCGTCTAAAACTATTGTAGAGACGCGATTTATAGGGTCTAAAACTATTGTAGTAGGGTGCGTTCCTGGGGGGAGGGCACCCTACTTCTGAGAGCGTCCGTGAAAACCGAGGGTGTCTCTCCTGCGGCTAGCCGATGCCTAAGGCTTTTAAAATTGTTATTTTCATGCTATCAGACAGCTTTCACCGGCTTGAGTTGATATAAAAAAGTTTACAATAGCTCAAAAATCATAAAAGAATCATAAAGGAAAGATGAAATCTCGCTCGTTGCCCAACTGGTTGCTACGTTCGGCAGTGGCGGTGGCGCTTGCCGGCCTCTATTTTGGCGCGGCTAGACTGGGGCAGTCAATGGCCATCCTGCCGGGACATCAGATGCCGGTGTGGCCACCGGCAGGTTTCGGCTTGGCGGCTGTCCTGTTGCTGGGGTATGGGGTGTGGCCAGCTCTCGCCCTGGGGGCGTTCCTCGCCGTCGCGCCGGAAATGTCTGCCACCGGGATTGCGGCTGCCCTCGCCTCCGCAGCAGCCGACACCTTGACCCCCCTGTTGGGTGGCTTTCTGCTGCGCCGGTTTGCCGGCAGCGGCATGCGGCTGGACAGAGCTGGGGATGTTTCCAGATTTGCCGCCTTCGGGGCGCTGCTCAGCCCGGTTGCGGGCGCAGCTGCCGGCGCACTCACTGACTGTCTGAGCGGGCGCGTTCCGTGGGAAGCTTACGAAACAGTTTGGTTTACCGGGTGGGCAGCCAGCGCCATTGGCGTTCTCGTGGTGACGCCGGTGTTCTTGACTTGGAGCGGAGCCATTAAAAATGCCAAATTCCAACTTACAAATGGTGAATTTTTAACTTATATTATTTCAGTTTTGAGTGGAAAATTTAAAACATTGGCCGAGGGTTTATTGTTGCAGTTGCTGCTGGTCAGTGTTAGCAACATTGTATTTTTTGGAATCTATCCGTCGTCTGTGCTGATTCCTTTCTTCGTGTGGGCGGCGTTTCGTTTCAGTCAGCGCGGCGCAACGCTGTTGAGCGCCATCGTTTCAGGAATTGCCATCTGGAGCACGCTAAGCGGTCATGGCCCCTTTATCAAGGAGTCGCAGAGCGAATCGCTCTTGTCACTGCAAGCGTTTCTTGGCGTTATTACCCTGACGGCGCTGGTTTTGGCGGCGGTGGTTGCGGAGCGCGAGCGGGCTTTGGCTACAGCGCAACAGGCAAAAGAAGAGTTGGAAAGCAGAGTCGAGCTGCGGACGAGCCAACTCAGACAAGCCAACGAGTTATTGCGGCGCGAAATGGAAGAGCGTCAGAGCAAAGAGGAGGAGCTGCGAGAATCCAACCGGCAAATTGTGAATATTCTGGAAAGTATCACAGATTCATTTATAGCCTTAGACAATCAGTGGCGGTTTACCTATATTAATAGCAGGGCGGAGCAAAAGATGCGCAAAAGCCGGCAAGAACTGCTCGGCAAGAGTCTGTGGGAAGAGTTTCCAGAAGCTGCAAGCTCCACTTTTTACGGCGAGTATCACCGAGCCAAAAGTCAGCAAATCCCTGTCACGATTGAAGAGTGTGACGCACCTGCAGACAGCTGGTTCGAGCAGCGGGTCTTTCCCTCTGGGGATGGAGTTTATATCTTCTCCCAAGACATCACCAGTCGCGTGCGGGCGCAGGAGGCTGTGCGCGAGAGTGAGGAGCGATTCCGCGCCATATTTGAGCGGGCGGCTGCCGGCATTGCCGTGGTGGCGCAGGATGGGCATTTTATTCGGGTTAACCAGCGGTTTTGCGAGATGCTGGGTTACACCGAGGGGGAATTGCTGGCGCTCTCGCTGCCTACTGTCACTCACCCGGATGACTGGGAAACCGATCTGCAATACCGTCGCGCCTGTTTTGTCGGTGAAATTTCCACTTACTCGATGGAAAAGCGCTACATATGCAAAGATGGTTCGTGTGTCTGGGGAAGTCTCACTGTGTCGGTGGTGCGCGAAGCAACGGGCGCTCCGAAATATGCTATCGGTATAGTAGAGGATATCACGCACCGCGTAGAGGCTGAAGCCGCACGGCGGGAGAGCGAACACCGGTATCAAACTTTGGCAAAAATATCGCCGGTGGGGATATTTCACACGACTGCCGGAGGGGACTGCTTGTATGTCAACGATCGGTGGTGCGAAATTGCCGGATTCACCCCCGAAAAAGCTCTGGGAGACGGTTGGGTAAGAGCGATACATCCCGATGAGAAAGAGCGCGTCTTCGCTGAATGGTATCAGGCTGCAACTGCTAATGTGCCTTTTAAATTAGAGTACCGCTTTTTGCGTCCGGACGGGAAAGAAACCTGGGTTGTCGGTCAGGCGGTGCAAGAGATTGGGGAGGCGGGAGAAATTACCGGCTATGTCGGGACAATTACGGACATCAGCGAGCGCAAAGCGCTGGAGCGAGAATTAGCGTGGCGCGAGCAACTGTTGAACTCTTTTATCACCTCAGCGCCCGTCGGCATCACTATCATTAACGACCGGCTGGAGTTTGTTGAAATCAACCAAGCTCTCGCCGAAATCAATGGCGTGTCTGTGGCGGAGCATATCGGCAAAACCTTGGGGGAAGTTTTGCCTGAAATCGCGCCGTCACTCGAACCCATCTATCGCAGCATTTTGAGTGGGGGCGAACCGATTCTCAACATCGAGATAGCCGGTGAAACCCCAAGACAGCCGGGGGGATTGCGTCACTGGTTGGCTTCTTATTTTCCCATCCTCAAGGTGGATGGAAAACCGGGAGCTGTCGGCGTCGTTGTCGTAGAAATTAGCGAGCGCAAGCGGGCAGAAGAGGCATTGCGGGAGAGTGAGGATCGCCTGCGCACGGTGCTGAAAAATATGCCGGTGATGCTGAGCGTTTTTGACGAGCAGTTTAACCTGATTGTGTGGAACCGGGAAGCTGAGCGAGTCACCGGCTACCGCGCTCAGGATATTATTTTTAATCCCCAGGCGATGGCACTGCTGTATCCGGATGCGGCTTATCGCGAGCGCATGACAGCCGAATGGCAAAGGCGCGGCAATGACTATCGGGACTGGGAGTGGGAAATAGTTTGTAAGGATGGCAGTGTTAAGACGATTGCTTGGTCAAATATTTCCCAGCACTTCCCGATTCCCGGTTGGGGAACCTGGGGAATTGGCGTGGACGTTACGGAGCGCAAGCGAGCAGAAGAGGCATTGCGGCAATCGGAAGCTCAATTGAGAGAGCAAGCAACTCAGCTAGAAACAGCCCTGCGGGAACTGCAACAAACCCAAACCCAACTGATTCATACTGAAAAGATGTCCTCTCTCGGACAGCTGGTTGCCGGTGTGGCCCACGAAATCAACAACCCCGTCAATTTCATCTACGGCAATATCACCTACGCGACTGAATATATCGAAGAATTGCTTGAGCTGGTGCGCCTTTATGAGCGGCACTATCCTGTGCCGGTGCCGGCTATTGCCGAGGCTGCAGAAGCAATCGACCTCGATTTCTTGGTTGAAGATTTGCCGAAAATCCTGTCTTCCATGAAGGTGGGGGCTGAGCGCATCCGCGAGATTGTTCTTTCCCTGCGCACTTTCTCGCGGCTGGACGAATCCGACATGAAGCCGGTTGACATTCACGCGGGGATTGAAAGCACGCTGCTGATTTTGCAAAATCGCCTGAAAGAAAAACCGGGCAATCCTGGCATTCAGGTTCTCAAAGATTTTGGGAATCTGCCCGAAGTGGAGTGCTATGCCGGCCAGCTGAACCAGGTATTTATGAATATCCTGACTAATGCAATTGATGCTTTGGAAATGGGGCATGGGCAAAAGGGCATCGGGCATGGGGAAGAACAGCAATCCCCAATCCTCAATCCCCAATCCCCAATTCCCACTATTTGGATTCGCACCTCAGTGGGGCATGGGGAAGATTCTTGGCAATCCCCCATGCCCCATTCCTGTGTTCGTATCGCGATCGCTGACAATGGCTCCGGTATGAGTGAGGAGGTGCAACGCCGCATATTTGACCCCTTTTTCACGACCAAGCCGGTGGGTGCCGGCACCGGCTTGGGGTTAGCCATTTCCCACTCTATTGTCGTGGAAAAACACCGGGGTAAGCTGAAGTGCACTTCCGCTCCCGGTCAGGGAACAGAGTTTACCATTGAAATTCCCATTCGTCAATTTTGATTTTAGCAGGAAAGGGGAGAAACCCGGTTTCTTAAAGAAACCGGGTTTCTTGACGTAAATCCCACCAGAAACCGGGTTTCTTTAAGAAACCCGGTTTCTTTAACCCGTCTTTAAAAAACCCGGTTTATTTGGGCACCCCAAACTCTAGATGCTGCCATAAACGGGAACAGCAGCGCCGCGCACGTCTTTGGCAGCTTCGGAGGCTAAGAAACAGATGACTTCTGCGAGGGATTCGGGTTTCACCCACTTGGCGGCATTTTCTTCGCCCATCGCTTGCCGGTTGCTGGGGGTGTCAATGGTGCTGGCTAGGACACAATTAGCGGTGATATTGGTGCCTTTGGTTTCGTCTGCGATCGCTTGTGTCAGGGCGACAACTCCCGCTTTAGAGGCGCAGTAAGCCGCCATTTGTCCCACTGGCTGTACGGCACCCCGCGACGCTACGGTAACAATGCGCCCGTAGCCGGTTTGCCGCATTTTAGCGAGGCTGTGTTTGCAGGTTAAAAAGGTCGTATTCAGGTTGAGATCCAAGAGTCTTTTCCAGTCTTCGTAGCTGTATTCGTCGGTTTTCCCCATATCAAAGCCGCCGGCTAAGTGAATGAGTACGTCCACCCGTTCCATGTCGCTGACTAGCTTTTCTACTGCGGCTTCATCGGCGAGGTTAGCTGAGACAAACCGAATCCGGGCAATGTCTGCCGGTGAGAGTATGCCTTTGAGGCGTTCCACATCTCGGGCGCTGACATAAGGAATGGTGACTTCTGCACCTCGGGCCAGAACTGCCGGTGTCACGCCCAAACCGAGTCCGCCGGTGCCGCCGGTGAGCAATACGCGCTTGCCTTTCATTGATTTTGACTTCCTGAAATATCAGACTTATAATACAGCAATATGAGCGCGATTGTTCAAGGCTTCCAGATATTCCAGACCCCCAGACTGAAGTCTGGGGCTACACAAGCAAAGCCCGCCTGCGCGGGCTTCAGATAGAGCTGGAAAAAGAGTTGACGAAATGAAATTTTTATGGTAATGACCTTGGCTGAGGTGCGGTGTTCGCGCTCAGGGCTGATTTATAAAGTAATTGTTAAGCCTGGAAGGGGGCCAGAAACCGGGTTTCTTTAAGAAACCCGGTTTCTAGTGAGCTAAGAAGTCCTAGTCTGCAGGCGGGGAATCCTGCAGGGATTGCCGGTAATATTCCTGCATGAGTTTTGGCCAGATTAATAAGAAGAAGCCCATCCACGCCAGCACCGGCACGGCGACAATAGCGGTTATCCAGACGGTTTTCAGCAGGAACCAGCTGCCGCTAATCAGGGTGACGCCTGTCAGGATAATTGACCAGGGCTGGCACCACCAAGGTTTGTAATCCCAAGGGCTAAAAGGCTTGTGTTCAGAGATTTGTTTCATGGGAAATGTTGCGATACTCTTTTAACAAGTTTTAGCGCAAAAGAGACGTGCCGGTGTGACACACTGCCAAACTCTCTTAAAGCAGGTGTGGCTGACAATAAAAATATTGTATCATTAGAGAAACGGGGATCATCCCATTTTCGTAATCCCCCTCACCCCCTACCCCTCTCCCACAAGGGTAGAGGGGATAATTCTTTATTTTTCCCCCCTCTCCCGACCTGGGAGAGGGGGGTTAGGGGGGGGTGAGGGTAAACCTCTTTGCAAAAAAGGGATGATCCCGTTCAAATTCTTCCGCAGCTGCACACTTCTCGGCGTCAGAGTCGGAAACCCATAAGGAATTAAATACTCTCCTCTCCTAATCTGCGAATTCGTATTGTGATTCCTAACCTCATACCCCATACCGCGCAAAACTTGCAAGCAATAAAACACATCCTCAGTATTAACTCCCCACAGCAGTGCCAAATCTTGCACCGGCAATTGAGTAGCCACCCCTATCCCACTCACCACACCTTGAACCACACGCCAGAAAGGCTCAACCCTTAATTGCGGATCAAAACTCATCACCCCCCTGATGCGCGGAGTGTACTGGTAATAACCGGCAAGCTGAACCAAATCCGCCTTACCCGTCACCTCAACCAGTTTTTCCTCAAACGCCTTCCACAGTGCCGTAAACACCGGCTTCTCTAAATCCTTAGCGCACAGTTTGACCTTTCTTGTGCCCAACCCCCAATCCTCACGCCCCGAAGATGGGAACACCTCAATCAGATATTGATTCTCGTCTCGATCCGTCTCACCGGCACCCGCGACTATCTCCCAGCACTTCTCATTCATATCGTACCTCAAATTCACCCTCACGCTGTTAGGAACTTCTCTCTCACTCCAGGCAAAATCCGCCAAGGACAAAAATCGCACTGCTTCCCCCTGGAACACACCCCCTGCCGGTGACGCCTTACCGCCGGCGAGTGCGATTGCCTCTCTAGCCTTTTCAGCGTATCTTTCCGTCAGCTGGCGCTTGCGCTGCCTAAATCCCAGCTCCTTTTCCGGCGGCAAGTAATGCATTGGAAACGGTAACTGAACCCCCATCACTCGATCCAAAATACTCAGCGCCAAAATCCTCCCCAGCTGCGGCGGCACAGAATTCCCAATCTGTTCCACACACACGGCTCCATTCCCCACAATCTCATACTGATCAGGAAACGTTTGCAGCCGCTTCAGTTCTGCAATTGTGAAGCGCCGGTTTTCCCAGCTAAAAGGGCCGGTGTACTGTCCCCCCTGCGCCTTAATCGTCCGCACCGGCATCTCAGGGTCAGCCTTATAAAGAAAGTCCGAAAACTTCGACCGCCAGCTAAACACCGGCTGCGGGTGCCCCATTTCCTCCGTATAAAAGCTATAATTCAACCCCGGAGGAATATTTTCCAGCAAATGCCCGTAGCGCCCGCCAATCCCCGCCTCAGCGCCAGACGTATCCGCACCGGCAACCGCCTCCAGAGCTGTATAAAAAGGCTCCTGACCCGGAGAATCTGGCCCGTGAGTCGGACAGGGAAACAAATAATTCCCTTCCTTCAGCCCAACAATAAACAAACGCTCCCGATGCTGCGGCACACCATAATCAGCCGCATCCAGTATGCGATAAAAAATCCTGTACCCGGCATCCTTAAAAGCTTTCTGGATTTGCCGCCAAGCCTCCCCTTTCTGAGCGCCAATTATACCATAAACATTCTCAAACAGAAACCCTTTTGGCTGCAGCGCCTTCAGCAAGCGGACATACTCCTGAAACAGCGTTCCCCTGGCATCGCTCGTTCCCGCCACCCCAGCCGCCCTGCGCCCAGCAGCCGAAAACGTTTGACAGGGCGGCCCCCCAATGATAAAATCTACCTTTAGCTGTGAATCCGGGACAAACTTCCTGATATCAGCGCAGGTGGGGTGAACTTTCGACAGCCATTTCCCCGGCTGCGAATTTCTCTCCAGCGTGCGCACATACTTCGCTTCAAGCTCCACCATCTGAACAATCTCGAAACCGGCATCATGGAAACCAATATCAAGTCCCCCACCGCCAGCAAACAAGCTGAGAGTCTTAATCGGAGAGTGACCATGTTCCGCGAACCACCGGCGCAGAGATTGGCCAAACCTATCGGGCCAACCCGCGCCCCGACTGACGCCCAGTGATGCTAGCATGTCCTCAAACCAGACAGCACTAGCCGGCTCCCGACTGGGCAAATTTAAATCCAAGGACACTTCTTTCATCGGAACATCTAAACGGAACAGTCGCTATTTTACTATAGCGGTTCTCAGTTGGATGAACGATGGTCCAGAAACCCGGTTTCTTTAAGAAACCGGGTTTCTCAGTACCTCACTAATATGAGAAGCGCTATATCTCACAAAATCGCTTCTTCCTTGGCGTCTTGGCGTCTTGGCGGTTTAAATTAAAGTTAAGAACACCCAACCCAACTCACCCTATGCAAATCACCCAGTACCTCCACACCGCCGTACTCGTTTCTGACCTGGAGCGAGCCGAAAAATTTTACGGCCAAATCCTGGGACTCCCCAAAGTAGACCGCACCCTCAAATACCCCGGAGCCTGGTATCAAATCGGAGACGCTCAGGTACACCTGATTCAAGACACCGGCTTTCGAGCCGAAATGCAGAATCCCGAAAAGTGGGGGCGCAACCGGCACGTCGCCTTCGGCGTTGCCAACCTAGAAGAAGTCAAAGCGCAGCTGCTCGCTCACGGGTGCCAAGTGCAGATGAGCGCCTCCGGTCGAGCCGCCCTCTTCACCCACGATCCAGACGGCAATATTCTAGAGTTCAGCCAGATGTAGAGGCAATTTAAAAATTGCTCCTGCCACCATGAAAATTATCGCATATTCCTACAGCGACCCGCTGCTTGAACAGGCACCCGCCCCAACTATCTGGGGCTGGGAAATAGACAGAGTATACCAAGATTTAGGTCAGCGCTTCCAGCTTCTCCAGTTGCTGAGCGACTGCAAAACAGCGCCGGCGGATTATCTCTTAATTCGGCGTCTGGAAGAACTGGGCGACACCGTGGGGGAAGTTTGCGATCGCATGGCGGAATTGGAAGCCCTCGGCGTGAGGCTGATCGCTACCGAATCAGCCACCCCCACGGGTGCCGGTGTGCGAGCCGATTTACTGAAACTGCTGAAAGAAATCCAGCAAAACCAGCGCAGTCGGATCATCCGTTCTGGACACGCCCGCAATCGCCTGAAAGCCCTGCCCCCTCCGGGAAAAGCCCCCTACGGATACCGGCGGGGCAAAGAGCGCTACGTCATCGACCGGACTGCTGCGCCGGCGGTCAAAGATTTTTTCGAGCACTTTCTCCTCTACGGTTCCGTGCGCGGTGCTGTTCGCTACCTCGCGCAAAAATACGGCAAAAAAATCTCCGTTTCCACCGCTCGCCAGTGGCTCACCAATCCCGTCTATCGCGGCGATTTGGAATATCAAAATGGCGAGGTAATTTCTAACACCCACGCCCCCATTGTATCGCGGGAAGAAGCCGCCCAAGTCGAGCGAATTCTGCGCCGCAACCGGCGCATTCCCCCCCGCGCCGCCAGCGCCCCCCGCTCGCTTGCCGGTTTGGCAGTTTGCGGCGCGTGCCAGTGTCCCATGACAGTCTCCCGCGTCACCGCCCACCGGCAAGATCGGGAATACCTCTACCTGCGCCCCACCGGCTGCCCGAAACAGCCCAAATGCCGCGCCATTGCCTACGAAAAAGTGCTGGAGCAAACCATTGAGGGAATTTGCCGCGACTTGCCCCCTGCGGTTGCCGGTTTGAATGCGCCGGATATGGATGCAGTTAAGAAAGAGATTGCCGGTGAGATTGCTGCCAGAGAACAAATCCTCGCTCAGCTTCCAGCACTGTGCGAGCTTGGCATCCTCGACACAGAAACAGCTGACTTGCGAGCTTACAAACTCCGCACAGAAATTTCCGAACTGCAAAACCAGGTGGCTCAGCTGCCGCCGGTGAATTTGCGCACCTACGCGCAAGCGGTTTCCATCCCGCAATTCTGGCTGGACTTATCAGAATCAGAGCGCCGGTTCTACTTTCGAGAATTTATCCGAAAAATTGAAATTGTCCGCCAAGATAGAGGGTGGCAGATGCGAATTGTTTTCAGTTTTTAGCAAAGATTAAGATTTATTTGCCAAGATTGCCTCCTGTGAGCTGCCAACCTGTCCGCACCTTTTTGACTGGCGCACCGGCAACTCCACAACAAAGGTAGTGCCAACACCAGGCGTCGAAAGGCAATAGATTTCGCCCCCGTGGGTTTGCGTGACAATCTGGTGGGAAATGGACAGCCCCAAGCCGGTGCCCACACCCATCGGTTTAGTAGTAAAGAACGGCTCAAACACTCGCGCCAGGACATCTGGGGGCATGCCCAGCCCGTTGTCGGAAATACTGATGGAAACTCGGTCTGCGCTCAGCGCTTCAGTTACAATCGCAATCTGCTTCGGAACGCAGCAGCCATGACTCGCTTCCTTCGCCTGGAGAGTATCAATCGCGTTACAGATCAGATTCATAAAAACCTGATTCAGCTGATTGATGTGGCACTCCACCGGCGGCAAATTCCCAAACTGCCGCACAATCTCAATCTTTTGCTTGTAGCGGTTGTGCAGCAGCACCAGCGTACTTTCAATACCGGCATTCAGATCCGCCGGTTTCATCTGCGCTTCATCCAGCCGATAGAAATTCCGCAAATTGAGAACCAGCTCTCTAATCCGGTCCGCCCCCAGCTTCATAGACTCAACAATGCGCGGCAAATCTTCCAGAACAAAATCCAGCTCCGCCTCCAAGAGCGCCTCTTCCACCGCAGAGCTGCGAGTTGGGTAAGCCGACTGGTATGCTTGCAGAACCTTCAGCAGAGCCTCTACATGCTCCTCCACATAGGGCAAATTGCCGTAGATGAAGTTAATCGGGTTATTAATCTCGTGAGAAATCCCGGACACCATCTGACCCAGCATCGACATCTTTTCCATCTGTACCAGATGTTCCTTCATCCGCTGCATTTCTGCCAGCGCTTCAAAGAGACACTGGTCTTTGTCCTGCAGCTCCTGGGTCAGTTCGGCGACCTTTTGCTCCAGTTCCGCATTGCGTTCTTGCAGTTCGTTCACTAAATTATCCATTTTACCCAATCCCCCTTTTCCATTCACTTACAGCCAGATACAGTACAGCAACCTATCGGGCGATCTGCCAGCTTCATGTAAGATTAAAACTCGCCGGCGGTTGGCCAGATTTAAATTTTCTTGATTTGCCCATCAGTGCCCGACTCAGTGCCCGACTTATCTTTACTTTACCCGTAAACCCAAAAGGTACACTGTGATCCAGATCGCGTTACAATATGTTTCTCGTCAATTTCTTGCTGAGGCATGGGGGCAGCGGGCGATCGGGTAGCGGCTTCGATTGCCACCGGTAGCGGCTTCGATTGCCACCGGCAGCGGCTTCGATTGCCACCGGCAGCGGCTTCGATTGCCACCGGCAGCGGCTTCGATTGCCACCGGCAGCGGCTTCGATTGCCACCGGCAGCGGCTTCGATTGCCACCGGCAGCGG
>Ga0114941_100032_pt1 | contig 27168 bp, 16 predicted proteins | sample DevilsHole_FD_89580 | JGI IMG/M metagenome (GOLD analysis project Ga0114941, IMG submission 89580) | Groundwater microbial communities from Devils Hole, Nevada to study Microbial Dark Matter (Phase II) - Devils Hole | ecosystem: Environmental > Aquatic > Deep subsurface > Groundwater | place...
ACTGCGGATTTGCAGCCAAGCTGTTATGACTCCTGCCAGTCCAGTCATTTGCCAGCGGTGCCGGCACCGCTGGCAAATGACTGGACTGGCAGGAGTCATAACAGCTTGGCTGCAAATCCGCAGTGGTGTTTTTCAGCTCAGCGATAGCTTCCCGGATCAGCAAAAATTGGACATTCATCTCTTCCCAGTCTTTTTCCGTGAGTGCGCTATTATCCAGGCGCTGAGTCACGAAACGCACTTCCGAGATCGCTTGATAAATCGGATTCAAGTCAACCGGCGCTGGCGGAGATATCTCTTGCAGCTGTTGCTCCACATACTGGCGGACTTCAACTACTGCAGCGGCTGTGCTTTCCTGCAAACTTTGCAAGGAGCGGCGGATTTCCGCAATCTCAGTCGCAACTCCTGGGGAGTCAAACAAGTTTGGCGGTGGCGGGAATGGAAATAACTCATCCTCGCTTGAGGCATCAAAGTTTGAGGTATTCTTGTTGGCAGCAGGTAATTCGGCTGCACCGGCTTGTTGAGGGATGCGAGAGCGATTGACGAAATTGAGGAACAGTGCTATAGTAATAGGAGCCGCCGCCAAGAATATTTGTTGGGAAAATGCTGCCACAATCGATCCCACAGCGGAGACACCCAAGGCGGCGCACTCTGCCAGCTCAAGCCAGTCACGCTGTTGCGGGGTGTTGGTGGAAGTTGTCGGTGATGGTTCTTTCTTTTGCATTGTGTCACGTCTGGTAGGTGCCCTGCGGCTTTAAAGAAGCGATTGCGCTACCGCCAAACCCCCGCCCCCCCCGGATAGAGGCTCTCGGAAAATTTAGCCTTCAACACTTTTAACCGGCACTGCGGCAATTTCGCAACAGCGCTGCCGGTCGGGGATGGATTCCGACAGCATAGCCGCTGCAGAGCGAAACCCCTGTACCTGCTGCGGCTGTAGTTGGGCGTCAACTTCTGTCACCAAGTTCTCTACCTGTGCCCTCAAGGAAGCGAGCGCCGCTTGCACCGGGGCGGTGTCCGATTGCTCCTGCAGGTGCTTGACGTCCGACACCAGGCGCTTGAGATACGGTTTGACAATCTCGCGATACTTCTGCTCGAGCTGCTCGATGCGCTGGTGCAGCTCAGATATCTCAAGCCGCACCGACATTTGAGTTTCGGGTGCCGGTGCCAGAGCCTCAGGCGCAGTCTCCCGATCCCCCTGCGATCCTGCCGGTTGCGCCAAGAGCAGCTGCAGGGATTCAATTTCCTGAGAGAGGCTGGCTCGCAGTGTGGCCATGTTAGCGTCTGTGCTGTCCCGCAACCGGAGTATGGCTCGCCGGATAATGGCGAATTCCTGCTGAATCTGCTGGTTTTGCAGGGGGGAGGCGGTTTCAGCGAGCCGCTGCTGCACTCCTGCCCACAGGTTGCTGAGTCTGAGCATTGACGCTTCGATATCCCTGATTCGTTCTGAGGGAGGTAGCGCCGCCAGCCCAGCACGGACAGATTCTATTTCTTCTCGCAGTTCCCGATCTACCTGTGCGATAGCTGCGCCGGTTCTATGGGCACTGGCCTTTGTCTGCTGCTCGAAGCGGTGCCGGTTGACCAGATTCAAAGACAGCGCCAGCGTCAGGGGAGTGACCGCGCACAGCATTTGGCCAGACAGCCCAGCGGCGATCGTTCCCACAGCGGAGCCAATCACACAAGCGTATTCTGCCAGATCCAGTCCGTGACGCCGGTCGGGGTTGTTCTTCGATGCTTGCAGAGATTGTTCTTCGCTGAATGCAGCAGTTTCTCGTGTCTGGGACAGGCTCATAATTCCTCACTCAAGATTGGCTGACATCTGTCACGGGGAAAGAAGACAAAACGGACGCTGTGATGTACACTATAACTCGTGCGCACAAGCTGGTGCCTCAAAGATTCGGGAAAGTCGCTTGCTGAGGCGCTGCCCCGCCCTAACTCGACAGGAAGAGTGGTATCAAAGCAGATGCCGGTCAAACTAAAACGCCCAGGAAGGCGCTCGCCGGTGCGGTGCGGAGTTTTCGGTGGCTGTTCCCCTCAAAGGCTGGCAGCAGCAAGCGATTTGCCACCATATGCTAATCTATGCTATACTTGGCTCAAGACAGCGGCACGAACCCGATTTCCATCCGGCGGGTGGTTGCTCTGAAAAGTCCATGCACAGCTATCTAAACCCGATTTCCGCCTGCTAGGTGGCTGTGTCTAAATCGCCTCCGCGCCCGAAAACCAAAGGCAAATGGCCTTTAGACTTGATTGAGACAGCTTCTTTCTCAAAGGAAGTCACTTTGTCTGGAATTTGGACGTTGTGATCGCGGATTCCCTGCGGGCATTGGTTGATACGCCTTGGCCAAAAGAAACTCTTTTGGCTTATATATTTGTTGACAACTGTTAAAGGTTGGCACGCAAAAATGTATCGGATAGCAAAACGAAACAACCTAGCTTGAGAAACCCGGTAACTCCTACGCTCACCGGGTTTCTGGCAGTTTCTAGCAGTTTCTGGCAAAAGCTAAATCTGGTACGCCCTGACTCCCCACTCCCCAGGCAAGCACTTGTCGCCGGTTCCCGAACCGGCAGCCCGCGTGCCTGCCTGATATTTGACTAAAGTAGAGTAAAGACCTGTATCGCTGTCAAATAGGTAAAAAAAATATGAGCTCATTCTTCAAGCAGTTTGCCCTTTATCTGAGTTTGCTTGCCATTGGCGGCGGTGCGGGGTTTTTGGGCAATCGCTATCTGGACGGGGAGAATTTCGCCCTCCGCCCGCCAGCGGTGCCGGTGGCGATGCGCTCTCCCGCCAGAGCGCAGTCGCCGGCACCCCAGATGGGACTTTCTGCCGGCAGCAACCCGAATTTCATTGCCGAGGCGGCAGAAAAAGTTGGCCCCTCGGTGGTGCGGATTGACTCGGCTCGCACAGTGCCCTCGAAAATTCCCCAAGCGTTTGACAATCCGCTGTTCCGGCAGTTCTTTGGCGAAGATCAGCCCCAGCAAGAAGAGCAGGTCGAACGCGGCACCGGCTCGGGGTTCATTCTCAGCTCAGACGGGCAGCTGCTGACAAACGCCCACGTCGTCGATGGCGCGGATGTGGTGCAGGTGACGCTCAAGGATGGCAGAAAATTTGACGGCAAGGTTGTGGGCGCAGATCCGCTCACCGATGTGGCTGTGGTGAAAATCGACGCTCAGGATTTGCCTGCGGTACAGTTGGGCAACTCTGAAAATCTGGTGCCGGGGCAGTGGGCGATTGCCATTGGCAATCCTTTGGGTCTGGACAACACGGTTACGGTTGGTATTATCAGCGCTACCGGGCGCTCCAGTTCTGAGGTGGGCATCCCCGACAAACGGGTTCGCTTCGTTCAAACCGATGCCGCCATCAATCCGGGCAATTCCGGTGGCCCGCTGTTAAATGACCGGGGAGAAGTGATTGGCGTCAATACCGCCATTCGAGCCAACGCTCAGGGTTTGGGTTTCGCCATTCCGATTGAAACCGCTAAGCGGATCGCTGACCAGCTGTTCGCATCAGGCCGCGCCGAACACCCCTATTTGGGAATTAAAATGGTAGAGCTAAGCCCGGACTTGCGAGAAGAAATTAATCAGCAGGCAAAAGGCAACTTTAAAATTACAAAGGACAGAGGAGTGCTGATTGTGGGAGTCCAGGAGAGCTCGCCGGCACAGAAGGCCGGCGTGCGTGCGGGGGACATCATCCAAAGTATTGACAGCATAGAGATTAAAACCACCGACGAAGTGCAGGAGCGCGTGGAAGCGAGCGCTGTGGGTGCCGTGCTGGAATTGGAAGTGAACCGCAACGGTGTGGCTCGCCGGCTGGAAGTCCGGCTGGGCGCTTTTCCCGTCGAGGGAGAAAAGTAGGCTCCCTTCGCTCCGGTGCGAATTGCTAATCGCTTTCAGTTTGCCCGCCGGTGGCTGAATCGCTCCACAGGGAGGCGCAAGCGCCCAGATTTTCATCCAGGTGCATGCGCTGTTCCATCTGGCGGAGAAAGTAGCCGGTCATCATCGCTGAAGCCAGCAACCCCGCTAGGTTTTCCCGGTTGGTGGTAATCTGAATGTCAAAGTTGTCCGAGGGCAGCATGCCTACCAGTCCCTGAACGTTATGAGTGATGATTTGCTTGATGTCAGGACTGACGGACTGGGCGACGCGGGCCAAAACCTCAGGGGGTTGGTGCTGCAGATAGTTCAGCAGCGGATTGGCTTGGGTGTCTTCAGCGTCGGTTGTGCGAAAGTTAGGGTTAAAAACCATGTAGCCTCTGATTATCTGGCTTGCTTACTTCGTATTCTAAACTACGCTGCCCGTCAATAAGTTGCGAAAGCTACCGTCACTCCCCCCTGTTTGCGGGTGAAAAATCCGAACACCAGGAAACTGGGCATTTCTCCTTTTTGTTGGTATCCAGTCAACCCCACCCCCCTACCCCCTCCCCGCCGGCGGGGAGGGGGAGACAACAGAGGTTTGTAGTTGGGCTGCACGCCCTACCGGCTCGTCCGCAGTGGAGCAAGTTTTCTTTCCCCTCGTTCCCAGCCTCAGGCTGGGAATGCCTGTTTGGAGGCAGAGCCTCCTTGGCGGGGGGTTATACCCCTCATTAATTCGCCGCCAGTATGCGGTACGGGGGAGGGGGAGAAAACAGAAAGGCGTCGCACAGTGGAAGGATGATTGAAACTTTTTCCACTCGCAGGAAAACCCCCTCTTGCCTCCCCCTCCCCGTACACGGGGAAGGGGGTTGGGGGGTGGGGTTGCACCGAGGATCTCACAGAACACGGGCAGTGCCGGTCAACTTTTATCTTTCTCACTTGCGGCTTCCTCTTTCTCCTCACTCTTCAATGGCAGTTGCAGTTCCAGCTGTTTGGGAAGCTGGTCGATCTGGAAATATTGATGAAACTTGTCAGTCACTTGCAGCCAGTACGACCGGCCATCAGTTTGCCGGCGTCTGCGCACAAAACCCTGTTCCAGCAGTTCCTGTACATGCTGGTAAGCGCCGGAACCCCGCAAGTCCACTAAGTCGGCTTGCGCCAGCGGGCCTTTCAGGGCGATCGCAGCCAGGGTGCGCAGGGCACCCAGCCCCAAGTCCACTGGAATCAAGGTCTGCACCAAGTCCTGAAAAGTGTCGCGCAGTTGCAAACAGTAGCCGGCGGGCGTCTCGACGACTTCTAAGGCGCTGTCGCGATGGGCGTAGTCGCTGATCAGTTCGATCAGGGCAACTCTAGCGGCTTTTTTGTCGCAACCGGCATATTCGGCAATGTCCGACATGGACAGCGGCTTGCCTTTCAGGTAGAGAATGGCTTCAATTTTGCTGGCTAGACTTGGCATTTTAAATTTTAGATTTTAGATTTTAGATTTTAGAAAAGCGGAGGCGCTGTCAGTAGCTAGATTGGACGTTTTGCAGGGGAACGGCAGCTTTCATGGGCGGTTGGTGAGTGGGGGCTCAGTTATTATGGTAGCATGGGGGGAGCGTTTGAACCGCCATAGACGTGGCAATAACTGCGGTAGTTGGGGAGAAGGATCTGCCCTTCTCCCCTCTATGCTAGCATAAGAGGGAGGGTTTGAACCGCCCCCGTTCCGGTTGCGCCAAGGAAGAGGGAAAAACCGATGGGGTTTCTGTGTTATACTAATGTTTGTTAAAATAAGTCAGCGGAAGAGAATTGGTCATGCCATTTCAAGAGTATCTGAAGGCCATAGAAGCAAACCTGCAGTCCGGTCAAGCTACTGAACACACTCACCGGTCCGCACTTCAGGCGTTAATTGAGTCTCTATTTCCCGGAATCCGCGCCACCAATGAACCCAAGCGGAGTCAGTGCGGTGCGCCAGATTACATGATTGCGCGGGGTCAAGCGGTTCTGGGTTATGTGGAAGCAAAAGATGTGGGCAAGTCGCTGGAGAAGGAAGAGCGCAGCGCTCAGATGGAACGCTATCTGAAAGGGTTTGCCAATCTGATTTTGACGGATTATCTTGAGTTTCGCTGGTACGCTGGTGGTGAGCGCCGCCTTACAGCAAGGCTGGCTAAATTTGGCAGCAATAAAAAGCTCAAGCTAGAAGCAACCGGGGTAGAGGGAGTGACTCAGTTACTCACTCAGTTTCTCAGCATGGAAGCTCCTGCAATTAGCAGTACGAGGGAATTGGCAAAATGGATGGCGGCGCTGGCTCAGATAATTCGAGAGGCGATTGGACAAGCGTTTGCAGATGACGATCAAGGGGGGTCACTTCGGGGGCAATTGGAGTCTTTTCGCAAGGTGCTGTTGCGGGATTTGACTCAGGAACAGTTTGCGGACATGTACGCCCAGACGATATGTTATGGTATGTTTGCGGCTTGTTGTAATACTAAAGACCGTTCGCGATTTTCCCGCCGGGATGCGCCCTACGAATTGCCGAAGACTAACCCGTTCCTGCGGGATATGTTCGGTCACATTGCAGGGCCTAATTTAGATGAGCGAGTGGCTTGGGCGGTGGATGATTTGGCAGAATTGCTCAAGCGTACTGACATGGATGAGATTCTCCAAGATTTCGGCAAGCGCACCCGACAGGAAGACCCTGTTGTTCACTTTTACGAGACATTTTTGGCTGAGTATGACCCCAAAATGCGGGAAGCGCGGGGGGTTTATTATACGCCGGAGCCGGTGGTTTCTTATATTGTCCGCAGTGTTGACTGTCTTCTCAAAACGGATTTTGGGATTCCTAAGGGTTTGGCGGATGACAGCAAGATTTCTCTCCCCTCACCTCCGCCGGCTCTCTCCGGTAAAAAGGGGGGTTTGGGGAAAGCTGATATGGAGACTCACAGGGTATTAATCCTTGACCCCGCTACGGGTACAGGTACGTTTTTATATGGGGTGATTGACCGCATTTATGAATCTTTCAAGTCTAAGAAGGGAATGTGGTCAGGGTATGTGAGTCAGCACTTGTTACCCCGGCTGTTTGGCTTTGAGCTGCTGATGGCTCCCTATACGGTGGCTCACATGAAGTTGGGGCTGCAATTGAAAGAACTCGGATGTGAGTTTGAACAAGAGCAGCGATTGCAGATTTATCTGACGAATACGCTGCAAGAGGCGTTTCAGATTCCACCGGCTGATGGGTTTACGAATTGGATTCGCGATGAGGCGGATAGAGCAAAAGATGTCAAGCAAAACGCTCCTGTAATGGTGGTGCTGGGCAATCCGCCGTATTCGGGACATTCTGCAAATAGCGGGCTGACATGGATTGCGGATTTGCTGAGAGGAAAAGACCCTCTAACGGACTGTCCAACGGGAAACTACTTTGAAGTAGATGGGAAGCCGCTTGGCGAGAAAAACCCCAAATGGCTGAATGATGATTATGTTAAATTTATCCGGTTCGCGCAGTGGAAGATTGAACAAACCGGCTACGGAATCCTTGCCTTTGTTACCAATCACGGCTACCTCGACAATCCCACTTTTCGCGGAATGCGCCAAAGCTTGCTCGCGACTTTTGACGATATCTATATACTGGACTTGCACGGCAACAGCAAGAAAAAAGAGCGCTGTCCTGACGGTTCAAAGGATGAGAATGTTTTTGACATCCAGCAGGGGGTTGCTATCGGGATTTTTGTCAAGAAACCCCACTCCCAGGGGTTGAAGGGGGTTGCAACTGTCCGCCATGCGGATTTGTGGGGTGTGCGGGAGATATATGGAGAGTCAATTGCCGGTGGCAATCTCGTGGGGGGGAAATATCACTGGCTGTGGGAGAATGATATTTCTACAACACAGTGGAAAACTCTGGCACCCCAGTCACCCTTTTACCTTTTTGTCCCGCTAGAGACTGACTTATTGGCAGAATATGAGGCGGGATGGAAAGTAACGGATATTTTCCCCGCCAACAGTGTGGGAATAGTCACCGCTAGGGATGCGCTGACTGTTCACTTTACTGAAGATGACCTCTGGAAAACTGTATCTGATTTCGCCAAGCTTCCCCCAGAAGAGGCGCGGTTGAAATACAATTTGGGCAAAGATGCGCGAGACTGGAAGGTTGATTTTGCTCAGAAGGATCTGAGGAATCACCCTTTTTTAGGAACAAAAGAATCGGGGCCTTTTCCAGAGTTGGTCGCCCCTGTACTGTACCGTCCGTTCGATGTTCGCTACACTTATTATACGGGAAAGTCTAGGGGGTTCCATTGCATGCCTCGCGCTGAGGTGATGCGCCACCTGCTGGCGGGGGAAAATTTAGCTCTTATTACTTCCCGACTGACTAAGGGCGAGACATTCCAGCACGCACAAGTGAGTCGCAAGATTGTGGAAGTCATTTGCATGTCGCCCAAAACCTCGAACAATGGTTTTGTATTCCCTCTCTACCTCTACCCGGAAACCCAAGCTGAGAGAAATATGGGAATGGTGCGCCGGTGCAACCTCTCCGCAAAATTCATCGAGGAGTTCTCAGCGCGGTTAGGGATGGAATTTCTTGCGGATGGCAAGGGCGACTGCGAACAGACATTTGGGCCAGAGGATGTGTTTGATTATCTGTATGCGGTGTTTCATTCCCCCACCTACCGCAGTCGCTATGCGGACTTTCTCAAAATTGACTTTCCCCGCTTACCTTTGACTTCAATTCCTGATTTGTTCCGCACTCTCTGCAATCTGGGCAGTCAACTTGTTAAATTGCACCTGCTGGAAGAGAGGCTTCCGGAAATCACCGCTTATCCTGTGGCGGGGAATGACACTGTTGTTGCGGTGCGTTACACTGAACCAGGACAAGGTGCGGAACAGGGGCGAGTCTGGATTAACCCGACTCAATATTTTGAAGGCGTCCCCTCGGAGGTTTGGAACTTCCATATTGGCGGCTATCAAGTCTGCGAAAAGTGGTTGAAAGACCGCAAAAACCGGCAACTGAGTTACGGGGATTTAGAGCGCTACCAGCAGATAGTCTCTGTTTTGGCAGGAACGATTTGCTTGCAGGAGGGAATAGATACTACTATAATTGAACAGGGCGGGTATTCAATTCAATAAGTAGGATTTTGGGACAGGTGAGACGCCTGTCCTGCGAAGGTTATCCGGAGGGCGGGCGTCTCGCCTGCCCAGCCCAACTACGAACTTTTGGGCTGAAGCCCTACTACGAACTTTTGGGCTGAAGCCCTACTACGAACTTTTGGGCTGAAGCCCTACTACGAACTTTTGGGCTGAAGCCCTACTACGAACCTTGGGCTGAAGCCCTACTACGAACCTTGGGCTGAAGCCCAACTACGAACCTTGGGCTGAAGCCCAACTACGAACCTTGGGCTGAAGCCCAACTACGAACCTTGGGCTGAAGCCCAACTACGAACCTTGGGCTGAAGTTTAGTAGGGTGCGGAGCGCGAAGCGTAACGCACCTCAGCCCTATCAATCCCCTTTCTTCTGTTTTGCTGCGAGGGCAGCTTCATAGATGCGTTTTTGATATTTTTAAGCTATCGCCTCAGCCATTTCGCTCCTTTATCTAGCCTTCTGTTCAGCATTTTTTGCAATTTATATATATGCTGCTAGTTTCGCCTCTTGCTCATCTGTCAGGGATGGTTGTGTCATGTCAAATAATCCAAAATCTTAAGAGCGCTATTAACTAATATCTAGACTTCCATCACCCGCCCCAGCAACTCGGCCAAATCTTATCCGGCTTCCTGAATTACCTCAGCCTCTACATTGGGAAGCGAGATGCTATCAAGTGCCATCTGGATGCGCCTTCTGGAAGTGTCGCGAAAAAATAGGGCATTGTTGAGAAGGGAAATACTTACACCAGCCGAGCATTTTATGGTGGCCTTATAAATATATTACGAACAGTAGCGCGATTGGCTGCCCTCTGCCTTGAAACTGTTTGTAGTTGGGCTTTAGCCCAATTGGCAGGCCCTTAAGGATCGCATATAGGAGCGCAGGAGAAACTGTTTTCAAATAATTGTTAAGGACGCCTGGGGGTGAGAAACCGGGTTTCTTTTGCTGGGTCAAGTGATAGGTAATGGCCCACAGCCACAAGAAACCCGGTTTCTGGCTCCAACTACGAACTTTTGGGCTGAAGCCCAACTACGAACCTTGGGCTGAAGCCCAACTACGAACCTTGGGCTGAAGCCCAACTACGAACTTTTGGGCTGAAGCCCAACTACGAACTTTTGGGCTGAAGCCCAACTACGAACGCAAGGGCTGAAGCCCAACTACGAACGCAAGGGCTGAAGCCCAACTACTAACGGCGCACCGGCAGGATAGCCCTTTCCATCTCGGTAAAATTGTGTCATCCTAGGAACAGTCGTCTACCTGTACAGAGGTACATCCCATGACATGGACTCCTTTGAGCCAGCGCATCGCTAGCCTTCCCCTTATCCTCGCAGGCCCAATTTTGCGGCGCACAGAACCGGATTCTGTTACAGTTTGGGTTGCCCTCAAGGAATCCCGAGAAGTCACCCTCCGGGTGCACGCCACCAGCAATAATGGCGAAACCGTCAGCAATGTGCTACTCTCAGGTACGCGCACCACAGTACCTCTGGGCAAATACCTGCACGTCGTCGCCGTCACTGCAGTGCCGGTGAGTGGCAATCGTCTCCAACCGGCACAAATGTGCGCCTACGATCTCGATTTCGGAGGAGTCAATCTCGCAGGTGCGCTCACTTCAGCAGGGTTTCCCAACGCCTCGATTAGCTATTTCCAGCACGGGTTGCCCACTTTTGCTATGCCGCCAGCTGACTTGAATGACTTGCGAATTGTTCACGGTTCTTGTCGCAAGCCCCACGGCGGAGGTTCCGATGGGCTGGCAATCCTAGATGACTTAATTGAGTATAGCGCCAAACAGCCTAATTCCCGACCTCACCAGCTGTTTGTCTCCGGCGACCAAATTTATGGGGATGACGTGGCTGATGTGCTGCTACAGGCGCTTACAGATGCCGGTGACACCCTGCTGGGCTGGGAAGAAAAACTGCCGGTGGCCAAAACAACAGCCGGCTTTGAATACAAACACCCCATCGATATTGTACCAGGCAGCCGCAGCCCGATAGCTGAAAATTACGCAGGGCTGACTGCTATGCTGATCAACAAATGGGATAAGGCGAAAAGCCACCTTTTGAGCTTGGGTGAATACTTCGCCATGTACATGTTTACATGGTCGCCCGTACTGTGGCCGAATGATTTACCAGAGGCGGGCACTAATACCCAAAAAGAGCCGGCGCTGGCCAAACTGTGGAATGAAGAATTCACCGCGATTAAGGACTTCGCTGGCGATGTGTGGAAAGTCCGGCGATCCCTGGCTAATGTGCCCACATACACGATTTTTGACGATCACGATATTAGTGATGACTGGTACATGAATCGGGAGTGGTGCGAGCGCGTGCTCAGCAAACCGCTGGGGCGGCGTGTGGTGCTCAATGGTTTGCTGGCTTATGCTACTTTTCAGGCGTGGGGAAATACGCCTGAACAGTTCCAAAACGGGCGCAACGGTGAGAAATTGCTGAAAGCAGCGAAAACGTGGTCTGAGTCGGGGGGGAACGATGAGCCGGTACTGGAGGAAATTGTCAAATATCTGGGAATTCCGCCCACGGAACCGGGAACCGGCTTGCCAAAGCTAAAAACCGACGGTAATGTGTTAATTTTGGATCGGGACTGTCCGGATGGCACGAAGCCGATAACCTGGCACTATACTGTGAGGAGCTTCAAGCATGAAGTGATTGTCCTCGACACGCGCACTTGGCGAGGCTACCCGCAAGGCAAGGGCAAGGCGCTCGCTCCCCCAATGCTTCTGAGTCCTACCGGTTTTGAAAGACAAATTCAGCTGCCGCTATCACAAAAAAGCTCTGCTAACATCGAGGTAACGATGGTGGTTGTTCCGACTAATCTGGTGAGTTTGTCGCTGATTGATATCGTGCAGCGCTGGACGATGATCACCGGCAATGTTTTCCACAGTGATGTCGGTGATTCCTGGAACTTGAACGAGGCGGGTTTCAGCCGGTTGCTCGCCGAAGTCTTCAAGCAGCGCGAGCGCGTGGTGGTGCTTTCGGGCGACATTCACTATGCTAGCACGGTTCGCTTAAGCTACTGGTTCCGCCGGCATTTTGGCGACGCCAAATCGGGCGCAGACGCCCCCCTGCAACCCCGGGTGCTGGCGCAGCTGACGGCGAGCGCTTTCAAAAATGCCGAGTTGCTGACGCAGATCGCTCAAACAAAAGTAAAATCTGCGGCGCAGGAGGATGTGCAAAACTGGGCCGGCTGGAACGAGCCGCCGCAAGTCATGGAAATTGCCAAAACCGCAGACAAGGTGCGGGCGCTCCATGTTAATGTCCCCCAAAACGGCCCGGTTTTGCTACAAACTAATGGCACCCGTGGGAATGGGCAAACTGTTTGGGAAATTGCTGCCAAAGACAGCAACTCTCTCCCGGACTGGCGGTATAATATTGAGTGGGTAAACCGGGAACCATCTGTTGCCGCAGGCTGGCAGAAAAAGCCGGTGTCGCCGGTGCCACCGCCCACGCTTTCCTTGGATAAGTTCGGGAACTCTCCTGCCATGAAACTGTTGGGAGGTGTCGTGTCTGTACTTATGCAGAATCAGTGGGTGCAAGAAGGTTCGGAAGTGGTGGGTCACAGCAACCTGGGCGTGGTATCATTCAACTGGTCGCAAAATGATGATGCCAAAACCGTCATCCAGGATATTTACTGGCGTGCGCCTTGGGAACCGGGGAGCACTGTTTACAGCCGGTATTCTGTGCCGCTGCGACTTGACTCTCCGCCGCCACCACTTAAGGTGATTTCTTGATGAATCTCTACCTGGGCATCGATTTCGGCACTTCTGGCGCACGCGCTGTCGCTATTGACAGCGCCGGCACCCCCCACGCGCAGGCGTCTTGCGCCTTTGAGGTGCCGGCAGCCGGCATGCAAGAGCGGGAAAGGGGGGAGCATCCCGTTAAAACCCTCACCCCCCTAACCCCCCTCTCCCATGAACGGAGAGGGGGGAAAATCAAGAATTCTCCCCTCTCCCCAAGTGCAGGCGGTGAGGGTGAGGGGGATTACAAAAATGGGATGCTCCCGGTAAGGGGTTTGCCGGCGCTTTGGGAAACTGCCCTGTTTTCCCTGCTCGAGCAAATCCCCCCGGAAGTGCGCCGCCAGCTCAGGGCGATCGCAATCGACGGCACCTCCTCCACTGTCTTGCTGTGCGATAGCGCCGGCGTGCCGGTGACTGAACCCCTTCTCTATAGCGATGCGCGGGGTGCGGCGGTGATGGAATCCCTCAGGGAAATCGCACCGGCAAACCATACCGTGTTGAGCGCTACTTCCAGTCTGGCTAAACTGCTTTGGTGGGTGAAGTGTGGGGACGATATTCAGCGTTCTACAAGAGGAAAATATCTCCTGCACCAAGCAGATTGGCTGGCTTTTCTTCTGCACGGAAAGTTGGGTGTCAGTGACTATAATAACGCCTTGAAACTGGGTTACGATCCCGAAAACTTGCGCTATCCCGACTGGATTTACCAGATTGATTCCTTACCGCAGTTGCCGGAAATTGTCAAGCCAGGGGAGCCGGTGGGGGAAGTGACTGGAGAAATTGCCAGTCGCTTTGGGTTGCGGCGGGATTGCGCCGTGTGCGCCGGCACCACTGACAGCATCGCCGCCTTTCTCGCTAGCGGTGCGGAATTACCCGGAGAGGCTGTAACTTCCCTCGGTTCCACCCTGGTGCTGAAGCTGTTGAGCCGCACCCGCGTTGATGACGCCCGCTACGGTATTTACAGCCACAGGCTCGGTGAATTCTGGCTTGCAGGCGGCGCTTCCAACACCGGCGGCGCGGTGCTGCGGCAATTCTTTACCGATGAGGAGCTGGAAAGTCTCAGCCGGCACATCGACACCGAGAAAGAAAGTCCGCTTGATTACTACCCGCTAACCAAGGCGGGGGAGCGCTTCCCGATTAACGACTCGCAGCTGCAACCGCGACTGCAACCGCGCCCAGACGAGCCGGTGGAATTCCTGCACGGGTTACTGGAAAGTATGGCGCGAATTGAGGCGCGGGGGTATCATCTGTTGCGGGAGTTGGGCGCAACTGCTTTAACGCGGGTTCATACCGCCGGTGGGGGTGCGAAAAATCCGGCGTGGCGGCGGATTCGGGAGCGCCATTTAGGGGTGCCGGTGAGTGTGCCGGTGCGTGTGGAGGCGGCTTACGGGAGTGCGCTTTTAGCGATGCGGAGTTAAGAAACCGGGTTTCTTCAAGAAACCCGGTTTCTACGCTCCCGGTTAAGAAACCCGGTTTCTTCAAGAAACCGGGTTTCTGACTTCTCGCGCTATTCCACCTTCTGCACCGGCGCAGTTTTCGGATCGAGGATTTTTTGCACGCCGGCAAACTTAACCGCCACAGACATTTTGTTCCCAGAGCCAAAAACGTGGGTGACTTCCCCCAGCCCAAACGTTCCGTGAATCACCCGATCTCCCACTTTCCACTCTACCGATTTTGAATTGGGTATTTGGGAGTTCGGATTCCCCGATTTTTGGAAAAACACCGGCTTCTTTGCAGCGCGGAGATTTGGCAAAATTCCCGTGAGAAACTCTTTCGGCAATTCCCCCAAAAACACCGAAGGATCAGCCAGCTGGCGATTTCCCCAAGTGCGGCGCACCAAGGCGTGCGAAAGGAAGAGCCGGTCTTGAGCGCGGGTAATCCCAACATAGCACAGCCGGCGCTCTTCTTCAAAGGCTGCGGCGTCACCCATACTGCGGAAGTGGGGTAACAGCCCCTGCTCCATCCCCACCATAAACACCACCGGAAATTCCAGCCCCTTCGCCGAGTGCAGCGTCATCAGCGTGACGCGGTTTTGCCCTTCTTCCAGGTTATCGACATCAGCAGTTAACGCCGCGCTAGAGAGGAAGTCTTGCAAAGTCGCATCGGCATTCTCTTCCTCAAATTGCAGCACCGCGTTCACGAGCTCCTGGACGTTTGCCAGCCGGTCGAGCGCTTCATCTGTACCCTTGGTTTTCAGTTCTTGAATGTAACCCGATTCTTCCGCAATCCCCGCAACAATTTCCGACCCAATAATCGGGTTTTCCTCTGTGGCTTGCTGCAAGGTTTCCTGCCACCTTGCCATCATCTTAGCGAACTCAATAATCGGCTTAGCCGCCCGCCCCGCCAGAGTTTTCACCGAGTCTTCATCACAGATAATTTCCCACAACGGCACATTTAGCTGCTTAGCAGCGGTAAGCATCCGGTCAACAGTCGTGTCCCCAATCCCGCGCCGGGGAGTGTTAATAATTCGCAACAGACTGATAGTATCAAATGGGTTGACAATTAGCCGCAAATACGCTACAATATCTTTCACCTCTTTGCGGTCGTAGAACTTCAGCCCCCCCACCAACTTGTAAGGCACATTCCAGCGCACCATCGCTTCTTCAAACACCCGCGACTGCGCGTTAGTGCGGTAGAGAACGGCAAAACTGCCCCACTGCAATTCCGCGCACTCGCGCACCATGTCCCGAATTTGGCCAGCCACAAACTCGCCTTCCTCCACCTCATCCTCCGCATGGTGCAAATAAACCAGCTCCCCCTCGCCGCGCGTGGGGCGCAAGATTTTCTCAATCCGTTGCTTATTTTTATAAATCAGCTGGTTTGCGACTTCCAAAATTGTCTCAGTCGAGCGGTAATTTTCCTCCAGCTTCACCATCGTGCGCGTGTCTTCATCGGGCAAACCGTCGCCAAAGTCCTGCTGGAAATCCAGCAAAATCTTGAAATCCGCCATTCGGAACGAGTAAATGGCTTGGTCAACATCGCCCACCACAAAAATAGAGCGATTCTGCCAGTTATTGAAAGTTTTGGGGGATTCGTTGTTCGTCACCAGCAGCCGCAGCAAGTCATACTGAACGCGGTTGGTGTCCTGATACTCATCCACCAAAATATGGCAGAATTGTTGATGCCAGTAACCCAGAACCGACTCGTTTTGCTTAAACAGCTCAACCGGCACTCTGATCAGCTCATCGAAGTCGAGAGCATTATTCGCCGCGAGGGCGTTTTGATAGTGGCTGTAAACTTCAGCAATAACCTTCCCCCGAAAATTCGGCTGATCCCGCTCGAAATCGCGGGGAGTCCAGCCCTTGTTTTTGGCGCTGCTAATCGCGGCTCGCACGGAACGCGGCTCAAACTTTTTGCTGTCCTCGTTCATCTGGTTGACGATTATATCTTTAATGATTTTCTGGACATCATCTTCGTCAAGGATAGAAAAATTGCTTTTCCACCGGCGACCTCTTTCGTCCTGGTATTTCTCAATATCGTAGCGGAGGATGCGGGCGCAGAGACTGTGGAAAGTGCCCACCCACAGGGGTTTGATAATAGTTTTGTAGACGCGAGATCGCAGTTTTGTCTGCATGTCCTCTGCTAGCGCATCCAAGGATTTGCCATATTTTTCCAAAGCGATTTGTCCGGCGAACAGCTTTTCAATTCTATCTTTCATTTCCCGCGCCGCCTTATTAGTAAAGGTGACAGCGAGGATATTTTCTGGATCGACGCGGTGGGTGCGAATCAGGTTGGCCACCCGGTAGGTTAAGGCCCGGGTTTTGCCGGAGCCGGCCCCAGCAACCACAAGCAAGGGACCGCAGAAATGCTCGACAGCTTGACGCTGGGAGGGATTGAGTTGGCTGAGAAAATCGGTATTTTGAGTCATGGGTAGTCCGAAGGAGTGCAATCGCGTGGGGAGCATCCTATTTTTGTACTCCCCTCACCCCCAACCCCTCTCCCACTTTGGGGTGAGGGGTGAATTCTTGATTCTTTCCCCCCTCTCCCGACCTGGGAGAGGGGGGGAAGGGGGGGTGAGGGTGACAATCTTTGCAAAAATGGGATGCTCCCATCGCGTCTGGGGCGGACATCTGGCCCGCGCTATTAATCGGCAATCCTATTCTACCGAAATTTGATGAATGGGGATATTGAGTTTTGTTGCTCCCGCCGGGGGTGAGTTGGGGGTGCTGTTGCCGGCGGCTTGTCGAGTTGGGTTGCGAGCCGGTCTGAACGCGGTAAAATCTCAGCAGTTACAGCATAAACACCATGACCGCACAACTAGACCGAGTTTAGGCTCGTCTTGATCGACTGTTAACAAAGGAATCAAAATGCTAACAAATTACATTCAAGCGGCCATGCGCATGCGCCACCTATCAGTTGCTGGAAGACGGTACTTTTTACGGAGAAATCCCAGAGTTTCAGGGGGTATATGCCAATGCAGAAAGACTGGAAGCCTGTCGGGAATTGTTACAAGAAGTATTAGAAGGCTGGATTATTTTAGGATTGCGGTTGCAGCACTCACTCCCCGCTGCCGGTAGCATCGATTTGAACGGACAGCAGTAGGGTGCATTCCCTAGGGGGGGAACGCACCCTACTTACTCTTGGCGTCCTTGGCGTCCTTAGCGGTTCATTATTAAACCCCCTATCAATTCGCCAACAGAAGCTCACCCAAAAATACCGGCAAAAAACTCAATCGCCTCCTTCAGCGCCCCAATAAACACATCAACCTCCTCACGAGTATTGTAAAAATACAAACTCGCCCGCGCCGTAGACTGAGCGCCCAAATACCGGTGCAGCGGTTGCGTGCAGTGGTGACCCGCACGAATCGCCACCCCCGCCTGATCCAAAATCGTAGACAAATCGTGCGGGTGCACCTCACCCGCAGTAAACGCCGCCAGCGCCGCCCTGCCGGTGCCATCCGCAGCCGGTTGCGGTCCGTACACCTTAACTTGAGGAATTTTCCGCAACTGCTCAAACAAATAAGCCGTCAGCTCGTGCTCATAGGCTTCGATTTTATCCATGCCTATTTGCATCAGATAATCCACCGCCGCCCCCAGCGCGATTGCCTCCGCAATTGCCGGCGTGCCCGCCTCAAACTTTGCCGGCACATCCGCATAAGTAGAATATTCCAAAAACACATCCGCAATCATCTCGCCGCCGCCCAAAAACGGAGGCATCGAGCGCAGCACATCCAACTTCCCGTACAGGAACCCTATACCGGTGGGAGCGCACATCTTGTGCCCAGAAGCCACCAGCCAGTCGCAGTCAATCGCCCGCACGTCAATCCCCATGTGCGGCACACTCTGGCAGGCATCAATTAACACCTTCGCCCCATACTTGTGCGCCAGTTCCGCAATCTCCCGCACCGGATTAATGCAGCCCAAAGTATTAGAAACATGAACCACAGACACCAACTTCGTTTTATCCGAAAGCAGCGATTTAAACTGCTCCAGATTGAACTCCTGCGTTTCCGTCAGCTCAACAAACTTCAGCACCGCACCCGTCTTTTGCGCCACAATTTGCCAGGGCACCAAATTGCTGTGGTGTTCCATCACCGACAGAATCACCTCATCCCCGCGCTGCAAATTGCTCAACCCCCAAGAGTAGGCAACCAAATTAATCGCCTCACTCGCATTGCGCGTGTAGACAATCTCCTGATGGGTAGCCGCATTCACAAACCGGCTAACTTTTTCCCGCGCCTCCTCATAAGCAGAAGTCGCCCGCGCACTGAGAGTGTGAACGCCCCGGTGCACATTAGAATTATAAACCTCGTAATATTCCCGCAGCGTTTCCAACACCTGCAAAGGCTTTTGGGACGTAGCGGCATTGTCCAAATAAACCAAACGGTGCCCGTTAACTTCCTGCAGCAAAATCGGGAAATCAGGGCGAACTTTAGCAGCCAGAGTTTTTTCTTGAGTTAGCAAGGTCATTTTTACAACTTTGGATTGGAATCTCTCATTTACAGGCGGAGCCTGAGAACGTTTTTTCTATATCTTTTCCCTCGCCAGTTCCCCAGCTGAGGACGGAAGGCAGAGCCTTTCGGTCGGCACGAGGGAAGGATTTTTTCTCCCCCTCCCCGTTAACGGGGAGGGGGTTGGGAAGTGGGGTTCCCTTGTTTTCAGCTACTCCCAACTGTCCATCCGGCAACCAACACACCGCGACAGCATCTTCCGCAGCGAATATACCGGAATTTGACCGATCACCTCACCGGCAAACGAATCAATCAGCAGATTGCGAGCGTCAGCTGCACTTAACCCGCGACTTTGCAGGTAGAACACTTCCTCAGCATCCAACTGACTCACCGTAGCCCCGTGAGAGCACTTCACATTATCCGCCGTAATTTCCAGCTGCGGCTTTGTATCCACACGCGCCTTAGACGACAGCAGCAAATTCCGGCTCAGCTGAGCCGCATCAGTAAGTTGCGCCGCCTTCGGCACAAACACCTTGCCATTAAACACCGAATGAGCGCGGTCATCCACAATGCACTTGTGCAATTGCCGGCTCCTCCCGTGCGGGTGATTGAGCGCAATAACACTGTGAGTGTCAGCCACCTGTTCCCCGACAATCATCGTCAAACCGTTGAGCGTCGTTTCCGTTCCCTCACCAGTTTGAAAAACCTCCAAATTGTGCCGCGACAGTTTAGCCCCCAAACTGACAGCATAGCAACTATAGCGACTATTGCGGGCTTGCGCCACCGCACCCCTGCTAACGTGAAACCCCTCAGCCCCTTCCCGCTGAACCCGAATGTGAGTCACTTCAGCATTTTCCCCAGCCCAAATTTCCGTCACCGCATTCGTAAAATAAGGGCGAGCCGCCGGCTTATCAGGACACCCCATCCCCACAGTCGCGTAATGCTCAACCAGCGTCACCGAACTGCCGTGTTCCGCCACCACCAAACAGCGCGGCTGCACAATAAAAGACTCCGCACCGGCAGCCCCCACAAACAGCAAATGAATAGGCGCAGCCACCGCCACATTCTTCGGCACCCACACCACCGCCGCATCCGTCAAACCGGCAGTATTAAGAGCCGCAAACACCTCCTCACCACCAGACTGCTTCCCCAAATACTCCTCAATTCCCACCGGCAACTCACCACCCAGCAAATTGCCCGCCAGCACCCCCGCTGGCAAAGCCGCCACCTCCGACAGGTGCGGCGCAAAAACCCCATTCACAAACACCAGCCGGCTCTGCGCCGCCTCTGGCAAACTCAGCGCCGCCACCGACTCAACCGGCACATCCACCGGCTCAGCCGCCTGCAAATTCAGCCGCAGCAGCTCCGAAACATCAGTAAACCGCCACTCCTCATCCCGCGTCGAAGGTAAAGCCCCCTCACTCGCCAAAGCAGCCGCCCGCGAGCGCAACTCCTGCAGCCACTCCCACTTTTCATCCCCCTGCGAAACCCGCTGGTTAACCCGCTGCAACAGTCGGGCAAAATAAGCCTCCCTGTCAGCAGAAACCAACTTCAAATCCTTCCCAACAACCTCAACACTCATCGCGCACCCACCTCAGCAGCTTCCTCTTCACGCACCCACTCATAACCCCGCGCTTCCAGCTCCAGCGCCAGTTCCTTAGTGCCGGTCGTCACAATTCGCCCAGCTTCCATCACATGCACATAATCCGGCACAATATAATTCAGCAACCGCTGATAGTGCGTAATCACCAGCATCGCATTCTCAGCGCTCGCCAGCTGATTCACCCCATTCGCCACAATCCTCAGCGCATCAATATCCAGCCCCGAATCCGTCTCATCCAAAATCGCCAACTTCGGCTCCAGCAGCGCCATTTGCAGGATCTCATTCCGCTTCTTCTCGCCGCCCGAAAACCCCTCATTCACACTCCGACTCAAAAAAGCCGGATTCATCTTAACAACTTCCAACTTCTCCTGGATCAAATCATCAAAATCCAGCGCATCCAACTCCTCCAGCCCCTTATGCTTGCGGTGCGAATTGTACGCCACCCGCAAAAAGTCCAGATTCGTCACCCCCGGAATTTCCAGCGGATATTGGAAAGCCAGAAACACCCCAGCTCTCGCCCTTTCCTCCGCCGCCATTTCCAGTATATTCCCCCCCCGAAAAATCACCTCACCGCCCGTCACCGTGTAGTCAGGATGTCCCGCCAACACCTTAGAAAACGTACTCTTACCCGAGCCATTCGGCCCCATTATAGCATGGATTTCCCCCGCCTTAATCTCCAGGTTCAACCCCTTCAAAATCTCAACTCCATCCACCTCCGCTCTCAAATCGCGGACAGACAGAATCACCTCACCATTCTCAACAATCATCTCTCTCTTTATCCTCTTCCTTGGCGTCCTACTCTTCGAGAAGCCGCGCTGGCGCGTCTATGGCGTCTTGGCGGTTCAATTTTAACCGCAGATAAACGCAGATAAACGCAGATATATTTGCGTGCGTTTGCGTTTATCTGCGGTTCCATTTTAACCAACCGTCCCTTCCAACTTCAAACTTAGCAACCGGTCAGCTTCCACAGCAAACTCCATTGGCAATTTATTAAACACATCCTTGCAGAACCCGCTGATAATCATCGACACAGCATCCTCTGCCGAAATCCCCCGCTGCTGGAAATAGAACAGCTGGTCTTCCCCAATTTTAGAGGTAGAAGCCTCATGCTCCACCTTGCCGGTGTTATTTTGCACCTGGATGTACGGGAAAGTGTTCGCCTGGGCGCTATCCCCAATCAGCATAGAATCGCACTGCGAATAGTTGCGAGCACCGGCAGCCTTTGGCCCAATTTTCACCAAGCCGCGATAGCTATTCTTAGAGTGCCCAGCAGAAATCCCCTTAGAAATAATCGTGCTCCGCGTGTTCTTGCCCACATGCACCATTTTGGTGCCGGTGTCAGCTTGCTGGTAGTTGTTAGTCAAGGCAACCGAGTAGAACTCGCCCACCGAATTATCTCCCACCAGCACGCAGCTGGGATACTTCCAGGTAATAGCGGAGCCGGTTTCCACCTGAGTCCAAGAAATCTTGGAGTTGACTCCCTGGCACAGCCCCCGCTTGGTGACAAAGTTGTAAATGCCACCTTTGCCCCTTTCGTCGCCCGCGTACCAGTTCTGCACCGTGGAGTATTTAATCTCCGCGTTGTCCAGGGCAACTAATTCTACCACAGCGGCGTGCAGCTGGTTGGTGTCGAACATCGGGGCCGTGCAGCCTTCCAGGTAAGTGACGGAGCTGCCCTCGTCCGCTACAATTAGGGTGCGCTCGAACTGGCCACTGTCGCCGGTGTTAATCCGGAAGTAGGTGGACAGATCCATCGGGCACTTGACGCCTTTGGGGATGTACACGAAGGAGCCATCGCTGAACACCGCTGAGTTGAGGGCGGCAAAATAATTGTCGCTCACCGGCACCACACTGCCCAGGTACTTCTGCACCAAGTCTGGGTGTTCCAGCAGCGCTTCCGAGATAGAGCAGAAGATCACCCCTTCTTTGGCCAGCTTTTCTTTAAAGGTGGTGGCCACCGATACGCTGTCGAAGATAGCGTCCACCGCCACATTGGAGAGACGCTTCTGCTCGGAGAGCGGAATCCCCAGTTTCTCGAAGGTTTCCAGCAGCGCTGGGTCAACTTCGTCCAGGCTGTTGAGCTTTTCCTTCTTCTGCTTCGGCGCCGAGTAGTAAATTATATCCTGGTAATTAATTTGCGGATAGTTAACGTGCGCCCAGCTCGGCTCTGTCATCTTCAGCCACTGCCGGTAGGCTCGCAGGCGGAATTCCAGCATGAACTCCGGCTCGTTTTTCTTGAAAGAAATCAAGCGGATGATGTCCTCATTCAACCCGCGAGGGATGGTGTCGGCTTCAATCTGGGTGACAAAGCCGTACTTGTATGGCTGATTGACTAAGGTCTTAACTGTTGCGCTCATCGGTGTGTGTGTTCTCTCTCTCTAAAGGTGGAAACCGGCATCTGCGACAGCCGTTACCCTCTGATTCTCAAGAATAGCCTGAATGTTGCAAGTCTGTGCGCCGGCGTACAGACTTTGGCCAGGGTTGGGGGTGCACTGGTTGCTGGGGGCTGGAATTTGCTCACACCAGATTTCCCGCTTTTCACAGGCCCACTCATGCTCTGGCGTCAACAACAGGAGCCAGTGGCACTGAGCACCGCTCAGCCCCGATGGGGACAGTAGCTGTAATCCTCAGTCGGTGCCTGTGCGCTTCCGCCCTGGCCTGGGGCGAAGTGCCCCCGGGCTTCGGTGGTTCTCGGGGCTGTGTGGGGCGGTAGGATGCAGTCATTGGGCAGGATGGGAGAGCCAGCTAAATTGCGTCTACAATAAGTAAAACAACGCGCTTGTTGCCTTACCTCTATTGTAGGCTACTTTAGCAACCAGCATGTTGTCAAAGTCCGAAATAAATTTTTTGCGCTTTTTGGCTCACTCCGGGAAGACGATGGCCACCACTCAGCAACCTTCCACTAAACAAGACATTCTGCAATATCTGCTCAAGCAGGGTCAAGCAACCGCCCAGGAATTAGCGGAATCCCTGGACATTAGCCCGCAGGCGATTCGCCGCCACCTCAAAGACTTGGAGGCGGAGGAGCTGATCCGCTATAAAACGGTTCAGACCGGCATGGGACGCCCCCAGCATGTGTACGAGCTAACCAGTCAGGGGCGAGAGCGCTTCCCCAATCGCTATCACGAGTTTGCGGTTTCTCTGCTGGACACCCTGACGGAAACCGTAGGGCGCGACCAAATGAGCTCCATCCTGCGCAAGCAGTGGGAGCGCAAGGCGATGGAATACCGCGAGCTACTGGGAAATGGGCCTTTGCCAGAGCGGGTGGCCAAGTTGGTGGAGCTGCGCCGAGCTGAGGGGTACATGGCGGAATGGTATCCCCTGGAGCCTGACGGTGGCAGCGGCCAAGCAGGCCCGAGGTTTATGATTGCCGAACACAACTGTGTGATTTCCCAGATTGCCGAGTCTTTCCCCAGGGTTTGCGACCACGAGCTGGAAATGTTTGCGGCGGCGCTGCACGACTGCACCGTAGAGCGGACGCACTGGATTATTAACGGCGAACACCGCTGCGGCTATTTGATTGAGCCTCACGCAGAGGAAAAATCTGCGTGACAGGTGTCAGGTGTTAGGTTTTAGGTGTTAGGTGTTAGAGGGTGTTGATAAAGTAATGGTTATGTCCAGAAACCGGGTTTCTTTCAGAAACCCGGTTTCTTGTGTCCGTGAAACCTGCTTCTCGCCTTCTGCGCCCGACAGACGCGCCCGCTAAACGCGACAAACCCTCTTGTCTGCAAGAGAGCGCTGCCCCGTACCGGCATTTACCAAATATAATTAAGCTAATTAACCTAATTTATCATGACTGAACACCAGCAACCCGCCCCGCAATTTTTAACCCTGGAAGAAGCCGCTGAGGTGGACAAAGCCCTCATGTCTTCCCGCGAGAAGTTTTCCACTCGGCTGGCAATTTATGCCTTGAGGTCGCTTAAGGAGATTGCTGGGAATACAGGTGGCGCTCTAGAAGAGGTGACACCGGCACAGGTGAGGGCTTGGATAGAAAACGATCAGAGCGTAAAGCGTGACAGAGATATTGACACCGGCTTTGAAAGCTTTTTCACTCAACTTGTGCTGTCCTCGTTGAAGCCCTTAAAGCAGATTGCCCAAGAAACCAGTGCGCCAATTGAAACGCTCACCGTTCAGCAAGTGGTAGCCTGGTTTGAAAAAGATGCCAAGCACCGGCGAGAGCGAGAAGCCGGTGCGACTCCCTAAACGCGCCCTAGCCTAAATGTTTAATTTACCAACCAATTTGCGGAACTGCCAAAACATTTAAGCTATAATATTATAACATGGAGAAAAACTTGTGGATGCCATAAGATCGCGAGCCGGGGAACTAAAACAAGATTTAATTGAGTTCGTGCTGGAGGCGGAGGGAGAATTGGCGGTAGCGCTGGAGGCTTATGTCGCCCAGCACACCAGCAAAGATCGCTATGACATGACTCAGAGGGATATGGTGATTGACAGCTTTCTGACAGAAGGGAAAGTCGGGGAGAAGACGCCTCTGGAACTCTATGTAGAAAACCGTCCTTCTCTGTCAGAAACCGACCGCAATTTACTGCTCAGCTGGCAGCGCAGCTTCACCGGCTTATTTGCCGTCACCCAAATTCTGCCGGATGGCTTTGAGTTAATGAACTGGCTAACCGCCAAGCACTACACTGTCAAACCCAATCCCGCTGTCAGCCCGGAGGAGATAGGGAAGTTTAAGCAGGGGGATATTTTCCTGACGCGCATTGTGCCGGTGAGCAACATTTATTGGATGTTTTCTGGCGCTTATTCGCCACTGGGGAATTTGGGCAAACCGAAACTGGCTGTGGCGATTGGCAATTTTAAAACTCAGTACAAGAACCACCTTTACAGCGACGCCCCAGACTTGCTGGAGGAAGCCTGGGAGTCGGTGGAGCGATATCACCGGGAATTTATTGACTTTTTTGGCAGCGATGAAGTGACGATGCCCGGATACCAGCTCAACAAAAAACTGGCTGATTTTCAGGAATTTGTAACGCAGAAGCGTCTGGCTGCTACCGGCATTGATCAGTCTAAATCCCTGGCGGATATGGCTGAAGAGGCAGGGGTAGAATCAGCAGAAATAAAAGAAGCGGCAGTGGCTGCCGGTGCGGACGCAAAAGCGGTAGATCGGCTGTTTGACAGCAAGGAAAACAGCAAAATGGTGATGCCGAAAGTTGAGCTGCCGGCTTCCCTAAAAAAAGCGGAACAGGTGACGGCGCTTGCTCATCCCCGCTGGGGGCAAGTGTTCCTGCAGACTTACAGCCGGTTCAAGACTTTACTGGAAGCGGAAGACTGGCAGAACCCGGAACTGCAAAAACTGGTTTGCTCCTATCTGGAAGACAGCCAAATTAATGCCTTCATTTGGCACCGGCTCGCTCTGCAGTACCCCACCCAGTTAGAAAAAGTGTTGCGAGAGGTGTTGGGGCGTCCGGATTTCACTCTGGAGAGGGATTTACAAGAACTACTCAAGGAATGTAATAAACCTGACGAGCCAGAACTGCCAGAAATCGCCAGCGTGCCGGTGCACTTGCACGATCTGTTTCTAGAAGCTCTCACCGAGGTGAATAAATCCCAGTCTAAGCCCAAGGGGAACAAGAAACCAGGAAAGGGCTTTCAACGCACTTGAGCTTTGAGCGGACTCACTTTGGGGATGGTGAACCCCACCCCCACCCCCCCGTAGGACAGGCGGGACGCCTGTCCCTACCCAACCTGTCCCTACTTAAATTTATTTGCGCTCGCCTGCTTTCAGCCTTCGCTCTTAACATTATCTTTCTCTGTGCCACTTGCCTGTTTCTAATCTTTCATGTTTTAATAAAAATACAGGGTGCGGCGGGAGTGAGGGAGCCGCACTGGCATTTTCATAGAATCAGCGCCAGTGCCTGTAGCAGGTGTGTGAGATTTTAGCAAGCCAGATGTGCGCCCGAACGCAAATCTTTCCCCTCTCCCGCACCACCATACGCAATGAATTGGCATGCAAAGGAGGGAGCATCCCCATGAAAAAACTTATTACAGTCCTGCTTTCCTTTGGTTGGATTATGCTAGCCGGCACCTCAGCCCTCGCCCAAGCACAGAGACTCCGCGAATTTAGTCAAGGCAATTCCAACCTAGCCGCCGACTTGAGAATTGACCGAGTGCAGCAGCCCAAACCGCAAATAGCGACTGTCCAGGCAGAGCAGTTCAAGGTTGCTATTCAGCGAGCCAACACAACTCTGGAGCGCAGGGGATTGAGAACGCCTTCCTACCAAGCGTCACGAACGGGCGATCCCAAGCTGGTAAAGCCGGCGTGCGGCGATCCGTGCGTTCCCAGCTTTAGCCCTCAAAACCCGGTCTATGACCCCAACAATTCTGCTGACGGAGTTGGGGTGGTATGGCCAGTAAGGTTTTGAGCGCGGCGGGGTGCGCTATTAACGCACCCTGCGAGTGAAAAAGCATTCCCCACAAAGCAGCCTGAGTAACACCAATTTAATTTAATCCCGTGCGCTTTCTTTTAATGCCGGTGGCACTGTGCCCGCCCCTACGGCGATTTCTCAAGTGTTTCACCCAAAAATAAAATTGGTATAGCAGCGGATAGCTAAATCCAATTTGCGCTAGTGTGGGAATTGAGACTAACTTTTTGATTTGCTGTGCTGCTGTATCAACGCTCTGCTGCCTTCGCCCTGCTAGCTGCTAGCTTGCTGATCGCGCTTACCGCCTGCGCCAACACTTCCACCGGCAAGGCGCTGGAGCAGTCTTTGGCTGCAGATCCCAGCCTCCAAGACAATCCCGTTACCTTCGGTGGCACCAAAAACAGCCCCCCAATACAGGCTCTGGCGCAGCTGCCGGCAGACTTCCCAGCGGAGATTCCCCTCTATGCCAGCGCCAAGCTGCAAGAAGTCAAGCCCCTGACAGGCGAACCAGATGGCTCGGCCCAACTGACTCTGTGGGCCACTTCTGACTCTGGAACTGCGGTGCGGGAGTTTTACCAAAAGCAATTTCAGGAAAACAGCTGGGAG
>Ga0114941_100034_pt1 | contig 26836 bp, 24 predicted proteins | sample DevilsHole_FD_89580 | JGI IMG/M metagenome (GOLD analysis project Ga0114941, IMG submission 89580) | Groundwater microbial communities from Devils Hole, Nevada to study Microbial Dark Matter (Phase II) - Devils Hole | ecosystem: Environmental > Aquatic > Deep subsurface > Groundwater | place...
GCCCAAAGTTTGTAGTTGGGCTTTAGCCCAAAGTTTGTAGTTGGGCTTTAGCCCAAAGTTTGTAGTTGGGCTTTAGCCCAAAGTTTGTAGTTGGGCTTTAGCCCAAAATAGTAAAATATAAAATGGATCTCACCTTTTTCACCGATTACCTCGCAGCCAGCCTGCGCCTGTCAGTACCAATCGCTTTCGCCGCCTTAGGCGGGCTTTTCTCAGAACGATCTGGCGTCCTCAATATTGGGCTGGAAGGAATGATGCTAGCCGGCGCTTTTGCCAGCGCCGCTGCAGCTTTTTCCACCGGCAATGTTTGGCTGGGCGTTCTAGCCGCCCTCACTGCGGGAGGAATCGTTGGATTGCTTCACGCCTATCTCTGCGTGACGCTGCGAGTTGACCAATTAGTATCAGGATTGGCTCTCAATCTGGCATCTGCCGGTTTAACTTCCTTCTTGTCAAGACTCGTGTTTAGCAGTGGCAGCACCCAGCAACTTCCTGCTATTCCGACAGCCGGCATTCCCGCACTCAAAGATATCCCTATTATCGGTGCCCTACTCTTCAATCAAGACCCCCTGGTTTACTTTCTCTTTCTGCTAGTTCCCCTCAGCACCTACATTCTATTTCGCACCGGCATCGGTTTGTCCCTCAGAGCCGTTGGCGAGTACCCCCGCGCTGCTGACACCGCTGGAGTGTCAGTCGCCACTGTGCGCTATCTCAGCGTCACACTCAGCGGCTGTCTTTCCGGTTTTGGAGGCGCATATTTAGCCTTAGTTCACGTTAGATTCTTTACCGAAGAAATGAGCGCCGGCAAAGGCTTCATCGCACTCGCCGCCCTAATTTTTGGCCGGTGGCACCCTGCCGGTGCCGCCCTCGCCAGCTTGCTTTTCGGAGCCACAGAAGCCCTGCAGCTGCGCATTCAAGCCTTCAATCTCAACATCCCCTATCACTTATTAGTCATGTTGCCCTATTGCGTCGCGCTCCTAGCTCTCGTGGGATTAGTCGGCAAATCCACCCCCCCAGCCGCCCTTGGCATTGCTTATATTAAAGAAAGCCGCGACAATTAATAATAACCCAATTTGCTACCTACAAGTCTAAACATCCAGATGCCCCCAAACCCCCCTTAAAAAGGGGGGCGCAAGAGAATGTCCCCCCCTTTTTAAGGGGGGGCTAGGGGGGGATCTCACCTGACTCACTGGGAAATAGCAACTTGGGTTAATAATATCGCTTAATTGGTTGGAGAGAAGTCGGCGGAGCCGACAAACATGCTTTCCCAGCCTGAGGCTGGGAACGAGGGAACAAATATATCTCGTAGGACAGGCGTCTCGCCTGTCCCAATGTCCTATTTCGTCCCGTAAAGCCGGTCGCCGGCATCGCCAAGTCCGGGAATAATGTAACCGTGATCATCCAAACGCTCGTCAATCGCCGCCGTGTACACCGGCACATCCGGGTGCTGCTCGTGAAAATGCTCAATTCCCTCTGGCGCAGCCAGCAAACACACAAACTTAATTGAGCGGGGGTTTGTCTCTTTCAGCCGCTGAACCGCCGCCACTGCAGAATTGCCGGTGGCCATCATCGGATCTACCACTAAAACATCCCGATCCTCGATATCGTGGGGCACCTTAAAATAATACTCAATCACCACCAGTGTGGTGGGGTCGCGGTACAGTCCAATATGCCCGACTCGCGCCGAAGGAATCAGCTCCAGCATCCCGTCCAAAATCCCCTGTCCCGCCCGCATAATTGAGATAATTACCAGCTTCTTTTCCGCCGCCAGCATGGGAGCGAGCGTCTCTGCCATTGGCGTGTGAATCGTCTCGTACTTGACCGGCAAGTCTCGCGTTACCTCGTAAGCCAGCAGCATGCCAATTTCTTTCAAAAGCGTGCGGAATTTCGCCGTGCTGGTTTCCGCTTTCCGCATCAGCGTCAGCTTGTGCAGAATTAAAGGATGGCTAATTACAGTTAGTTGGGCTGTCATTTACAAATTCCTTAATTAATTAATGAACCGCCATAGACGCGCGGCACCCTACGGGAATGCCTAAGGCATACGGCTTCCCGTAGGGTAGACGCCAAGGACGCCAAGAAGGAAGATTACGCAGATACAGAGGCTCGGAAGCATCCCATTTTTGTCATCCCTCTCACCCCCAACCCCTCTCCCACAAGGGGAGAGGGGAGAATTCTTTATTTTTCCTCCCTCTCCCTTCATGGGAGAGGGGGGTGAGGGGGTGAGGGTGACAATCTTTGCAAAAATTGGATGCTCCCAGAGCCTCCGCCTCCTTTCTCGTGTCCAGACACAAACCCCTCTAAAATACCGTCCCATCGCTATCAATCAGAATCGGGGGTGCGCCGCCAGCGCGTAACTCACCGGCAATTTTCCGACCGGCACTCCAAGTTCCCCCTTGCAATATCTTAACCAGCGGCAGTGCCTCCGCGCTCGCACCCAGCTGTTTGCGAATTGCCTCAGCAAGCCGGTCTAGCAAACACACCGTCAGCGCCCTCCACTCCACAATTATCTCCGATCCTGACAAGTGACGCACTTGCAAAACTGTCGGTTCCTTCACTTCCAGCAATCCTAAATCCACGCACAGCCCCCCGTTGCGATATTCCGGCAAACCCGTCAGCTCATCCAGCCCAGTGATTTCCAACCCCAGCTCCTCAAGTGGTTCCAAAAGCGAGTAAGTCAGCCACTGAGAAAGTTTGTGAAACGGCACATACTCAGCACCAGGATTCTCTCCTCGCAAAGCATAATGAGGCCACACATCACCCAGATTAACACCGGCAATCGCAAATCTTCCCGGCCATATTTCGCCCAGTCCCTCCAAAACAGCCTTTAACACAGCCTTAGCTTCCAGTTTGCCCTCACTTGACTTCCCCAAAAGATAATTTACCAAATTGCCCGGGCGCAGATTATCATATCCAAATATTTCCGGATGGGTTGGCAACACTTGTCCCAATCGCTGCAGCAATTCCAGCCTGCCGGCAACCCCCACCAAAGGATTTGACTGACTCACTTGAAATCCCTGCACCAGCGCTGACTCAGTTAACCCCCGAAGTCCGCCGGCATCCGCCCGCACCGGCATCTCACTATTGCTGGAAAAAGTCCCATTACAAAACATCCGGAAACTCGCCACAGCCAGCCCTTCCGATCGCCGGTAAACTTGCCCTGTTTCCTGTTCGCAATACTGCCAGTCAGCACCCGCACCGGCATCCAGCAACACGCTAACAATTGCCAAATCAAACTTAACTTGCGCCCGCTCAACCGCACTCAAACCTGCTAGCGCCCCATCCAGCCCAGCTGTGCGCGGCACATCCCCAACCTCGAAATGCCGCCAGCGCGAATGGAAGGGAATATTCAAATCCGGATACTGTTCGTAAATCACTTGAATAACCCACCCCGCCACTGCTTCCAACCGGCTCAAACGAGGGCGAAAATAGCGGAGTTTATCCTCACATCCCAGAGTAAAGATTCGCTCGCAGCGCTCTCGAATAGCTGCCGGCGAGCGCAAATAAGCAATAGCCTCGTAATTTTCTTTCATTCAGTAATTCTCAACCCCTCCCTCCTCTCTTCCCTTGGCGCACAGGCGCGTCTTGGCGGTTAATAAAAAAACTCCCTTGTCACCGCTAAAGAAACCTGATTTCCTTTCCAAACCAGGTTTCTTCAGCACCTACTTACTCTAACCCGCGCCCCTGAATTTCGGAAAGCGCCACGCGGTCGGGCACCTCCCCTTCAGTGTAGTAACCAGCCGCCTTCTTGGCAGCAATTTCCACCTGCGCGTCAGGAGGAATCAACTCCTCTGGAATCGCGACTCGCTGAACCACCTCAATCCCCGACTGCACGATAGCATTATACTTCATATCGCTCATCGAAACCAGCCGGTCAATCTTGGCAATCCCCAGCCAGTGCAGGACATCCGGCATCAGTTCTTGAAACCGCATATCCTGAACCCCAGCCACGCATTCCGTGCGGGTAAAATAGGACTCCGCCCGGTCGCCGCCTTCCTGACGCTTCCGCGCATTATACACCAAAAACTTCGTCACCTCACCCAGAGCGCGGCCTTCCTTGCGAAAATAGGCAATTACACCGGCACCCCCTTCTTGAGCCGTCCCCACGCAAACCTCAATCCCGTGTACCAAATAAGGCCGGCAAGTGCAAATATCGGAACCAAACACATCCGAACCGTTGCACTCGTCGTGCACCCGAACCGCCAGCGGTTTATCGGGGTCGGTAATCGCTGAAATATCACCAATAATGTATACTGTCAATCCCCCAATCGGAGGCAAAAACACATTCAAATCCGGGCGAGTCACCAGTTCGGGAAACATCCCCCCCGTCTGCTCAAACAGAGTGCGGCGCAGGTCGCTTTCTGCCACCCCGAAACGCTTGGCGATTCCGGGCAAATACCAAACCGGCTCAATGGCGGCTTTGGTGACAACTAAATCCCCACCCTCCTTCATAATCTTACCGTCTATCTGCAAGCGCCCCTCTTGAATAGCGGTTTGCAGTTCCGGCATATTAATGTGAGCTTTCGTGATAGCAATAGTCGGGCGAATATCGTATCCCTGCTCTAACAACGGCGCATAAACTTCACCCACTAAAGCCCCAAACGGATCGAGGGAGACAATCTTTTCTGGGTCAGCCCAGCTGGGGTGGGGGCCAATTTGCTCAGCGGGAGAGGTATTGGTAAGATCGGGCCGGTGATTGGATTGCAGTTTGCCTCGGGCTACGGCGAGGGCGCGATAAACTGCATAAGATCCGGCGTGAGTGCCAATCACATTTCGGTGAGCCGAATTCGTGACAGTGGCGATAACTGGGCCTCGTTTGATCGGGTCTTTTTCCCCCCAGTGAATTGCAATCGTTTTCGGGCCGTAAGGCTTTGGGTGCGATGTTAAAACTATATGCTTGGGCTTTCGACTATTGGGGTTGTCTTGCATATATAATTCCTGTAAATTATCGGGAGATTGCGGTTTTTGAGCGTGCGGTCAGCCGGTTGAGTGGAAGCTTTCGCCGTATCTTAGCAATCGGATTTTGATAAACAAGTATCCCACGCTCCAGAATTGCTTGTACCTTACGAGACTGTTTCCAGCACCCCCCCAAACCGATCAGGACACCCGCCCAGTGGGCCAACCAGAGGCCGGTGGGGAAGATGTCACAGAAGATGTCACAAAACTGATAAAAAGCTCCTAACAAAATAGCTGTCACCAGCATAATACAAGCCACCACCGACACTCTCACCTAACACCTAGTACCTAACAGCTAATGCCGGTCTGTGGCCAGTGTCGGGGATTTTCCGTCCCAACCGGCACTCGCCCCCAAAACGCCAAAACACTCCATATTTCCCTGCTGTGCTGCCAGTACCGCAGTCATCCTCACCAGTGCCGCCGGACTCATGGCTGGATAGCAAGGCAGGTACACAAGACGCTCAAAAACTTGGCCAGTCGCGGTAGCAGGCAGATACGGGCCATCAGGGGCGTCGGGCACGCACATGCTGCTGCCCCGGGTGGCGTCAAAACCGGCAGCGGCGAGGGCGGCAATCAGAGCTTGCCGGTTTTCAGCCAGCACCGGCACAACCCAGTGGGAGCGGTAGGGAGCCGCAGATCCAGGCACAGTCACCCAGGGGCAGCGCTGGCGCAACAGGCGCACCAGAGTTTCGCCGCACTCAACCTGCGCCGCCATCCGGGCTGGGGTGTAGCGGCGCAGCCGGTGTGCCAGCAGGGCCAGCAGGGGAGTGCAGGGCTGCTGGCGCAGGCGGGGGAAGAGTTCGCCGCCGGCAAAACCCCTCACCGCTTGGTTGAGCAGCCGGTCGCAGTCAGCGCCCAACAGCTTGCAGGTGGCCACCAGAGCGGCAAAAGCGGGCCGGTTTTCCAGAGCCTTCAGACCGGCATATTTCAGCAACCGGCGAGTGTAGGCCAAGCGGCTTTGCAGCGGGTAGCCAGCTTGAATCTGGCGCATTAGCTCTGCCAGCGCCGGATATCGCACGCGCAGCAAAGCGCCACCAAGGGCAGTAGCCCGCTTAATGCTGCCAAAACTAAAACAGCTGACATCGGCTTCCGGGTGGCCGGTGAAGCCCGGTGCGTAAGCTTGGGCGCAGTCTTCCACCACCAGGGCACCGCAGCTGCGGGCTTTTTCCAGCACCGGCTCTATGGGAGCGCGAGTCCCAAACAGGTGCGCCACCACAATCAGGCGAGTAGAAGCAGTGATGGCTCGCTCCAGACTGGCCGGCTCTGGTGCCAGAGTCGCCGGGTGCAGGTCAACCGGCACCGGCGTCAGCCCGCGATCGCGGACAATCCGAACCATATCCGGGATAGTGAGAGCGCTGATCGCCACCTCACTCCCAGCCGGCAGTTGCAGCGCTTGCAGCAGCAAGTCAAAGCCAGAACGCACCGACAGACACGCCAGAGCCACTCCCGGCGAACTTCCCAACCACCCGCGCTCCAGCTGTTCTTGCATCGCTTGACGCTCAGATTGCCGGCACGTCAGGGCAGCGCCCAAGCCACTCGCCAAATCCAGCCCATCGATATCCAAGCGTTTGCGTGCCCACATTGATTGAACGACCCCAACAGCTGGATGACAGTATTGATTCTCTTTTACCAGAAAAACGGCTTTCTGTCAACCGCAGATTATTTCTCCTTTCCCTGTGTCAGCCCCCATGTCACTGGTGGGAGCCGGAAGCCGGAAGCCGGAATGAATTTATTCATCCTTTCCCTGCCGCCGCCAACAGCCCAATCTCTGTTTTTTTCTTTCCGGTATCTCCCCTCAATTAACATGAAACTTAACATAAAAATCTGTCTTTCGGTATAAGTGGGAACAGGGAGTATAAGTCAGTATATAAGTAATGACCCTTTAAATATGCAGTTATTGGCGAAGCGAGTAACACTTCTCCTCGCGGAATGGCTGTTGCCGCTTACTGTCATCAAGCCGAAGTCAGCTAAAGCCAGCGGTAAGCGCCTTCATCACTAGGTAAAACAGTGGGCCGTAAAAAAGGAGTAAAATATGAGCTTAATGTCCGCAGAAAACCTCAAAAAACTGGGAGATAAGCCTCCAGGATTGTGCGTTTCAATTTATCTGCAAACCTACCGAAAAGGGGCAAAAGTTCAGCAGAACACCATTCGGTTCAAAAATTTGCTGCGAGAGGCTGAAGAGCGCTTGCTAGAAACGGGTATGAGCGACCAGGATGTCCGAGAATTGTTGCACCCGGCTACTGAAAAACTGGATGACTCACTTTTCTGGGAACACCAGAGCGACGGACTGGCAATATTTCTGGCTGAGGGCGCATTCCATTCCTACCGCCTGCCCCTAAATTTTGAAGAATTAGTTGTGATTTCCAACCATTTCCATCTCAAACCGATCCTGCCCCTCCTCACGAACGATGGCCTGTTTTATATTCTGGCTTTGAGCCAAAAGCAACTCAGGCTGCTGGAATGCACGCACTATAGCGTCAGGGAAGTAGAATTGGAAAATCTGCCAAAGAGTATGGAGTCAGCCCTCCTGTATGACGAGACTGCTCTAGATGCGAAGTTCCGAATTGCCACATCAAAAGGCAAAGCAAACCATCCTTTTATGCAGCCCGGTACTTGTCACGGACAGGGAAGCCCTGACATGGATGATATCAAGCGGAACATCTCGCACTATTTTCACATAGTTGAGAGTGCGATCGGAGAATATATCCGGCAAGAAAAAGCCCCACTCGTCCTAGCCGGTGTCGAGTATCTATTGCCGATTTACCGAGAGGCAAATACTTACCCGCATTTAGTCAGTGAGGGAATTCTGGGAAACGCTGACATCCTGAAGCCTGAAGAATTGCACGCCCAAGGGTGGCAAATTGTGGAAACCCTATTTATGGAGGCGCAGCAAAAAGCCATTGAACGCTACAAGGAACTTGCGGGCACTGGGCTAACTTCCAACGACGTTGAAGAGGCAATAACTGCAGCTTCTTCCGGGCGAATTGAATCACTGTTTGTTGGGGTTGGCGCTCACAAGTGGGGCGTCTTTAATCCCGAAGATAGCACACTTCTGATTCACCCAGTTCCTGAAATCGGCGACGAAGATTTATTGGATACAGTAGCGATTGAAACCATCTCGCACGGCGGCACAGTTTATGCTGTCGAACCAGACAAAGTTCCCGATCGGGCACCACTAGCAGCTGTGTTCCGCTATTAATAACCAAAGTTGCTACCTACAAGTCTAAACATCTAGATCCCCCCAAACGGGGCGGAAGGGCCCGCCCCTACAAAGGGGGACTTTGAGGGTAGCTCGCCGCCACTGCCGGTTTGAGCAAGTTGTGGGCGTGCTGGTCAATTACAGGAATGTGTCACAGATCCATCAGTACGCTAGTGGGCATCATCGCATTGGGTATTGGGCATCATCGCATTGGGCACAACAATTAATCCCCAATCCTTGCCGGGCCGACGCCCAACTCCAAACAATGCGCTGGGAATTTGAGGGGCGAGTGGGCCGACGCCCAACTCCAAACAATTATCCCTCGTTCCTAGGCGGAGCCTGGGAACGCCCCTCTGGAGGCAGAGCCTCCTTTCTACAATAAGCATATTAAAAGCGTAACAGCTTACAAACAATGCGCCGGGAATTTGAGGCGCAAGTGGGCCGACGCCCAACTACAAACAATGCGCCGGGAATTTGAGGGGCGAGTGGGCCGACGCCCAACTACAAACAATGCGCTTGCCTCCCAACTAGGAACGCACCGCAAAAACAGCCAACCTTTTCTCTCGTTTTTAGCGTTCCTAGGCTCCGCCTGGGAACGCCCCTGATTGTTCAATATATCTCTTGTAGGACAGGCATCTTGCCTGTCCCCAGTAATTAGGTAAGGTGGGTTCCGCTTTGCGGAACCCACCCTACTGGCAATTATCACCACATTTTCCGGGGGAGAATCATCTGGTGGAAGAAGCCGGTCTTATTTAAGATCCTGAATTTCCTGTTCCAGAGCTTTGATAGATTGTTGCAGGGATGAAACCTCGGCGCGAGTGACTGCTGGAATTGATGCAGAGTAACTCTCTAGTAGCGCATTCAGGCAGGCATTTAAATCAGCAGCCGCCTCGCCTCGGGTTTGGGGCGCTCTGGGGCGAAAAGTGCCATCAGGATAGAGCGCTACGCAGCCAAAGCGCTCTGACAGAGACTGTAATGCCTGGAATTCTGGATCTGTGGGAGAGATATCGAAAGCTAGGCGATACTCTTGGGCGGACAAGTTATCAGCTTGCGCCATATTTTCTCGACCTTTACTAATCACCGAGGAGTTGACCGGCGGAGGCGAGAGACTGATGTTTTCACCGCTTACCTTTTCAACGATATCCCTGACGTGAATCGCCCACCCGCCCTTGGGATCGTTCACCCGCTGCTGTGCGCCGTGAATGCCCACAACTTCACCTTTCATATTAAACACCGGCCCGCCACTCATGCCAACTCCCACCGGCTCCGCATCATAGGCTAAACTGTAACCGCCACTCGGCGCGGGAGAGGTTGCCGCTTCCACTTTACCAAGAGATGACTGCCGCGTTCTGCGGATGTCGGTGCTGCCGGCGGGAGGAGTTGGCCAGCCAGATACAAGAATATCTTCCCCAGCTTGAACTATCTCATTTAAGTTAGAAACTGGAATCGCCGCAACCGGATATTCTTTCTCGCTTTCAAATTTTATCACCGCCAAGTCAAATCCTTCGATATTTTTATCCGGTCTGCGAGTTCCAAATTTTTTCACATTGCCCGCCGTCAGGTCAGGTCTTTCCGGCTGGCCAGGAATACGAGGGGGCGGACTGTAGTCAGCTGGGTGCACCTCTTTATCAAAAGTCCGAATCCCGTAAATAGCTCGCGGTTCCACTACATGGAAATTGGTTAAAACGTAGTACACATAACTCCCAGAGCCTCCAGAATAGTTTTCTCTAGCAACAATCACTCCCGAACCCGCTCTGCCCAACCGAGAGCCTCTCTCAAAGTCCTCTCTTGTCTGTGCAGCTGCTGTTTTTGCGTCCACCGGCTCAAAATTTGGGGCAATCAAAACCGTAGTTGCGCTAGCGATAGCCTTGAGATCATCGATATTCGAGACTTGCGCCACCAGTGGGGCGCGGGCGGCATAAAATGGGGCGGCAAAAGACAAAGAAGCCGCCGCCACCATCACCGCCAGTCCAGCAATTATTAAAGCCACCCAAACAAATCCCAGTCCCTTCCATCCACTTTTAAACATAGCGCCAAGCGATTCATAATTACAACATGTTTGCCCAAAAGTTTGTAGTAGGGCTTTAGCCAGTTTGTAGTAGGGCTTTAGCTCGTTTGTAGTAGGGCTTTAGCCCGTTTGTAGTAGGGCTTTAGCCCAAAAGTTTGTAGTAGGGCTTTAGCCCGTTTGTAGTAGGGCTTTAGCCCAAAAGTTTGTAGTAGGGCTTTAGCCCGTTTGTAGTAGGGCTTTAGCCCGTTTGTAGTAGGGCTTTAGCCCAACCGGGCAACTTCCCATTACAGGGGCACCGCACATTATACAATACATCCAGAGGTATTAGTGCCAACCTGCAGATGCGAACCAGCAGAATTTCACCGCCAGTCACCTCCCCCTCTCTGCCTCTGAAGCGCCGGATCGCGTCTGAAGAAGTTTACCGCATTTCCGCCCCGCAATTCATTACCAGACAGGCGGCGAGCTGGGCTGTGGATTGCTTCCGGGCGACCCACCTCTAGATTGCCGAAGTAATTCCACCTCTTTCCGCAAAGCTTCAACCTGCTGTTGCAGTGCTGTAATTTCTTCTTTCTTGGGATGGTCAGCACTGCCGGCAGGCATTAATTCCGTAATCCTTTCTAGGGCAGTATTTAACCACACAGCAGACTCGCCTCTAGTTATAGATCGGTTCCCTCGAAATGTGCCGTCGGGATATCCCGGGCTGACGCCGTACCTTTCTGCCAGATTCTGTAGCGCTTGAAAGTACCAGTCTGTAGGTTGCACATCTATCAACTGCGACACAGAAGTTACTTGAGCCAAAGAAACTGAAGCCGTAGCTAAGATAACCACTATCAAGCCGGTGAGAGCCGCCATTAAACTCAGCGCTAAGGCTTTCCACTGATTCTTTGACATAGTTTGTCCTCCCCTGTATTATTATATCCCTAGTTGCTACCTACAAGTCTAAACATCCAGCTCCCCCCTTTCCCCCCTTAAAAAGGGGGGCGCAAGAGAATGTTACCCCCCCTTTTGTAGGGGCGGTGCGGCACGACCGCCCCGGCTAGGGGGGGATCTAGCCTTGACTCACTTGTAGGTAGCAATTTGAGTTATTATAATGTTCTTATAACCCAAGTTGCAACTTTTGAGGCTCTGCCTCCAAAACGGCGTTCCGAGGCAGAGCCTGGAAACGAGGGGAACGAGGGGAAAGTTGCAACTTTGGGAGGCTCTGCCTCCAAAACGGCGTTCCCAGGCAGAGCCTGGAAGGGGATAACCCAACGAGGGGATAACCCAAGTTGCAACTTTTGAGGCTCTGCCTCCAAAACGGCGTTCCCAGGCAGAGCCTGGAAGGGGATTATAACCCAAGTTGCTACCTACAAGGTCTTTGCATCCAGCTCCCTCCTTTCCCCCCTTAAAAAGGGGGGCGCAAGAGAATGTCCCCCCTTTGTAGGGGCGGTGACCTTCCGCCCCGGTAGGGGGGGATATCGCCTGACTCACTGGTAAATAGCAACTTGATTTATTATAAAATGAGATAGGGAGCGTTTGACTCCGCCCCCGCACTGCTGTACTGTATTGCCAGCAGCCTTACCAAGGAATATCATCCCCAGCTGCCGGCGGAGCTGTCGGGCGATTGCTGTTCTGTGGCGCAGCGGGTATCTGACCTATTCTTTGCTGGAAAGTTGAGATGGGAACCGCCCAACTCAGGGGGTCCATGCGCCTGAACAGTTCTGGGGATGGCTTAGTGCCGTCGGTAAAGATAAACACATCAATGCCTTGAAAGGGATAGTTGACTCGACCGTTAATCCCTATCAATTGGCCCTTTTGATTCAAAGCCGGCCCGCCGCTCATACCCAGGTCAATAGTATTGGTGTTACCCAGTTGGTAGCCTTGCGGCAAAGAGCGGTCTGAGAGGATCATAGAGACAGTTCCCTCTGTTAGCTGAAAAGCTCGCAGCCCCCAGTCAAAAGTATTCTCAACAGCATTTGGGCCGCTGTCTCGATAGTTGGGGAATCCTGCAGTGTAAACCGGCTCCCCAACAGATACCTCCTGGAAATTTCCCGAGACTGCAACTCGATAGAGAGTTGGGCTGTCAAACTCAATCAAAGCCAAGTCAACGCCATTCAGCGCCGGCACTGGTTTGCGGGAAGCGGAATGAGTTTTGCCATCCGGCGTCAGAACCGTATAGCGCCCCGCTTGATTGCCATTAGCTACATGAGCGCAAGTCAAAACCGTGTGAGTTTTGCCCTGGCGCTCAATTATAACCCCAGAACCCGCGCCGGGATTAGTGAAAACCCGCACCGTCACTTGTCTGGCAATTTCAGCAGGCGATTGAGCCAGCTGTTTTGAGCCAGTTGCTCCACTATTCTCCGCCGCCGCCAGTTCCCGGCGCACCGCATCTCCAAACCTCAAAAAAGTCGGGTGTTCAATGCCCTCAAGCGGGTTTCCGCGCACAAAAGCGACCGCCGGCACGCTGAGCAATTTCCGGATGGCTTGATGGGGGTTAGTTCCCCGTGGAATGTCGAACAGGCGGTTGACTGAATTGCAGCCAGAAAGTTGATCGCTGACATAGCAGATCGCCTCAGTTCCGCGCACCTCACCCGTCATTAGGAGCAAATTAGAAAGCTGGTTGCCGTTGCCGCTGACTGCGGCGCTCAATTTTTCCGCAACTTCCGCACAGCCATGTTGGGAGGAACTGCTATTCCAGCCAATCAGAGGTCTGGTTTTTTTGCCCGCCTCGGTGACAGCAACCACCCCATAGCTGCTGGAGGTCTTCTGGCACTGAAAAAGCTTGCCATTCGGGGGCTGGCCAGTCGGTAATCGCTGGCTGATTAAAACAGCAGCCTCCGGCCAAATACAGCCAGCAGCAAGGGTGAGAGCAACAGCAGTGAGTTTCATCGCCAATTCAGAGCAACGCCAGAAATATTTTGAGTATATTATAACTGCCTGAAGCCTTTTTATTCTGCCCGCAGCAGGAGCGCCAACCCCAGAAATTACCAGAGAAACTTTAAGAAACCTGGTTTCTTGACCCCCGCTGGGAAACCAGGGTTCTTTATCCCAGGATTACCACGAAGGGTCACTCGGATTGCTAACCGGTGCCGTGTTATTGCTCGGTGTTGTGGTGTCGGACCCTAATGAATCCAGCTCTCGCTGCACAGCATCTCCGAAATCCGCGACAAAAGCTGACTCAGCATTCTGCACCGGCAGTCCAGTCCCTACAGGATCGGTCAGACGCCCGATGAGATTGGCGAGAGCCTGACGCGGATCGCTTCCTCGCGGAACGTTCATCAGGTGGTTGGAGCTATTGCAACCACCCACTCCGGGGGTGATGTAGCACAGAACCGGGGAACCGTCCCGCGCCTCGCCAGTCATCACCTGCAAACCTTTGAGGCTCCCGCCATTCCGGGCTACTCCCTCAGCCAGTTTTTCGTTAACTATTTCACACCGCTGTTTGGGCGTGTACTCGGGCCCAAATTCTGTGGTTTGCCAGCTGATTATCGGTTTTGACTGTTTGCCGTCAGAGCGAACAGCGACTGTGGCCCACCCGCTGCCGTCCTGAATGCACTTGAAAGTTGTGCCGGCAGATGCGCCTGCAGGAGTTGATCCTGCCGGGTTTTGTACAGGCGGGCCCGAAGAGCTGCCTCCAGTCCCGCCTCCCTGTATTGGAGGTGCGGCTTGAACTCCAGCTGTCAGCACCACCGCGCCGCACAGGGGAAAAACAGTTACGAAAGCTCTTGCAAAAAACTTAGATTTCATGGCGAACTCCTAGTTATAATTGAATCTATTGCTAGCGGGAAGTTGAGAAAAGCTGCGCTCTTCTTTAACATTTCCCACTTTCGCGGCTGGCGCTCCTTAACTCACACCCTAATGGGGGCTCTAAAACCCGTGCTATTTACTAGCGAACAGGACAATAAAAACCCTCTGAGAATCAGACGCCCTCCGCCGGCTGACTGTTCTTGAATTATGTTGCGCCACCGGCCAATTCGCTGACCGGCAGCGCTTTTGTATCTAGATGCCCCACCGGCGTTTCTCCCGAATTCAGGAGCCGGTTTCAATGCCGGTCGAACCCGCCGGCTTACCACGGTTTGTCCTTGACTTCTGTCACCCCATTATTGTTCCCACCCGACACAGGGATTAGCGCCCCAGTTGCCCTGTTGTATTGATAGGACTGTCCGGCGGTCATCCCGAATTGAGGAGCTGGTGCGGTACAGTAATTTTTTCCGTCAATGGAAATCAAAACCACCGGCCCGCCATTCACGCAGTCCACGGGAGTAAGCTCCCAACTTTTGATAAGTGCAATATTGGGGTCGCTGGGTGGAACAGGATTGCTGTTAGCGTTAACCGGCTGCTGGTCCTGCTTGAATTTGTTAGAAGCAGTATCAAAGGTGTAGGACGAGCCTGCTGCGTACTCGCCTTTCGGTATCATGCAGCGCGTCTCATTGCCAATTGTAAAGACGACTAGCTTAGTCGGGTCAGCACCACATGGATATGTGGCCAATCCCTGCATATCCATCACTTTATCCGCCAAAGGCTTACTGTCCGGAATTGCTTCAGCGTCTAGTTTCCCCGTGCTTAGATTGTATGTGTATCGCCCCTTGGGATAGTCTCTTGTACAGCGAGTCTCCGAACCAATTTGGATGACTGCTAAGTCAGGACTGCCACAGATGACAGAATTCCATCCATAACGCTTGAATACATCTTCTGCTGTGACAGTTCCTGTGTTCGACGACGTTAAGCGAATAGTGTACCTGCCAGTTCCGCTGGAAGCTAGCACCCGCACCTTATACGTTCCACTCCGCTTGAGCGTATAGTCCTTCAATTCCGGCTCTCCATCCGAGCCAGCCGTCTCAATGTTTCCCCGAGGGTCAATCAACACCAATTTGACTTCGAGAGCGCCGGTTGGCTGCACCTCGATCGTAACCGTATCCTCTTCCTTTCCCTCAAAAGTATATTCCTCGCCAAAACGCGATTTTTCAGTTTCAGCGTCCGTAAAACTGCGGGAATTGGCGTTGATTTCTCCAGAAGCCGTCCCCCCACTTATAAGCGCCTGCTGCGCCCTAGCCTGGTTTATAAAATTTGTCGGAGTGACTGGACTGGCAAAACTAATCCCTGTTATCGCCACACTTGCAGCCAGACTGAACCAAAGTTTTTTCCGTCCTCTCAGCATACAGCCTCCACCTTTAAACCACTCCATTTCACAGGGGCTTGACAATACTCCTCTAGCTCCTACAATCCCCTTCTCTATATCTTCCTTAACTATAGAGCAATTTACCCCCTATTGTCAAGTTTTTTACACTAATTTACAAATATTTACCTCAGGCAGCCCTGAAGCCGAATTTATTGTCCCATACTTATTTTAGTTTACCCCGAAACTGCTTTGAGTACCGGTTAGGAAACATTTTGTAACTGGCCTCCGTAAAACTACATATAAAACAGCACTGTGCCGCACCAAAACGTCCCTATCAGCCGAACCCTTGCGCTAATTTGTAAAATTTTGTAAAATCAAAAGCTCCCCCTGTTAACCGAGAAAAATCCCCACACCCTCCGGAAGCCGACCGGGCATGGCCTGCCGGCAGCGTTCCGGCACGCCGCGCCGAAGACAAGCCGGCAGGGGTTGACCGGTTGCCGGTGTTGAAACAAGATTTGCCGCCAGTTGCGTGCGGATAGGGCACTCACCGTAAGTTGGCGTCCCCATCCCGGCGACGCGCCGATTGCCAACCCACACTTTCGCTAAGATCGATTAGATTTCCAGCACAAAAGCGCTCCATCGATGGCCAAAAAGTATAGCCATAACTCACTAGCAGGCATGGCAAGACGGGTTGGACAGTTCAACGTCGTCCGCAAAGGAACTTGGCGCTTCCACTGGCACGACTTGTACCATTTGCTGCTCACCATGTCCTGGCCAGCGTTCCTGGGCCTGATGTGGGTGCTGTACGCAGTTTCCAACGCTCTGTTTGCCCTCGCCTACCTGGCGGGAGGGAATTGCATTCAAAACGCCCGCCCGGGTTCCTTCCAAGACGCCTTCTTCTTCAGCGTCCAGACAATGGCCACCATCGGTTACGGGGGGATGTCTCCCGCCACGGATTATGCAAATTGGGTGGTGACGGTGGAAGCGATGGTGGGTTTGCTGGGGGTGGCGATGGTCACAGGGCTGGCCTTCGCCCGGTTTTCCCGCCCCACAGCGAGAGTGCTTTTCAGCCGCGTGGCGGTGATCAGACCGTATCATGGCGTGCCTACCTTGATGTTCCGCGCAGCTAACTTGCGCTACAATCAGATTCTGGAAGCGCAGATGTCGGTGACGCTGGTGCGCAACGAAATCAGCCCAGAGGGGGAATTTATGCGCCGGTTCTACGATCTCAACCTAGTGCGCAGCCGGACGCCAATTTTTGCCCTCAGCTGGACGGTGATGCACGTCATTGATGAGACGAGCCCCCTTAATGGAGCCACGCCCGAGTTGTTGGCCCAGCAGGAAATCGAAATCGTAGTGACGATGACCGGCCTCGACGAAACCGTTTCCCAGACTGTCCACGCCCGTCACTCCTTTATCGCCTCAGAAATCCTTTGGAATATGCGGTTTGTGGATGTTTTGTCCAAGAGAATGGACGGGCATAACAGCATAGACTACTCACACTTCCACGACGTTGTGCCCATGAAAACGCTGCTGTAAAAATACATGAATACATAACCTATGTTTTGGGGATTAATAGGGAGGATATAAACCTGTTTACTCTCTTAATTTAACCTTTTGGGCTTTAGCCCAACTACGAACTTTGGGGAGAATCAACCCTGTTTATTGTGTAGCAATAGTGACTCTGACGCCCGCGCCAAACTTTGAGATTTTGAATTAGCCGCAGCCAGCTAAGAGGATCTGGCAATCCATATCAATCAGCCACAGCCACTAAGCAAGGGGCCATGTCCCACACCTGTTCGTCCTGGACGCTTGTCAGGTTTCAGTCCCGCTGTTTGGGCAAGCTGGTATTCATGCCATTGTGGCGCGATCTCAAGTCTGGTAGGATTGTTATTGCAGGGCGTTGCACAATTTCAGGATGAACCAGGCACCCCTACCCCCTCCCCGCACACAGGGAAGGGGAGTAAGAGATGGTTTTCGATGATTGCAAAAAGTTTCAATCATCCTTCTACTGTACAACGCCTATTGCAGAAGAGAAAATGGAACTTGTCCATTGGCGATAGCGCCCCAATGGAGCGGTTCCGACGCTACCGGACATTATATGAGGTACACTCGCTGTGATTTCATTCTTGATAAAAGACTTTCTCGCCCTGTTTGCCGTCATCGATCCCATAGGATTGGCCCCGCTATTCATAAGTATAGCTGGACACCATTCTTTAGAAGAACAGAACCGTATTGCTGGCCGGTCTGTATTAGTTGCAGCCAGCATTATCTTAGGATTTCTTCTGGTAGGTAACTTACTGCTGGGCTACTTAAATATCAGCATAGAAGCTTTCCAAGTGGCAGGAGGTGTGTTGCTATTTAAGCTGGCCCTAAATATGGTATTTGATGACCCAAATCGGCCAGCCGAAGCAGCGGAAGAAAAAGGAACTGAACAGCCGGAGGATGTCAGTGTATTTCCCCTGGCAATTCCTCTGATTGCAGGGCCGGGTACGCTAACTAGCATTATCATATTGGAAAATGAGGCGTCCGCCTATTCTTTCGGTATGGTGATGATTCTAGGGGGTGCTCTCGTTGTACTCTTGATGGCCTATGTGCTAATGTGTCTGTCTGGACGCTTAGCTCACTTTTTAGGTCAGACTGGAATCAATGTGGTGACGCGGCTACTGGGGGTGCTGCTTTCAGCTATGGCAGTGCAATATATTGCCAATGGAGTCGTAGTTCTACTTAAAACCACCCCTATTGGGCTGTAGGTATAGCAGTGCTTATATTTATAACTTGCAACTTGGGTTAATATAAGCTTATCTATAACGAGGACTGGTCGGCGAGCGCCGACCAGTAGGGGCTTTAATAATTCCCCCTACTCCTTTTTCTCATCCCCATCCAGGAAAACTTCCCGCAACAAGGAAGAAGGAAATTCACTCAACCGACCCTGGCGAATAAAATCTGCATAGGGATCTGATTCTAGCGCTATTAGCTATTGCTGAACTTCCTTGATATAAAACTCCTGCAATTCAGGGGATTGCCGGCGCAATTGACAAGTTGGCCGGTGAGATTAGCTTAGAACATGGTTAACTGGCCAATATGACTTCAGGAGTATTCAATATGACTGTAACCCCACACCGGCACTCCTGTAAACAGCAAAATTTGCCAGATCCCAAGTCAAATCGCTTCCCACATAAGCTTTCGCTAAAGCGAACGGCAAGGCGAGAGTATTCCCAAAGAAGGATGAATCAGCTAGAGGCTTGTGCTAAAGTTGAGTCTCAGATAGAATATCCTGAAATTTCTCTCTGGCGCAATTAAATGCGCTGGCAGGGTTGTGATGGATGAGTGTCTGGGCAGGATGGTCTGCCTTTAGAGAGATGGGACGCAAATTTATTGGGCAGCTTGCCCTGCAGCTGCCGGCAGTAGCAGCCGTCTATCGCCCCCTGGCGGCACCTCTACAGCGCCGCGCCTGCCAATGTGAAAAATTCATAACAGGAAGGAATACAGTCATGGATAGAACATCAAAAATAAAGGTTGAAGATCGCTCAGTTCAGGTGCCATCAGGCCCAATCAGCCTGGAAGGCAATTTGAGGGTGCCGGAAAACGCCCGTGGGGTTGTGCTTTTCGCCCACGGCAGCGGTAGCAGCCGGCACAGCCCCCGCAATCGCTATGTGGCAGAAACGCTCAACCAAGCGGGGTTGGCTACCCTGCTTATTGACTTGCTCACCCCAGATGAAGAGGCGGAAGATCGCCGGCTTAAACACCTGCGCTTCAACATCAACTTTTTGGCATATCGGCTGATTGACGCCACAGAATGGAGCTGTCAAAACCGGGATATTTACCACCTGAAAATTGGTTACTTCGGTGCCAGCACCGGCGCTGCTGCCGCCTTGGTTGCCGCAGCGGAATTCGGAGAAGCTATTAGCGCGGTGGTTTCCCGGGGTGGCCGGCCTGACTTGGCTGGCGCAGCTCTGCCCAATGTCAAGGCACCAACACTGCTGATTGTCGGCGGGAATGATTTTTCCGTCATTGACATGAATCGGGTGGCGCTGGAGAAGCTGGGTGGGGAAAAGAAGCTGGAAATCGTTCCCGGAGCTACTCACCTTTTTGAAGAATCAGGTGCCCTAGAAGAAGTGGCGCAACTGGCGCGTGATTGGTTCGATTACTATCTGCTGCGATTCAAGCAGCCGGTGGCAATCTAACGCAAAAACTGTTTGTAGTAATCGGGGATAAACCAGCCATACAGCTGCGCGGAAAATCTGATTGTGTAATACAATAGACTTATTCCAAAACTAAGTTGGTAGTGGGTACTTCAGTACCCAAACCCCTGTAGGCAAGGCGTTTCTGAACCCTGCTACCAACGAGTATTCAGGACTTTTGCCAAAGGTCTAATCTGTAAAAAGAGATATTTGCTATCATGCGTGCAATGATTTTGGAAACGCCCGGTCAACCCCTGCGCCTTGCTGATTTACCAGTGCCAGTGCCGAGTGCGGAGCAAGTTTTACTCCGAGTTCACGCCTGTGCTGTTTGCCGCACGGATTTGCATATCGTCGATGGCGAGCTGGCCAGTCCCAAATTGCCTTTAGTGCCCGGGCATCAAATTGTCGGTACAGTGGTTCAGAAAGGTGCGGGGGCTGAGAAATTTGCTGCCGGCGACCGGGTGGGAGTCCCCTGGCTGGGTTATACTTGCAACCGCTGCCGCTACTGCCGGTCAGGGCGGGAGAATCTTTGCGATTGTGCGGCGTTTACCGGCTATCAAATAGATGGGGGTTATGCTGAGTTGGCAGTGGCGGACGAGCGCTTTTGCTTTCCTATTCCTGCCGGCTACCCCGATTTGCAAGCCGCTCCTCTTTTGTGTGCGGGACTGATCGGCTATCGCTCTTTTAAGATGGCCGGTGATGCGGAGCGCATTGGTTTTTACGGATTTGGCGCGGCGGCGCACATTCTGGTGCAAATCGCCCGCTATCAAGGGCGGCAAGTGTTTGCCTTCACTCGCCCTGGGGATGTTGAGGGGCTGGCGGAAAGCGCGTCAGTTAGGAGCAGTTTGGGCCGGTGGGGCTGACGAGTTGCCTCCAGAAGAGTTGGATGCTGCGATTATTTTCGCACCGGCAGGGCAACTGGTGCCGGCGGCGCTGCGGGCTGTTGCCAAAGGAGGGGCTGTTGTCTGCGCCGGCATTCACATGAGCGATATCCCTTCGTTTCCCTATGAAATTCTCTGGGGAGAAAGGGTGTTGCGCTCGGTTGCCAATTTGACTCGCCTGGATGGGGAAGAGTTTCTTGCCTTAGCGCCTTTAGTGCCGGTGCGCACCGAAGTTCAGCCCTTTCCCCTGAGCGCCGCCAACGAAGCTCTGGAGGCGCTGCGGGCGGTAAAAATTCAGGGGGCAGCCGTGTTGGTGGTTGATGAATAAACCTCTAAATATCCGATTGGATTTTAACTGATTTCTTGCCTCAAATAAAGGCAGCGTCTTTCCCTCCTTTGCTAGGCTCGACCGCTACTGTCAATATAGGGGTGTGGCACCGGAGCGACTGCGCCAGAAATGGCCTGGTAGGGGGATATCGACGCTGCTGAACACGCCCTGGCGTCTACCGGCGCTGCCGAGTCATACCCCCGGACAATTCCCGAATCGGCTGCTTTGCCTGACAGCGCCACCCACTCCCTCCCCACAACCCCTTGGGTAGGCCCACAGGTGATGGCCACAGGTCGGCGTGCCGGCGGGGCCAAACAGCGGTGGCCCTCACTAAACTTTCTGCTTTTGCCGGTGTCACCCTCTGCAGCAATCTAGAGCAAACCCTTGCCAGTATGGGACTTGCGGGCATTCGGAAAAATTTTTTCAAAAAATTTCCGCAAAGGTATTGACAGCCGCAGACAGGCAGGTTATCTTAGTTAAGAGCCATCAGGAAAGGGGTAGGGCCATCGGCCCCGATCAGCCCAGATTTTCACAGCTCTTTATTAGCGTCAAAAAGTTTCTATTGATTGAGTCCGCCTAAGTTTATCGGGAGAAATCTACTATGATGACTTTAAATTATGACCTAAATCCAGAAATCAGCATTATTTTATGCACTTACAATCGAGCCAAATATCTGAACGATTGCATTGACAGTGTGCTCAATCAAAATTTTCAGGATTGGGAGCTTTTGGTCGTTGATGATGGCAGTCAAGACAACACTTTTGAAATTGTCAATTGCTATCTAAATAATTATAGAAATATCCGGTATTTTAAGCATCAAAATAGAAAGCTGGGATTCTCTAAAAATGTAGGTATTCAGGCATCGTTAGGGAAGTATATAACTTTCATAGATAGTGATGACACCTATAAAGTAAATCATTTAGAATCCCGCCACACATATATGCAATCCAATACCGATGTGGACTTGATTTCAGGCGGATTATTCAGTGAAGAAGAAATTTGGTTTGTGGATTATTTTCATCCAGACAAAAAAATTAATTTACGGGATTGCGCTGTCGGCCCAACATTTTTTGGAAAGAGGCAAGTTTTTTTTGAATTAAATGGTTTTACTAATCTCCCATCTGCCGAGGATACGGAGTTCTGGTATCGGGCGGAAAAAATATTCAAAATCAAAAAAATAAAAGCGCCGGAAACCTATGTTTATACAAGAGCGGAAACGAGTATTAGCAAAAACTTTTTTGAGAAAACATTTCCAGAACAGTAACTAATTAACATGGAAAGGGCCACGGCTGGGGCGAGCCGTCAGTGGCCAAACAGCTGTGGCCCTCATTCAATTTTCTCCCCCACTTAGCGCCTCTACTAGGGCCAATCTAGATCAAACCATTGCCGGTAGGGCAATTCAGCAATCCGGCCAAACATCTCAAAAAATTTTCCAAAAATGCTTGACAAGCTCAGACCGGCTTGTTACAGTAGTGAAATAGCGGTGAGGAAAGAGGGTGGCGCAATCGGCCCGAAGGCCCTCACGGCACCGAACCAAGATAAGAAAATAGTTTGAAAGCCAGAAGAAGCCTGACGGTATTTGAGGAATAAGCACCGGCTAACTCGGATCCAGGAGCTGCGGTAAGATGGAGGGAGGATGCAAGCGCACTTCCGAAATCATTGGGCGTAAAGCTTTCGCAGGTGGCTTTTCAAGTCGCCTGTCAAAGAGTGGGGCTTGACTCCGGAAAAGCAGTGGAAACTAAACGGATCGAGTCCAGATCGGGCAGAGAAAATTTGCAGCGGTCAAAGACGTAGAAATAGACATGGGCTATTAGCTCAGGTGGTTAGAGCGCACCCCTGATAAGGGTGAGGTCCCTGGTTCGAGTCCAGGATGGCCCATATACAAGGGATTCGTCAAGGTAGATTCTCATCCAGTCTGAACCTTGGCAAATAAAAAAAGATGACAACTCCGACCGCAGAACGGTATAAAAAGGTTACGATTTTGCATTCAAATGACATTTGATTCGTGGGCTGTTGCTGTTTTCAGCGACTAAAGCCCAACTACAAACTTTGGGGCTTTAGCCCAACTACAAACTTTGGGGCTTTAGCCCAACTACAAACTTTGGGGCTTTAGCCCAACTACAAACTTTGGGGCTTTAGCCCAACTACGAACTTTTGGGCTTTAGCCCAACTACAAACTTTTGGGCTTTAGCCCAACTACGAACTTTGGGGCTTTAGCCCAACTACAAACTTTGGGGCTTTAGCCCAACTACAAACGGCTCACCGGCATCACCCCGATAAAACTTGGTTGCGATCGCCCTCTCCGCAACGACGCCACACCGGCAATCCCGCGCATCTGGTATGCAAGCTGCTTTCTACGCCTCTAAAACTTGACGGATGCGCCGTTCTAACCGTTCGAGATCCAGACCTCCTTCGTCGCGACAAATACGGCGCACAGTCGAATTTACCCCACTCAAATCTGCCAGCAAATCTTGCAGAATATCCTGCTGCTGGCGCGACTGGATAACCTCACGCGGTTCTTGCACGAGATCCCGCACGATCGTGTCTTCCGCACGCGCCGCGACAATCGGGTCGCTTTGCCCTTCTATATGAACGAAAGTCCGCCGCCCCGGTCCGCGATCTTCCTCCACCGGCACCAGCGCTGTTACCCGATCCGAACGCACATATTTGCCGAATCCAAGATGGACTAGCACTGAAGATTGAATTTTCATAAATCTTCGCGGTAACTTTGTTAACTGCCTCTATTTTAACGCAAATCAAATCAAACATCAACTTCCAAAAGTAGGCAAACTTTCCCACCCCCATCAATAGCAGAATCTCAATCTTTCATCCCCTCAGATCGCAACCGATCAATCTTCTCCAGATAGTCAGGCACCGGCTCCCCGCCAACCCGACAAGCTTCCCTGTCCACATCAATCAAATCCTCCCCCCAAAACACCTTCCCCAACTCCACAGATTTTCCTCTGTCCGGCTTCCAGTCCGCACTGAAATACTTGCGGTCGCCATCCACAACTGCCCCATCAAACAAATGCCCAATGCAAAAATACACATCTTGCAAAACCAAAGGCACAGATGGCCGGTGCAACTGCCCCCGTGAGTTGGGACTTCTCGCTTTGTAGTGCGCTCGCGGAAACAAACCGTACAGATTCTTCAAAGAAGCCGAAATCAGCGGCTCTCCATTCAAATGAGTGCGTTTCAGTGCGCCCACCGAAATCCGGCAGTCCACTTCAGCCAGCAGCGCCGGTGCCAGCATCGATTTGAAGCGCACCGGCACCGGCGAGAGATTCCGATAATCCGCCAGCGGAAGCGTATCAGCATCCAGCACCCGCATCCCCTCGTCCAGCACCCTGCAAACCCCATTGCGACTAATAATTTCTGCCAAAGAAACTGGCGAACACACTCCCTCCACAATCAAAATTTCCGCATTCGGGCTCGCTTGTCTTAACCCGCGCAACACCTCTCCCAACACCCCCACGCTTACAGTCACCGGCGGCTTAACCGGATACCCCAGATTGGGTTTCACCAAAATTCGCTCAGCCCCAATCGCCGCCTTGGGTGGCGTGTAGGTAAACGACGCTGTACTCGCAACCTGAACCTGTGCGCTAGAAACCATTGGCATATTTAGGCCATCCCCAAATCATCAGTTCTCTTGTTTATTAATTAATCCAACTTTTAGCCTTTTTCTTCCTCCCCCTCTCCCCTTGTGGGAGAGGGGGTTGGGGGGTGAGGGGTCTTTGACTACGGCAGTTCAGCAACATGATATTATTCCCATCTCTTATGTTAGCATAAATCGGACAATTCAAATGCTTATCAGCCACCGGCAGCGGTGGCTACCAGAAAAATGCGAGAGCTCTACCCCCCAATCGAACCCTACAGACAAGGAACCTTGCAAGTTTCCGATTTGCACACCCTCTATTTTGAAGAGTCTGGCAACCCCCAGGGAAAGCCAGTCGTCGTGCTGCACGGAGGTCCCGGCGGTGGGTGCCCGCCCTTTTACCGGCAGTATTTCGATCCGAGCCGGTGGCGGATTGTAATGTTCGACCAGCGCGGCTGCGGTCAAAGCACCCCCCACGCCGAACTGCGCGAAAACACCACCTGGGATTTAGTCAGCGACATTGAAAAACTCCGAGAGCATTTAGACATAGAGAAATGGACTGTCTTCGGTGGCAGTTGGGGGAGCACCCTGTCCCTAGCGTACAGTCAAACCCACCCCTCCCGCTGCTCCGCACTAATTCTGCGCGGCATTTTCATGCTCAGACAGGAGGAATTGCGGTGGTTCTATCAAGAAGGTGCCAGTTATATCTTCCCCGAAGCTTGGGAAGAGTATCTCAAACCGATTCCCCCAGAAGAGCGCCACGACCTGATTTCAGCCTATCACAAGCGCTTGACCGGCCCCGATCCGGAAATCAGACTGGAAGCCGCCCGCGCTTGGTCAATCTGGGAAGCCAGCACCAGCCGGCTGCTGCCTGATTCCCAGCTGGTGCAAAGATTTGGGGAGACGCAATTTGCCGAGGCTTTTGCCCGAATAGAATGCCATTACTTCGTCAACAAGGGATTTTTCGAGCCGGAAAATCAATTGCTTATCAACGCAGGACTCATCCGCCACATCCCTGGCTTTATTGTTCACGGACGCTACGATATGGTCTGTCCGGTGAAAAACGCTTGGGAGCTCCATAAAGTCTGGCCAGAAGCAGAATTGAGGGTCATCCCCGATGCCGGTCACTCCATGAGCGAACCGGGCATTCGCAGCGCCCTGATTGAGGCTACCGACAAATTTGCCGGCTTGCCTTAAGAGAGCATTTATAGCTACAAGAAACCCGGTAACTTCTGCGAAACCCGGTTTCTGGCACGGGTTCTGGCCCCATTGAGACAAATTTGCCGGCTTGCCTTAAGCCCACAGCTCGCCACCGGCACGAACCGTGCGGTAAATTAAAAAGTGTCGGATCGCCAACACGTTTCACCGAGTCCCCACTCCCTGGGGACTCTAAAAGAATGGAAACATATGAAATCTCAAGCCAAATCCAACAAACCCAAATTACCCCCTATAGTTCCCCGCGAGTCCGAGGACCTGCAGCGAGCGATTTGCCTGCTGGGAAACCGGACAAAAGGCGAGTTGGGAGCCAAACCTCGCGCTGAGTTAACAGACCTAGTTGGCAAATATCCCAACACTGTCGAGGAAGCCGCAGAGTGGAAAGCAGCCCTCCGCCAAGTTGCTAAGGACAGGGAGTCCTGAACTCCTGCGCCGCCCAGTCGCACTGCGAGCGCAAAGGACACTGGGCGCAGCCAGGATTCTTGGCGGTGCAAACTGCAGCCCCAAAGTCCAGCAGCGCCAAATTCCACGCTCCAACTCGCTTCTTGGGAGCGGCTCGCTCAGCTGCCTCCCAAAGCAAACTGGAGCGCCACTTCACCCGTCCTCCCTCCAGTCCAAAGAATCGCTCTAAGATTCGGGCTACATTGGGGTCCAGAACGGCTAAGGGCTGTCCGAAACCGTGGGCGCAAACAGACCGGGCAATGTATGGCCCAACTCCGGGCAGTTCCAGCAGTTCGGCTTCTGTGCGGGGAAATTTTTCCCCATATTTTTCCAGGATGATTTGCGCTGACCGGCACAGTCGCTCCGCCCGTCCAAAAAGACCGAGCGGCTGCAACAGACTGACGACTTCTTCCACCGGCACTGCTGCTAGATCCCCTAGCGTGGGATATCGCGCCACAAATGTCTGGTAAATGGGAGCTACTTTTGCCGCATTGGTTTGCTGCAGCAAAAACTCCGCTACGAAAATCGCATAGGGGTCTTTTGTTTTGCGCCAGGGGAAATCCCGAAAGTGCTGGTAGCCCCACGCCCCAAGCTGCCGGCGGAACCACTTGACTTTTCCTGTCCCTAGATGTTCTTGAAGGTTCTTTTTTGAGCGCTCTAATTTTTCTTGTGCTGCTGCTACCATTTGTATGAGTGCCTGTAAAGGTTTTCATTTTAACCGCAGATGGACGCGGATGGACGCAGATGAATTGTCTCTCGTTCCCAGGCTCCGCCTGGGAACGAACAAGGGGAGGCAGAGCCTCCTGCATGGGAGCATCCCATTTTTGTAATCCCCCTCACCCCCAACCCCTCTCCCACAAGGGGAGAGGGGAGCCTTGGGGGGTGAGGGCCCCCCTCTCCCGACCTGGGAGAGGGGGGGGCTCGGGGCCCCCTCTGGGGA
>Ga0114941_100040_pt1 | contig 25317 bp, 19 predicted proteins | sample DevilsHole_FD_89580 | JGI IMG/M metagenome (GOLD analysis project Ga0114941, IMG submission 89580) | Groundwater microbial communities from Devils Hole, Nevada to study Microbial Dark Matter (Phase II) - Devils Hole | ecosystem: Environmental > Aquatic > Deep subsurface > Groundwater | place...
GACTCCTGCCAGTCCAGTCATTTGCCAGCGGTGCCGGCACCGCAACCGGCTGAAGATCGCTCCCAAATAGCTGATCTGCGGCGGCGCGTTCATCGGCTCGAGCAAAAGAATCAAGAGATTGTCAAACCGCACCTGCAGCGTTTGATTAAAGAGGTGAAGCGGCTCAAAGAGGAGCGACAGCAAAAGGCAGGACGCCTTTAGGGAAATTTTACCGGCATCCTGGATTTTAAATCACAAATGGCTGCGGGAGAGCAACGGAGAGAGCGCCGAAATCGATGGGAGCGGTGCTGATCCGCACCCTGGCAAGCGGGTTGATCGAGTAAATATTAAATGCCAGTCAGCGCCCAGTCGGGAAAAGCTCCCCCCGCACCCCACCGTTAAAAAGGGGGGGGGAACTCTTAAGCCCCCCTTTTTAAGGGGGGTTGGGGGGATCTAGATTTTCTTGATAAATGACCGCTCAGCTGTGGCAAAATATAAAATGGATAAGCAGCCCACCAGCTGACCGTGAGGCTGGAAAAAGGGCACCGCTGGGAAGTGTGGAATGTTGAAGAACCGCAGCTGGCTAGAAATTGCTGAATATCTCTCCATCGCTGGCTCAGTCCTGGGGTCAGCAGTTGCTGTTACCTCGCAGCAGGTCATTTGTGCGACAGCGCCGGTGTCGCTGGCGCTGTTGCTAAACTTGGTGAACCGGCGGCGGCTGGAACAGCTGCCCGGGCCTGGTGTCACCGCTGAGATGGCCCGAGCGCACCGGCAGCTCTCAGCAGAAATGGAATCCCTGCGCCGGCAACTTTTGGCCCTGCCGGCCAGTCCTGAGGTGGCCAGTGTGCGCGAAGCCTTGGGCCACCTGTCTGAAACCGTGGCGGGGCTGCAAGCGGAAGTGACGGCGCAGACGCTGGAGATCGCCTCGGTGGGGGACAAGGTTCAGATGCGGGAAAATTCCACCCCACCGGCACTGAAATTGCTGCCGGCTCAGATCGAGGAGATTAACCGCCGCTTGAACAGTTTGCCGGTGGTTGCTCAGCCTGCCCCAGACCAGCCGGTTGAAGAGTTGAGAGCGGTTTTGGCAAGAGTGACCGAAGGAATTGCCCACCTGAACCGCAACGCGGAAAATCTCGTGACAAGAGAGGAGCTGGCGCGCCTGATATCAGAGATTGAGAAACTTCGCCTGCAGCAGAGCGCTGTGGCGCAATCCGTCGCGCCGGTGGAAGGGGCGTTAGGGAAGCTTTCCCAAAGAATAGCATCTGTCAGCGGCCAGCAGGAGGGTTTTAGCGAACAGTTCAACCGGCGTTTGGATTCGCTGCAGGCAAATTACCCGCAGCAGCTGGAAGAGTTGAAGGGGGCGATCGCTAAAATCGGGCAGCGGCTCGACCGGCTTCCCGCAGCGCAACCCGCTGACTTGAGCGATGTGGAAGCAGCGATCGGGAAGCTTTCTGAGAAACTGGCAGCGGTGCGTTCGGAGATGCAAAGCCGTTTCGCTTCGCTGGAGAAGCCTCACCTGGCTTCTATTTCTGAAGCGATCGCTAAGCTGCAAGTGCAGTTTGCTTCTTTGCAGGAATCCGCCAGTCGCGCCGGCGCTGTAGGGGTGGGGGCGCGATATGAAACGCCCCCGCACAGTGGCAAATCGTCTGGGGAAGGGGAAAAGGGAACTGAGAAAATTAGTCCGCTGGAGCGAAAAGAGCAACCGGCGGAAAAAAGGCGTCAGCCGATTATAATTGAGCCGGTGGTGCCATCAAAGTTTGCCAGGAAGTCGTTTAGGTGTGTGAGGACTCTGACAGGACATGAGAGCGCTGTCACTTGTCTGGCTATCAGCAGCGATGGCAAATTGCTGGCTAGCGGCTGTTACAAAAATATTAAGCTTTGGGATTTGCAGACGGGGGAACTTCTCCACACGCTAGCTATGCACTCAGAAGCGATGGCGGTTTCTTCGATAGCTATCAGTCCGGATGGGGAGATGCTGGCGTGTGCGAATGCGGATATTGAGGTTTGGAGTTTGCGCACTAGGCAGCAAATTCGCACGCTGGAAACTGCCTGTTGGGCTTCAGCTGTGGCGATTAGCCCTGATGGCAAGATTCTGGTGAGTGGTGGGGAAGATCCGGTAGATGAAACGGGGTCAATTGAGATATGGGATTTGCAGAAAGGGGAAATTCTGCAAGATTTGTATCCGGACGCGGTTTATGCGGTAGCTATCAGTGCTGACGGGCAGATTTTGGCGAGTGCCGGTAGAAAGGCGACGGTGGAAAGTGAGGAAATGTCCAAACCGGAGGAAGCCGGTTTAATTCTGGTGCGGCGTTTGGAGACGAGAGAACTTCTGCAGGCGCTTGTGGAGACGTCTGGGAAGGTTTCTTCAGTGGCGGTGAGTCCGGATGGAAAAGTGCTGGCAAGTGGCTGTCAGGATGGGAGTGTGAAGCTGTGGGATTTGAAGACGGGACAGGTGCAGCGGATTTTGTTGGGTCACGCACTGGCGGTGAATTGCGTTACGATTAGTGCGGACGGAAAAGTGGTGGCGAGTGGGAGTGGGGACAAGACGGTGAAGTTGTGGAATTTGCAGACCGGCGAACTGCTGCAAACGCTTGCGGATCACGCGGAGAGGGTTTCGGCGGTGGCGTTGAGTCCGGATGGGAAAACTTTGGTGAGTGGATCGCAGGATGAGACGGTGAAGATTTGCCGGTGGGAGTGATTGTGGTAAAATTCAGCTTCAATCGCTTGCCAGACTACACGCCAGAAACCCGGTTTCTGAAAGAAACCGGGTTTCTCAGTACCTCACTCATACGAAAAACGCGCTTCGGACAGGCTTCGCACGAAAAGCCGGCGTGCGGCTTTTCTGGATAGCACCAATCGCGGCAACTCTAAAATAGAATACATATTATATCGATAGGAGGTATATTGCTTGACAGATACTTACGACAGACGTGTCCAGCTGGGTGCTTCTCGTCGCCGGCTGGAGGACGCTCAAGCTCTGGACAGCCAAAAGCGCTGGGCGGGCGCTGTTTACCTGGGTGGATATGCGATCGAATGCTCTCTAAAATCTCTCATCTGTTATAATGAAGGAAAAAATAACTTCAAAGACACTGCTACCTTCAAAAAAGGGATGCAAGGCGCAGATTTGCACAATCTGGCCAAGTTGTTAGAGGCTCTCCCCAGTCTGGAGCGGTTCATCCAATTAGACCGCACAAATACTTACAAGCAGGCATGGAATACAGTGTCATTCCTGTGGCGCAACGATGAATTGCGCTACTCAGACAAACAGGGGGATGAGAAAGAAAGCAGGCGATTTATCGAAGCTGTACAGATCCTGCACAGATTGCTTCTAGAAAAACAAGGAGAGACATGATAATGGAACTGCCCCAATTGCCTCAAACTCAGGAAATCCAGGCTCATCTGAGGCGTGAGTTAGGGAAGAAAGATTCCCAAGCGCAAGTGAGTGTCAAGCGCACTTCGCTGGGGTGGCTAAAACTTCGAGCTGTGACAAGCTGGTTTGAGGGGAAGTCCCCGGTTGAGCGCGAACAGGAAATTAACAACTTTCTGGAGAGTTTGGAGCTTGATCTGGGTCAGTACCCAATGGCAGGCTATGACTTGTTGACCCCAGAAGAAGCAACGGCCCAACCAGCCCAATATATCCAGTTACCTCTGTGGTCAGACATTTTAATGGCTCCAGAACCTGAGCAACCAGTTTCACTGGATGAAGACAGTCCGAAACGACCTATAATTGTGACGTTTTACTCTTTCAAGGGAGGTGTGGGTCGTTCCACTGCTTTGGGTCTGGTAGCGGGTATATTGGCAACCCGCAATCGCCGGGTGGTGATGGTGGATTTCGATTTGGAAGCGCCTGGACTTTCAATCCTGTTTCAAGCGGATGCTGAGAGCAGTGGTGTGGGGCCGTATGGGGTGCTAGATTACTTGCACCAGCGCTACCTTACCCCTGACGAAAATATTCCTGGTATTGAGGATTGCATCCGTCAGGTCAGCTTACAAACTCGCGGCGAACTTTTTTTAGTGCCGGTGGGAGAGTATGACGAAAATTATATTCACCGGCTGGCTGACCTGGATATGCGGGTTTTGTATCGACGCGGAAAAAATCCTGTTGAGCAATTGATGGAAGATATCACCGCTCAACTAGAGCCAGACGTGATTCTAATTGATGCCCGAACTGGTTTTAGCGACATGGGCGCGGTGGCGCTGTTCGATCTAGCCGATACTGGTATCATCTGCTTTTCACCAACCGATCAGAGCTTTAAAGGGCTGGACTGGGTGGTGCGAGCGGTTCGCAAACAGCGAGACTATCAAGGCAAACCCGACCTCCGTTTTTTGCTGACACCTATGCCGCCGGTAGCAGCTGAACAGCGGCAAATTTGGCTCAACAGAGTCGAGAGTTGGATTGAGGAGAACTGGGGGCTGACCAGTGGGACAACCGTCGGTGAACTTTACAGTGAAGTCTCATACAATCCAAATATATCAACTTTGTCCAGTCTCGTCAGCGATGTGCCCAAGAGTTTGCTGGATGCTTATCTGCCCATTGCTGATGCAATTGACGCCAGTTTGCCAGATGTTAAACCAAGCGTAGCAACTAGCGCCCCCGAAAAGCGCAAGACAATTTTGCATGAGTTGCGGTTTGAGGCTGCTACTGCGCAGGAATTGGAACCTGCCAATATCCCTAACATCTTTCAACGCACGGAGGATTTCCCTAAATTCTTGAGTGAGAGGACTTGGCTGATTCGTGGCGCTAAGGGAACGGGCAAAAGCTTGCTGTTCAGGCTTTTTGTTGAGAGGGCAGAAGCCGCGAAACAATTCGCTCAATCTGACGTCTCTTTAAGTAACGTTCATTTTATACCAGGACACGGTCAGCCCAGACTGTTTGGAACTATTCTGGAGAGTGGCGATCTGGCCAGCTACGAAGAGCGGGTTGGCAAGAGGGAATGGCAGAGCTTTTGGTTAAATTACGCTCTATTACAGCTGTGCCACGTTAGGTCTGAGTTGCGGGCAATCCCTGGTTTGGACGAGCAGTTAGTCGCATTGAGCGCTCAACAGAACCCCTCCCATTCCTCAATTGTCTCATGGTTGGTAGGGCGAGCGCAATCGCCACAAGCAAAGCCGCAAGCTGGTGATGAATTGCGGGCGATTGACGGCTGGCTGCAAAAAAATAATCAGCGGGTATGGCTCCTCTACGATGAGCTAGATGCTGGCTTTGGTTCTAGCCCACAAGATTACGCTCGCCGGCGTCGCGCACTGGAAGCCTTACTAGCTTGGTGGTTAGAAAGCGGCACAAGTCTGAAACGTATTGTTCCCAAGATATTTTTACGGGAAGATATCTGGAGCCCGCTCAACTTTACCAATAAAGCACATTACAGCGGGCGCTGGCTCCAGCTGCGCTGGGAGGAGCCTGACCTCTGGCGACTGGTACTGCGTCAAGCTCTGAAAACTTCTGAGACTTTGAAAAAGTCGTTTGAGCAGGAGTCAGGGGTTACGGTGGAGCGACTCAATACAAGTGAGCTGGAGCAGTTGCGGAAAAGCCTGTATACCCTTTGGGGTGAGCGGATGGGGCGCACAAAAAAAGCCTACACTTCTAACTGGATTCGCACCCGTATTGCTGACGGTCAAAAAAACTGTTTCCCCCGCAGCTTAATCTTGCTGTTACAAAAAGCAGTCGAACTTGAGAAAGGTTTCTCTACAGACTACAGCCCTGACATTATCCTGCGCCCCAAAGCGTTAATCGATGCTTTCCCTGATGTTTCCAAGCGACGGGTAGAGGAGGTGCGTAACGAATACCCTGAACTCGAAAAATCTCTAAATAGTCTAGAGGGTGAGCGCTCTCCCATTGATGCTAATCGGCTTGCTGAAAAATGGAGTTTGGAGGGGAGCGATTTAGATCGGCGCATCAAGGATATGGTGGAAGCTGGGATTCTTACAGAACGCTCTCGTCCCAAAGATCCTCCCCCTCGTGTTTATGCGGTTGCTGAGCTGTACCTGTATGGGTTGGGCATGATTCGCAAGGGACAGCGGTAGGTAGGGAGGCGAAGTTCTCAGCCTGTTCTGAATGTCGCCGGGGTTAAGAAACCCGGTTTCTTAAAGAAACCGGGTTTCTGGTATTCTGGTATTCTTGTCAAGAGTTTCCCCTCAGACTGCTGTTGCGAACATTCCCATGAACCCCACCCGGAGAACCCTCTTAAAAGCCTTCTTACTCGGCGTCGCTACCCCCATTCTCTCCCACCCACCGGCACTCTCGCAAAACAAGCCGGCCAATCCCACCGCCGCCGAAAACCAAAAAGCCGGCACCACCGGCTTGCACCTCACCAACCCCGCCACCAAACGCGAAATCGAAGGCTACGCCTCCCTCACCAGCGTCAGTCGCGGCGCACAAATTAAGCTTTTTGTCAATACTCGCGAGCCGAATTACACTATAGAAATTTTCCGCACCGGCTGGTATAATGGCACCGGCGCGCGCCGCATCACTGACCCGATTGTTCGCACCGGCACGCCGCAGCCGCCCCCCATCGAAGATCAAGCCTCTGGACTGATTGAGTGCGACTGGAAAGACCCTTATATTCTCACTGTCCCCAACAACCCAGCCGACCCAACCGACTGGGCGAGTGGGGTTTATTTGGCCAAACTGACTGCCGGCAAATCTGGCAAGCAAAATTATATCATCTTTGTGGTGCGCGATGACGAACGGGCGTCTGATATCCTCTTCCAATCCAGCGTCACTACCTTTCAAGCTTATAATAATTGGGGCGGCAAATCCCTTTACCGCTGGAACAGCAAAGGCAAACAAGCTTACAAAGTCTCCTTCAACCGGCCTTACGCCGCCAGTCCCAACCCTGACGCTGCATACGGTATGGGTGCCGGTGAGTTCTTAACCAACCTGCAGCCAAAAAGAAGAACCTCCAGCGCCGCCTGGGAATACAACATGGTGCGGTGGCTGGAACGGGAAGGCTATGATGTTACCTACGCCACGAATATTGACACCCATTTCAATCCTAAACTGCTATTATATCACAAAGCCTTTCTTTCTGTTGGGCACGACGAGTATTGGTCGTGGGAAATGCGGCACAATGTGGAAACCGCCCGCGACAGAGGCGTCAGTCTCGGCTTTTTCTGTGCCAATACCTGTTACTGGCAAATCCGATTTGAACCCAGCCGCATCACCGGCAACTTGAACCGCACGATAGTTGCTTATAAAGAGATGGCTGCGAAAGATCCATTTGCCCGCGTTCGCGACACGAGCAACAAATCCCGCATTACAGCGCGGTGGCGCGACAAGCGGGTGAATCGCCCGGAAGATGCTTTAATTGGGGTGATGTACGAGACATTTCAGGTCAACGCGGATATGGTGATTGATGCCGGTGCGCCAGACTGGTTGCTTGCCGGCACCGGCTTGCAGCCGGGGGACAAATTGCCCGGACTTCTGGGCTATGAAGTTGACCGGATGTTTGGCAATGCGCCGGCAAATACTGTGCGCGTATGTCACTCACCTTATGAATATGAGGGGGGAACTCGTTACAGCGATATGACAGTTTACACTGCGGATGCCGGTGCGACTGTTTTTGCCACCGGCACCATGCAGTGGAATTGGGGGCTTGACGATTATAATGCGGATAAGTTGCGCCCCTCCCGCCTGAATCCAGCAGCTGAGCAAATCACCCGCAATGTTTTGGCGCAAATGGTGCGCCGGTGAGGGTACTGAGAAACCCGGTTTCTTAAAGAAACCGGGTTTCTTATCGCAAACATACCCCCTCACCCCCCAACCCCCTCTCCCACAAGGGGAGAGGGGGAGTAAGAATAGGAAAAAGGCGTTGCGCATTGGTGGGATGAACCCCACCCCCCAACCCCCTCCCCGTACACGGGGAGGGGGAGAAAGAGGTGGGGTTTTCGAGAAGATTCACCTAAAAGCTCGAACGATGGAGCAAGGGAGTTCGATCGATGGACCTCGGAGCTCGACTGGTGGGGATGCGACTGGGCGCTCTGCAGATCCCGTCTCTAATACTGGTGCTGAATGCGCTGCCGGTGTTCAACAAATATATCAGTTTCCCTCCCTGTGGCGTTGGCGATCGCAATCGCCGCCGCTGCCGGCGGGCGGGTGTGGGGGCGTCGCGCCGGTGCCGGTGCCCTCGGCACTCCGGGCGTGGGGAGGGGGAGTCAATTAGGCTCTGTAGCTATTCTACCAAAGGATGAGACATTTTATGAAATTTGAAAAGTGCCCGGTTTGCGGCGGCGAGTTAGTTGAGAAAGAAGTAACTATAGCGGTTTTCATCCGAGGTGAGGTACTGAGAAACCCGGTTTCTTAAAGAAACCGGGTTTCTGGCAAGAGCTGAAGTCTATCTCAATTGTGGGGAGCGCTTGTATTCTCAAAATACAGTTAGGCGATTTGCCGAAATCAGATCGAAGCTGGAGCGTGGGGAAACCGCGCTCGTTTCACCCCTTGGGACAATCGTTTGAGGTGGTGGGATAGGTTGGCGCTTTCCTTCAGTTCCACCGGCAACGCTTGTGGGTGCCGGTGGGGGGGCGCTTGTGGCAGAGACGCAACTGGGCGTTCTACTTACTGGTGCTGAACGCGCTGCCGGTGCTCAACAAATATATCTGTCTCCCTCGCTGTGGGGTTGGTGAGCGGGATCGCCGCCGCTGCCGGCGGGCGGGTGTGGGGGCGTCGCGCCGGTGCCGGTGCCCTCGGTACTGGCCAAAGGGGTCGGCGGCGTCGCCTTCTATCTCCCCTCTCCCTATTATTCCAACTCCCCTCGTTCCATAGGGGAATTTGGCGCAGGCACCCACCGAAATACTTTCCGCAGGGCGCGTGCCCATACCTGTTGTGGTGGGGTAACGCTCCTACTGCCTGGGAATGCAAGGTCAGAGTGCCGGTCAGCGCCACCCGCGTCTCAGTCCTTTTGTTATTAAGGGGAGAAGGGGTATCCAGTCCGCACCAGGGGCAGCAAGTGCGTCACTTTCAATCCGATTTCAATTTCTAGATGATGGGCAGGGATGGAGGGCGAGATATACTTTAAACAAAAGTGTCCAGTCGTATTTTTTTAGATAATGTTCGAGCTAACTAGGAGACATAAATGGAATCACTAGAAGTTAGCGGGCCATATCTGACCCGAACATACGAGCTAAACGAGGCTCCAACCCCCCTCACCATAGGGCGGGAGAATTTCCAAAACTATATAGAACTGCCCGACCCCCAAAAAAATGTTTCCCGTCGGCACTGCGTGCTTGAGAAAGATGCGCACGGTTACTGGTGGGTGCTGGACAATTTAAGTGCCAATGGAACCTACCATCAGCGGGGTCAAACCAAGATCGATGTACGGCAGGATCAGGAAAAACGAGTACGCCTGATCGATGGAGATGTGATTCTTATCTTTAGCGAACTGTCGATAGAAGGAACACCTATTCCCTGGAGGTTAACATTTAAGGATTCCGGGGAGGCGACTAACAAACTCCCATCCAGGGAATCCGGCGACACGACTGACCAACCTCCAACGACCCAACTCGCCTACTTGGAGTATAGCATCAGTCAAAACATGCTTTATGAAGTGACTGGCCAGAATCGGCGAGATATTCAGCTAAGCCCGAAAGAGCGCCAGATGGTTCACTACATGGCGGAGCGGAATCAGGCGAACGGCGGTTCGGCGGTGCTGTGTAATTATAAAGAGTTAATTGGCGCGATTTGGGATAGCCCATTTGGCCATATGAACGATGAGGTCAACCACTTGGTGTTCAGACTGCGCCACAAAATCGAGCCGGAACCTGGAGAGCCAAGGTTTGTCAAGACCGTACCGGGAAAGGGCTACCTTTTGGACATCCGGGTTCTCCCATAGTTACCCACGAAGACTGGCTCCTGTTTGAGGCAATTTTGAGAGGGCGCATCCCGATGCCTGCAAATTGCTCGCAGGAGCGAGACTTTGGCCATACAGACAAATGCCGTCTTCACCCCTTCCAACAGCGAGTACGGCTTTGGTGGAGCAACCTTTTAGAGTATGAATACAAAGGCGCGGGGCCACTAAGAAAGGGCCATTTAGAAATGGCCTCGCACGGAAGCGGGGGCGGAAAACTTGTCGCAAGCCCCCGCCTTGACTGATCGTGCTTGCGCTAGTAAACTTGGAACTAAATCACTCACAGCTAAAGTTGACTGATTGTGCAACAAGCGCAGGCTAGCCAATTTATTGGGGAACGCTGTCGCCGGCTCAAGCTTAACCGAGAAGAGTGGGCCGCCCCCGCCGGGGGATGTGGCCACAGTCAATGGCTGGAAAACAGGACATCATACCTCTTTGCAGTTGGCCAGGAAGTGGGTGGACTGCTGCGGCCAAGGGCGATGGGGTGCTGTGGATCTATAGGCCAAACAGTTTCAACAGGATGTGGAGGGCACGTTATGACGGACGAGCAGAGCGCCGGTGGCAATGGCCAAGAGTCAAATGACGGGACAAACCCACTCTCACCGACAAAGGTGGGGGGGATGTTAGAGCAAGAGCCAAACCAGGGTGGCAATACAGGTGAATGGCGTCCAGGCGACAAATTGAATAGTGAGTACATAATTGAGCAAAAGCTAGGTAGTGGTGGCTTTGGCATAACCTATCTAGCCACAAACAGCCAAGGCGCTCAGGTAGTTATCAAAACAATCAAAAAAGAGTTGCAGCTCAATCCAGAGTTTAACTTTGAAAAATTTAAGGCTGATCTTCCTAATGAGGCGCTGCGGCTGGGCAAATGCCAAAATGCTCATATTGTGAAGGTTTACCCGGACATATTCTATGATAAAGAAATGCCGTGCATAGTGATGGAATATATTCGGGGTAAAGGATTAAATAAATGGGTGAGGGAACGCGATGATTTCCTGCCAGAAGAAGAAGCTATAAAATATATCAAGCAGATAGGTGATGCACTAATCTGTGCTCACAGTCAGAAACCCGCAATACTGCATCGGGATGTCAAACCGACAAACATTATAATCAGCGAAGATGGAGATAAGGCTGTATTAATTGATTTTGGTATTGCTCGCGAGCTTAATCCTGACGTGCAATTCTCGACTATACTGGCTACACCACATTATGCACCAGTTGAGCAGTATTATCAGAAGCCGCCACAAGGTACTTATACAGATGTATATGCCTTGGCTGCTACTCTATACTTTATGTTAACTAAACATGCTCCTGAAGATGCTGGGAACAGGGGTTCCCAGGTGCTGAATCAGGAACCAGACACATTAACACCTCCGAAGCAAATCAATCCCAACATCAGCGATACGGTCAACAAAGCTATTTTGCTAGGGATGAGCATATCCGCAAAGGAGCGACCGCAGACGATCCAAGATTTTTTAAATTTGCTTCAATCGGCTGACACCACTGATAAAAGTTCCACAGCCAAGGGCAATCAGCTATTGATTAAGACAGCTTTAATGGGGGCGGGGTTCTGGTTGTTAGCAGTTGCCCTTCTCAAAGGAAGTGCAGATCCCAGTTTTTCTGGATTTATCCTGCTTGCCGGTGTTTCATGTTTAGTCCTGGCCCAAATTAAAAATCGCCTCACACTGGAACTAAAAATTTATCAGTGCCTTTCTGTCGTTCTTTCGACTTTGATAGCTTTCAGTTACATTTGGCTGCAAAAAGGCTCTGGAATAACCCTAACCGTTATCGCAGAGTTGTCATTTCAGGAGGTTGGATTTTTCGCTTTACTGGTTGCTGTTTTGGCATCTGTTTTGATATTTGTTGGTCAAATCATTAGTAACCAAGTAGATGATTGGTAATCGGCAATAGGGGCCATTAGTTTTCAATGCCAGAATTTGAACTGTACAACCGTGCCCTCAAGAATCATCTCTAAAAAAATGCCAAAAAAATACAAAAAGGCAGGGGCACCAGCCCCTACGCTACAGTAAAATGCAGTCAGGCTTTTTGCTGGTCAAAATATATCCAGACAACCCGAAACCCAATACTGTTACTCTTCAGGTTGTGCCATCTTTTATCACGACTTGAGCTGCGGCAACTTCTTGGAAAGCTGTGCCACGCACCCCCACGCACCACACGCAATTGAGAAGATACAGGATCGCGACTTTCCCAAACGCTGCCATCTGTTGGCGCACCATTATAATTGTCGTGCCAATGGTCAGCACACCATTCCCAGACATTGCCGTGCATGTGTTCTAGCCCAAAGTTGTTTGGAGCCGCAAATAGCTTCACTTCTGTGGTTTTTCCGTTATATTTTGTTTTATCTATTCGGCCAGAACCGTAACTATAATGAGTGTCATAATTGGCAACATCGGGAGCTATTGTCTCGCCAAAATAAAAGGGTGTGGTAGGAACAGCACCAGCACGACAGGCATACTCCCACTGGGCCTCACTCGGCAGCCGGTATTCCCCGCCATATTTACTGCCAAATTTTTCAGTTAATCTGGCGCAGAATTCTACAGCTTCGTCCCAGGATACCGTTTCTACTGGCAGATACCCCGGTGATGAGTCACTGGTAAAAGTGGAGGGCTTAGGATTAAGATGTCGCTTGACTTTAGGGAACTTTGCTACCCGCTCCCATTGCTCCTGGGTAACAGGTAACCTACTCATGTAGAACGGTTTTACAGTTACAGGGTGTTCGGGCGCTTCAGATGGTTCACCTTTCTTTGAACCCATCGGAAACGATCCTTCAGGAATCGAGAACATCTCCAGCTTGACATTGCCCAGTTCTTCCTCAAAAGTATCAGCCTTCTTTTTTTCGGAAGGCACAGGACGGTTTGTCTTGTTTACTGTAAGAGGAGTAAACTCTTTTTTTACCGTCTCTCTCTTCTGAGGTTTGGTAGGTACTGGGGGGTTGATTTTCAACGGCCCGCGTGATAATATCGCTGGGAGCAAGATAATTACGGCCAATCCAATCAAGGCTAGAGATACGATTGTCCACTTTAGCAGCTTCTTCAGGAACTCTCGGCGCAACATTGCTTATGTCCAAAATTTCTCAGTTACTCCGTCGGCTCCACCCCCCAAAGATACGGCTACTAGGTGTAGTAGCTGTAGTAGCTGTAGTAGCCGTTTGTGCAGCAGGGTGGCAGTTTGTAAACACATTACCACAGAAACAAAGCTTTAGCGCCGCTAAAGATTGCCGGACTGTGGCCATCCTCCTGCCTGAAACAGGCCCAGCGCAGCGGTGGGAAGGAACTGATCGGCCCGAGTTAGAGCGGCAAATTGCCGAAAAGCTCGCCCCAATGCTTGAGGCTAAGGGGTCAGAACTGACTCTCCTGTACTTTAACGCCAACGGGAATGGCCAAACGCAAGAACAACAGGCGGAACTCGCACTACAGAAGAATGCTTGCATTCTGATTGTGGGTGCGGCTAGTGATAATGGTTCAAGAATTGTCCAGAAAGCTAAGTCAAAGCAGGTGCCTGTGATAGCATACGATCGCATGATTCAAGATGACGATTTGGCTTACTACATATCTTTTGATAGCCAGGGGGTAGGCAGAATGCAAGGGGATTATATTGTCGAGAAACTGCGCCATGAACAAACTTGGGAAAGACCTGTTAAGTTCATCGTAATTAATGGGGATGAAAAGGACAACAACACTGAGAAATTAAGAGCGGGCTTAAGTGAAAAGTTAGATTTTTATATCAATCAAGGCCAAATCAAGCAAGTCGGAGGAGACAAGTATATTCCTGGTTGGAATGGTGAGCAGGCTGCCAAGGATGTGCAAGAACTTTTGAACCGCTACCCCGATATCAAAATAGTCTGGGTGGCCAACGATCGCATGGCGTCTGAAATAATCAAGGTCAACCGGCAGAAAATTCAAATGGAAGAGATCCTTATAACGGGACAAGATGGAACTATCAACAGTCTCACAAACATCGAAAAAAAATTGCAGGGAATGACTGTCTGTAAGGATAGTAAAGACACTGCTGAGCGAACTGCGAAGCTTGTCGAAGCTTTGTTTGAGGGAGTCGCTCCCTCTTCCCGGGACATACTTAATGACAAAACTCTAGCAATAAAACGAGAAATACCCTCGTATATATCACGGGAAGTGTTTGAGGTCACTCAGAACAACTTTCAGGACAAGGTTAACCGCACTAGCGATGGCAGCATAGCATTAGAGGGCACTTGTAAAGGTAAGAGTAAAAATGTAGGGGGAGCTAGTCCAGAGAGTACCAATCCAGAGGAAAAATAGCTCTGCCGTCAATAGTCGCTTTCATAGCAATTACAGCGACTTATAGCACTAGCCACTTAGGGCACGGACGTAGGACAGGCGTCTCGCCTGTCCCTGTACCTACTAGCAAGTGAGATGCCCTGTCCTAAACTGACTGTCTATTGCTAGATTAAAGCAATTGACAGCAGAGCTTTACAGCTTTTTTATGTTCGCCACGAAGAGCATTTTCAATCAACCGGCAACCTATTTTAGATAATTCCTACCCAGAAATATGGGTGATACTGCATAACCGGCAACATTGGCCATTGGGAGCAGTCAAAGCGGGGCTGCATCAATCCGCCTAGCGGTCTATCATCTCTGAGTCCGCGCCGGTTGTGCCAAAAGAGTGCGACCTACTTTTTACAGCGATTTTACAGCTGATTTACATTTTATATTCAGAAAGTTTGAGTTTTTGTATGTCAAAATCGTCATAGAAAGGGTTGAAAAAACCACTTCTCCTAATTTCTAAGTGATGAGAAGGGGGGCTACAACCACCGAACCTTGACAACTAAATAAATGCGCAGTCATAAGATGTGACGCTAGCTGACACTGCATGGGGCTGCAAACCCCAGAAGCAGCTTTCTCAGGAAGCTCGCCCCGGTCGGCTTCGTTGCCTCGACTTACTCGACGCGAGCGGTTATTAAATCTGGAGACATTTTATGTCAGAACAAGAAAAAACAACCCGCAAAACGCTGGGATTTGGCCAGAGCAGTCCCAAGACAGCGATCAGTCCCGCCGAGTCCGCCAAGGCTCTAGACACTTTCCTGGCTCAAAGCAAAAAGGACTTGATTTTTACACTGCTTGGGGGCCTGTCCAACTTGGCGTCTCTGAAAATTTTCCCGGCATTCTTCCAGCTCTTTAAAGAAAAAAAACTCCCGTCTAACTTGGCCATCTTAGCCGTAGACCGGCACGAAAAAACGACCTCCGGCTCGTTCCGTGCCTGGGTGCGCCAGGACCTTCTGGACAAGGGCGAGGCGGAATCTCCAGAACTGGAAGCCTTTCTCCACCGCATTACCTATATGTGCTTCAACCTCCAAACAGGGAGTTATGCAGAGCTGAAAAGCCGGATTGGCCAGTTGGAGCAGGAGCGGGATATCTCCCCAGACCGGACGATCTTCTATTATCTCGCCGTTTGGCCGGTTCTATTTGAACCCTCGATTAAGGGCCTCGGCCAAGCCGGGTTGCTGGCTGACCTCAACGCCTGCATTGCCGTCGAAAAACCCTTCGGGAATTCCCTCACCTCCGCAAAGGCGCTAAACTCCCTCCTTTCCAGCTACTGCTCAGAGGAACAAATCTTCCGGATTGACCACTGGTTGGGAAAAGAAACGGTTCAGAATTTGTTAGCGTTCCGCTTCGCCAATGGGGTTTTCGAGCACCTCTGGAATCGCCAGTTCATTGAGTCCATCGAGATTACAGCCGCCGAAACGGTGCTCGTAGGCTCCCGCAACGATTATGTTGGGGCGCTAATGGATATGGTGCCAAACCACCTGTGGCAATTAGTCTGCCTCACCATGATGGAGCCGCCAAACTCTCTCAATGCTGATGATATCCGGGATGAAAAGGTGAAACTGCTGCGAGTCTTGACAGCAGACCCCAAATATGCAATTCGTGGCGTATATGACACCTATTATGGTGGCCCAGAGACTTATATTGCCCTGAAATTGGGGGTCAATAATTACCGATGGGCCGGCGTGCCGGTGTACGTCCGCACCGGCAAAGGAATGAAGCGTAAAGTCACCCAGATTGTGGTCAATTTCAAACGAATTCCTTCCACCCTATTCCCGACAGCGCAGCCGAACTGCCTGGTGCTGGAACTTCAACCAAAAGAGCGGGTTTCCATTTCGTGGCAGGTCAAAGTTCCCGGTGAAAGCAGCATCCGCGAACAGTCCCTCGACTTCTCGTATCGAAGCTTTAAGGAACCTATTCCCGAAGCCTATGAACGGCTGCTGGCTGACATCATCGCAGGCGATCGCACCCTGTTCACTCGCGGTGACGAAGCTGAGGCCCAATGGGCTGTGGTCATGCCAATTTTAAACCACTGGCAGTCAATTGTCACTAACAATGGCAATCTCTCCGAGTCAGACATCGTGCATCAGTACCCCCTAGGGAGTGATGGACCTGCTGCCGCCCAAACCATTTTGGAAAAAGGTCACAATTGGAGATCGCTCTAGTTACAACCCAGCTTTTCAATAGCTAAAAAATCAAAAAGACCTCTGCGGAGGTCTTTTTTTGTTTATAGCAGTAGCCACTTGGTTTATAGCCGTTTTCAGTTGGATGAAGTACATGCCAGAAACCCGGTTTCTTAAAGAAACCGGGTTTCTCAGTACAATGCCAGTGCCGAAGCGCGAGTCTCACCAACCCCTACAAATCTGCCGGCGTATCCGGAGCAATCTCAATCCCACCGGCTTGCCGGACGACCTGCTGAGCGGTAATCAAATCGCTCAGCTCATTAATTTTAACCCCGATTCGATCGCCGGCTTCCTGTAACTCCCGCTCAAAAGCCCTAATATCCTCACCGTAACCACACAATTGTGCCGCAGTTTCAACTCCCTGCAGCGCATTAGCTTTAGCGCAGTCGATCAGTTCAATTCCGTGGAGTGGTGTTGGTGAAGCCATAAATTCAGACAGTTCTCCCTTTGCAACCATCCGCACTCTAACAAAATGCCGGTGCCGCGTCATCCATCTTTGGGTATAACCCCCGAGGTAGGACCTGCGGTTTATACACAAATCCCTGTGATGCCAATTTTCCATGAAGTTGGAAGAACCTCTTTCTCCCCCCCCTCTCCCCTTGTGGGAGAGGGGGGCAGGGGGGGGTGAGGGGCTTGCTCTGGTCACATACCCCAGATGTGCACAAACAGTAGCGGCGCAGGACGGACCGGCGTCCCGCCTGCCCCATCCTCTCTCATCCCCTCGCGCCTATCTCAAAAACGCCAATACTTCCAAGCTGCATAAGCCAAAGTCACTATGTCCAGAAACCCGGTTTCTTTAAGAAACCGGGTTTCTCAGTACCTCACAAAGGATGAGAAAGGCTATATCTCAAAAACCCCAATACTTCCAAGCTGCATAAGCCAAAGTCACAACACCCGTAACAATCGCAGACTCATCCACATCAAATAGAGGGTGGTGCAGCGGATAATTCAGCCTGTCCTTACCGGCAACCCCCAGACGAAACATCATCCCCGGAGCGTATTGCAAATACAGAGAAAAATCTTCCGCACCCAGAGAAGGTTCCGTTAAAATCAGCACGCGATCGCTCCCCCAAGCCTCCTCAGCCGCCTCCCCCACCAGCTGAGTCAGAGCCGGGTCATTTTGCACCGAAGGCACCCCCCGCTTGTAATTCAGTTCATAGCGAGCACCATAAGCACTGCAGACATTAGCAACAATCCCCTCAATCCAGTCAGGCAAACCGGCACTCGTTTCTGGATGAAGCGATCGCACAGTGCCCACCAGCCGCACCCGGTCCGCAATCACATTCGGTGCCCGCCCACCGCTAATTTGCCCAATCGTCAGCACCACTGGGCGCAGCGGATTCTGTGTGCGACTAATCGCCTGCTGCAAAGTCGTAATCACCTGCGCCGCAATCCAAATCGCATCGATAGCTTCGTGAGGACGCGCCCCGTGCCCCGATTCCCCGATAATAAAAATCTCAATATCGTCCGCCGCCGCCGTCAGCGCCCCGTGGCGGATACCCACTAAACCGGCAGGAATCGAAGGAAAAACATGAACCCCCAAAATCGCGGACACATTTTCCATCACCCCATCTTCCACCATCCATTGCGCTCCTTGGGCAATTTCCTCTGCCGGCTGAAATAAAAAGCGCACCGTTCCCGGCAGTTTCTCCCCCAGCTGAGCCAGCACCATCGCCGTACCCAAGCCAACAGTTGCATGTAAATCATGCCCGCAAGCGTGCATCACCCCCTTGTTGCGGGAAGCGAACTGCAAACCGGTGCCCTCCTCAATCGGCAAAGCGTCCATATCAGTGCGAATGGCCAGCAGCCGGCTGTCAGTGCCTTCACCAGACAATTCCCCGACAACGCCGGTTTTGCCCACCCCTTCTCGCACATGGATGCCGCAAGAAGACAGCACACCGGCAACATAGGCTGCAGTTTGGTACTCTTGGCCACTCAGTTCCGGGTGGCTGTGGAAGTGACGCCGAATCTCAATCAGGCGCGGCGCTAGGGTAGAGGCGATATCTTTAATTTCGGTAAGCATTACTGTTAGTAAGGTATGAGTTTTAAAACCGTTGCGCAGTGGTTAAAATCACCCCTCTCTTTTCCCCCTGCCCGCGTGCGGGGAGGGCGTTGGGGGGTGAGGTTTCCTTGCAGCAGAGAGTTTTGAGGGATGAGTTCCAGTCCGAATACAAAGTTGAGACAGTATTTTTTCGCACGACAGAGCTTCCTTGATGTCTGGATTTTAAATCCAAAATACCCAATATAAAATCCGGGCATTGGTATCACTTATAGCGGCTCTTGTATGAGCTATGGACCAGAAACCCGGTTTCTTAAAGAAACCGGGTTTCTCAGTACCGCACAAAGGATGAGAAACGCTATATCATTCATAGCTCATAACTTCTCATTTTTCACGGCTCCCTCACCGGCGCGAGCACGAGCAGAACGTCCGCCTGCTGTTTTTCAGCCGTTGAGGAACTGACAACGCTTATACTGCGCAGCGTTCCCAGCATCCGCTTGGTCAGGCGAATGAACTCGGAACTGTCGTCAAGCGGCACAACACTGTAGACAAACGACAGCACAGCCCCGCAGTTAAGATAGATGTTACCGTCATTGGGGTAGGGCAAGCTAGCTGTAGCAGTTTGGAAGATATAAGTTTTCCCCAAAGGCGGATTCGGCTGGGGAGTGAGCGCGGACATCGGACCCGTGCCGGTGGTCAGGACAAGGGTATTGCCATCCGCCCAGCCGTGAGCAAAAATGCTGCCAGCGCCCCCCGGCTGCTGAATTTCCCAGCTAGTCACGGGTTGAGCGCCCATCTGGCGGCTGGTAATCGCCAAAGAACCCCCCGATGAAGTCTTGACAAACTCATTCAGCTTGTCCACCGCTTTCTCCGCTGCGGGCCGGTCGCTGGTTCGCACCGTGAAACCCAATCCAATTTTAAACTGCTCAGCCAAAAAAGGGAAAAAACCCTGGCTGGCGGGAAACACAAACAAGGCGTACTCGCCATCCATCCAAGGGAGGATATCGCTGTCCAGATCCAGACCAGTGAAATTGCCGATCAACCGGCGCAGCCCATCCCACAAAGGTTTCCCCTCCTCCCCACCGGCACGGACGATATTATCCCACTGTTGTTTGAGATTGCGGCTGCAGAAAGACAGGTAAGTGGCGGCGGGCAGCCGGTTGGCAATTTGCTCCCCATCCGGCGTCGCCACCGGCACGTTCTGGGGCTGGGTAATTTTGTAATAAACTTGCGCCTGAGAGTGCAAACCTTCCGCTCGCACCCCAACAAACACCTGTGCCGTGTCGTAAGTTTCTGCTATCTTTTCCAGCGCCGGTGCTATCAGCTGTAGCGGCGCTATAGGAAGCTGCTGCCCCCCTGGCAGTTCCGGCAAATCCGTAAAATTCAGCTTGGCTGCTTTGGCCAGATTGCTGTAGCCCACAAACAGGGAGCTGGAAAACTGCGGCTGCTCCAAAGTGCGTTTGAAACCGGCAGTTTCGGCGAGGGTTTTTTTCCCCTTAGGAAGCCCATCAATCAACTGCTCCAGCGCTTCTCCGGATGTCGAAGTTGCTACATATCCTGGCAAAAACGCCAGAGCTAAACCCTGCTGGCTAACCGATTTTGGGGGCTGTTCCGGTTCTGCCGGTTCTGCCGGTTCTGCCGGTTCTGCCGGTTCTGCCGGTTCTGCCGGTTCTGCCGGTTCTGCCGGTTCTGCCGGTAAAGGGCTTTTTCCCGCCACCGGCTGCCGGTGAACTGCCCCAATTTGGGGGATAAATTTAGACAGGGGCAAGGGTAAAGCTGCTGTTGGCAATAAAGGAGATAAGTGTGCGCGCGACACCGGTGCCGGTTTTGGTTTGGGCGGGCTTTCTTCGGGAAGTTCCGGGACAGTTTCCGGCGATTCACTGTCGGGGAGGGATTGCGGCGCTGCCCACTCCAAAATCTTGACGCCCTTGTAGTCGCGCTCCACCGGCGCTTCCCCCTGATTTTCTTGCAATTTTGCCACAAAAGCCTTCATCCCACCGGCGTCTTTGACCGGCACCAGCATCATAGTGCAGGCACCTTTGCAGGGAATTTGGGCGTCTGCCGGCGGGCTGAGCACCGTCAGCGCCGCCCACTTTCCCACCCAGGGCTGGACATCTGCGGAGAAATTAATCCCCGACGGCAGCAGTGGCAGTATTCCCGGGCCGGTAAACTCTATAGGAAGGGGATTAAATCGGTTTAAGCTGCCCCAAGTTTCTGCAGTCGTGTCGATCAGCAACACAGCCGCCACATCATCAGGCAATATCTCCGTTACCGGGGGAGGCGGAGCCGGTGCTGGGGCGGGGGAGTCGGGCTGAGCGCTGGCAGCACCGGCACTCAGAGCGAGAAGCGCAAACAGTGGTATGGCGGCGCGATTTAACAAGGCGGCTGTCTCCCGATAAGCGTTTTATCTGAAAGACTAGCCTGTTGCTGCCGGTTTAGCAACCCGGCTCTGAAACCGGTACAGAAACCGGGTTTCTCAAAGAAACCCGGTTTCTGGTTTCCCAGGGGAGAGAAACCGGGTTTCTCAAAAAAACCCGGTTTCTTGTGCCTGCGAGTCAGTCGCAAACGGTGATAGTTTCCAGCTTGCCATCGACAAAGTAGAAAACATCCGAACAGTAAGCTAGCGTGCTGAGATTTAAATCTTTAGGCACCCCATCTGAATTAGAGGGCGTTCGCCACAGTTCAATTGCCGGGGAATTGACAAACTTTTCCCGCTCCTGTGACCCGGGCTTGAGCGGAAAAGAGCTGCGAGATGCGGGGCCCACTTCTTTGGCCTGTTTTAATCTCATCGCCGTGTAAATAACGCCCCCATCCGGGTTGGTGACAACTTTGAAATTCCTGACTGCAACTGTGCCAAAGGGTGCCTCCCCAGTGCCCCGATTCAGCAGAAGCTCAAACCGAAACTCCGATGTCTTTGTGTTGACTAGCAACAGGGCGTATTCCTTCAAGCCATCATCGTTAAAGTCTGCAGTGAAGATGCTGCAAGTCAGCTTCTTGTTCGATTGCCGCTCGTACTGGCGAATCGATGCCACAAAGTCCTTCTCCTGCGCCAGCCGGTAGTTCTCCAGCCTTTCGGTTGCTGCCACCGGCGCAGGAAGAGTTCCAGAACACTGGACATCCGGCAGCACCGGCGGAGGCGGTGCGGCTTGGGGTTTGGCCGGTGGGGGAGAGTTTTTGCAAGTAGCCAGCAGCAGGGTGAGCGCCAGCAGGGAGATTCTTCTGAGCATCATTGCGGGATGAAATAGGTGAGCCAGCAGACGCGACCTGTGGCAATCGCGAGTTCGGGCGAAGTGATACAGAAGCATTACCCTAAACTTTAGCTTAAAACTTTAGCTTAAAATTTCTCAAATCTTTGGCCCAGGCCAGCGTCCGACTGGCCCATAGCTGACGCTACTGGGAATTGGCTATCCTTGCCGCCAAAACCGCCCTCCCCCCCAGCCAGCCCAACCCATTACTTTCCCCCTTACCAGCACCAAAGCCAAAAGTCAAGAGGAAAACCCTAAAAAATTTGCGCAGTGCCGGCAGCACTCGCCGGCAGCACTCACCGGCAGCACTCACCGGCACCACTCCCCGGCACCACTCCCCGGCACCACTCGCAGGTCGATGGGCCGTGCCACCCACTTATTGTTGCTAACTTTCTCTAATATGTTATCATCGCTTTTGACCCTTATTAACTTAAAAGAGACAAAATGAGCAAATTGGGCAAATTCCTGCTGGGAGCCGGAATCGCCGCTGTTGGCGGCATAGGCATTAAATTAGCCGCCGATTATTTACGCAACCGGGGCCAAGAAGAGCAGGTAGAAGGGGAATCTGTTACCGAAAACCCCGCACAGCAGGCTATCCAACAAGTTCCTGCTGGGGCAATCTCTTCCCACCAGGTCGCTTACGTTAATGTAGATCCCAGTTCAGTACAGGGTTTCCTCGACAAAAGCTTTGGTGCTCCCGGTCGTTATACTCCCAATCGTTCGCCCAAAGTCTTTGAATACCAAGACCAACAATATATGGTCATTTGGGCCTACGATAACCAGAAGGACAAAAATCAAATGTTGGCTTTTATCTATAAAGATGATGGCCGGCATATGATCGCTAGCGTCGGATATACCGGCAATGCCACAGACTACAATATCAATTTGGAAGACACGCCCCTAGCCGTGGAAGTTAATGGCAAACAAATTAAATCCGGTAAGGGAAATATCGAAGGAACTGATGAAGTGGATTTGGTGGTAGCTGATTAACTTCAGTTCCTTTAATTAACCTTTTCCTCTTTTGGGTGGTGGGAGTGCCACCACCCGCTCTTAATCGGGAATTGGGAATTGGGAATTGGGAAGCCGCCATAAGCAATCAGCAATAATAACTGAGTTAACAAGAAACCGGGTTTCTTAAATAAACCCGGTTTCTGCCCCCGCGCTTAACATTTTTTTTCAATAAGCTCTTAGCTTTTTTGCCAGTGCTTGAAAGGATTTTTGGCTAAGTTAGAATTAAAATATCGTGCGTCACCCGATACTTCCTTGTCTATCCAATCTGGCAATTGCACTTCTTGATTTTCCCCAGGAAGTTCCACTTCCGCCAAAATTAACCCTTGATTTTCACCCGCAAATTCATCTACTTCCCAAGTTAACTCCCCTACCGCTATTTTGTAGCGCGTCTTTTCAATATAAGGCCGCTCGCATAAAGTCTCTAATATCTCTCGGGCGTCTTCTACTGGAATCGGGTACTCAAATTCCGCTCTAGTATTGCCCACCGTAGGGCCTTTAATAGTTAAAAAACCGCACTCGCCGACAATTCGCACGCGCACTGAGCGCCCTTCTTTTGCGGGAATATATCCCTGGCAGTAATATTGGCCTTCAGCAAGCCCTCGCCATCCGTCGCCCTTAACTAAAAATTTGCGTTCTATCTCTGTAGCCATAACTTTAAAAGTAAAAACCCAAAAATTTGTTTTTTTGCTTTGACTGCAGGGTGCGTTACCCCCAGGGGCACGCACCCTACTGGCACAGCCACCGGCACCGCCGGATCGGGTTGAAATCGGGTTGCAAAATCTGCGCCTATTCCCTATTCTAACAAACAGTGCGTAACATACAACATCCCCAATGCCTCAACACCTAGCGCCCCTCCCAGCCGCACCGTTCAAAAACACCACCAATCGCCTAGATGCCCTTTTGGCTCTCCGGGGATTTGCCTGCTTGATGATAGTCGCCTTCCACTGCGCCGCACCCAGAGAATCTATTATATATAAAACCCATGACCTCAGCTGGATCTTATTCAGCCACGGACTCGCAGGCGTTTGGATATTATTCGCCCTCTCCGGCTACCTAATGGGTAAAGTCTTTTATACCGAGCGCTACACCGCCGATCTGCCAGGTGTCCTCAACTTTTGGCGCAACCGGCTCCTGAGAATTTGCCCCCTTTACTACTTCGCCATCTTAATCTTATCACTCTTTGTCTACCCCCACATCCTCAAGCCAGAAAACTGGGCAACTCTCATCCGACTCCTCACGTTTAGCTACAATCAAGTCTTGCCACCCGGAGATTTCAACATTACCCTTTGGGCGATTTCCACCGAAATGCAATTTTACCTGATCGCCCCTTTCATCTACACCTTTTTCAAACCGCGCTTGCAGAAACCCCGGCAAGTCATCTTAGCCGCCGGTGGGATTGCCCTCTTCTCCTTTAGCTTGAGACTAGCCGTCTGGATCGCTCTGCGAAACCAGATTGGCGAAAAGAGCTTATACTATTTCAAGTATTCCTACAACCCCCTGCTCACCAACCTGGATATCTTCTTATTGGGGCTCCTAGTCAATGCCTGGATTCAAACCAGCCAGCGGGATTATCTTCAAGCCGTCACGCCCGACTTCCTCAAGAAATTCAGACTGCCAAAATTACCTGTTAAAACGCTTGCGGTTGCCCTAGTCGTCTCGCTCTATCTCCTCACAGCCCATCACATCTATCACCAAGAACTCTGGAGATTGCCCGGACGAGCCGGTGGAGTCAGGACGATCGCCTTCTTTTTCTTATTGCCGGTGCTTGCAGCCTTAGTGACATCGTTCTTCATCTTTGCCTTTGAGTCGGAGAGTTCCTACTGGGCATTTCAGCAAACCGAAAGACTCTCATTCGATGCCTGTCTGAAAAATCCCGCACGACTTCTAGAAGTATTCGGCAACCTCTCCTATGGCATCTATATTTGGCACGTCCCGATTAATCGAAGTCTAGCCCCTATTGTCACCTCAGATATTCCCGTGGAAGCCTTCTATTTCAGGCTGACCTCAACCCTGCTCATGTCCGCATTACTCGCCACCGTAACCTACTACTTAGTAGAAATACCAGCCGCCAGACTCAAAACATTTAGAAAGTCCTGAAGCCAGCATTTCCTTGCGGGGGGTGCGTTCGCCGAAAGTGCGGCACCTCACTTCTATAGCGCGTCTAAATACTTCGCGTAAATTTCAGAACCCCGGTTTCTGAAAGAAACCGGGGTTCTGGGCTAATAGCGGTTGCGCAAATGATTTAGAACTGCTATAATAACTCAAGTTCCTACCTACAAGGTCTTTCCATCTAGATCCCCCCAAACGGGGCGGAAGGGCCCGCCCCTACGAAAGGGGGGCTTTGAGATGTTCCCCCCCTTTGTAGGGGCGGGGCACCCACGGAGGGTGCCCCGGCTAGGGGGGATCTAGGCTGACTCTCTGGTAAGTAGCAACTTGGGTTATAATAAAAATTATTTCACAAATCAATTATATAGCAGTATTCACTTAGGCCAGGACAGTAGGACAGGCGAGACGCCTGTCCTACGCCTTTTATCCCTAGGTCACTGATGTCCGTGCCCAATATGACTGCTGCTATAACCGCTATAACGCACCCTACTTTGTTACTTCTAAAACTTGTAACTCAAAACAGAAATCACCGGCCCCTCTGCGGGGACATCAGCAGGAGTGAGCGTCAGAGTATCACTATTAATGGAGCGAATCGAAGCCTTATTAACCAAACTCAGGAATTCATCAAGAGGGGCA
>Ga0114941_100042_pt1 | contig 25027 bp, 15 predicted proteins | sample DevilsHole_FD_89580 | JGI IMG/M metagenome (GOLD analysis project Ga0114941, IMG submission 89580) | Groundwater microbial communities from Devils Hole, Nevada to study Microbial Dark Matter (Phase II) - Devils Hole | ecosystem: Environmental > Aquatic > Deep subsurface > Groundwater | place...
GGCCCCCTCTCCCTTCATGGGAGAGGGGGGTAGGGGGGGTGAGGGTGAAAATCTTTGCAAAAAAGGGATGCGCCCAAATCACCTCTCCCCCCTACCCCGACCGGTACAAGAGAGGGGAACAAATCTCCCCCTCCCCGAAGCGCGGGGAGGGGGTAGGGGGGTGGGGTTTACGGCTTGTCCACCTACTTAATGCCAGCGACGGAATATAGACCATGATCATGTTTGGCAGAACCCAGCCTAATGGGGCAGAAAATAACTGGCGACACCAGCTCGATGTGTTTGTCAAGGCGAATCAGGAAGAATTGGCGGCTTTAGCTTGGGGGCTATTTCTGGAAAATGGAGAGGGCGACGATACCCTGGGAATTGACCTCAAACCGGCACCGCATTTCGTGTACTGTCCCCGAGAGGCTATAGAAACCCTCAATAGCAAGGTTGACAACCACCTGCAGGAGATTTTGGGGCTTGTTGACAATCACAAGCCTGAAAAAGAAGTTCTGATGATCGGGATTGGCAGCGACCAAATCAAGCTGATTTATTTTGAACCGGAACCGGCACCCCCCGCTTGTTTTGAGCGAGTCGCTCAGGATGTGGATACATTAGTGCAGCAGCTGGAGCAGCGCATGAAAGATCAGATCCAGTGCTGAGCTGCAAGATAATCCCGTAGGGGCGGGTTTACAAACGATATCTGCGGTAGACAGGCTATATCTATAAACCCGCCCCTACCCACTGGTATCATTTTCCGCAAATCAGAAAATATCGCCCAGAAAATCTAAAATGTGCTGGGCGGTGATTTGCGGCTGTTCCAGATGCGGGACGTGACCGCAATTTTTAATCCAGATCAGCTTGCTGCGCCGGATTGCTTTCTCAAACTTAGCCGCATCAGCTGTCCCTAAAATCTTATCATTTTCCCCCCATAAAATCAAGGTCTGCTGCTCAATTTCTGCTAGTTCGTCCGCAAAAGAACCGTAACCTCCACTCTGGGTAAAAGCAATCAGCGCTTGATTCCAGCGGGGCATTTCCAGGTGCAGCGACGCACACAATTCGGCATCTGGGGAAACAAATTTTGGGTCGCAGTAAGCGGTGAGGCTGACGCGCCGCCGCACTTTGGGATTGCGCAAAAATTCTGTAGCCAGGTAGCCGAGGGGGGGAAACAGGAATTTTCCGGCAATAGGACGCTTAGCTAAACCGGCACTGTCAATGATCACCAGTTTTTTGACAGCTTGGGGGTGAGTGAGGGTAAAGTCAATCGCCGCCGCACCCCCCATTGAAACGCCCACCAAAATTATTGGCTGGTCAATTAGAGTTTTCCAGAAGCAATAAAGATGGGTTTTGATGGCAGTCGGGTTTATGGGGATTTCGCCCTGGCGATCCGTAAAGCCAAAACCCAACAAATCGAGCGCCCAGGTTTCGCTGTGTGCGGCAAGGAGGGGCAAGAGGCGGCGAAACTCAAATATGGAACTGTCGAAACCGTGGAGCAAAACGATCGGTGTCCCGCCACTCCCCTGATGGACGCAGGTGGTGGCAACCGGCTGCTGGCTCAAAGGAGTGGCAATCGCCTTGCGCTCAATGTTTTGGGCGAGGGCGATGGAGGTGGGCTCTGTGAGTCGAGCGACTGAGGGCGGTAGAAAATTGACTTTCATGAATCTGAGTCTACCGCAAAGCGTCAAAGATTCATAGAATTTTTTGGGAGGGGGATTCCCCCCCGCAACCCGGTTCCGGTCAGTCCCTTGACGCCGCCAAAGCCGGTGGCATAGTGGTAGTGTGCGCAAGCAACAGGAGGGTGCGAGAATGTCGGAGCGAAATGAACTTCTCTCAGCTGTAGGGATAGACTACACTCATTTGCGGAATTTACTGGCAATGGGGAATTGGAAAGAAGCGGATCTAGAAACGAGCGCTGTCATGCTTCAGGCAGCAGGTCGAGGGAAAGAAGGCTGGTTCAGCTCAGAATCCATAGAAAAATTTCCCTGCGATGACCTGATTACTATTGACAGGTTGTGGGCGAAATACAGTGACGGGCGCTTCGGATTTAGCGCCCAAAACACCATCTATTTTGAAGTGGGAGAAGATTTTGAAAGATTTGGCGAGTGTGTCGGATGGCGCGTCAGCAACTACTGGCTAAACTACTCTGAACTCACTTTCGATATTTGCGCCCCCACAGGACACCTGCCGTCGGGGGGAATCGGATACCAGCGCTGGACGAGATGGATAGAGGCGAGTTATTGCTATCTCGCCCACCGGCTGCTAAGCTGTAGCGAATCTCTCCCTGACTCATTAATATCAAATTCTGCGGATTGCCCGCAATAAAACCCTCACCCCCCAGCCCCCTCTCCCATAAAGGGAGAGGGGGAGTAGTAGTGGGGTGCGTTCCGGAGGAACGCTACAAGTTTACTGCTCTGCTTTAACACAGTTGAGCATGCGCAATGTGGCTGCAGCTGCGTAGTTGCGGCGAGCCTGCTGATCTGGGTAAAAAGAATTGCCGACTTCATTGAACGGAGAGGCGACTTTGCAGTAGCCAGACATTTGGGTGATGTTTGCAGCCGCCCAGTGGGTAGAAGTGTCTGAGAAGGTTTTGGGTGTTTCTTTGGGAGTGATTTGCGGGCTGAGTCCGCGCTGGGTTTTGCCAAATTCCGCAGCGCGACGCAGCACGGTTACCAGTTCCGCTCGCGTCACCGGCTTATCGGGGCGAAATGTTCCATCTTGATAGCCGCTGACAATCTTGTTATCTCGCGCAAATTGAATCTTCGCCGCGCTCCACCGGGAAGCTTCCACATCGGGATAGGGGCGAGATGCAGCTTGACTGGGAACGGTGATATTGACATTAGGTAGCCGCTTCAGGGATTCCACCACTAAAGACACCAGTTGCTCGCGGGTTAACGTTGCTTGAGGTCGGAAAGTATTGTCGTTGAAACCAGCCACGAACCCAAGGGTCACAGCTTCGTCAATTTCTTGAGCGTAGACATCATTCACTACGTCTCGGAATTTTGACGAACTCCCGCCCGGTGCGGTTTCGGGAGTTGCGCCCAGCGCTATGTCACTGGTAAAATAGACGTGTCCTAGGATTTTTCCGTTGTAGGTTCTTTTGGTAAACCGCCAACCTGGAGCCAGATTTATTTTGAGAAAGCCATCGGCGATGCCATTGGTTCGGCCAATCACAATCGGAGGGGCTTTTGGGTCATTATTGGAAGTCGCGACGAGCTGGATATCGCCATCGCGATTAACTAAGTTAAGGGTGTATTGCAATCCTAAGTCTTGCTCGGCCATGCGCACGGAATAGCCGTTGCTGTCTAAACCGCGCCCGCAAATGCCGGTGAAGTCAAACTGCAAGAGCAGCGGCTCTACTTTAACGGGGTTAGAGCTACTTTCACTCCAGCACTGGCGCTGGTTGGATATCTGCTCGATGAGCAGCAGTTTGTAAGTGTTACCGGCAAGGGGCTGAGCGACGGCGATGAATTTGCTTTGCTCAACTTCTTGCTGGCCAAATGTGAAAGCGAGGGCCGGGCTGAAAGCGCTGAGGGTCGAGACTGTGGCTGTGGCAAGTGCCGCCACAGCCAGCTGCAGTGAATTTTTCATGGTGTTTCCTTTTTTTACTAGATTGGTTGACTTTAGCAGGTATTCGGTAAGTTCCTCAGAGATAATGTCTGCTGTTTCTCAAGGGTTTAAAATAATTACGAGCCTACATTAAAGTTTCTCATCTGTCCAGTCAGTTTGTCAGGACGCCCGCAAGGAGCGAACCCACCCCTCCTTCCCCCGACCGGCACCCTGACCGGCACCCTGACCGGCACCCTGACCGGCACCCTCTACCGTGCCACCCGGTGTGCTTGTTTGGCGAACAATTCAGACACCCCCAAAATAATACAATTGTGCTACAATAGGCGGCAAAGCGGATTAAGCAAACATTAAATAGCATTTATGGCACGTCTGAACCAGATTATTGCGATTGAGAAAGGGATAAAAAGCCGGTCAGCTCAAGAGCTGGCGGCGGCGCAGCAAGCGCTCCAGAAGCCGGCGCTGCTAGCCGGCATCGCCCGCACCTACCGGCCCAAAGACGAAGAGGGCGAACAGCTGCCGCCTGAGTCCAACAAGGTGCAAGTCAAAGCGGAGCAGGTGCTGCGCCAGACGGTTGAGATTCTGACCAAGCTGTTTGACGTGACGGCGACTAAGGACTGGACGAACTGTCGCGCCCGTGCGGACGTGGTGGTGGACGGTCAAACTCTGCTGGCGCAGGTGCCTGTATCTTACCTTCTTTTTTTGGAAAAACAGCTGGCGGATTTGCAAACTTTTATTAAGAAGCTGCCGGTGCTTGACCCAGCGGAGACGTGGGCGTTTGACCCCTCGGCAGACTGCTGGGCGACAGAGCCGGTGCAAACTGTCCGCACCAAGAAAATCCCCCGAAACCACGTCAAGGCTGAGGCTACAGAACACCACCCGGCTCAGGTGGAAGTTTATTACGAAGATGTTACAGTCGGGTACTGGCGGACGTTGAAGTTCTCCGGTGCCCTGCCGGCAAGCCGGATCAACGAACTGCTCGGGCGCATCGAGCGGCTGCAGCAAGCCGTTAAGTTCGCCCGCGAGGAAGCGAACAACACCGAAGCTGAAGAACAGCGTGTCGCTCAGCGGGTGTTTCAATATTTGCTTGGCTGACACTTGCAGGTTTTTAAAGTTTGAGTTAATATAGAAAAAGAGTACAAGCTCAAGCTCAAACTTTAACTTCAACCTGGTTTAAATCCTGCCACCGCTTGGCGCAAGCAGCCCCGGTAGGAGCGGGATGAGCCAGCCGGGTTCTCACCGGTCTGGCGCGGCCTCAAGTTCAAGTTATCACTCTAAACTCAGCATTCATCGCCGATCGCCAAAGCGAATGTCTGGGAAAATTCAGGGTCGAGATGCTGGCTCGTATCCAGCCTGGGGTGCCCCATACCCTGGTAGTTTAATTGGCAAAACACGACTCTAAGTTATCCTTATACCCTGACTTAAATGCAATGGCGTGCGCAAATGGGCGATAAACCGAAACCCGGGAGAAGGCTACTCACCCGGGTTTCACGCATTTTCGGGCCGGATTCCGCCCAAAGCGCAGAAACAGGGTTTCTGGCCCAACCCAAGGAGTAGGGCGTGCAGCCCAACTACAAACATTCTCTCGTTCCCAGGTGGAGCCTGGGAACGAGAATTGGCTGAGAAATAGAAGTTGGTTGGGGCGGGCCAGGGCGACTTGACTAAATCTTAATTTTTGTAAATTTTTTTGATTAATAAGTAATAAATTTCACCACTTTCAAGATGATCTAGGCTAGAATGGCGTCAACGGTTTGGAGAAATAGGTGGTATGACGAATTTCCCGCCTCAAGAAAACACAGCCCACAACCGGCAGCGGTGCTACTGTCTCAATCCCGATTGCAAAAGTCCGGAAAATCCGCGAGACGCCGTGGTTTGCCAAAGTTGTGGCTCCCAGCTGCTGCTGTCAGAGCGCTACCGAGCCATTAAACCTATTGGTCAGGGGGGCTTTGGCAGAACTTTTCTCACTGTGGATGAATCCCAGCCATCCCAAACACGCTGCGTAATTAAGCAGTTTTTACCCCAACACCAAGGCTCCAACAGCACCCAAAAAGCGGCAGAGTTATTTCGCCAAGAAGCCCAGGGGTTAAAGGTTCTCGGCAAACACCCGCAAATTGCCGCAATGCTGGCGTATTTTGAGCTGGATGGACGCCAGTATCTGGTGCAAGAGTTTATCGATGGCCAAAACTTGGCTCAAGAACTGGCCGAGAATGGGCCTTTTGATGAAACCCAGATACGAAGTCTGCTGGACAGCCTACTGCCGGTGCTGCAGTTTGTCCACGATCGCCAGATGATTCACCGGGACATCAAACCGGAAAACATTATTCGCCGACGCAGGGATCGCCGCCTGGTTATCGTCGATTTTGGCGCGGCAAAATACGCCACTGAAACAGCGCTGGGCAGGACTGGAACGGTGATTGGCTCTGCTGCCTACACGGCACCGGAACAGACCAAAGGCAAGGCAACGTTTGCCAGCGATATCTACAGTTTGGGCGTCACCTGCATCCACCTGATGACTCAGGTGCCTCCTTTTGATCTGGTTGATACGAGTGAAGATGCCTGGGTGTGGCGGCAGTATTTGAAAACGCCGGTTAGCCCTCAGTTAGGCAAAATTCTCGATAAAATGCTGCAAAACGCCACGAAGCAGCGCTACCAGTCCGCAGAGGAAGTCTTGAAAGACTTGAATTCCAATGCGGTTCCCCAGGCATCAGGCCAAACTAAAAAATGGCTGGTGGCGGGTGCTATTCTGGCGCTGGGATTCGCGGGATTTCGGTCTTTGACTTATCCTGCGATTCAGCAGGTTTCGACGGTCAATAATGGGGGGGTGACGCAGCCATCTGACCGGCAAGACACTCCGAAACAAGGCGGTTTGTATGTCCAGAAAGATGGGCGGCAGCAGGTTTTCCCCCTGAAACACACGGAAGTGATGGCCAAAATCGCTGGGAATCTTTCCAGGGTGGAGGTGACGCAGACGTTTGAAAATCCCTTTCAGGAACCTTTAGAGGCGGTTTATGTGTTTCCGCTGCCGGATGAGGCGGCAGTGGATGATATGGAAATAAAAATTGGCAGCCGCGTTATCCGGGGGGCGATTAAAAAACGGGAAGAGGCGAAACAAGTTTACGAGCAAGCCAAGCGGGAGGGAAAGACTGCCGGTCTTTTGGAACAAGAGCGGGACAATATCTTTACGCAGTCTCTGGCGAATATCAAACCGGGGGAGAAAATTGATGTCACCATTCGCTATACGGAAAGCCTGAAGTTTGAGAAAGGGGATTACGAATTTGTCTTTCCGATGGTAGTGGGCCCGCGCTATATTCCGGGAGGGTCGGGCGACGCCACCGGCAATACAAACGGGGTGGCAGACGCTTCGCGAATCACTCCGCCGGTGCTGCCGGCGGGCACCCGTTCGGGACAGGATATTAACGTGACGGTGGAAATTGAGGCGGGGGTGCCGGTTTCTCAGGTGCGCTCGACTTCGCATCAAATCCGCACGACACAAGACGGGCGCATCATGCGGGTTCAGCTGAGCAACGAGACGGCGATTCCCAATAAAGACCTGGTTGTGCGGTATGGGGTTGCGGGTAAGCAAACCGAGTCGGCGGTGCTGAGTCAGGCTGACGATCGCGGCGGTCACTTCGCCGTTTATTTAATCCCGGCGGTGGAATATCAAACGAATGAGATTGTGCCCAAAGATGTGGTGTTCTTGATGGATACCTCTGGCTCGCAATCGGGCGATCCGCTGCTGAAATCTCAGGAATTGATGCGGCAGTTTATTAATGGGCTGAATCCGGACGACACGTTTACTATTATTGACTTTGCCAATACGGCAACCCAGCTGTCTGCCCAACCTTTGGCGAATACGCCGGCAAACCGCGCCAAAGCGATGGCTTATGTCAATCGCTTGCAGGCGAATGGGGGCACGGAGTTAATGAATGGCATGAACGCCGTACTGAATTTCCCACCGGCACCGGAGGGGCGTTTGCGCAGCATCGTCTTGATCACCGACGGACTGATTGGCAATGACGAGGAGATAATTGCAGCCGTGCAAAAGCAGCTGAAACCGGGCAACCGGCTCTACAGTTTTGGCGTTGGTTCTTCGGTGAACCGGTTTTTAATTGACCGGCTGGCAGAGGAGGGGCGGGGTACGTCGCGAGTGGTGCTTCCGAATGAGCCGGCACAGGAAGTGGCAGAAAAGTTTTTCCGCCAAATCAACAATCCGGTGCTGGCGAATATTGAAGTCAGCTGGGAGGGTTCTGGGAAGGCACCGGAAATTTATCCGCTCAAGTCGCCGGATTTGTTTGCGAATGAGCCGCTGGTGCTGTTTGGGCGCAAAGGCGACAGTAAGAGTGGCACGCTGCGCATAAAAGGGATTGCAGCGGGTGGCAAACGCTATGAGAAGGCGGTGCCGGTGGAGTTTGAGGGCGGCGGCAATCCTGCTATCGCCCAGCTGTGGGGTCGCGCCCGGATTAAGGATTTGATGAAGCAAATGTATAAGGGCGAAACTCCGCAAGGGGTGAAGGGGGTTACGGATACGGCGCTGGCTTACCGGCTGATGTCTAAATATACGGCGTTTGTGGCAGTTTCTTCTGATGTGCGAGTGGATACGAGCAGCACCCGCCAAGTGCGAGTGCCGGTGGAAATGCCGGAGGGTATGGATGTTCAAGGGCAATACCGCCCAATGCCGGCAGCCCCTCCTGTAACAGCAGCCAAATCTGCGCCGGCACCCCTCCCTGCGCCGGCACCCGCCGCTGCACCGGCAACCAGCCAGCCATTTGATTCCTCTGTGCCGGAACCGGGCCAAATTCTGGGCAATATCCTGGCCGTTTTGTTGCTGGGGATATACTTTGCTTGGAAGCGGTTGATTGCATTGAGAAGCACTCCGCCTCGCAATTAGAAATAGGTTCGCAGTGCTTTGGGGGCGGGCTCACAAATATTTAGGGTGAACCCGCCCTGATTTTAATAAACCGCCCCCGTGAAGGAGCGCCAAGAAAAGAGAGAGGATTTCACAAATTATTTATAAGTGCTATATCATGGATTCGGAAAGCGCGGACTCCACCACTGATACCAGGAAAACCAGGCTTTTTCTAGAGTTTGGTAAGCATCTTCAGGTGAAGAATTATTTAAAGGTACTGACAAATGCGCCCAGATACAGCGCATATCCCGAAGTTCTGCCTGACCTAGCAACCAGGGAAGGAAACGGTGCGAGCGCAGATCGTAGGTATATCGGTTGCGCCTAAACTGCTCATCTGTGACGGTACTTCCGCCACGCGGGTTGATACAGGCGCTCAGGTACGCTCGTCCTTGGTGAGCGAAAAGGCTATAGAAGCCTACCCCTTCTTTCTGGCGCAAAACCGGCAGAACTTTATCGGCAGATGAGGAGATAGCCGTGTGGGTTTTGATGTATGACTCAATCTCACCAGAGGTAATAACAAAATAGCGCATCTCAATATCCAGGGGCACACCGTTTTGGATGTAGTGATAGCGCCTTCCAGAAAGGAATTTAGGACTTTTGGCAGTTTTATTGTCCACTTTACTCTCCAGGGGAGTGCTGGCCAAAGGCTGCCATTGCGGTAAAGAAACTGCTGCGGGAAAATTGAAGGGGGTGAGTGTGGGCTGGCTGCCGGTGGGATACAGGAGGGACTTTCCCAGAACCAAGAGAACACTGCCAAACAGGGCAGCCAAAAGCGAAATCCGGAATCTTTCCCAGCCCTTCATAGGTTTTATAATTATACTATTCCTAGTTTAACCCAAGTTGCTCCCTACAAGTGAAAGCCTCTAGATCCCCCCAAACCCCCCTTAAAAAGGGGGGCTTTGAGGATTTCCCCCCCTTTTTAAGGGGGGGCTAGGGGGGGATCTCACCTGAATCACTGGTAAGTAGCAACTTTGGTTAATTATACTCTTTCTATTTTACGATTGTTTTGTTAGGACTGTCAAGTGGCAAAATACCCCGAAAATCAGCACAGCAATCGCAGAAAATATCAGAGATCCATCCCCGCGATGCCAGTATTCAAAGGCTTCTTGATTGGAGAGGGCTGTGAGGACAGCCAGGAGAGCAATCCGCACCCCATTGACGGCAAATCCCAGGAGAGCAGCCACCACCGGCACGAATATTTTTTGCTTCGAGCTAGTGGGAACCATGACTAACAGGATAGATGCCCATCCCAAGAGCTGGAGCATCAGACCGATGCCGGAACAGCCCTGGTAAACTTCTACAAAACCGGTGGGGAGAATCACCAACACCCCCTGGCTAGATGCTGGAAATCCTAATAGCCAAAGGACAAAAACTGCGAATTTAGCGGTTAGCAGGGAGATATCAAAGGGGAATAGCCACCCCTCAGCCACGGAGAGAAAACCGAGGAGGCTGAGTTCTTGCCAGTATTGCTTTAATCCTTTAACGCCAGAGGCGAGGAGCCCCAGCCCCATACCGGAAATGAAAGGTGAGATGCGAAGGAAAGAGGGATTTCCAGAGAGGTGGGCGCTCTTGAGAAGAACCAAAGTCAGGAGGGATGCGCCCAGAAAGCTGGAGAAAAAATCGCTTTCCAGATTTAAGGTGTCGCGCTTTTTCCACTGCAGGGCGGATACCGCCACCCAAAACAGGACGGTAGTGCTCAGCAGGTCACTGTTTCCACTTCTCCAAGTCAAAGTAAGATGCAGGGCAATTAAGCCTGCGGCTAGACCGAAAAGCCATAATTTAAAGTCTTTGACAGAAAGTTTCAGGTTGAGCATAATTAGAGAGGAGCGACACAATTTCGCACCACGGGTTGCCGATTGCCGGCACCCGCCAGCCACTTCTGGAACTGGCTGGTAGCTACAGTAAATAGGCACTGGCTATTATAAATATGCTGTTGGCGAATCCGTGAGGGGTTAGACCTACAGCTAGTTCGTCGGCGATTAGCCAGGTTCCTGGCGATTGGAAATCGCGGCTATACAGACAAAGCCCGCCTACCCAACGGGCACGGGCGAAAGCCCAACGCGGGCTAAGAGTAGAGTGAGACTCTCAAAATCTGCCCGGTTTTTTTCCAGGAAAGACGAGGACAGGGGGGGAAAGGGTTTCCACTTTCCCCCCCTCTCCCTTCATGGGAGAGGGGGTTAGGGGGGTGAGGGTGAAAACCTTTGCAAAAAGGGTATGCTCCCCTAAATGGGGGTCACTTCTTGGTTTCTCTAATGGAGAAGCCCCGGCGGGTGGGTCTGCTCTCACCTAATTGTACTTGAAAGCGGACTTCATCGCTAATTTCTCCCATTCTCACTTGCAAAGTCCACTCACCGGCAGTCATGGGCCAAAAGAGGGAAGGCGATGACTGTGCGGCTAGCTTTTTGCCGTTCAGCCACCACTCCACCGGCGCGGCGGGTGCGCCGGCAAGTTTGAATTCTAAGCGGGAGGATTCTCTCTGGTTGAGCAGGAAATAATCGTCGTTTTTAGGAAAAACTATCTTGAGTCCGCGAGAGAATGTGGGGTGCGGCTGCGTTGCTAGCCACTCGTTGTACTCTGGGGACAGTTGCCGGCTGCCTGACTGGTGTTCGTAGGCGCTGAGGTCTTCTGGGTAGAAATATTCCCAAACTACTGAGGGGCAATCTGGTGCCGGTCGCCATCCGGTAATCGCGCATATAGGGCGCTGCGCGAGATTTTTTGGCGGGGGGAAGCCGGCGGGTTCTTGATGTTCGTGGAGGTGCAGCATGATGCGGTTCCACAGGGGCGCTGCGCCGGTGACTCCAGAAACTTGCCGCATGGAGTCGCCGTTGAAATTTCCCACCCATGTGGCTACAGTATAGTCGGTGGTGAAGCCGAGTGTCCAGGTGTCGCGAAAATCGGAGGAGGTGCCGGTTTTTACGGCGGCTGGGAAGGGTAAATTCAGCACGGAATCGACGCCAAATGCTGCGGCGCGGGCGTGCCGGTCGCTCAATATGTCGGCAATCAGCGCCCAGGTTGCCGGTGAGTCAATTTCTTTGGTTTCCTGGCACTCTTCCCTCGTTCCCAGGCTCAGCCTGGGAACGTCATTCACGAGGCTCTGCCTCGCTGCAATCGGTAAGGATACAGATCCTTTTTTTGCGCAGGATAATAGGGAGGCAGAGCCTCTTTTTTCGCGTTCCCAGGCGGAGCCTGGGAACGAGAAATGGGTGACAGCCGGCACCGGCTTTCCCTGTCTGGCTAGGGTGAGATAAGCCCTGGCTAGCTCCCACAAACTGACTTCGCCGCTCCCGAGAGTTAAGCCTAGCCCGTAATAGTCTGCGGGATGTTTGAGGTGGTTAAAGCCGAGTTGGTGCAGCCGGTCTAAGAATGTCCCGACGCCGGCTTTTTCCAGCACCCGCACGGCGGGAACATTGAGGGAGTTGGCCAGGGCCACCCTGACGCGCACCGGCCCTAAAAAGGTTTCTTCATTATAATTGGTTGGGCTGTAAAGTTTTGCGCCGGGTATTGCGTAATGTGCCGGCACATCTGCTAAGATGGTATTGGGGCGAATGATGCGCTTTTCTAAGGCTAATTCATAGAGGAAAGGCTTGAGGGTTGAGCCGGGCTGGCGCAGGGCTTGCACTCCGTCGTTGCGCCCCATTTGCGCTTCGTTAAAGTAATCGGGGGAGCCGGCATAGGCTAAAATTTCGCCGGTGCGGTTGTCGATGACTAAGGCGGCGGCGTGGTGGGCGTTCTTTGGGGCGAGGGCGCGAATGATTTGCTCAATTTGCGCTTCCACAAATTGCTGGAGGGGACGGTCGAGGGTGGTTTTGATCTGGGAGGGGTGCTGTTTTGGCAGTTGGCTGGCTAGCCAGAATAAGAAGTGCGGGGCGGCAATAATTCCCTGCCGGCGAGGTTGGAGAAGTATCTCTTCGGCGAGCGCTCTGTCGGCTTGGTTGCGGGTGATATACTTGTCTTTGACCATGCGGTCGAGGACGTAGGCTTGCCGCTTTTTCAGGGATTGCCAATTGTCGTAAGGGTTGAGGTAGGTGGGGTCATTGGGAAGGGCGGCGAGGATGCTGGCTCGCGCCAGGTTGAGGTCGGCGGCGGGGATGCCGAAATAGGTGCGGGAAGCGGCTTCTACGCCGTAGATGTTGCCACCCATTGGAAGCCGGTTGATATAGGCGGAAAGGATTTCATCTCTGTTCATGCCGGCGGCGATGCGCCAAGCGAGCCAAATCTCGCGGAATTTGTTAGGAAAGGTGGGGGGGGAGGCGTCTAGCATCCGCGCCAGCTGCATGGTGATGGTGGATGCGCCGGAGACAATTTGTTTGGCTTGCGCTGCTTCCAGGAGGGAGCGGGCGATTGCTCTCATGTCTAGGGCACCGTGGTGATAGAAGCGCTGGTCTTCTGCAGCGATTATGGCGCGGATAAAGTGTGGGGAAATCTGGTTGAGGGGAGCGACGGCGGTGTGCTCTTGGTCGCGGGTGAGCAAGGTTCCCAGGGGGAGTCCGTTGCGATCTGTAAATTCGATGGCTTGCCGGTCTTGTGCGATGTCTCTGGCGCGGATGGGTGCGAGATAGGGGAGGGTTCGCACTGTCAGGCAAAGGAGGGCGAAAGTTAGGAGAATTTTGCACCGCTGCCGGTTTTTGCGACTCAGCCGGTGCCCTGCGCTGTGCTGAATCTGTGCCAAAAGCTGGGGAATGTTTTTCATCTGCTATTTCCTGTGCCGGTGGGTAGTTACTTTATTTTGGCTTAGCTCAAGGTCGAACGCCAACCGGCAGCGTACCGTTTTTGCAAATAAACCCTGGCGATTGGAAAGATGCTGTTGGCGAATTCGTGAGGGGTTAGGGAGGGGTGGGGGCGGGTTTTTCGGCGTTGGGGTTGTGTGGCACAAGTTTTGGGTGAACCCGCCCCTACATGCTCCTTTTTTCCTCGTTTCCAGGCTCCGCCTGGGAACGCCTGAAAGGAGGCTCCGCCTCCCTCTCTCCAACCAATTCAGCATAGTTGTAGGGTGCGTTCCCCCTTGGGGGAACGCACTTTTTTAGTCCGCGTAGGCGGACTTCGTTTGTATAGCCGCGATTTCAATCGCCCGGTAGCTTTGGGGTTTTGATGTGAACCGCCCTTCTTTGCCGGTGAGAGAAGGGCGGTTGCGCAGTCAGACAAAAGCGTATTCAACTCACACTTTGTATTGCTTGGCGTGATAGTCGCACAGCCACAAGTAATGCCCCTCTGGAGTTAAGACTTTCTTCAGACCGCCCCAGTGCTGCTGGGGGTCTTTTTCGTCCAAAAGTTGGCGCAAGGCACGCAGAGCAGCGCCCTGTAGCTCTTCTGGAGCATAATTATTAAGCATACCAACCGCTAATTTACAATCTTCATAGCCTTCGATTGCCGGCAATTGCTCCGCGCCCGGATGAACGCCTGGAAGTGGCCATCTCCCAATCGCTGCCCCGGATGGGTGACTCTTGAAATGGCAATCTGTCTCTTATTAAAGTTAACTTCACACCATACCATTAACTCCCTGTCTTGTCAAGTAACTCTGGATTGCTTGAGAGCGGGGCGGGACAATGCCACAGAGCGGGACGCAGAGGCGGAGTGTGGGCGGGGGAAACCATTAGTGTCAACTTAAGCTGTGTCCCCCAGTCTCCCGGCGGTTGAAACCGCAGCTATACAGACGAAACCCGCCTACGCGGGTTTTAAGGTTCTTGCTCTTCTCGAACGCCCGCGCAGGCGGGCTTTGTTTGTATAGCCGCGATTTCAATCGCCAGGAACCTAGCAATAGACGCGATTTATAATCACACCTATATTAACACAAGTGACATGAACCCGTGCTAAAGCGCCCGCACAAAAAGGGGCGGTCGCCCTTGGGGACAGAGGCGACCGCCGAGTTATATCAAGACTGCCGGGTTCAGGCTGAACCGGCTCCCCCCTCAGAGAGAGCCTGCTCAAGAACCTGCTGGAATTCGGCGAGCGAGCCAATGGTAATTGCCCGCTTATGAAGCCTTTTCAGCAGAGCCGCATCCTTCAGCTGATTAATGACCTCGCTCAGCTCAGTGGGGACGCTCTCAAACCGAGTCTCCAAGACTTCGATGACAGCCTCTCGACCCATTTCTAGGATGCCTTCTTGGATGCCATCTTCCCGTGCTATACGCTCAAAAGGTGCGACAAACGGCATTCGTTTTTCCTCCTCGTAAATTCTGACCTGTTCTTGAAAGGAACGCTCCAACTCTTCTGGGAGCGCCATCATCCAGTTGATTAACCGGAACAACTCCAGGATATCTTGCCGGCTGTAGCCCCGCTGGTAGAGGCTCTTGGCTACCCTCAGTTTCCATTGTAAGCGTTCCTCAGGCTGGCGGCGCGTGGCTTGAGTTTTCAGGTGCGCCATCACGAGCGCGGCAAAGGGATTGCTGCTTTGCTCCAGCATCGACCACTGGGCTTCGTAATCTAACAGTTTCACCACGGGAAACTGCAAACCTGTCCGGCTTCCCCAAAGATCGTACTCAAATCGGTTGGGACGCCAAGACACCTGCTCATCTGCCAAAACGGCTAAAGTCCGTCTCAAACATTAAAAAAAATTAAAACCACTTGCAGCCTGAAAAATCTGCGCTTTAATAAAGATATGCCCGTCTCAGATGGCGGGATACATAGTTGAGGAGTTGTGTCACTCCGCTCGGGCTGCGTGTGGGGCGGGACTTTGGAACCGCCCCGGTAAATTAGCTGTGAGGAAAGACATGGGTCTAATCGTCAAAAGTTGGATGAGGTTCCTGCTCATCCTGACACTCGTATGGGGGATAGCCGGCTGCGGTTCGCTGAACAAAGTCGAACAATTGCCGCCGGTTGCGCCTCTCGCTACGCCGCAAATGCCAGACTGGATTGAGCAAATCAGTCCCACCGGCTCTGCGGAACCTCTCGCCCAAATTCGGATTCGGTTTAAAGACGCTCTAATTCCGGTGGAGAGTCTGGACAGTCCCGAACAGCAGGCCAAATTAAAGCAGTTTGAGATTCAACCGGCACTTCCCGGTCAATTTCGATTTTTGACCCCGCGCATGGTGGGCTTTCAACCGGAAAGAGCGCTGCCTAAAGCCACCCGAATCCAAATCACCCTGAAAGCCGGTTTAGAAGACCTGAAAAATCACCGGCTCGCCCAGGATTTGGCGTGGACATTCAACACTGAACCCATCAAGCTGAGCAATTTGCCTGCCACTAAGAAAAGTCCCTATGCTGACCCAGAACCCATTGACCTAAAGCCAACACTGAAATTCACCTCCAATGTCGAGCTGGATTTAGTTTCGGTGGCGGAGCATTTGAAGCTAGTGCCGGTGGGCGGGACTTCGGCTGTGGGGCTGGATGTCGCTTCGGAAAAAGCAGAGGAACAGAACCGCAAAGGCGCGGAAGCTGCGCCTGACCCGGAGTCAAAATTTGACCCTTCCGCTCGCACCTGGAATTATACCATAATTCCCCGGCAAAGTCTAGAAAAAGGGACTCGTTACCGCTTGGAATTTTCCCCCGGTGTGCGTCCCGCCCGTGGCAATCTGCCAACGGAAAATACTTTGGCCAGCGAGGTGGAAACTTATGCGCCCCTGGCCTTCAAGGAAATCAAATATGCCGGACAGCCGGATGCGGGGGGAGCCTACGGACGGTTTGTTAAAGGCAGCGCCCTGCTGCAATTTAATAACGGGCTGGTAGCGGATTCCGTACTTCAGAATATTGCCGTTACCCCTGCGCCTAAAAAGGAGCCGCGACTTGTGCAAGCGGTTGAAAACCAAAGCGCTGTCACTCTCAACCCTTGGGCGTTAGAACCGGCAACCACTTACACCATTACCATCGGTGCCAACCTGAAAGACAAGTTCGGGCAAACCTTGGGCAAGCCGGTCACGGTGAAGTACGAAACCGGCGATGTGGCGGCGGACATCTGGGCACCCGAAGGCTTGAATATTTTCCCCGCCAGCAAAGACTTGCAGCTGAATATTTCGGCGGTAAATATGCCCGACTCCCAGTATAAAGCCGGCTTCAAGGTTGTGCAACCGGCAGATTTAGTCTATACCAACTCCGCCTATCCCAGAGAAGGGGGGTATAATTTACTCCCCAATACCGCTGACTGGCAATCTGTCCGGGTATCGGGCAAGAAAAATCAGTCTGCCGAAATTGCAGTCCCCTTACGGGAAAAGCTGAATTCCCCCACTGGGCTGCTCGCTTATGGCGTGCGGGCGCGAACCAATCGCTACCAGGAGAATGGGCTGGAGAAGTGGCGCGAACCGGCATTTTACGGGATGGTGCAGTTAACTAATTTGGGCGTGTTCGCCCAGTGGTTTCCAGAGTCGGGGCTGGTTCGAGTGCACCACCTCTCCGACGGTTCGGCTGCAGCCGGTGCGCCGGTGGAGATTTATCAATCGAAACTGGAGGCGAAATCTCAACCCAAACCCGCCCCTTGCGCCACCGGCAAAACCGACAAAACCGGCACCCTGCTGCTCAGCCGCCAGGATTTGCAGCAGTGTCTGAACAGTCAGAGTCCGGAAAAACCCCCAGAATTGCTAGTCATTGCCCGTGAAAATAAAGATTGGGCATTCGCCCGCACTCAGGAGTACAGCGGCGCTTATGGCTACGGCATCTATGCCGGCTGGGATGGTGGCAAACCACAATCGCGGGGCACAATTTTCTCCGACCGGCAGCTTTACCAGCCAGGAGAAACAGCATGGCTCACCGGCGCGGCTTACTACCTGCAAAATGGCACCCTCAAGCAGGACAAAAATGTCCGCTACACAGTCACCCTGGAAAGCCCAGATGGCAGCAAAACTAATTTGGGCGCTCAGACGGCGAACGACTTTGGCACCTTTTCTCTAGAAGTGCCGGTGAAACCCAACCAGCCGCTGGGCTACTATTCAGTCCGGGCAAAGGGAGATAGCGGAGCCGAAATTACAGGGCAATTCCGCGTCGCTGAGTTCAAGCCGCCCAATTTCAAGGTTGAGTTAAGCCTTGACAAACAATTCGCCCTGCGCGATGATAAAGTTGAGGCTAAAGCCAAAAGCACTTACCTGTTTGGAGCGCCGGTGGAAGGTGGAAAAGTTAAATACTACGTCACCCGCAACAAGACTCAATTCACCCCGAAGGGGTGGGAGAAATTCTCCTTTGGCCGGCAGTGGTTTTGGCCAGAGGAAGAACCTTCCGTTTCCAGCGATGTCCTGCAGCAAAATCAGGTGCTGGATGCCAGCGGTCAGAACAGTCTAACCCTGACTGCCGGCAAGGATTTGCCCTACCCGATGGTGTATCGGGTGGATGCGGAAGTCTCAGATGTGTCTAATCTGTCGGTGGCTAATTCCCAGACCTTTACCGCACTGCCTAGCGATCGCCTGATTGGCTTGCAAAGCAATTTTGTCGCCGATGCTGGCAAACCTTTTCCCATCCAAGTAATTGTCACCGATCCGGCAGGAAACGCGATCGAAGGTGAGCGGGTGCGCGTGGAACTGCAAAAGATGGATTACAGCCGCGTCACGCAGGTGGTGGAAGGGAGCCAAAATCCTCGAAATCAGGTCGAATACAAGACCGTGGCGCAAGCGGAGGTGAAATCGGGCAAGAGTCCCCAAACTGTCTCGCTCAACCCCCCGGAAGCCGGTTCCTACCGCATCCGGGCCAACTTTGCCGGTGCCAAAGATGAGATAACCGCCACTGATTTGCAAATCTGGGCGACGGGCGAAAGTGCGGTTTTTTGGGGGCGGCGCGGCGACAGCGAGCGCCTGGAAATCAAGCTAGACAAAGACACCTACAAACCGGGCGAAACAGCCACCGCGCTGATTCAGTCGCCCTACCCAGAAGCGGAGCTGTACTTTGCAGTTGTGCGCGATAAAACTCTCTACCGGACGATTGCCAAAGTTAAAGGAGGTGCGCCTCAGATTCAGTTCCAAGTCACCCCAGAAATGCTGCCGAACGCAGCAGTGGAGGCTGTGTTGGTGCGACAGGGCGCTCCTTTGGCTAAGGTGGAGCCGGGAAGTCTGGAAAACTTGGCGCGGATTGGCTTCGCTCCTTTCAAAACCAGTTTGGACGACAAGTATTTAAAGGTCAAAGTCACGCCCGAAAAAACAGAATTGCAGCCGGGTGCTGAGGAAACGGTGCAGCTAGAATTGAAGGACGAGCGCGGAAACCCAATCAAGGGACAGTTCACCGTTATGGTGGTGAATGAGGCGGTGCTGCAACTGAGTGGCTATCGCCCGCCGGATTTGGTGGAAACGGTTTATGCCGAGCAGTCAATTTCTACTCGTTTCGGCGATAACCGCGCTGATGTGGTGCTGCAACCCCTCGCCTCGCCGGTGCAAAAAGGTTGGGGTTATGACGGCGGGCTTTCATCGGGTGCTGCCAGCACTCGCATCCGCAAGGATTTCCAAGCTTTGGCTTACTATAATCCATCTGCTATTGCCGACGCTAAGGGGCGGGCTAGTGTTCGCTTTAAACTGCCCGACGATTTGACGACTTGGCGGGTGATGGCGGTTGCGGCGAGTGGGGATATGCGGTTTGGAAATGGGGATGCGACCTTGATCGCCACTAAACCTTTGATGTCTAATCCGGTGCTGCCGCAGTTCGCTCGTCCGGGCGACGTTCTGCAAGCCGGTTTGTCTGTAACAAACACTACCGGGCAAAAAGGAAATCTGGCGATTAATGGCGAGGTTAGCGGTGCGGTGAAGTTTGAAAAGAACCAGAACCGCCAGAATTTGCAAACGCAGGCGGAAGCCGGCACCCGCGCTTATCGCTTTCCAATGGTGGCGGCTAGCAAGGGTGAGGGTAAGGTGCGGTTTGTCACCCAACTGAATGGGACAGCTGACGCTTTTGAAGTGACTCTGCCGGTGAAGCCGCTAGATGTTGCGGAACAAGTCGTCGAAACCGGCACAACTGACAGTCAGGTGAAGATTCCCCTGAATGTCAACAAAAATGTTGTGCCAGACACCGGCGGGTTGGAGGTTTCTCTCGCCAGCACGTTAATTCCGGAGATTGCGGCACCGGCACGGCAGGTGTTTGAAGAGGATGACTTGCCTTTCCTAGAACCGGCAGCGAGTCAGCTGGCCATCGCAGCCAACCTGCAAATTCTGGGCAAACAGTACAAGCAGACATTTGCTGATTTCAACACCAGCCAACAGGCTGACCAGTCTTTCAATTGGTTGCAAAAACTCCAGCTGCCGGACGGCGGTTTTGCCGCATGGCCTGGGCAAGAGAAATCTGACCCGTTTGTCACTCCCTACGCGGCGGAAAGTCTTGCCAAAGCGAAGGCTGCCGGTTTTGCCGCCGATTCTGCGATGGTTTCTCGCGTGACGGCTTACTTGAAGAACATTCTGGCTGACCCCGGAAAATATGAGTTTTGCGACCAACTTTGCAAGACTCAGGTGCGGCTGGGGGCGCTGATGGCGCTGGCAGAACTCGGAGAGAAGCGCAATGATTTCCTGGCAGACATTTACGCGCAGCGGGAGCAATTCGATGCGGTAACTCAGATTAAATTGGCGCGGTACTTATCTCAGTTCCCAGAGTGGCAGGATGAGTCAAGAACGCTGTTCAAGCAGCTGCAGGAGACTGTAAATGAGACGGGGCGATCGGCTGCGGTGAATCTGCCCCCTGGCTGGCGGTGGATAAGCTCGCGCACGACGGCTCAAGCTCAAGTGCTGCGTCTCGCGCTCGCGCAAAAGAGCAAACCGGAAGTCACCGACCGGCTGTTGGAAGGGCTGCTAAATCTGCGGCGGAAGGGCACTTGGGGCAGCACTTATGATAACGCCGAAGCGCTCAAGGCTCTGGTGGAATACAGCAAAACGGAGCCAGCGCCGCCGAACTTTACTGCTGCGGTGAAACTTGCCGGCAAGCAGTTAGAGTCAGCTCAGTTTAAGGGGTACGAAAACCCCAGCCTGTCTCTGAATGTGGGGATGACGGAGTTGCCTCGCGGCAGCAGTGACTTACTCCTCCAGAAATCCGGCAAGGGCACGCTGCACTATCTGGTTGCGTATCGCTATCGCTTGCAGGGAAATCAGCCAGGCCGGTTTAATGGGTTGCGGGTGTCGCGAGAAATTCGCCCTGCGAATGAGGAAAAAGTGCTGGGCCGGCAAGAGCTTCGCGCTCCCGAAAAACCCCTGACTGTGAACAGCGGGCAGGTGTTTGATATTGGTTTGGAAATTGTCACCGATCGTCCTGTTGATCGGGTGGTGATTGCTGACCCGCTGCCGGCAGGTTTTGAGGCGGTGGATGGGAGTTTCCAAACCTCCACACCGGCAGTGCAGGCGCAGGCAAATAGCTGGCAAATTGGCTATCAAACGATTTATCGCGATCGCGTGGTAGCCTATGCCGACCGTTTGGAACCCGGAGTTTATACTTTGCACTATCTCGTGCGCTCGGTTACGCCTGGAACATTCCTGTGGCCAGGTGCGGACGTGCATTTACAGTACGCTCCAGAGGAGTTTGGGCGCTCGGCTTCCACGACTTTGGTGGTGAAAGAGTGAGGGGATAGGAAACCCCAGTAGCAGAAACCCGGTTTTTTGAAAAAAACCGGGTTTCTTTCTTGGTGAACTTGCCTCCGGCTCTATCCCTGGACGGGCGCAATTGGCCCGCCCCAACAGCCAGGGAACGAGGTGAGAACCCGACCAAAAGTGACTGGCGGAGGCGTCCCAGCACCCGGTTGAGGGGACTGCCCTATATAGGGATATTCAAAGCTTAGATGCGTTGGCCCAAACGGGGCTGACCGGAATGCAGCTATAATCTATTGACAGCTTTTTCCTTTTAGCTTACAATCCAGAAAACTGACCAAAAAGTTCTCCTGTTCGCACCAGTCGCGAGTGGGGAGAGAGCAGTTTGTCCGCTAGGCTACAGTTTGTACCCCATCGAGAATCCATAAGGCCACAATGACCAGTTCCGAACTGGCCTCTTCGGAGGCCAAACAACAGACTCAAACTTCTGCCCCAAATCAAACAATGCTGTTTTTACTGAAAGTAGCAGAGTCTCTATTTCTGACAGCTTTTATCTGTTCAAGCGTCCTAGCCATCCTTGTTCCAAGCGATCCTAAAATCGCCTCATCTATAGCTATTTCTATAGCTGGCTTTATTTTCTTCTTTCTCCTGAACAGGCAAGTGGTTAAATACGCCAACAATGAGTTCGATCTCAAGCGAAAAGCAGAGCTATATCTGGCCAGCACTAACCCATCCGCGAATAACTCGCTCGCCCCAGCGAGAGAAAAGGCTTTGCAGTATTGTCAAGAATTGATTGACGATTACAAGAGAACTCGCAGCCAATCGCGGAATCTTTACTACACTTTGCAACTCTCGACCATCTTCTTTTCTGGGGTGACACCAATTCTAGTGCTGGTAGACAAATTGGAAGCCGGTCAAAATTGGCTGAAGTGGCTTCCTGTCATCTGTCCGGCCATTGCCTCTATCGTTGCCAGTATCGTCACCTCTTTTCCCTTTCAGGAAAATTGGATTTCAGCCAACACGACTGTTGAGCTGTTAGAGGCTGAGCAAGAGAAATTTGTCTTGGGAGTGACTCCGCTTTATCGTTCCTATGATTCCTCCGATCCCGCGGAAGAAGACCAAAAGGCCAAGCAAGCAATCGAAAACTTTATTGTTCAGGTGAATAATATTCACCTCAAGCAATTGCAAGAATCAAAAAATACGACGGAACAGGAGGAACAGTCAGAGAAATATAGCTAGCGAGGCGGGTCACGCTGTCCCTAAGCTTAGGATGATTTTTCCAAACGGATAAGAGGAGAGAGGCGAGGATCACTTGCCTCTCTCCATCACAGGGTTTACTTTTTCCTTTCCCTACCGTTAGGCTACAAAATTATGACTGGCTGGTGCTGTGATCGCCGGCGATTGCAGAGGAATAACTTTAGAACTTTAGGAGGAATGAGTGTTGATGCTTACGCTAGATTTAGAACAAAAGCGTCCTTCCCAGGAGGATGTGCAGCAGATGTGGGGCGAATTGCAGGTAACACCTCTGCCATTCCAACATCCAGCCCTTGACGAACTGTTGGAGCGGTTGCGGGCAATTTACGTTAATGGCGGTGCCGATTTCGCACGGTTTCAGCTGTCAGAACACCCGGTTTTACAGTGGTTCGGCTCTCGGAACAAGCTGCATGAAATTAGCTTTTTCGATGGCTTCCTAACCGCACCGGCAGCCGCCAGCGCTTTGCCCTCACTGTCAATTCAAAATCCGCTCCCTTCCCCGCTCAATTTAAAAGAAGATACTAGCGCCTTTACCTTTGACGGGGAATTGGCCAAGGTTCTGGTGCGGGGCGGAGCTTATATGAGCTTTCAGGGGACTGCGAGCGAGGCGAAGGCGATTGGAGTGCGATTTTGTGAGGCTCTTTTTGGCCAGCGCTACGACGAAATCAAGATGTATATTTCTTATGATGCTTGGTCGCCTTGGTTTGGTAACGTTGCGTGGGATGTTACATGGTTTGGGGTTGACAAACGCAACCGCCAAATATGGATTTTATGCGCCACCGATACGGATTGAGAAGTCCCAGGCTGTTTTCCTGGATGTAGCTATTTCCTGAAATAACTAAAAAGTCACGCGCCACAGTCTTGAGGTCTAGCAAAGTCACAGAACAGCCCAAGCAAGGGGAAACTGCTGTCGTGAAGGCTGTTGCAGCCGCTCACAGGGTGCACTATTAACGCACCTTGCGGTATAATGAGGACGGGTGGGTGGGAGCGCCTTCTTATCCACTGCACGATATAGTTAAGGAATTAACAGATGGAATACGACCGCCTCAAGGCTGCAATAGTTTTGTTGCGGGAGGCTGCTAGCCGCCTGCACAGCATGGTTGAAATAACGCCTGCCGAGAGAGCGAGCAATCTGACCGTCGCGGAGGCGATGGAAACTGTGAAAAAAGCTCTGGCGGAAATGTCAGCTGCTGTTAATCCTCCCATCACCACTCAGATCCCTCAGGAGTTGCTGGATAAAGCTGAAGCGCTAGGAATTCCGCTAGACGATCTGGAAGTTCGGGTTGCCATTTCTTCTCACCACCCGAGCCAGCTGGCGGGTGTTCTGCAGGAAATCGAAAGTCGGGCTGCTAACATCAAGCGCAGGCGCGAATATTTCCTGGTGAGGCTTCCGGATATGCCGGTTGAGCAGTTGGGGCCAAGAGTGCCGGTTGTCACTGCTGCTGATTTGAAGTGGCCTGAAGAAGCTACCCCACCGGAAGTGATAAATGCCATTAAAGCTAAATACGGCATTGACAAACTGATGCAGCAGCGAACGTCGAGGTCATCTCTGTTTGAGAAGATTAAGGAGGCGAATGAAGCTTTAGGCAAAGCTCAGTCTGCTGAGCCGGTTTCCGACCCGGATGATGACGAGATTCCGTTCTGAAGTGCGGGGTGCGTTACGCAGTAAGGCACCTCACTGCAGTACCCTTGCTATAGGAAGTATCGCACTAACAGAAGTTATTGATTTAAAATCATGCTATCTACCCAAAACCCAACCACCGGCATCGATCCGGGAAGTCTGCGCCGCGTACACCACATCGCCTTCAACGTGCGCGATCTCCAGGCATCCCGCAACTTTTACGGCCATATCCTCGGTCTGCACGAACTCACCGGCGACGAGGTTCCCACAACCCTGCGAGAATTGGTCGCCGCCGGCAAAGTCAGCAACTTCGTCACCCCAGATGGCACGGTTATCGATTTGTTTTACGAACCGGATCTCGCACCGGCAGACCCAAACCCCAAACGCGCCTTTACCCGCGCCAATCACCTGGCATTCGACATCGACCCGCATTTATTTGACCGCGCTGTTGAGGTGCTGCGACAGCATGAAGTCCCCCTGGATCATGGCCCAGTGACCCGCCCCACCGGACGGGGAATCTACGTCTACGACCCCGATGGCTTTATCATCGAGATTCGCTGCGATCCTCTCGATACTTGACCGGCAACCATGCAGAAACCCGGTTTCTTTAAGAAACCGGGTTTCTCGATGACACCGGCTCCGGTTTGTGGCAAACTGTAAGAAGTGTAAAAACTGCTGCAGCTCCAACTGTCCTGGGGATGCCAGAAAAACCCATTCACTCGAACAATCCGCCGTGACTTCCAAGCGAATTATCCTCTGGTATCGCAATGACCTGCGGCTCCACGACCATGAGCCCCTCCACGAAGCGCTAAAAGCAAAAGCCCAAATCATTCCGCTTTACTGCTTTGACCCCAGACAATTTGGCCAAACCTCCTTTGGGTTTCCCAAAACCGGCAACTTTCGCGCCCAATTCTTGCTGGAAAGTGTTGCTGACCTCCGCCAATCCCTGCAAAAACTGGGGAGCGATCTGGTCATTTGCCAAGGCCGGCCTGAAGCGATTATACAACAGATCGCCAAACAACTGGGCGTCACAGCTGTCTATTTCCATGAGGAAGTGACCTCAGAAGAGCTGGCGGTAGAAAAGGCTCTCAGCAAAGCGCTGAAGCCGCTGGGTGCCGCGCTCAAATCTTTCTGGGGGCACACCCTCTACCATCCAGACAATTTGCCTTTCGGCATCAGCAATATCCCGGAAGTATTCACCAACTTTCGCAAGCGAGTCGAGCAATCCTCAGAGGTCGCTCAAACTTTCCCCACCGCCGAACTTCTCGCCCGCCTGCCCGAAATTGACACCGACAC
>Ga0114941_100045_pt1 | contig 24188 bp, 19 predicted proteins | sample DevilsHole_FD_89580 | JGI IMG/M metagenome (GOLD analysis project Ga0114941, IMG submission 89580) | Groundwater microbial communities from Devils Hole, Nevada to study Microbial Dark Matter (Phase II) - Devils Hole | ecosystem: Environmental > Aquatic > Deep subsurface > Groundwater | place...
CTGCGCCCGCCTCAAAGCCGGCTGCCCCAGCCAAACCTTCTGGCCAACCGGCACCCGCTCAGTCTGACCCTTGGCGGTTGGGAGTCAACAAGGCCATGAGGGCGGCGATTCTGGTTCAAACTGCTTACTATCCGGATGAGTGGAATACTGTGGTCAGTGAGTGGCAGCAAGCCATCGACCTGATGAAACAGGTGCCGCAAGGGCATCCCAAGTATGAGCAGGCGCAGCAGAAGCTAGAGGAGTATCAGCGCTACCTGGAATATGCCCAGAAAAATGCCGGCAATAGCTACTGATTGGTGCCTGGGCAATCGCGCCTGTACCCCGACGGCGCAATAGACATGCAGGATGTCCGCCCTTGCACTGACCGGCATTGTTTCACGAGTCGGGCCCCGGGTGGCGCTGGAGAGGCTTGCGCGCCGGTTCCCCCGACCTGTGTACCGGCACCCGTCTTGTAAACCCTTTGCTCCGGGAAGAGAATTCCCACTGCACCGCCAGTAGCTAACTTGTTTACAAGTTTTGTGCCGGCGTTGGCAGATGGCTGGATTTGATTTGTCGGCACCGGCAAATGGCAGCGATGGCGGGGGTGAAATTTTCCGTCTTGGCTTTGTGGGAACTCCCCAGGTAGGGCCGCCAAAAATGTGCGCGAATTTATCAGATTTATCCCCGAGATGGGGGAAAAGGTTAGAATTGCGGGTAGCTTTAACGTTTAAATTTATATTAATTCCAATAAATAGGGCTGTGGGTGCGTTATTAACCCACTGCAGCTGCAGTAAAATCAAGGGCGGATGACTCACAGAGAGGTAAAATTTAGTCTTGAATTTCTTGCGCAATCCTACGAAACGTGATACAATACAGACATAGCTGAGAAATTGGCGCTTTTGGGATTTTCCTGAAAGCTTTGCGGGATACCGCCTCTATCACTTTTACAGGTGTTGCGTGCTATCGTTGCAGTGTCCGGGAATACCCGAACAAATGTCGCGTAAATGTATCAGAGATTTGGATTGCCCACACTAGGCGTCAACATTGACCACGTTGCCACTATCCGGCAGGCGCGGCGGACGGTGGAGCCCGACCCCGTGGCTGCAGCTGTTCTCTGCGAACTGGCCGGCGCAGATGGGATTACCGCCCACCTGCGAGAAGACCGGCGGCACATTCAAGACCGGGACGTGCGCTTGCTGCGGCAAACGGTGCGCACCCACTTAAATTTGGAAATGGCAGCCACCGATGAAATGGTGGGCATCGCCCTTGAGGTTAAACCCGATTACGTCACTTTGGTGCCGGAACGCCGGCAAGAGGTGACTACCGAAGGCGGCCTGGACATTGCCGGCCAGCTCGACCGCATGGCCAAGGTTGTGGATACCTTGCAGTCTGCCGGCATCCCCGTCAGCCTGTTTATCGACGCAGATGAAGCACAAATTGAAGCGTCTGTCAAGGTTAAGGCGCAGTTTATTGAACTGCACACTGGGCGCTATGCCGAGGCGGCGGATGAAGCTAGCCGGCACCAGGAATTAGCTGTGTTAGCAAAAGGGTGCGAAATGGCTCGCGCCGCCGGTTTGCGAGTTAATGCCGGTCACGGTTTGACCTACTGGAATGTCTTTCCCATTGCCAGCATCGAAGGCATCGAAGAGCTCAATATCGGTCACACTATTATTAGTCGAGCGGTTCTAGTGGGTTTGGAGCGAGCCGTTCGCGAAATGAAACAAGCCATGCGAGAGGGATAGGGCGGCGGCTTGTACGGGGCGGCGGCTTGTACGGGGCGGCGGCTTGTACGGGGCATGGGCAATTTCCCCGGCTCTCCCTACCTAACCCCTAACCCCTAACCCCTCACCCCTCACAAGTCGGCAACGAGAGGATTTTTACCTGATAGAAAGGGAATGATTTGAGATGGCAACTTACTACTATCTTCTGGCTTCTCAGCGCTTTTTGACCGTGGAAGAACCTCTGGAGGAAGTCCTCAGGGAGCGCACTCGCAACTACCAAGAACAGGAAAAAGAGATTGACTTTTGGCTGATTAAGCAGCCGGCCTTTTTAGAGGTGCCGGCCATGGCAGAAATTAAGGCGAAATGCCCCCAACCAGCGGCGGCGATAATTTCCACCAATCCCCAATTTATTACTTGGTTGAAATTGCGGCTGGAATATGTGTTAACCGGCGAATTTCAGGCTCCCTCGGATGCCATCCCAAATCCCCTGGCATCCCTAGCTGCGGTGTCCTGATCCAGTTGCTTTCCGCCGCCCCCTCGCAGCCGGTTTCCTCCATGCGGGGAGGTGGGGGAAGAAGCTGTCAGTAGAAACCCGGTTTCTTAAAGAAACCGGGTTTCTGGCCGTTACCAGAAGCTGACAAGACAAGGGGGAAAGAAGCAAACAAGAACTGCAACTCAAACTTCCTACCTTTGTGAGTTCCTGAGTTGCTAAACTCCGGAATTATTGCTTTAGATTCTTAAAGAAACCGGGTTTCTGGGGTGTACTTCATCCAACTGAAAACTGCTATAGCACTTGTCATTTAGGTCAGGACATGAATGGCATGGCGCATGGATCGGGGCCCATGGCCCCAGAAATGGGAAAGACTCACAGTAATGCCAGCGTGATGCCCAATGCCAGCGTGATGCCCAATGCCAGAAACCCGGTTTCTTACCCGCAAAATTCCTACCTCCCTCTCGAAAGTAGCTGAGAAACCGTGAGAAATTCGTAGCCCTTTGACTTGAGGCTTTTGATGATTATTTTAGTTGCAGCCACCGTGCGCGAGCGATCGCCCCCACCGTCATGCAGAAGTACGATTGACCCGGGACGCACCTGTTGAGTGACGCGATTGGCAATTCCTTCAGCGCTGAGTTCTTTTACATAATCTTCTGAATCCACATCCCAGAGCACCAGTTTCTTGCCCATCCGGGAAAGGATATAAGGAAGGAGTAAAAGTCTCCGCCCCCACGGAGGTCGAAAACTGATGTCTTGAGTCACGTTTAATTCGCGCAGAAGGCTGTCAGTTTTTTCTATCTCTGCTCTGTAGAATTCCGGGGATCTAAAAACCATACTCTGGTGCGAGTAGGAGTGGTTCGCTAGCTCGTTGCCCTTGGCAACAATCAGCCGCACAATATCGGGGTGCTTTTCAATATTAAGACCGATTTCATAAAAAGTAGCTTTTATCTTGTCGCGAGCCAGAACATCGAGGAGCTGGTTTGTATAGGGCGGGTTGGGGCCGTCGTCATAAGATAAAGCGACGATTTTCTGTTGAGTGTGCGCCCGATTGATGCCAAAAAACTCCTGAATTTTCGGGGTGAGCGTGACGGCGAAAAGCAGAGCAGATAAGCCGATTATTAATATTAGAAATTTTCTGTTTATTTTATGTATTTTCACAGTCAAATTCGATTGACTGACAGTCAAAGGTCAAGGGTGAAAAAACTAGATCGTATTTTTGACCCAAAATCTAAAATTGGTATCACTACTTTTTACGCAGTACCCGGTTGAGAAACCCGGTAGCTAAAAAAACCGGGTTTCAGGCTAGTGGAGCCCCCGCACTCAATAAGCCGGTCCCGCCAGCCAGGAGACAGCGACGCCCAAGGTGGAGCCCACTATCACCTGAAAGGGAGTGTGACCGAGCAATTCCTTGAGCCGGTCTTCATTAAATTCGGGGTGTTCTTGAAACAGCTCGTCAATGATTTGGTTGAGGATGCGAGCCTGCTTGCCGGCGGCTTGACGGACACCGGCGGCGTCGTACATGACAATAATGGCAAAAATTGCCGCGACGGCAAACTCCGGCGTTTCCCATCCCAGTGTCTGTCCGACGCCGGTGGCCAAAGCGGTGACGAAGGCAGAGTGAGCGCTGGGCATGCCGCCGGCGGTTACCAGAATGCGCACGCTGACCTTGCCATTTTTGACCAACTCAATCGTCACTTTTAAGACTTGAGCGAGGAGACAGGCGAAAATAGCAACCAGCAGTACCTGGTTGTCGAGGATGTGGCCAAAGTCCTGCATGGTGTTTGACTTACCCTAATGACTGCGGTTGGTAATAAAATCTGCGAGCGACATTAGCGGCTGAGCCTTCTGTCCGAAGGGGGCCAGTTCCGCTTTGGCCGCATCAATGAGCTGGCGAGCTTGTCGCCGCGATTCCTCTAGCCCCCAGAGGCCGGGATAGGTCGCCTTTTGGGCTTGCAAGTCCTTGCCGGCGGTTTTACCCAGTTTCTCAGTGGTGGCCGTGATGTCCAGGATATCATCTACAATCTGAAACGCCAACCCTATCTTCTTGGCGTAGCTCGACAGCCGCTGCAGGTCTTCTGCCGGCGCTCCCGCCAGCAGCGCCCCGCAAACCACACAGGCTTCCAGCAGGGCACCAGTTTTGTGGGTGTGGATAAAGTTGAGCGTTTCCACCGGCACATCAGGCTTGCCTTCCCATTCCAAGTCTACCACTTGCCCGCCGACCACCCCAGCCGGCCCGAAGGCGCGAGCCAACTGGGCAATCGCCCGCACCACCCGCTCCGCCGGCACGTTTTGGGTGTTGGCGGCAATAAACTCAAAGGCGTATGTCAGCAGCCCGTCGCCCGCCAGAATCGCAATATCCTCACCATAAACTTTGTGATTTGTCAACTTCCCCCGGCGGTAGTCGTCATTGTCCATTGCCGGCAAGTCGTCGTGAATTAGCGACATGGTGTGAACCATCTCCAGGGCGCAGGCGGTCGGCATGGCCATTTCGGGGGTGCCGCCGATCAGCTGGCAACTGGCCAGACACAGTATAGGGCGCAAACGCTTCCCACCGGCAAGCAGGGAGTAGCGCATGGCTTCGTAAATCTTCTCGGGATAGGTCACCGGGATGGCACGCTCCAGCGCCGCTTCCACCTGAGCTTGTTTTTCTGCCAGGTAGGCTGATAAGTCAAACGCGGATTCCTCTTGCTTGTCAAGCGAATCAATTTCCTTGGTCGATACCATCCCGTAATCCCTCGATCTGTAACTTCCTAAACAATTTTAAGGGAGATTGGCAGCCGGGATTAGGGGATTAGGGGAAAATACAGCAATCCCCAAATCCCCTAATCCCGGCTCACATCTTAATCGGGGCTCACATCTCCACTCCCCATTCCCGATTAGCTTTTTTTGCTGTAGCTCTCTACCGTATTAGCCAGCAACATGGCCACGGTCATGGGGCCGATGCCACCGGGCACGGGGGTGATAAATTCGGCCACCTGTTGGGCGGAATCGAAGTGGACATCCCCGACCAGGCGGGAGTTGCCGGTGGCGTCGGTGATGCTGTTGATGCCCACATCCACGACAGTGGCTCCGGGTTTGACCATATGGCCTGAGATCATTTCTGGGCGACCGGCTGCTGCTACCAGGATATCAGCGCTGCGGGCGACCGCTGCCAAATCGGGGGTTCGGGAGTGGGCGACGGTGACGGTGGCGTTGCTTTCCAGGAGCATGAGCGCCATCGGTTTGCCGACTAAAATGCTGCGCCCAATCACGACGGCCTGTTTGCCGGCGGGGTCAATCTGGTATTCTTGCAGCAGGCGCATCACTCCTGCCGGTGTGCAGCTGCGCAAACCGGGCTCCCCGCGCAGCAGTCGCCCCATGTTAGCGGGGTGCAGTCCGTCAGCATCTTTGTCGGGGTCTATTTGGTAGAGCAGGGAAATCGCGTCTAAGTGTTTGGGGAGTGGGAGTTGGACGAGAATGCCGTCCACTCGCTCGTCAGAATTGAGCCGGTGAATCACTTCCTCCAGTTCGGTTTGGCTGGTTTCGGTGGGGAAGTGCTTGCCATAAGAGGCGATGCCGACTTTGGCGCAGGAGCGCTCTTTATTGCGCACATAAACGGCGCTGGCGGGGTTGTCGCCCACCATCAGCACCGCCAGTCCGGGGGGGCGATTTCGCGCTTGCTGCAAGGATTTGACGCGCTGTTGCAGTTGGGCTTGGATTTTCTGGGCGAGGGCTTTACCGTCTAGAATTTGGGCAGTTTTGGTGTCCATTGGGGTTGATGCCAGGGTTCGCTCGGGCGCATCTGGGGGTGCGGTGCTTCACCGGCACGCAGCTCAGGAAAAGGGAGCTGCCACACGCGCCTTTATGTGACACTATAAACCATTATGCTGGAGATAAGCGTTACAAAGTGTTGCTGTATGTCACTCAGGAAAATTGCGATTGGGCCGAGAAAAACCCAGATTTTAGCACTGACTTCTTTATCCGTGCTGCTGGGAGGGCTGACTGCAGCCGCTCAGATGACTTTGTTTAGATCTAACGGAGAAACCGATCTTGGAGATATCCAGCAAAAGCGGGATGTTAATTCGACGGTTTATGTGCGAGGTAAGGTGGAAAAGCGAGCGCCTTTTCTGGGGAAAGGCGGCGCTTACCAGCTGCAAGATGCCACCGGCAACGTTTGGGTTATCACTAACAAAACCCTGCCTAATCTGGGCGATGAAGTCTCAATTAAGGGAAGTGTAAATTATGAAAGCATTCCTGTCGCAGGTCAGGAGTTAGGAGAGGTTTATATAAAAGAGCAGGAACAGTTGCAGCGCCAGCCAGCCCCCAAATCACGATCAGTTCACGATGAGTAACAAACCGGTTCATGTCGCCATCGCTATTTTGTATCGCGACGGGAAATTTCTGCTCCAGCTGCGAGATAATATACCCGGCATTATCTATCCCGGATGCTGGGGGTTTTTCGGCGGTCACATGGAGCCTGATGAGACGCCAGAAGTCGCAGTCAAGCGCGAACTGCTAGAAGAAATCGGCTACGCGCCACCGCTGATGTCAAAGTTTGGTTTGTATTCCGATTCCTCTGTCGTGCGTCATGTTTTTCACGGCGAACTGGATGTGGAATTGAGCCAGCTCGTGTTGGGAGAAGGCTGGGATATGGATTTGCTCACCCCTGAAGAAATTGGACAGGGTGAGGGCTATTCGCGAAAAGCCGGTGAAATGCGCCCCCTCGGACGCCCTCACCAGCAAATTTTGCTGGATTTCATAAAAGCTGATGCGCGAAAGTAATTGTTGAGCGTGTGCTACAGAAACCGGGTTTCTTTAAGAAACCCGGTTTCTTCACCCAGGCGCCAGAAACCGGGTTTCTTTAAGAAACCCGGTTTCTTCATCCGATTTCTTCACCCCTCTCGCAAACCGGCAATCAACCGCCGCTTAATTTCAACAAACTCCGGGCTGAGTTTCATCTCCAAATCCCGGTGCGCCGGCAAATCGACAAGGATTTCCTCTTTGATTTGTCCGGGGCGGGCGCTCATTACATAGATGCGCTGAGAGAGGAAAATCGCTTCCTCCACATCATGGGTGATGGTTAGAACAGTAATCCGGGTTTTCTGCCACAATTCTAGCACAAATTGCTGCATCTGTTCTTTGGTTTGAGCGTCGAGCGCCCCGAATGGTTCGTCCATCAGCAAAACTTCCGGTTCGTTGGCTAAGGCGCGAGCAATTGCGACTCGCTGTTTCATTCCGCCTGACAGCTGTTTGGGATAAGAGCGGGCAAACTGAGTTAAGTTTACCACATCCAAGTAGTAATCAATTCTCTGCTGCATCTCTTTCCGAGGGATGCGCCGCAGTTGCAAGCCAAAGCTGATATTATCCGCTACAGTTAGCCAGGGAAATAGGGAAAAATTCTGGAAAACCATTCCTCTATCGGGTCCGGGACTGGGTACGCTTTCGCCGTCAACCAGCACTTGTCCGGAGGAGGGGGGCGTCAAACCGGCGATAATATTCAGCAGGGTGGATTTTCCGCACCCAGACGCCCCGACAATACAGACAAATTCACCCGGATAAACTTGCAGGTTGATGTTCTGCAGCGCCATCATTTGCTTTCCCTGACTGGGAAAGGCTTTGAATAAATTGCGGACTTCTAGTTTGGGAGGGTTTGAGGAGTCGAGCATGTTTTGAACCGCAGATAAACGCAGATAAACGCAGATGGCACCGTTCTTTAAGTAATGTTACAGTCTGGGCGCACCCTGCGGTAGAGTTGCTGAGGGAAGGTTAATATAACTAAAGTTTCTACCTACAAGTGAGTCGGGCGAGATCCCCCCCTATCCCCCCCTTTTTAAGGGGGGGAATGCTCAAAGCCCCCCTTTTTTAGGGGGGTTTGGGGGGATCTATATACTTGGGCTTGTAGGTAGCAACTTGACTTAATATAGAGTATAACTTAATTTTTCACTTCTGGTATGAAACCAAGGCCAAGTTATTCTAAAAAGCGATATCTCCAGCCGTCTGTGTTTTGGAGTATCCGCCAGGGTTTTCCTTCCTGGCTGAGGGTGCTGCTGACTGTAACGGCGATAGTTGTGCCACTTATGCTGTGGGCTTTGCTCAGCTCTCTGGGGTGGGTTCCGTCTATGTTTTTGCCGAAACCTGAGGCGGTGATAAGTGCCGGTATCCGCATGTTTGCTGAGGAGAATTTGCTGCAAGATATTATGGCAAGTTGCGGGCGCGTTGGGGCTGGGTTTTTAGTGGCGGCTGCTGTTGGGATTCCGGTGGGGATTGCAATGGGGACGTTTCCCAGCATGGAGAGTCTGTTTAGCCCCCTGGTTGGGCCAGTTCGCTACATGCCGGTGGCGGCGTTCATCCCTCTGATTATCCTTTGGGTGGGATTGGGGGAAGACGCTAAGATTTTAATTATTTTCTTGGGGATTGTGTTCTACAATGCTATAATGATAGCGGATGCGGTTAAGTTTATACCGGGCGAATTGTTAAATGTTGCTTACACTTTGGGGGCGACTCGCCGAGATGTGCTGTTTCGGGTGATCTTGCCGGCGGTGTTTCCGAGTGTGTTGGATACGCTGCGGGTGAATATTGCCGGTGCTTGGAACTTTCTGGTGATTTCGGAGTTGATTGCTGCTGAGAATGGGTTGGGGTTTAAAATTGTGCAGGCGCAGAGGTTTCTACAAACGGATAAGGTGCTGTTCAGTATTGCGGTTATCGGGTTAATTGGCTGGGCGATTGATTGGGCTTTTAAGCTGCTGTCGAAGATTCTGACGCCTTGGGCGGAAGGGTAGGTTTGGTAGGCTGTGTCTCCCTGGGGGAACGGGCGTTGCACAATGTAGGGATGAATAATTAATTTTATAATGAACCGCCAAGGACGCCAAGGACGCCAAGAAGCTCCCTCTTGGCGCTCCTTCACGGGGGCGGTTCTTAAATTGACACCAGTGGCACAGGAACCTTCCCCTGCATACATGTGCTAGGATTGAAATAGCTGCGCAACTGCCGGTTTAGTCACTTTCCCCATAGCGTTGCGGGGGAGTTCTTCAACAGCAAGAATTTTGCTGGGAACTTTGTAGGTAGCCAGTCGCTCTTTTGCCCAATTCCTGAGGGGGTCTAATGTCATATCACTTGCCGGTTGCAATACTAAAGCTGCGCAGACGCGCTCGCCCCACTCTGGATCGGCAACCCCAACTACAGCACAGTCTTGAATAGCTGGATGGGTTCGCAGCACTTCTTCAATTTCTAAGGCAGAAACTTTGTAACCGCCGGTTTTGATGATATCGACGCTGATTCGCCCGAGGATGCGGTAGCTGTCATCAAGGAACGCGGCGAGATCGCCGGTGCAAAACCAGCCGTCGCGGAAGGATTTGGCAGTTGCTGCCGGTTTTTGCCAATACTCCAGAAAAACTCCCGGTCCTTTGACTTGGATTTCTCCAGGTGTTCCGGGAGGGACTAAATTGCCGCTTTCATCGACTAATCTGACTTCAACCTGAGGTAAGGGGGTGCCCACATATCCGGGCAATCTTTTCCCGTGTAAAGGGTTAGATAGCGCCATGCCAATTTCGGTCATGCCATAGCGTTCGAGCAGAAAATGTCCGCTGATGCTTTGCCATTTTTCTAAGACTTTGACGGGTAAAGCGGCGGAACCTGAAATCATCAGCCGCATTTTGGCGCAGCCGGCGGACATGCTTTTTTTGCGCTCGCTATCTGCGGCTTCCCAAGCTGCAATTAGCTTGACATAAATGGTGGGGACAGCCATGAATAGGGTGAAGTCACCGCCGGCAATTCGGTTCCAAACGGTTTGGGAGTCAAATTTGGGGAGCATGTGGCACTCCGCGCCAGCCCACAGGGCGCAAGTGAGCACGTTAATAATACCGTGAATGTGGTGAAGTGGCAGGAAGTGCAAGATGCGGTCGTCGGATGTCCATTCCCAGGCGTCAATCAAGCTTGTCACTTGAGCTTGAATGTTTTGATGGGTGGTCACTACGCCTTTCGGTTTGCCGGTTGTCCCGCTGGTGTAGAGGATTAATGCGCGTCGGGAGATATCCACTTCGGGGAGCACACCGGCATCAGCGGGGAGTGTGTCGGAAGTGAGGATAAATCGCAAACCTCGCTCTTCAGCAATGGGGCGCAATACCGGCTCGAAATCTGGGTGAGCGATGACAGTGGATGCGTCTGAGTCTGCAATCACATATTCTAACTCGGGGCGCGGATGGGAAACGCACAGGGGTACTGCTATCCCACCGGCACGCCAAATGCCCCACTGAGTGGCGACATACTGGAATCCTGAGGGGATGAGAAAGGCAACTCGCTGCTCCTGCAAGTCTTGGGCGCTGTCGAGAAGGGCGGTTGCGATTTGGGCGGATGTGTGGAGCAAATCCCCGTAGGTAAAGGTTCCTTCGGGTGTGACAATTGCTATTTTGTGTTCGTTGGGTTTGGAGCGGGCAATTAGGGGCAGATTCATGTTAGTTCTGCGATTTAGGAGTTCTTGTGATATCGTACCATTGCCCAGGGCTTTCTGAGTTACAAGATTTCCTTTGGGAAGGATTGTACGACTATTAAGTCTGGTGCCCCGAAGTATTGGACTGCAGTTGCTGGGCAACTCTATTCCGTCTGCTGCACCGCAGTATTGGACTGCAGTTGCTGGGCAACTTGCATTAACATCCTTAATGCGTCATTCACCGCTTTATCATCAGGAAAAGCTCGGGCTACATCGGGATCTAAAAGCACCAAGTTTGTTCCCGCACGATACCGAGCGACATACTTGCCTCTGATGCCGCCTTCCATCTGAGCGAAATCATACTCTGAACGCAATTCGTCTTCCATCTCGCTCTCAATTTCCTTCTTCATAAAACCTCCTCTCGTTTCGGGTAGCTTTTCGGGCGCTGATAATTCGTACCTTTTCTCCTCGGTCAGTATGGGCGACAACTAAAAGCTGTCCCAACCGAGATCTCCCAATAATAATGTAACGACTTTCTCTAACAGAATGGTCTGGATCTGGAAAAGTCGCAGATAGCGGGTCATTAAACACCGTTGCGGCTTCCTGAAAAGAAACACCATGTTTCTCAAAGTTTAGCTCTGCTTTGTTGGAGTCCCACTCAAATTCCATGTAGAACGTTCTCTGCTATCTCCTCCTCAACTTTAACATCACATCTGTATCCGTAAATACAGCTAGCCATCAAATGGTATCTCCCAGCCTAAGTCATGCTAACTCTCCTATTTTATCCTAGCGCTTGCCCCACGCTGATTATAGCATGGGGCGAGCGCCAAGCGCAACTCAACTGAAAGCCTAGAAACCCGGTTTCTTAAAGAAACCGGGTTTCTGCACCCCGCAACTCAACCTGCAACACCTGCTTCAACTATTTAGGGTTATCTTTCGGCGGATTGGGCGGACACCAAAAGAGATTTTTGCTGGACACTCCCAGCGATTCGAGAATTCCCCGCATCACTTCCGTGCAGTGCATCCAGTATCCCAAATCCTCATACATGCGGTCGGGATTGAACTCCAAGTTGTAATGCAGTACGTTGGGAAGTCCTGAAAACTCCTGAGAAGATTGCGGGGAAATCAGCAAGACTCGGAATGGTTTACCCTGGCATTTTGAGGCGAGCTTGCTCACCAGATCGATGACAGAGCCCCGATTGGTAATGCCGGTGCGAATGAAAAGCAGTTCGTCAGCATTCTGCAGCGTGTGCAAAAACCGTTGCGCTCGTGCTGTGTAACGGAGGCGCATTCGTTCGTATACCGGAAACATGTTGGTGCGGGGCTCGTCTGTCTCCTCCACTTCATGGGCGAAAGACAAACCTGTCCACTTGGCGTGGTATATCCTTCCCGCTTCATCGCTGTAGTGCAGGAGAGCGGGGTTCCACATATCAGAAAAATTGCTCTCGATGATATCTGCAACATCGCCGAGATTTGTGGTTCGCGTCAGATCGAAAGGAAAAGCCGGTCCATCGTACTCCATTTTATACAGGAGCATGCGGGCAGCACAGCGATCTCCGAGCGGTACAATTGCCACGCGGCTGATCTCTGACAGTTCGCACTTGTATTTGAAAAGCACCGAGGATTTGGGCGGCACTTTCACTCGGCTTTCCAGCCCGACTTTGCCGATTATCATGGTGCGAAACGGCACGTCGGGATGGAGCGGATCGTCATAAACGCCCGGGGGCATTTCTTTGAGTGCGCTGCGCACCTCCTTCCACATCGGATGGATGTTGTATTCGTGATCCGTTTCGTTGATCGCCCGGATGAATTCTTCGTTTTCCTTCAGGAGTCCTAGATGCCCGTCGTAAAACAAAATTTGCGAAACTTTCGGCGAAAAGAAATTGAAAGCCGGGGTGTATTCCAAGTCGGCATCTGGGGGGATATCCATTTTTGTTTCAATGGTTCCATCGTCCCGCACCGAAAAGAAAGGCAGCGTTCCGCTCTGGGCATTCTTCGCGATGTAGATACCGGGCATCAATCCCGCTTTGCTCTGGATCGCAGCTTGCAGGGATTTCCAATCAGGATCGACTGTGTAAGTATAGGGCGACGGATTGATCGCGCGCAAACTCTTCTCCTCTGTGCCGGCAACGATTTGGAAACCCTGTTTGTCGCGGTAGATTGGTCGCCCCTCCTTCCGCCGGGGGAGCTGTCTTTCTTTCGCCCATTCGTCACTGGTCATTTGGAAGAGGCGAAGGTCGATCGCCTGGTACATCAGGCGGTGACCTTCCATATTCGGGTGAGCGGAATCGAAGAATGTACCGGCTTTCCAGCGCCCCGCCCCGTCATCCACAGCATCCAGCCAATCCAGCACGGGAACGCCCCACTTCAGCATCCGGTTGTGTGTCTCTCGCAGCAACCAGTTGTGTTCGGAATTGTAATCCCCATTGGGGTACACCCCGCCCAAAATCGGAAGCGCTCCCAATTCCCGGGTCATTTTTATCAGTTGCAGCAATCCGCTTTCAAAACGCCGCTGCGCCGCCCGTCGCTGGTGGGGGGGACAGTGAGCCAGCCCCTCGTTTCCCAAAGAAAGGGCAATGATGACCACATCTGGTTTTTCTGGCGCAACCACCACCGGAAACCTGTTAATGGTTGTGCTGACATTCGCACCCACCTCCGACAAATTCACCAGGATGTGCCCGTATTTTTTATGCAGCACTTGCTCCAGATGCCACGCCCAGCCTCTCAGCAGCCAGCCATTGCATCCTAAGGCTACCGAACTTCCAATAACCGCGATTTTTAAACCCTGAACTCCTTGAGTTAGGGGCGGATTGGCAGCAGCTTCCTCGAAATATCCGAATGGACAGGGAGGCAGATGCCCGAACCGGGCATCATCCACAATAATAGTGGGTTGCTGGCGGTCAGATTCCACCGGCACCCAGCGGTTGGCTCCGGAAGATTCCCATTCCACGCTGCCATCTGAACGCAGTAACACATACTTGTATTCTATTTTTTCGCTGCTGGATGGCTCCCCAGATGGATTCCCCTCGATTTCGATGTCCGCCCACCATAAAGGGTAGCGCTCAGCACTTGTACTCAAATGCAGGCATTTCTTTACGTCCCACAGTCCTAACTCAGGAGTCGAACCGACAATCCCAATGGATTCTCCCGTTTGCGTGTGTGCGTTAACCTGGAATCTATACATACGTCCCTTCTCTCTTTAAGAATACGATACCAGACAGGTTGGTTGACTCATCGCACCTCTGAGGTTAAAAGGTAACTTCACCTCAGGCAAGACAGAAGCCCCAGCAGCCGTCCCCGACAGCGAGTCCCTTCAGTAAGCGGAATCGCTTCGGCAAAGCTGCCCTGAATTTATCATATCTAACATTCCACGTCTGTCTCCGAGAACACTTTACAAATTCACTGATGCCTGGTATGAACCTCGCAGCTCTATCTTTCCCCACCGGCTTGAGAAATTCCCTCACTCTATATATAGCGCCTAAACGTTCTGGCACCTCAGGCCAAATTTAGTCATCCAGCCTTCGCCCTTTGGATCTCACCCCCACTCCCTCCGTTCCCTCCAAACCCTTAGTGGATTGCCTTTCCCTGTTAGGGAATATTGTAATTGAAATCAGGCTGCCGGTGCGAGCCCCTTTCTCCCTTTCGGGAGCATCCCATTTTTGTACTCCCCCTCACCCTCACCGCCCGCACTTTGGGGTGAGGGGAGAATTATTGATTTTTTCCCCCCTCTCCCGCCCTGGGAGAGGGGGGTTGGGGGGTGAGGGTGAAAATCTTTGCATGCATGGGGATGATCCCGTCCCTTTCTGCCTTTTCTTGGAGAGACAAGGGTATATCTCAGCTGGTGCAAAACCGGCAGCCGGCAGTTGACAGATCAGCAATCTATCAATTATAATAGAAACAGCGAGCGCAATCAATGGAGCGACCAATGGCAGTTGAGATGGTTACTGCAACACCGAAGCCGGCTGAGCCGCCAGTTGGCTCCGAAGGCAGAGTAGTTTTAAAAGGTGTCAGCTGGCCAACCTTGAAGGCATTGCTGGCAGACATCGGAGAAGACCGCACCTGTAGATTTGCTTACGACCGAGGAGTGTTAGAAATCAGAATGCCACTCGAAGAACATGAAGAGCCCAAACGGCTGATAGAAAACTTTGTTGAAGTCCTAGTAGACGAACTGGGGATCGAACTCAGAAGCCTCGGTGCTCTCAGCCTTAAGCGGGAAGACTTAACCAGTTTTGTAGAGCCGGACACCTGCTTCTACATCCAGAATGAAGCCCGAGTTCGAGGGCGAAAAATCAACCTCCCGGAAGACCCCGCGCCCGACTTAGCACTAGAGTCAGACTACACCAGTTCTTCTCTAAACAAGTTTACCATATATGCCTCCCAGGGCGTACCTGAACTCTGGAGATATCGCAATCAAACCCTTGAAGTTTACCGGCTTGTCGAAGAAAACTATCAACCCGCAGGTCAAAGTCTCGCTTTTCCCTTTTTACCCCTTGCAGAAGTTGCCGATTTCATCGAGCAAAGTAAAACTGCCGGTCAGAGAGCCGCTGTCCGCGCATTTCGGGCGCGAATCCGTGAAATTTTGCAGAGTCAGAGTCAGGGGTGATAAGTGCCAAACCAGAAACCGGGTAACTCCGGCGAAACCCGGTTTCTATAGCGGTTTTCAGTTGGATGAAGTACCAGAAACCCGGTTTCTTAAAGAAACCCGGTTTCTTAAAGAAACCGGGTTTCTCAGTCTCAGTACCTCACTCATACGAAAACCGCTATAAGTGATACGTCACGCACCCGATTGGATAGCTCTCACAAACTTAGGCTCCAGCAGCTGCGAGAAGTCGGGAATTTGTTGGATTTGGTTTTGCCCCTGCAAAAATTCTGCCATATCCTTCATTTTTTTGCCCAAATACAGCTCGCTTTGCGGGTTGCCCAGCATGTCTAAGTTGGTCTGCAAGTCGGGCAACTTCAACCCCTTTAAATTCGCCTCCAAATCAGCCGGCGTAATGTTCAGGCGTTTCGCCGCAATCGCCACAGCCTCCTGCCGGTTTGTCTTCAAGAAATCCAAAGCCTTAAAAATCCCCCGCACGAACGCTTCCACAGACTGAGGGTGCTTTTCGATAAACTTCGTCTCAAAAACATAAAGGTCAGTAATCGCACCCGGCATCTTAGAAGAATCATAGATAATTCTGCCATCTTTCTGAGCCGCATTCGCCCCCTCCAAGAAAGGCGAGTAAGTCACCGCAATCTCTACCTTGCCCGTTTGATAAGCCGCCGCCGCCGCCTCTGGGAGCATAGAAACAAGGGTGACATCCTTCTCCCTCAAACCTGCTTCTTTGAGAACCTGTAGCAAGAAAAAGTGGCTGACACTCCCCTTTTCCAAAGCAATCCGCTTGCCTTTGAAATCTTTAACTCCAGTCAGACTGTTCCGCGCTAAAATGCCATCACCCCCCTGGGAAATATCTTCAACCAGAACCACTCGGAAATTCGCCCCATTCGCCGCCAGCACAACCGCCTCTGACGTCACCGGCGCAACGCCCTCCAGGCGTCCGGCGAGAAACGCCGCATTAGAATCAGAGTTAGCGCTGAACTCCTTAACATCCAAATTCAGACCCAGCTCCTTGAAAAAGCCTTTCTCCCCAGCGATGTGCAGTGGCGTCAGCCCCACCCAAGTCACAATCCCCAGAGAAGCAGAAACAGTGCCTGCTTCAGGACTTTGCGCCCAGTTCGTACAGGCGTGGAGAGCGCCCCCACCGGCAGCACCGGCAATTAACCAAATAGCTTGCCGGCGCGTCCACAAGCGACAGTCTTGCAATCGATTCATTAATTTATCTCCCTCTACAGATCAGAAGAAACCGGGTTTCTTAAAGAAACCCGGTTTCTGGCCGAAAAAACCGGGTTTATTCTGGCGGTTCAGCGGGAAACTTCTGCTTTTCACGAGAAGAAACCCGGTTTCTGGCTTCACTGCCGAAGTCAGAAGAAACCGGGTTTCTTCTGGTGGTTTAGCGGTAAACTTCTGCTTTTCACGAGAAGAAAGCCGGTTTATGGACATCTTCCCCCCACACCTTACCCTAACACCCTAACACCCTAACACCCTAACCCCTGGGTTTAGCCAAAGAAGCCACTGCAGCAACTAGCTCATCCGGCTCAACCGGCTTGGGTAAATGCAGCTGGAACCCAGCCGCAAGCGCCCGCTTACCGTCCTCTTTGCTAGCATAAGCCGTAAGAGCAATAGCCGGCAGGAAACCGCCGCGTTCCGACTCTAGCGCCCTCACCTTGCGGAGCAGAGTGTAGCCGTCCTCTTCCGGCATCCCAATATCAGCGATTAGCAAATCTGGCTTCTCCATTTCGATTGCCGAAAGCGCCTCAAATACCGAAAAAACCGCCCTCACTTCCGCCCCGTACTGTTTGAGAATAGTGGCAAACAAATCGCAAATTTCCTCCTGATCGTCCACTACAACTATCCGCAAACCGGAAAGGGGCTTCGGGTGGGGAAGGCGCAGCGGCGCAGCGACAGCGCTGGGAGGCAGTTGATCGCCCCCGCTTTGCAAAAGTGGAAGTCTGACTGTAAAGGTTGCCCCCTGTCCGATCCCCCCACTTTCGGCACGCACCTCTCCCCCGTGCAGTTCCACCAAATGGCGCACAATCGCTAGCCCCAGCCCCAGCCCACCTTTGCCTCGCGTGCTGGAGGAGTCCGCTTGGCTGAACCGGTTAAACACGAATGGCAGAAACTCCGGATCTATTCCCGTGCCGGTGTCGCTGACTTGGATTTGGGCATAGGGAATTGGGAATTGCGGCGGGAGTGGGCACTGCGGATTTTCTTCATTCCCATGCCCCATACCCGATGCGCTATGCCCTATGCCCAATGCGCTGTGCCCCATTTCCGCTGACAGCCGGATCTCGACGGTCGAGAGTGCCGGTGTGAACTTAACCGCATTGGAGAGCAGATTCCACACCACTTGCTGCAAGCGGTCCCCATCGGCCAAAACTTCCCCTACTTCTGGGTCGAGATCCGCCACCAAGCGAATATTCTTCGCCTCAGCAGCAGGGCGCACCACATCCAGGGCTGCGTAAATCGCCCGCACCGGATTGAGCGGGCGGGCGCTGAGGTGGAAATTTCCCTGAACGATGCGCGAGACGTTGAGAATATCCTCCACCACTTTCACCTGGGACTTGGCATTGCGCTCGATCGTCAACAGCGCCCGCTGGCGGGCGGTTTCGTCAAAGTTGCGGCTCAGCAGCAGCTGCGTCCAGCCGAGTATAGCGTTGAGGGGCGTCCGCAATTCGTGGGAGACCGTGGACAAAAACTCATCCTTCATGCGGTTTGCCTTCTCGAGCTCCTCTGCATATTGCTGCAGCCGGCAGAAAGTCCGCTGGCGCTCAATAGCGATGCCGGCTAGACGCGCCGATATCTCCAGCACTTCCCACTCCTGCGCAGAAAGCTGGCGCTCCCCTGCGCAATACACCGCCAAAACGCCCGAAACCTCACCTGCAGCGTCGCGCACCGGCACTGACCAGCCCACCTGCATTCCGTGAGCCCGCGCTAAATCCCGGCAATCTCGCCACAGTGGGTCCGCGCCAATCTCGAGCGCTATCGCAGACTCTATACTGTATTCCGCCCCGCCCCAGCTGTACGCGCCGGCTGCGAGAGCGAGACTGTCTGTCCCCCGCGTGAAGCTCTCCGGAAGACTGGGAGCCGCAACGCACCGCAGGTTTTTCCCGTTTTGCTCAGGCAGCATTATACAGCAAAACGCCTCCTCGGACTGTGATTCGATAAATCGGGCCAGGGAGTCGAGCACCTCAGGGAGATGGACGCCGGTTGCTATCAGTTCCAGGACGCGGTTTTGCCCTGCTAAAAGCGCTTGCTCCCGCTTGCGCTCGGTAATGTCCCGGATGGCAGCCAGCATGCCGGTGACATTCCCGCCCTCATTTTTTAATTGCGATACTGATGATTCCATATAGATTTTTTCTCCATTTTTTTTAATGTGAATATTCTCCCCTTGCCAGCATCCTGTCGTTGCTAAAGCTTCATAAGCAGCCCGCTCATCCGAGGGATCTATCCAGCCATATTGATGAAATTCTTGCAAAGGCTTGCCGAGAACTTCTTCTGCTTTGAAGTTATACATAAATTCCGCTGCTTTATTCCAATATAGACTCTCTCATATTAGTGAGTTACTGAGAAACCCGGTTTCTTAAAGAAACCGGGTTTCTGGGCCCTAGTTCATCCCCCGCTTTGCTCACTTGCGTGAGGAAATCCGCCTGGAACTTCAGCGCTTGTTCCGCACGCACGCGCTCTGTGATATCTTTGAGAGTGATCAACGCCAAAAGGCATCAAAGGTGTGTCCAGAAGTTTGCACCGCAGGGTGGGTACAGCTGGTTTGTCTTCCCAGATGCAAGATCCGGTGAGGGCTTCTCGCGTTCGGGCGGGACCGCGTTTGTGCAGCACCTGCATCGCCTGCGGGTTAATATAGGTGAAGCGCCACTGCCGGTCTAAAGCAAAAAAGCTATCGCTGATCCGCTCGAGAATGCTGGTAATTTGCCGCTGCGCCGCTTCAGCTTCCGCCCTGGCTTTCCGCTCTTCGGCGAGCAGTTGAACGCGTTCTTCTTCCGCCCGCACGCGCTGGGTGATGTCTTGCGCCATCGCCATGCCGGCAAATATTTCTCCCGAATCGTTTTTCACCGGCAGCGCCCAGACGGCATAAATATTGCCGGCATAGGGGAGTTCTTGAAAACTCGCCTCTCCGGCAATTGCCGCCCGATATATTGGCTCTATTGTTGCGCAGGTTTCCGCCGGCAGCGTCTCCCAAATTGTCTTTCCTTCCAGCATTTCTCTGGAAAGACCGGCAGCTGCTAGCCCTTCCCCCTCAGCAATCAGGTAGCGCAACTCTCCGTCAAACAAAAACACCGAACCGTTGGTAAAATTACTAACAATTGTGCGGTATTCTTCTTGACTTTTTCGCAGTTCTTCCAAAGCCCGCTTTTGCTCCGTCAGGGCGAGGATAAAGCAGACAAAATTCTCTTGAAGTTTATTCATAAGGGCGATGCCGGTGAGAGCGGGTAAGTGTCTGCCATTAAAGCGGATAGATTTCTTTTTCTGGGATAATAGCCGGCATGTTTTCATTCGAGGTCGCCTTTTAATTCGAGGTCGCCGCGCCGCCAGAGATGGCGCACCGGCAAGCGCCTGCCGGTGGTGCTGCGTGCGAAACTGGAATCGGTCGCCATTAAGTCGGTAGCTCGCTTATAGCACACCGGCTCTATGGCGTCAAAGGCTGTAACGGCTGTGCACTCATAGGATAATATCTCAGCGTTGAAACTCCTGAGTGTGCGGAGTGGGATCGACCGGCAGCACTGGGGGCTTTTGGCAGTCCGGATGGGACATTAAGTCTGTTGGGTAGCGCGGGTGCGCCGCTCTCTCACCGGCGATGGAGGGGGCGGAACCCCCTGCCGGTTGGCCACCCCCTGCCGCCGCTCGGCGCTCTGCATTGGGCCGGTTTTTGGTTTTCTGGCTATCGTTTGCTGACATCTGCCCCAGGGTAGATATTTTATCCGATCATAGCCGGTTTTGCTCTGGGCTGCTGCCCTCTGGAGGGCCTCTCCCAGGATTTGGGTGAAACGCCAGCAGAAAAAAGTAATAATTATACCTTTTTATTCCGGTTGCGCCGAATTTGATAAAGCCATTTTGAGAGCTTCCAGTAAGCTGCGAGCTGCTTGGAGATCGGCTGTGCCGAACCCTTCTGTAAACCAGGAATAGATATCGGATAAAAGCTGGTAAGATTCTGCTATTTTATCCTGCTGCTGCCACAGACGCGCCAAGGATAATGCTGCCCGCAGCTCTAAGGACTTTGCTTGTTGCGAACGCGCGATTTCCAAAGCTCGCTCAAAACACTTTTCTGGAGAGCCTTGTAAGATTTTCTCTTGTCTGGCATTTTTATTCCTTAAGTTAAACTGCAAAAGCAATTCTCCCTCAGTGCGAATTAACTCGCTTTCATACCAGCATTCCCCGGTTTGGCTGAGAAGTTCCCGCGCAGTTTCTAAGACCTGCTTACTTTCGCTTAACCGTCCGGCTATTAATAAAGCCTCCGCGAGTAATGTGTGATAATAGGGCACCCACAAACGAAATCCCAGCGCTTGATAGTCTTCCAATGCCTGATTTATCTGGACAATTGCCCGCTCGCCCCTTCCCTGCAGCGCATCCACCCACCCTAGAACAGTCGTGGCCATTGGCACCCATACAGCAAACCCGTGTTCGCGACAGATAGCAAGAGTTTCCTCTGCAAATTCGCACAGTTGCGGGATCTCACCGCGAAACTGACGCACGGTTGCGGCAAAGGCTAGGGCATAAGCTAAACTGTGGGGGTGATTGAGTTGGCGGGCGTGGGTTACGTCATCGCAGATCAGTTGCAGGGCGCGGTCGGGATAGCCCAGCAACCAGACAGTCCAAGCATTTAAAGATAAACTCGCCACCCCCGGATCGTGTCCGTACAGAAAGGCTAAGTAACCGAAGCGATCGCGATCGTAAATAGAGATCGCTTTTTCCAGATCCGATCGCGCCAGAGTTAATTGCCCCAAACTTAAATAAGCGTCGCCATACGCCAGATTCGTTTCTAGAAACATTTCCGGCTGTTCAAATCGCTCGGCAATATGCCTCTGGCGGTCGCACAATTCTAAGAGAGCCTGGAAATCACCTCCCATGATATAAAAACCCGCCAATCCGTGAAGTACCTCGAACAATTGCGGCGTCTCTCCCACACGCCAGCACAGTTCTCGGGCGCGGTCATACACTTGTTTGACTTCCAGGGAGGTATAGCCTTTAACAATCACAAGTGCGGCAGCAAAAGACAGCTGTAATGTCAGTTCTCGTTCCAATACCTCAGGGGTTTCCGGCAAGGTTCGCAGCCATTCTAGCGCCTGCCGGTAAAAGATCGCCGCCTCCTGATTGGCATAGCTGTGCAGGGCTTGATCTGCGGCTTTCTCTAAATAGGCGATAGCCTTTTCGGCAACCTCCGCTTTGCTCCAGTGATGGGCGAGGGTGGGGTAAAATGGTGCTAAATCGTGAGAGTAGGTGCGCTCGTACCACTGCGCTACCGCCTCGTGAAGCTGCCGCCGCTGGGCAAAGAGCATCAAATTATAAGCGACTTCCTGGGTGATAATATGTTTGAAGATATACGAGCTCTCAGCTTCTGATTCCTGTCGGGGCGTCATATCTAAACGGTCGAGCGCTTCCAGATAAATGGCTATCTGCTGTTTGTCATCTTCGATGGGATGGATGTCGCGGACGACGGATTCGGCAAAAACTCGCCCGATAACGCTCGCAACTTTTAGGGTTAATTCTTGTGCCGGTGACAGGCGATCTATCCGCGTCGTAACAATCCCTTCAATGGTGTTCGGTAAGTTTAAAGCCCGCAAATCCTGGACTCCTGGCGCTAAGGCACAAGTGCCATCGCCGATAACAATTAACCCGGAATCTCGCAAGGCATAGGCGAGTTCCTCTGTAAAAAAGGGGTTGCCTTCTGCTTGAGAGCTGATCAACTGCGCCACGGAATCTGGGAGGGCGGTGACGCCAAGACGCAGGCAAGCCAAAGCAACCGCATCTTCAGGCGGTAAGGCATCCAGGGGGAAATGTTCGGTATTCGCACCGGCCAGCAGCTGGCTGTATTCTGCGGGGATATTATCGCCCATCGGTCGGGTGGAGATCGCCAGCAATAATGGTTTAACCTGCTGGCTCACTTCTAGAGTCAGCGCCCAGGATGCGGAATCCAGCCAGTGCGCGTCTTCAATAATTAGCAATTTGGGCGAGCGCCGCGCCGAATCTTGCAATAATCTCACCAGCAACTCCCGCGTTTTGACTGCCCTCACCTCTGGGGTTAGCTGTTTCGTGGTTTCGGTTTCCGGCAAATCCAAGGAGAGAACAGCGTTCAGTAAAGGCGCTAACTCCCAAACTGCCGGTGCGTCGGACAGCAGGTCGCGCACTTGCTGGCGACGCCCTGACGGCTCGGTGATAAAGTTTAGATCGAGGAGTTGACTAAATACCGACCGCCAAGCATAATAGGGGGTAGATTTTTCGATTGGCTCGCCGGCAGCCATTAAGCTAATCGTTCCCACTGCCAAAGCGCCTCGCAGCAACTCCGATATCGCTTTAGATTTACCGATGCCAGGGGCTCCAGATAGAATCGCCACACCACTTTCCCCCTGGCGCAACCGAACTAATTTATCCGCGAGGCGCTGTCGCAACTCTTGCCGTCCTACCATCGAACCGGCAGGCAGCCGGTTGGATTCCCACCAGGGTTGATCCCCTCGGACTAATTCTAGGGGCCGGTATATTTTGACCGGCGCTTTTTTCCCTTTGACTCGGATATCGGGGAGGGATTGAAACCTGACGCGCCCTCGCCCGGACCCTAGGGTAGTGGTCGTAAAATCGCATAAAATTTCATCGGTAGCTGCCTGCATCAGTCGCGCTGACAGATTGACGACATCTCCAATAGCGGTAAATTCTCGCCGCACTTCGCTGCCAACGGTGCCGCAATACGCTCTTCCTGTCGCTATCCCGATTTTGGGATGCCATCCCAGGCAGCGCAAGTGTTTTTGAATCTCCATCGCCGCCTGTACGCCGCGAAAGGCATCGTCTTCGTGAGAAAATAACGGCAGTCCAAACACGGCAATTAAGGTGCTGCCTTTGTCATCCACCAGAAATTTATTCACCCTGCCTTCGTAGCGCTCTAATACCGTTTGCATTAGCTCTACGACTTCCTGGACTTTTTGCAAGGCATCGGTTAGCTCGTAATCCAAACCGGGAAGATTGATAAATATCACAGTCACCTGGCGCAGTTCTGCCAACCACTCGGTTTGACCGGCCTCCAGTCTTCTCTGTACCGAGGCATCCACATAGCAGCTTAGAGCGGTAGCGAGTTGGGCGCTCGGCTCTTGAGAGACGAGGGCGCAGGTTTGGTTCGCTCTCGGGGGGAGAAGCTCCCAGATGCTACCGTCCAGTTTTACATTTCCTGACGAGCGTTTTGTTCCGACAAAGCGGTCGCAAATCAAGGCCCAACCTTCAGGAGAGATACAAACTTCTCCTTTTTGAGCCGCCACTTCCGCACTTGCCATTTGTGCCAGGGGCTGACCGGCTACTATAAATTCCCAGCGGTTGCGGACCCCACCGACGTGCAACCCCATCATTTCCCCCGCAGCAATGCCCAGATGCAAGGTCAAGTGAATGTCATCGGCGATATAGTTGGTGAGGTTTCGCAAGATTTCTAAAGAACACTCAGCCGTGCGAGCCGTTTGTGTGGCTAAGTCCTCTTCGGTAGCAACCCAGATGCCAAGCATGGCATCCCCGGCGAACTTGACGATATCTCCGCCCCGCTCGGCAATCAGGGCAATTAGCTGTCCGAAATAAGCATTGAGATGTTTCGTCAGTTCCTCCACTCCGGCAGCGCCCCGTTCCGCCAGTCTTTCGGTCAGTGCGGTAAACCCCGATATGTCGGCAAATAGCACAGCGGCTGGAAATTTTTCCAGTCCCGGCGCTTGCTGGAGTCGGGGATGAGTTAAACAGTGGCTGACAATATGTGTGGGAAGATAACTGCACAGGATTTGCACGGCTTCCGCC
>Ga0114941_100047_pt1 | contig 24155 bp, 19 predicted proteins | sample DevilsHole_FD_89580 | JGI IMG/M metagenome (GOLD analysis project Ga0114941, IMG submission 89580) | Groundwater microbial communities from Devils Hole, Nevada to study Microbial Dark Matter (Phase II) - Devils Hole | ecosystem: Environmental > Aquatic > Deep subsurface > Groundwater | place...
AAACCCCCAAGTGTTGAATCTTAACAATCCGACATAAAAAAAGCGCCCAAAACGTGCTATGCTTTAGCCCCGTAGGGGCGAATTTATCGTTCCCAGCCTGAGGCTGGGAATGCTAATAAGGAGGCGGATCCTCCTAAAATCTTTGTCAAACCCGCTGATATCAGCGGCACTGAGATTTGCACCTGAATCGAGCAATTACTGCTAGACCGGCGTCGCCCCCCTTTGCGACTCTACGGTCAGCGGCGCATGGGCAAAACCTCCCTTCTCAACAACCTCGGACGCCGGCTCCCCAAGGGCTAGCCGTAAGGCGCAGGGGAAACGCACCCTACAGATGCTGGAAACGAGGGCAATGCGAGGGGAGTGCGCGGCGATTGTCGGGGAAGGAAGATGATGGAATGTGGCCCAACAATGACCTTATATTGCCGCAACTTTTCCATTCTACTCAGCGTAACATAAATCCAGAAAATTGTGCAATTTTTGCGAAAATTTCTGTCACAACCAACCGGCACATTTAGATCTAGCGGCCCCGCTCACAGCCCCTGATGTGCGAATGCCGGTGTCGCGTCTCTACAGGAGGAGACATCTGCCGGTTTTCCCCCCAGCCGGTAAACTGGAAGCAGGTAGGCAAAGGTAATATCTTATGACAGTCCAAAAATTAGTGCGCAACCCAGAGCAATTGCCGGAGAGAGAGCCGAAAAAATTGCCGCCCCTAGAGAATGGAGATCGGCTGACTCGCTATGAATTCGAGCGGCGCTACCAAGCTATGCCGCACATTAAGAAAGCTGAACTGATTGAAGGAGTGGTGCATATGGCGTCGCCGTTACGTTTTGAGCCTCATGCTGAACCGCACGCGCGGGTGATTACTTGGTTGGGTGTCTACCATGCTTCCACACCAGGCGTCAGGTTGGGTATTGAGCCCACAGTGCGCCTGGATGTGGACAACGAACCCCAACCAGATGGGGTGCTACTATTGGATGAAAGCGTTGGCGGACAGTCGCGCATCAGCGATGACGGCTATGTGGAAGGCGCACCGGAATTCATTGCCGAAGTAGCTGCCTCTAGCGCTTCCTATGATGTCGGCGACAAACTTACAGCCTACCGGCGCAATGGGGTGCGAGAATATCTCGTGTGGCGGGTTTACGACAGTCGAGTGGACTGGTATAAACTCACAGAAGGCGAGTATCTCCCCCTGCAGCCAGATCAAGCCGGTGTATTGCGCAGCGAGATTTTCCCCGGTTTGTGGCTTCCAGTCCCCGCACTGCTAGCCGGCGATTTGGCGGCGGTACTGGCGGTGCTGCAGCAGGGATTGGCCACACCGGCACACGCAGCCTTTGTCGAGAACCTCAGAAACCCCAAAAACCCGTAGCACAGGCCAGAGCGCCTGTGCACCCCCTCCGGACAGGCGTCCCGCCTGTCCTACGCCTGGATTGTCCTACGCCTGGATGGTCAAAACCCGCTGCCAGTGGTAAATTAGCAGAAAAACTAATATAAGGAATAGAAGAGCCGGCAGCCGCCGCCTCCGATTCCTGGCATAATCATTATTAATCTTTGGAGCTGCAACCCACCGTGAGCCAAACAGAACTCCCATCCCTGCAATCCCTGGAAAGCGAAAACGCCCATCTGCGGGAAGAACTGCAGATGAAAGACCAACTCGTCCAGCAACTGTCCCAGGAACTGTTCCGCCTCGTCAAGGGCAAAAATAATAACTTTGTCCCGCCCCAGCAGCCGGTAGCCCTTGAACGCAACAGCGCCCAAATGAAGGCGATGCGCGAACAGCTAGAAGGTCTCGAACAGCAGCTGGCTTTCTACCAAGAGCAAGTTGGCCAGCGCGATGCCGAACTTTTCCAGCTGCGCCAGTCTGTCCAAGAATTGACCGACCGCAGCCGCATGCTAGAACAGGTGGTGCAAGAACTGCCTATCGTCTACCGCGAGAAGTTTGCTGAGCGCATGGAGCCGGTGAAAGAGAAAGTGGCCATGCTGCAGCGCGAAAATCGCCAGCTTCACGCCGAACTGCAAAGTGTCAGCTACCGACTAGCCGTCAGAACTCGTCGCGGCAATGGCCAGCTGGATCTGCCCAGCTTCTCGCCTTCCAACTCCCCCCTCAACTTGCCCTCGTTTGGCAATGCCTGAAATCCTGATCGCAATCGATGCTGAAGTTGAGAACTCTGGCGAACTCACCCTGGCATCGCTGGCGATAACTCAAATGGTTTCTGCTCTCACGCAGGCTATCTCCGCTTCACCCTGGGCCCCACCGGCACCCGTTCGCCTTATCTCCGCCAGATCCCTCACGCAACCGGCTTTTTCCCGCGCCCTCAGTGCCGGTGAGGCGCTCCTCTGCCCTTTAACGCTTAATTTACCGGATACTGTCCCATTCCCCGCTCAGCGCATCTACCAAACTTGCCGCGATGTCCCCGGACTTCGCCGGCACGCCGAACAGCTGGGATATGCCACGGGTGCCGGTCAGCACTGGCTGCCCGCTGTCCTCACCGCCAGGGGGCCCATCTACGGGGAAGTTATATGCAATCCGGATTATTACTCAGGCAAAATATCGCCGCAACCAGAGTCTGATGGCGGCGATAAAATAAACGCTATATCCGGAGATTGTAAAAATTACAGGCAGCCGGCCCACCTCTCAGACAGTTGGCGGCAGCAGCTGTACGAATTGGCCTACCGGTTGCTGCGCTCCCTGGACGCCCCACCGGCAGCCTATTTAATGCAATTTGGATTTCTTGGGGAGGTAATTTGCTTTGACCGTTTGTGGCCATATCCAGCCGAGCCGGCGGTGGCCAGCATCGGCGTGCAAGAGCCTGATTTATTTAACTGTCACTGGTACTGCCTGACCGGCAAACCAATCTTGGATTTGACAATTCCTCACTCAGCGGAGTGCCAGCTGCATTCCTAGAAAGAGGAGAAAGCCGTTTTTTAACTTTCAATTTTAAAGCCAACAACTGCACCCTTTAGCACAGCTGGCGCTTTCAGTCAAGAATAAATAAACTTAAGCCGCCGCCCTTAAGGAGGCGGCATCTCGATCGAGGGAAACTAAAACCGTATCGTAGCTGTCAAAAATTTCAAATACCGTATCGAGCTGAGAGATTTCAAAGACCAGCCTGACCGTAGCTTTGAGATTGCAGAGAACCAGGCGACATCCGTGTTGGCGAGCGGTGGAAAGACCGGCAATCAGGGAAAAGAGCCCGGAACTGTCCAGGAAATCGACATCGTTCATATCAATGACCAATAGCTGATGGGACTGAGAAGCGATGGCAGAAATCTGTTGCTGGAGGACGCAGCCGCCTTCTGAATCCAGACGCTGTTTGGGCTGCAAGACGATCGGTTCGTTGACTTTTCGGGCCATGATCATAATTGTTTTTCACTCCCTAGACTGGCAAGTGTGGATTTCTGCTTAATGAAACAAAACAGTAACATTATTCAGATGCTACTGGGAAGAAAGAAGTTTCCCCCTAGTGGGGGGGGTGCGTTATTAATGTTGCAAAACAGGTGTAAAAGGTAGCATTTGGTCGGAAACGGTGTTCGGCTGTCCCAGCCGCCAGAGCACCGGCACCCGAGCCCGGACCTGCCGGTGGGCTTGAAAGCTGACAGCGGTGGGCGTGCCGGCACGCCAATATGTTACAAAATACTAAGGCATTATAAAGGCAGTGTTAAATGTCATTGGAATTTGTATCGCTGGATACCATCCAGGAAATTGCCCATGAATACGGCTACTGGGCAGTGTTTCTGGGAATCTTGCTAGAAAACCTGGGAGTGCCGCTACCCGGTGAAACCATCACCATAGCCGGGGGCTTTCTGGCAGGTAGCGGCGAGCTGAGTTACTGGTTCGTCCTGGGGAGCGCCATCCTGGGCGCAACCTTAGGCGGCAACTTCGGCTATTGGATAGGCAGATATGGCGGCTGGCCCTTGCTGGTGAGTGCGGGGCGAATTTTCCGCGTTCCGGAAAAACAGCTCCTAAAACTCAAAACTCGGTTTAGCGAAAACGCCGGCAAGACCGTATTTGTGGGCAGGTTCATTGCCTTACTGCGGATTTTTGCCAGCCCCATAGCCGGAGTTGCGGAAATGCCCTACCTGAAATTTACCGCCTACAACTTGGCAGGGGCAGGAGCGTGGGCATCTGTGATGGTAACGCTGTCCTTCTTTGCCGGGCGAATTGTGCCCCTAGAGGAGTTAGTCAGTTTAGCAGCCAGATTTGCTGCTGTTGCCTTAATTCTGGTAGTCGCCTGGATTGCAGTTCCCCTCTGGCTGGAGTCTCGCAACAAGGAACTGGAGAGTGGGGACTAGGTGTTGCGGGGGGCGGTGGCGGTTCTGTAGCGGTTCTCAGTTGGATGAACTATGGCCAAGAAACCCGGAACAGGGCAGATGAACTATGGCCAAGAAACCCGGTTTCTTAAAGAAACCGGGTTTCTCAATGTTCTTCAACAACCCCGGTTTCTTTTCAAGAAACCCGGTTTTTTGTCACCGGCATTCTAGCCCCTAGTTTTTTGCGACCAGACGCGAGTGGGCAGACCCCAGACATAGATAAAGCCTTCAGCGGCTTTGTGGTCAAACTGGTCTTCAGCGCCATAAGTGGCCAAATCCGGGCTGTACAGGGAATAGTCAGACCAGCGACCGACGATTGTGGCGCTACCTTTGAACAGCTTAACCCGCACCGTCCCCGACACGCGCTCTTGGGTTTGCTGAATGAAAGCGTCCAGGGCAGCCTTGAGGGGACTGTACCAAAGGCCATTGTACACTAGCTGGCCATAGGTTTCTTCCACACCGCGCTTGTAGTGGGTGACATCTGCGGTCAGGGTGAGGCTTTCCAAATCGCGGTGAGCCAGGATGAGGGCCAGCAGTGCCGGCGTTTCGTAGATTTCTCGGGATTTGATACCCACGAGCCGGTTTTCCACCATATCGATGCGCCCGAAGCCGTGCTTGCCAACCAGCTGGTTCAGCTGCTCGACGAGGGCCACCGGCGGCAGGACTTGGCCATTGAGGCTGGTGGGGGTGCCGCGCTCAAAGCCAATTTCCACATATTCAGGCTGGTCAGGAGTATCGGCGATTGCCTTGGTTAAGGCATAAATTTCTTCGAGCGGTTCCGTCGCCGGATCTTCCAGAGGGCCAGCCTCAATGCTGCGCCCGAACAGATTGCGGTCTATACTGTAGGGAGAGGATTTCTTCACCGGCGCGGGAATACCAAATTTCTCCCCGTAGGAGATCGTTTCCTCGCGGCTCATCCCCCACTCCCGTGCCGGTGCCAGGACTTTCAGGTTGGGGTTAAGCGCCGCAATCGAAACGTCGAAGCGAACTTGGTCATTGCCCTTGCCGGTGCAGCCGTGAGCCACCGCATCAGCGCCGTATTTCTCAGCCGCTTCTACCAGAAGCTTGGCAATTAGCGGGCGGGCGAGGGAAGTCGAGAGCGGATAGCGATTTTCGTAGAGGGCGTTCGCCTGAATCGCTGGAAATCCGTAATCTTTGACAAAGCTTTCCTTGGCGTCCACCACCAGGGATTCAACAGCACCCGATTTGAGGGCTTTTTCCTGTACCGGCTTGAGTTCTTCCCCTTGCCCCAGATCCGCAGCCAGAGCAATCACTTCCTCAACACCCCACTCGTGCTTCAGGTAGGGAATGCAGACCGAGGTATCGACTCCACCGGAATAAGCCAGAACAACTTTTTTAGCGCGACCCATTGATATGTAAATTTCCTAAATCTACCAAATTTGTATTATTAACCCCTTTTCCCCAAGCCACAGCAAAAATTACCGATATTCTTAACGATTTGAACCAGGCGGGCTGCTTTGGGTGTGCGCGGGGCGCTGGAGGGGAGCTTCTGGAACCGGGGCTCTAGGGAGCTCGGTCGCTCGGCGATCACCATTCTTCCGTCTGGCTTCTTTTTGAGGAGGGGGAGAGCGGTAAAAGTTATTAATTGTACAAAATGTGCCCGATGCGCGTCAAGAGAAGCAGGTGACAGACTGCGCCACTGTAACCGGTTTAAAAATTAAAAGTTAGGCAGCTAATTTAGCCCTAATTATTTAGGCCAAGGAAAGCCTAGAAGTGACGTCCTAAAAAAGGTTTGTAGTTGGGCTTTAGCCCAACCAGTATGCCCTGCACCGAAGCGACTGACTTAAAAAAGGTTTGTAGTTGGGCTTTAGCCCAACCAGTATGCCCTGCTCCGAAGCGACTGACTAAAAAAAAGGTTTGTAGTTGGGCTTTAGCCCTACCAGTATGCCCTGCACCGAAGCGACTGACTTAAAAAAGGTTTGTAGTTAGGCAGCTAATTCCCCCACAATTCTTTAGAACACCGGCAAATTTTTAGAGAATTGGGCGGCTTGGCGGGCGGGATGCGAACTGTCCTTACTGGCTAGCGCCAAGGGCTGTGAAGCTGGCGCGAGGGGCAATTGTTAAGATTTTGTTGAAAAAACGCGAGTGGGGGAGCTGGGAAAGTGAGGTTTGTTTAAGAGAGCGGGGCTGCCAGCCGGTCGAGCGCCGTAAGTCTAGCTCTGGCGGGGATTTTTTGAGGGGTTCGGTGCCGGTGCCGGTGAGCGGGTGGTGCGGAACGCAGTTGCAGCCGATTGAGAGCGCGTTCTATAATTTCACCCATTGACAAGCTTGTTTTCGACCGGCGAGGCAGATTAACAAAATTTATAAAAACAGGGGACAAGTGGGGGATTTAGGTAATAGGGCGAACGCCTGGAATTGCGGAAGCGCCAGAGTTGAAAGCGCTGTTACCGCGGCTTGTGCCGGTGGCACAGGTGGGCGAGACTTGGAACCCAAGGCGGGCGCTAGTTACTCAAACGTTCTGACAGCAGTAAACACAGCTATTGAGAGACGATGGGCAAGAAAAAATTTAAGAACAGATGGCTGGTGTACCTGCTATGCCTGGGACTGGCGCTGCTGGCGGGGCTGTGGCAACTTAGCGTTGGCAACCCCAACGCGCTTTCAGGGTTTGGCAGCCCGGAGGAAGTCCGTTCCCCAGCCGCGCCGGCTAGAACGGAGGTGCGGGGGGTGTGGCTGACAAATGTTACTAGCGGAGTGCTGTTTGCCCCGTGGGGGGTGAACCGAGCGATGCGGCAGCTGTCGCAACTAAACTTCAATACGGTATATCCGGTCGTGTGGAACCGGGGGCACACATTTTACCCCAGCCAGGTGGCGAAACAGGTGACGGGGCGAGATCGAGAGCCACTGCTGGGGCTGACGAGGCTGGGGCAGGATTCGCTGGCGGAGATCGTCAAACAGGGATACCGCTACCAGATAGACGTTATTCCGTGGTTTGAGTATGGCTTCATGGCACCGGCGAACTCAGAACTGGTTCGCCGGCACCCGGAGTGGGTGACTTTTCGCCGCAACAACAGCCAGATTCTCAAGGAGATTGCCGACCAACAGAACGGCATCGACTCTGGCAATTCAACCAGCAAGCCGGTCTGGGAAAACGTCAGGCAGTTTATCCTCAAGCAGATGGAGATCAACCAAGTATGGCTCAACCCTCTCCACCCGGAAGTGCAGAAGTTCATGCTAGACTTGATGGTGGAAGTTGTCAGTAAATATGGAGTAGCTGGCATTCAAATCGACGATCGCTTTGCCATGCCGGTGGAATTTGGTTACGATCCTTTCACAGTCGGGCTTTACCAGCAAGAACACGCTGGCAAAAGCCCCCCGGACAATCCCAGAGACGGCGAGTGGATGCGCTGGCGAGCCGACAAGATTACGGATTTCATGCAAAAGGTCTACCAGGCTGTCAAAACAGTCAGCCCCAACTGCATTATATCCCTGTCTCCCAACTCGCAAGATTATTCATACAAACTCTATCTGCAAGACTGGCAGACTTGGGTGCAGCGCGGTTTTGTAGAGGAATTGGTGGTGCAGGTGTATCGAGGTGACATCACAACTTTTGTGGCTGAATTGGAAAAACCGGCTCTGGCGGCGGCTCGCAGCAAGATTCCCGTGGGCGTGGGGATATCAACCGGAACCTGGGGGCGTCCTGTTGCTATGGAACAGATCGAGAAGCAAGTGCAGGTGGCTCGGGAGCGCGGCTTTAACGGCGTCTCTTTCTTTTACTGGGAGAGTTTGTGGGGCTATATCGCACCAGAGTCGCCACCGGAGCGCCGCGCGGCATTCCAGGAAATTTTTTCTGATCCAGCCACCCGACCGAAGCTTTTGGCAAAGCCAGCGACTGCGGGATAGAATCTATAGATGCGGAGAAACCGGGTTTCTTTCAGAAACCCGGTTTCTGGCCACGCCAGATTCGATTGCGTGACGTTTACCGGGAACTTTTTTAACGCCAATGTCAGCAACTTTCTATTACTATGCCCCTGTCAAACTCGCCAGCAAGGAACGGGGTTTCTGGTTGCAGTGGGTGTTTTTCTCGCTAGTGGGCTTTTTGGTGAGTCTGCTATTTATTGAAATCGGTGTCAGACCTTATGTGGGGATGGTACAAGGGTTGATCGGCGGTGCGGCGATTGGCTTGGGGCAGTGGGCTGCCCTCAGACAGATCCTCCCCCATGCCAGCCGGTGGATATTGGCGTCTGCCCTCAGCTGGGGCTTAATCGGGGCGAGCAGCGTGGGTGCCCTGGGCTGGATGGCACCAAGCGCGGAAAATATTGGATTCCGGTTGATAAATGGGGTTTTCGACGGAGCGCTGGTGGGGGCTTTGACTGGGCTGGCGCAGTGGCTGACTATCCAAAAGCTGGTCGCCAAAGATGGGACTTGGATCTTTGCCAGTGCCGCCAGTTGGGCGTTGGGGCTGCCCCTGGGCTGGGCTGTGGGCTGGGCTGTTCGCCTGTCCACGCGCCTGTTCCTCGGCGAGTTGGTGGGTTTGGCGGTGACTTGGCTTGCCGTCTCCGCTCTGACAGGCGTTGCCCTGATTCGCTTGCTGGGGCGTGCCGCCCCTAAAAAGCTGTGAGGTTCGGGATCTCCGGATATGTCCCCACTCTGGGGAGCCCAATCAGCCCGCCCCCAAAACCCGCCCCCACTCGAAACTACTTCCGCATAAAGAAGTCTGGATATATGAGCGATGCGGTTAATAGATATAGGGAGAGGGGGAAAAGCAAAATGGAGATGTTTCAGACGTAAAAATCTGCGACGTCGGCACCCGTCTCGCCCAAGATGGCTATCGCCGCTGGGCAAGCTGGTCGCTAGCTGCAAAATCCGGCAGAATACTCTGACAAGATCGCCAGTTGACAGATAAATTCCCAAGTCTGTGGTATAATGACGCCAATGGATTCCATAATTCAGCGATCCCCACTGCCAAAAACAGCTTAACAGGCTTAGCCGCCTCTGAATGTCGTGGGCTTAGATAAATGTGTCGCTTCGGCAAAAACCTATACAATATTGTATTCTATAATGTTCGACAGAATTACACCCACCAGGGGCGATTCATCCCCGCCGTCTCCCACTAACCCAATGCCAAGAATAGCGAAAAACCCTTACGCGCCGCCAAGCCTCACATACAAGACTCATTTATTGGAAATGGGTTACTTGTATGGCGTGATGTTGAAGGCCCACAATATTTCTGAGGTCGGGCATTGGGCATTGGGTATTGGGCATTGGTTTATGATTGCGGTTAATCAACCAAACCTAAGATTAGCACTAGATTTATGGCGTGTGAATTATGGGATTGGCGCTGGAAGTAAAGGGGGAGATTGCAGGGGCAATGACAAAGGTTTAAAAATTCTCAAAGAAGAACGGCACAGCTCACAGACGGGGAGAGGGCAGTCAGTCAAGGAAAAGCAGACAGTTAAAGGGAGTGCTGAGCTTCAGAACCGGCTGGTTAGACACTGGAACAGAGCGCCGGGGAGAGACAGCTTGAAGAAACCAGAACCCTACATTATTATTAAGATATGCCTTTGTAACTCGAAGGTCAAGGTGGGGCTCGGATGCAATCCGGAGTGGAAACAGGGAATCAAGCCGGTGCGGCGAAATAACCTGAACTTGCTTTGTGCCGGCAGTACGAGATGGCAAAGATGGCACTCAGCTTAATAAGGGAAAAAACTTCACCCCCCCAATTCCCCAACCGGTACGGAGAGGCGGTGGAAAGTCTCCCCTCCGCTAGACAGTCTGGGGAGGCGAAGGTGTGCGCCGCCTCTTCGGTGGCGTATGTGGGGGGTTTAGCTGGAGGGGGGAGAATGAGAAGCGGGAAGATTAAACATCTCAAGAGTATTAAACTAAATAGTCGATTGATCTGTCTGATGTTAAGTGCGTCTGCTGAGAAGGTTTGCTGCGGGGGGAAGAAGTGTTTTTCAGTGTCGTGATTCCAACTTACAATCGCAGGGCAATTCTGGAAAAGTGCCTGCGAGCGCTGGAACGCCAGCAGCTGGGGGGTGAGATACCCGTCACCGGCTATGAGGTGGTGCTGGTGGATGATGGTTCGACGGATGGTACGATCGAGTGGCTGGAGGAACACTCAGCTGAGTTTCCCCACTTGCGCCGGTTCTGTCAAGACCACAGTGGGCCAGCTGCCGCCAGGAATCTAGGAATACAAAAGGCTGTCGGTGACACTATTATTTTTATAGACAGCGATCTCGTAGTGACCGAGAATTTTATCGGGGCGCACGCTGAGGCGCTGCTGCGGGGATTTCAGGAATCGGGAGGGGATCGGGTGTTTACATACGGTCGGGTTATCAACACGGCGAACTTCGATAACCCTATGGCTGAGCCATACAAGATAACCGATTTTTCAGCGGCGTATTTCGCTACAGGGAATGTGGCTATCCCCCGTAAATGGCTGGAAAAAGCCGGTCTGTTTGACACGAGGTTTCAACTATACGGCTGGGAAGACTTGGAACTGGGGGTGCGGCTGAAGCAGTTGGGGCTGAAACTGATTAAATGCCCAGCAGCTGCCGGCTACCACTGGCATCCCCCCTTTTCCTTGGAGCAGCTGCCGGCGCTGATAGATAAAGAAATTCAGCGCGGTCGCATGGGGGTGCTGTTCTACCAAAAGCATCCCACTTGGGAGGTGCGAATGATGATTCAAATGACTTGGCTGCACCGGCTGCTTTGGGGGGCGCTCTCCCTGGGGGGAAGATTGAACGAGCGGACAATGGCTCCTCTGTTACAGTGGCTGATTGACAGGGGGAAATCTCAGTTAGCTCTGGAGATTGCGCGAATTTTCCTGAACTGGTATAATGTCAGAGGTGTATACTCAGCTTATGCTGAACTGCATGCGTAAAAATTGATATGCTCCCTGCGTGGATGAGCTGGATATAAGACCATGAGTAAAGCTACCTATGCCAAAAGTCAGAACAAAGATCCTGTCCAAGGAATTACCGGCATTGCAGTAAGCGGGTACAAGTCTCTGTACGAAGAGTGCAGTGTGGAAATCCGTCCGCTGACGATTATTGCCGGTGCCAACAGTTCCGGTAAATCCAGCATTATGCAGCCGCTGTTGCTACTTAAGCAAACGCTGGAAGCGACTTACGATCCGGGCCCGCTGCTGCTGCACGGGCCCAATGTGAGGTTTACTTTAGCGGGACAGTTATTTTCTCAGCTGTCTAAAAATAACAGCAGTGATAGCTTTACTGCTAAGATTGAAATCCACAAGGAGCAATCTATAACCAATGTTTTTAATAAGCGTCCCAAAAAGGCAATTGAAATCGTTGAGATGGCGTATAATCAGAATGGAAAACATCCTAATATTTCGGAGATTATGACTCTGGAGGATATTATAAATATTCTCAAGCATATGGGTCTATAATTAGTTTACAAAAGGTTCTTAAGATCTCTGGAAAAATCTTCTAATATTTACGGAAAAATCAGAAATAAAATTCCTTGGCATATGAGAATAAATAGGTGGTTTTTAAAATTTGCATTAGGCATGGGTAAAGAAAAGTTAGCCGAGCCGTCAGTGAGCCTAATTAATGGCAGTCCATTTAGGTTATTTGACCCCCACATACGCAAGGTAATACACGTTCCAGGACTGAGAGGTAATCCAGAACGCACTTACAAACTCACACCGGTTGGCAGTGACTTTAAGGGAACGTTTGAAAATTACGTTGCTAGTGTGGTCAATCAATGGCAAAAAATTAAAGATAAACGTCTGCAAGACTTGGGCCGTTTTCTGGAAACGCTGGGACTGACTTGTAAAGTGGAGGCCAAACAGGTAGATGACACGCAAGTTGAACTGCAGGTCGGTCGTTTGCCTCGTCGCGGTCGGGGAATAGATATGGTGAGTATTGCTGACGTGGGGTTCGGAGTGTCTCAGGTTTTGCCGGTGCTGGTTGCCATTCTGGGAGCGGAAACAGGGCAATTAGTTTACATAGAACAGCCAGAAATTCACCTGCATCCTCGCGCTCAAGCTGCTCTGGCAGAAGTATTAGCCGAGGCGGCTTCTCGCGGGGTGCGAATCGTTGTGGAAACCCACAGCGAATTGCTGCTGCTGGCGGTTCAATCTCTAGTCGCAGAGGGTAAAATATTGCCTGAGGAAGTAAAACTTCACTGGTTCACACGGCGAGAGGACGGTGTTACAGAAGTCAGCAGCGCGGATCTGGATGAGGCGGGAGCGTTTGGAGACTGGCCAGAAGACTTTGGGGATGTGTCTTTGAAACTAGAAAGCCGCTATTTGGACGCAGCGGAGGCTCGCCTGTTAAAAGGCTGATATGGCCAAAAAAGTTTCTAAACTTCTAGTGATTGATGCTTCTGTTGCGAATGCTGCCGGTGGGGAGGAAGCAACCCACCCAAAAGCGAAACACTGCCGCGATTTTCTCCTAGCTGTCCTGGATATATGTCACAGAGTGGTTATGACACCAGATATCAGAGATGAGTGGACTAAGCACGAATCAAACTTTGCTCGCAGATGGCGACGCCAGATGGTCGCCAAGAAAAAGCTGGAATATCGAGTGGATATTCAAACCAATGAAGAGTTATGGAAGCAAATTGAAGGCACTGCCGGTAGCGACAGGGAGAGAGAAGCGATGTTTAAGGATTTCCGCCTGATTGAGGAGGCACTGGCAACAGACAAGACGGTAATCTCTCTGGATGAGAGAGTGAGGAGACTTTTTGGCCAAGCTGCGGGACGGGTGCCGGAAATCCGAGATATTGTGTGGGTCAGCCCAGATAGACCAGAGGAGGAACCGATAGAATGGCTCTCGAGCCGGTGGGATTGCGGAGAGCGAGCGCCGCCTGGGAAGCTGAAAGCGCAAGCCCGGGCGAGGGAAAATTTTCTGCTTGCAGGGGGCGCACTTGTGCTACTCTGGTAAAGTTGTCTAAACTCACACATCCAGGGGTTCGGGTGTTTCCGCAGGGAAATACGCCTGGATGGAAGGGGAACCCGAATCAGGAGAAGGAAAGATATGCCAGTTGTTTCATTGGCTCAGCTGTTGGAGTCAGGGGTACACTTCGGTCACCAGACCCGCCGGTGGAATCCCAAGATGTCCCGGTACATCTTCACGGAACGCAACGGCGTTCACATCATCGACTTGGTGCAGACCGCCCAGCTGATGGAGGAGGCGTATGAGTATATGCGGACTGCCTCCGAGCAGGGCAAGAAGTTTCTGTTTGTCGGCACCAAGCGCCAAGCCGCTGGCATTATCGCGCAAGAAGCGTTGCGGTGCGGTGCGTACTACGTCAACCAGCGCTGGTTGGGCGGAATGCTGACGAACTGGGCCACTATCAAAAGCCGGGTGGATCGGCTAAAAGAACTGGAGCGTATGGAGGAAACCGGCGCTCTGGATCTGCGGCCCAAAAAAGAAGGCTCAATGCTGCGCCGCGAGATGAGCAAACTGCAAAAATATTTAGGCGGCATTAAAAGCATGCGGAAAGTGCCCGATATAGTGGTCATCGTAGACCAGCGGCGGGAGTACAACGCGGTGCAAGAGTGCCAGAAGCTAGATATTCCAATCGTGTCGCTGCTGGACACCAATTGCGATCCCAATTTGGTGGATATCCCGATTCCGGCGAATGACGATGCCATCCGCTCGATTAAGCTAATATTGGGGAAACTGGCTGATGCCATTTATGAAGGGCGTCACGGTCAGCTCGATGCAGTAGCTGAAGAAGACTACGAAGAGTACGAAGCTGCCGAAGAGGAGTTCGACTACGAGGAGATGGATGACAGCGAATCGTATACCGACGACGAGGAAACTGAGAATTAGAAAGTAGCCAGAAAGGATGAAGGATGAAGGCATGATGGGGAAACTAATTATACTGTTCGCACAGCAGACTTCACACTTCATCCTTTCTGAGGATTGAGGCACCTGTAAACTGATTGAACGAAGGAATAAGGCAAGATGGCGGAAATATCTGCAAAAGCGGTTAAAGAGCTGCGCGACCAAACCGGCGCGGGGATGATGGACTGCAAAAAGGCACTCGCGGAAAACGAAGGTGACATGACCAAAGCTGTGGAATGGCTGCGGCAAAAGGGGATCACCTCGGCGGAGAAAAAAGCGGGGCGCGTGACAGCAGAAGGGTTGGTGGATAGCTATATTCACACCGGCGGGCGAATTGGCGTGTTGGTGGAAGTGAACTGCCAGACCGATTTTGTCGCCCGCAATAAAGAGTTCCAAGCTCTGGTGCGTAATATTGCCATGCAAGTGGCGGCTTGCCCGAATGTGGAGTATGTGAAGGTTGCAGACATCCCAGCTGAAATCATCGAAAAGGAAAAGGAGATTGAAATGGGGCGGGATGACCTGGCTAGCAAGCCGGTGAACATCCGGGAAAAGATCGTGCAAGGGCGGATTGAGAAGCGGTTGAAAGAGCTGTCTCTGATGGATCAGCCCTTCATTCGCGATCAAAATATCACGGTTGAGGAGTTGGTGAAACAAGCCATAGCCCAGTTGGGTGAAAACATCCAGGTGCGTCGCTTCGTGCGGTTTGTGTTGGGCGAAGGTATTGAAAAACAAGAGAGCAACTTTGCCGAGGAAGTGGCCGCACAGATGGGGGCTAAATAAGTAGAAAGGAGAGAGGTTTAATTAAAAATTAAAAATGGCAGGCAATACTGTTCATTTTTAATTTTTAATTTTGAACGGGAGAAAGTGGGGCATCGCCGTGAACAGAATTGATCAGGAAATCGCAGACCTGGAGCGGGAGACATTAGCGCTAGCAGAAGAATTGCACAGCACCTACTCCAGTTATTTGACCGCCTTGGGGCAAGCGATGCGGCAGCAGCTAATCTTGGCTAGCTATCATATTTGCACCCAGGGGTATCCGGAGCAGTTTCTCCAGCTGTCTTACAGCCAGAGGCAACAGCTGCAGCAAGACCTGCGGTTGCTGGCAAATTCTGCTCAGCAACAGCTGCAGGAAATGCTGCACTTACAAGGCGGCAAAGATGCGGAGCCGAAAGCCCGAGAGCTGCCGCCCGAGAGTCCGGAGTCAGAGCCACCACTGGGGCTTTCCCTGCGGGAAGACGCCTATTGCAGCCTGCTGAACAACCCAGAACAACTGGCGCAGTGGCAGGAACACCTGGATTTGTCGCTGGCAAAAATCCTGCAAGGAGCGTCTCGCCGAGGGAATCGCTTATTGCAACAAACTGGCATTTTACCCAAAAAATTGCCAGAACAAGTTCTAGAAGCGGCGGCAAAAGCGGAAGCCGCCCCAGAGACTGTGCCCGGCCCGCCCAACTTATTAAACTTACTGATCGAAACCGAAGGGGCTGAGGATTCCTCTGGCTCGCAAATAACCCAGCTGCTCGCCATACATCTGCGCTTGTCTGAAATTGAATTCTCTGACTCGCAGCTGGGAGCCTTGCGCTCGCAGATTCGCAAGCTTTCAGTCCGGGTTGGCAAGCTTGTGCGGGAGTATCAGAAAAAGCAGCGGCAGCGGGCAGTCGCTGAAGCTGAGTCTGCGTGGCGATCTAGCTGGGCGGACGGATAATTAACAAGTAAAGATTAAAAATTAAAAATGTTATAAGCGTCGCATTTTTAATTTTTAATTATTGATTTAAAATCTAGGAGAAAGGCTGTGGGAACAGAATTACCTGATTGGTTGCGATTGCAAAAAGCGCTGTCTATTGAAGCAGAACGCGGCTTTAACGATTTAGTTGGCAAAGAAAAGCGCTTTAGTGAGTTTCTTGGGGAAAGCTTTAGCCGACCGCCCTCCGGGCTGTCGCCGTATTACCGGCGCAGGTGGCAGCAAATGGCGGCGCAATTTGGCAATTATACCGATCTGAATCTCGATCAGCGACAGAGCTTGATAGCAAATGCTCGCATGTTCATCCTCCAGATGCAGCGGGTTTGCGAGCGCTCTGAGGGGCAGAAGGAGCAGCCGCCGAGCACAAAAGCCTCGGAGAACCGCAGCAACCCTCCATCCCCAACTTCCAATGGGAAACAGCCTCGAACTGCGCCCTTGAATCAGGTAGGCTGCACTCCGACGGAGACCGTCGATCAACCTCTGATTCGTCTGGCGGGTGTGGGGCCAAGAAATGCGGATCGTCTGGCTAAATTGGGGCTGTTAAGTGTGCGCGACCTGCTTTTCTACTACCCCCGCGACCATGTTGACTACGCCCGCCAGGTTAGTATTCGCGAGTTGGAGCCCGGAGAGACGGTGACGGTTGTGGGTACGGTGAAGCGCTGCAACTGCTTTACTAGCCCGCGCAATAAGAAATTAACCATTCTAGAGGTGGTATTGACAGACCGCACGGGTCAACTTAAAATAAGCCGCTTTTTCGCCGGTCGCTTTAGCTCTCGGGCTTGGCAAGAGGAACAAAGACGCCTGTACCCAATTGGGGCTACGGTGGCGGCGTCTGGCTTGGTGAAACAAAATAAATACGGCACCACTCTGGACGACCCGCAACTGGAAGTCCTTGACGACGCCGACGGCACTATAGAATCGATGGCAGTGGGGCGGTTGCTGCCGGTTTACTCCCTGACGGAAGGGGTGGGGGCGGAGGTGGTGAGAAAGGCGGTTTCCGCAGCGCTGCCCTCCGCCAGCCACATCAAAGACTCCCTGCCGGCGGAAGTGCGCGATCGCTACGGGCTGATGAACTTGCACGAGGCGATCGCCAATATCCACTTCCCACCTGACCGCGAGGTGCTGCAAGAGGCGAGACGCAGGCTGGTCTTCGACGAGTTTTTCTACCTCCAGCTGGGACTGCTCAGCCGCCGCCAGAGCCAGCGCTCCGCCCAGAATAGCACCAAGCTTCGCTCTAAAGGCAAGCTGATTGACAGGTTCTACAAGCTGCTGCCTTTTAAGCTGACTAATGCCCAGCAGCGGGTGGTTGGTGAGATCCTCAGTGACTTGCAAAAGCCGGAACCGATGAACCGGCTCGTGCAGGGGGATGTGGGTGCCGGCAAGACGGTGGTGGCGGTGGTGGCGATGCTGGCGGCGATTCAATCTGGCTACCAGGCGGCGCTGATGGCTCCCACTGAGGTGCTGGCAGAGCAGCACTACAAAAAGTTGGTGTCGTGGTTAAATTTACTACACCTGCCGGTGGAGCTGCTCACCGGCTCGACCAAAGTCTCCAAGCGCCGGAAAATCCACGCCGGGCTGCAAACTGGAGAGCTGCCGGTGCTCGTTGGCACTCACGCCCTGATTCAAGAAACTGTTAGCTTCCACAAACTGGGATTAATTGTCATCGACGAGCAGCACCGGTTTGGCGTCGAGCAGCGGGCGAAATTGCAGCAAAAAGGTGTTGATGGGGTGCCCCATGTGCTGACAATGACGGCCACTCCCATCCCGCGAACCCTGGCGCTGACGCTGCACGGGGATTTGGATGTCAGTCAAATTGACGAGTTGCCCCCCGGAAGGAAACCGATTCAAACAACGGTGATCTCGGGTCAAGAGCGCACCCACGCCTACGATCTTATCCGCCGGGAAGTGGTTAGCGGTCGCCAAGTTTATGTGGTGCTGCCTCTGGTGGAAGAATCGGAAAAGCTGGATTTGAAATCTGCGATTGAGGAGTACCAGCGGCTGCAGGAGGTGGTTTTCCCGGAATTCCAGGTGGGGCTGCTCCACGGACGCCTGTCTTCAGCTGATAAAGAGGCGGCTATTGGCAAATTCCGGGAGGGCAAGACTCAAATTCTGGTGGCAACTACAGTGGTGGAAGTGGGTGTGGATGTGCCCAACGCTACAGTCATGCTGATTGAAAATGCGGAGAGATTCGGGCTTTCCCAGCTGCACCAGCTGCGGGGGCGCGTCGGTCGCGGCGCTGACAAGTCCTACTGCTTGCTGCTGGCCAGTCCCAGGGCTTCAACGGACGCCCGCCACCGGCTGAATGTGATGGCGCAGTCCCAAGATGGCTTTTTTATTGCCGAGATGGACATGCGCCTGCGCGGGCCCGGTGAGGTGCTCGGCACTCGCCAGTCGGGCTTGCCTGATTTTATGCTGGCCAGTTTAGTGGACGATCAGGAGGTTTTGATGCTGGCTAGAGATGCCGCTGAGAAAGTAATGGAGGCGGACGCAACCCTGAATATCTGGCCGCAGATGAAGGCGGAACTGGAGCGGCACTATCAAAAGTTAATGGGTGGGGCGCTTTGGACTTGACGGCTGCTTCCCGCGTTTTTTGTGCGGGTTTTGCGGCTTGGCGCTGGCAGGGCCTGCGCCATATCCCGTTCTGTTGAGCGCCCCTAATTTCCGTGAGGTAGGACGCCCCGACCGGCATAGACGATCAGCAATTAATCGAAGTTAAAAATTTTTTCCCAGATGTGCCAGAAACCGGGTTTCTTGGGACGGGAGCCTGTAAATTCGGGCTTTCTAGCCCAAAGAAACCCGGTTTCTTCTTCTTTTAGAAACCGGCTCTTTTAGAATAGGAGCAAGGAAATTCTTGTCTTATAGCTGTCGGCGCAGCCAGAGCGCCCGCCCCCGCCCCGGTTTCTCACCGCTTCCGAAGAATACTTGACCGCCGCTTATGCCGGCACTGCCAGAACTTTTTGTCTTTGAACAAATTACATAAAATCCTGTTGATTGCTTTATAATAAAATCCTGGGTCATCCGGCTCCGCCGTGCTGCAATCCGCCTGAGCGGCGACCGGGCGGGGAAGGAAAAGCACCGGCATCGGGTGAGTCCGGCGGCGTATCGCCGGGCTATCTTATCCTATGTCCGGTTGATTAATCTATAGTAGGGGTGAGACGGTGGGGATTGGCCATGCGCGAGGCCTAATGTCCGCTGACCGCCTGAGAGAAATGATGATTGTGCGAGCAAAAATGATATGAGCGCCCCTGAGCCGGTGGGGCGAAAAAGTGTGAGGATTTCCACCGGCGCTCTCCGGTCTGGCATTCAACCTCAGACACTTTCACGCTACAGATCCGCTCTGGGCAATCCCAGAAACCGGTCTTTCCAGGGACAGAAACCCGCATTATTCAGCGGGTGTTTAATTGCTGACCGGCGCTCTCAGCTGGCGCTCTCACTGGCAGACTTGCTGCAGCTTTGGATGAATACCACCGGAGATCGCGCCACCCTTGAGCGGTCAAGTGTTCTGCAAGATCGGGCTTGCGCCCAACGAATTCGGAGCCGTGCCGGCATGACTGTGTTTCTGGAAGCGCCTTTTAAGGAGGCGCAATTTCAAACGCTTGAACTCCCAGAGTAATTCCCACATTTTGCTTGCTTCGTCTAGCGGTAAACATCGGCAGTTGAGCGAAGATAAGGGCCTGTTTTTCGATTGGGTGGAATCGGTAAGACAGGCGACGCACCCGGAGCGTGAGTCATCCCTTATAGCAGCAGCCACGCACGGGAACGGACATTAATGGCAGCGCCGACAGGCAAATGCGCTCAGGGCATAGCGCATAAGGGTTGGATGCCATAATGCCCCCTTGCCAATGCGAGCGTGCCCTTTGCTGATCGCGCCCATGTCTTCAACCTGCTGTCTATTGCTATAAAAATGCAATGCTGCCGCTCGCGCTAGCATCAAATAGGCGACAGTTTCTGGAAGTGCTTGACAAAGAACACAGCCATCGGGAATGCGGTCAGCGTTACCCAGCATTTAGCAACCCGATACCGAGCCAGGATTTCCACTCACACGAGAGCCGGCAGCGAGAGAATTTGTTAAAATGTAAAATACCAAAGAGTCTGCAGCGAGTAAAAATTATGGGCCGGCGTAAATTAACGGTGACATACACAGTCAAAGACCATCCCGGTCTAACCATTACGGTTCCGGGTAAAGAAGATAGCGAAAAAACGCGGGCGCTCGCCCTAGATGAGGTGATGCGCATGATCAGCGAAGAGACTTCTGAAATCGACAGCAATAGTTTTCCTGATGGACTGGGAGCCAAGGATCTGATCTTCGTAGAGTCACCGAAACCCTCGTCAAATCAGCCTCCAGAGGGGAGTGAGGACTTGTCACCTATAGAGAAGGCGGCCCGAACCGTAGCTGAATTCGCCTTAAAGAGAGCGGATTTGCAAGAGCAGCAGAAAAAGGCGAGCGAATATATGGCGCTGATTGAAGCCGTGTTTTCGATGACGCCTTTAAGCCCTGAACAAATCCAGCTGGCTCAAGATAAGGCTTTTGCGAAAACCTTAAGCAGCTTAGCATCGGCCAAAGTAGAGTTCGACAAATTGCTGCCAGAGGCAGAAGAGGCTTGGAAATTGCTCAAACCGGCCTTTGCCGATCCCGAACCGGAGAAAAAGACTGCAGCCACCTCGGGAAAGGCGGGCAAAGCGCCGGCTGGCTGACTCCAGTCCAAATATAAACCAGATAGATGGCGAGTGTTGGGGCGGGCGGGCGATATCCAACAGCGCTGCCCACCCTTACGGGCTTTTTCCCCGTTTGGGATCTCGCAGGGTGCCAAAAGCCGCACCTGCGGGAACTGGGGCTAGCAGAAAGTGCTGCCCGTCTGCCACAGCGGCTGAATGGCAACCGGAAATCTGCGCCCTGTGGCGAGCGAATTCCCCTGTGCGAGGAATGCCGCACCAGAGCGCGAGCGCGGTGGGCGCGATCAATATTATATGCTCCTGTGACTTCTTATAAGATAAAGACTTTCTTTATGCCGGCACACCCGATCATGACCGGCTGCTATTATTAGTGCTGCTGGCCCGACAGTGCCGGCTTGACTGAGGAGCCTAAATCCGCACTTTAGCAAAAAGGATATCCTCAAAGCCGGCGCTCCATACCCTTTGAAAGGCCCGGTCTGTTGCCGGCTGACATCCATCGCCTCCTGTGTGGGGCGACAGCGCTTGCCAGTTTCGCATGCTTCACAAGAGCAATTTTCTTTGGCGCTTGACGGGAGGAGCGCCGAGAAAAAATACTCATCTAATCTCATGTCTGTGGCTGACCCGCACTTCCCACCCCCTCACCCCCCTCTCTCCCAATTTCCAGAGGGTGCCCCTAGCCCTCCTCTCCCACTTTGGGGTGAGGGGGAGTGAGAAAAAGACTGGATTTTTTCTCCCCTCTCCCATTTTGGGTGTGGGAATGGGGGTGAGGGTCTTTTTTAAGGTAAATTCAGCTGAGACCAGATCACAGGGGGGCCACGCAGGGGCTAGGCAGTATGGCCGGTGAAGTTCGGCTCAAATGTGGCATTTCTGTGCGGCTAAACACGCCCGCGAGTACGCTTGCTGCCAGTGGGGTTGGGCGTTGCGAGGTGGGCGAGTTGCTTGCTTGGAATTGTCTGAAGATCACCATGACTGGCAGCGGGCGTCAGCACCGGCTGACAGCCAGCTGCCGGTGCCCTGCAAGCTGTGCGGATTGCTCCTCTTGTGGCGCTTGCCTTTGGGCTCCCTGAATCGGTGGTGTTTGGGCGCTGTTGAAGGGAAAAAAACCTGCCTTCCGGGGGAGGAGGCGAGCCTTCCGGGAGTGCCGATTTCGGAGAAGTCCTGACACAGCTGCCTGTTGAGGACTGGGTGGGAAGCGTCTGCGCCTGCCAGCAATCGCAGAAAATTTCTCCTCCCCCATTCCGCCGTCTCCCCGGAATTGCTAGTTTATATAGTGTCCGGTCAATTGACCGCAATTAATTCCTCTCCCCCTCGAGATCCCCTGCCCCTCAATCCTCTTCCCCCCCGCCGCCCGATGCCCTCAATCCCGCTGGCTGGAAAATCAACTGGACGTAATATTATCAAAGGGGGAGCCTTTTTTGGACAGTCTAGTCTCGCCGGCACTCTGTGGTATAGAAGGCTCGCCCCTGACGTAATTCCAAGGAACCCTACCTGCGGCAAGACCCCAAGAGCACTCCGCACCCACCGGCTGGCACCCGATTGGGTTTACCTGGTCTTAAAGCCAGCTGTAAAGGCGTGGCGCTCTCCATCCGCGAAAAAGGGCGACCGCTTCCAGACAACTTCAACAGTTTAGGGGCTCCCCATGAGAGCGCCTCTGTTGAAAACTGCGAGAACTTCTTTACAATTCCTTCCGGCAACCCCGGAAAAGCGCAACTCCTGGTTGCGCTAGCGGCAAAACAAGGAGGGGACGCAAAACCGCCGCAACATTCCAAGGCATAAGTCCGGCAACGCCCCGCCTGCCAAGCAAGGAGGGCAATCTGAGTCTGACTTGACCCGTTGCCCCCATTGCCGGCTGCTTTTTTGGCTTTTCCCGAAAAACCCTATTGTCAAACAGCACCTATTTTTGCTTAAATTAGATTGTCGCGAGATCCAAGAACAATTTTCGGAGAACCTATGGCACCAGAACAAGAATACCCAACCCTTACCGGGAAGGCGCTCCTGCAAAAAGTCAAAGAGCTTTCCCACCTGCCCCGCCGGGAAACAGCAAAGCGCTGCGGATACTACAGCACCAGCTCCAGTGGCAATGTCAAAGTCAATCTCACCGATTTTTACGACGCGGTGCTGGCGGCTAAGGGGATTGCCTTAGACCCAACGGGAACCAAAGATGGCCGGGGACGCGAAGCGACTTATCGCGTCAGTGTCCACAAAAATGGTCAGCTGGTAATTGGGTCAAATTACACTAAAGAGATGGGACTCAAGCCAGGGGATCAGTTTGAAATCCGCCTGGGCTACAAACATATTCACCTCATCTATGTAGGTGAATCCGCTCTCGCTGAAGAGTCGGAATCCGGCGAAGAAACCCCTGCTGTTGCTTGAGAAGCGCCTGCTCCTTGGCCTCCCTTTCCTTTCCGATTACGGCGATGGCCTGTCAGAGGGGCGACCGGGAGGAAGACAGATGAAAAAATTCCCCCCACCCCGCTTTCAGACGGGCCCTCTAAACCATTGCAACTCTCTGTCAGGGAACCGCGACAATTTTCTGTTACAGATGTCAGCCCGGTTACCTAGAAGTTCAGGCGGCGAGCGCGGAGGATGGCCGGAGTGTGTCGCCAACCGAAAAGTTGAGCACACCTCTAGCGACATCAAACTACATCAAACCTTTCTAGTCAGAGAGGAGCGCTAATCCTGTGGGCAAGCGCTCGCATGAACAAAGATGCCCAATCCGCTCTTCTCTGTGCTATATCGGCGGAAACTTCAACCGCACACTGCCATCCTTTCTCTCACCCGTATTGCCTTTGGCACTGTCCGCGCACAGCCGCACTCCCACGCCCGTGCGGCAAACTACTCTTTTATGAACGCGGCATTACAGGTGCGGAGGGCCGGCTGTTTCCCAGCTCGGCTTTTCTGGCTTTCAGCCGGTCTGAAGTGAAGTTTTCTGATGCTGATTGCGGGCATCAGCTGATTGGCACTGTTACATACAGGGATTTTCAGTGTGATGCGCTACAGATTGACCTCTCCCCCAACTCCTCCCCTTTAAGGGGAGGGGAGCCACTGCGTTGGCTGGGGGGTTAAGTTTCTTTTCCTGCGGTTTGTGCAACTGAGAACCGCCCTATACTCGCTATGCAAGCTTGCCCCCACCACAAGCGGCGGCAGCCGCATCAGATGCTACCGGCGGCAATGGGTAAAAAGTGCAAAAAGTCAAGCAATTGCCCCAATCTCAAGAAAGCCGGTCGTCTGGTAGTAGAGACGGCAATTAACAGCAGCTAACGGATAGGCCATTTAAAACTGTTTAGCCGGTCTGCAGCCTGTCAAAAGGTTGGGATGGCAGGCTGGAATATTTTAGGACATTAATGGCATGGCGCTCACGCCCCAGGCGCATGGCCCCAGGCGCATGGCCCCAGGCGCCTGGGGCTCATGCGCATGGGGCTCATGCGCATGGGAAAGACTCACAGCTTTTTGCCCAATGCGATGATGCCCAATGTCCAATGCGATGATGCGATCTGGCGATGATCTCCATGTCCTAACCGCGCGTGAATACTGCTATATATAGCGGTTTTCAGTTGGATGAAGTACATGCCAGAAACCCGGAAGGAAGGGCCCGCCCCTACGCTCACCGGGTTTCTCAGTACCTCACCTCGGATGAAAACCGCTATATTTCTCGC
>Ga0114941_100049_pt1 | contig 24094 bp, 7 predicted proteins | sample DevilsHole_FD_89580 | JGI IMG/M metagenome (GOLD analysis project Ga0114941, IMG submission 89580) | Groundwater microbial communities from Devils Hole, Nevada to study Microbial Dark Matter (Phase II) - Devils Hole | ecosystem: Environmental > Aquatic > Deep subsurface > Groundwater | place...
AGGCCGACGACTACGGCGGGTTCGACAGCGAGTTGGAACTGCCGGCCGACGCCACGCTCGGCGTCTATCGGCTGGTCATCAACGATCCCGGAAAGCGCGTGCACGGCGGCGGCTCGTTCCGCGTCGAGGAGTACAAAAAGCCGGAGTTCGAGGTCACGGTCGAGGCCCCGACCGAGCCGATAATGCTCGGCGAAAAGATCGCGGCGACGATCCGCGCGAAGTACTACTTCGGCGCCCCGGTCACGCATGCGAAGGTGAAGTACAAGGTGATGCGGTCGTCGCACACCGACTCGTGGTACCCGCCGGGCGACTGGGATTGGCTGTACGGGCCGGGCTACTGGTGGTTCGGCCACGATTATCATTGGTATCCCGGCTGGGCGAAGTGGGGCTGCCGCCGGCCGATCCCGTGGTGGTGGCGCGGCGGACATCAGCCGCCGGAGATGGTCGCCGAGCGCGAGGTCGAGATCGGCGACGACGGCACGGTCGCGGTCGAAATCGACACGTCGGTCGCCAAGGCGATCCACGGCGACCTCGATCATCAATACTCGATCACCGCCGAGGTCGTCGATCAATCGCGTCGCACGATCGTCGGCACGGGCAGCGTCACCGTCGCGCGGAAGCCATTCAAAGTCTTCGCGTGGACGCACCGCGGCTACTACCGCACAGGCGACGTGATTCGCGCCTCGTTCGCCGCGCGCACGCTCGACTCGAAACCAGTCACCGGCACGGGCAAGCTCGAACTCTTCAAGATCACCTACGAGCCGAAACGCGGCGACGACGGCAAGCCAATCCTCGGAGCCGACGGCAAACCAATTTCGACGCCGGTCGAAACGTCCGTCGAAAAGTGGGACCTCGATCCCAACGCCGAGGGCCGCGCCGAACAACAGATCAAGGCCGCCGCGCCGGGCCAGTATCGGCTGAGCTATCGCGTGACCGCCGTAGCGCACGCGGCTCGCGTGCGTGGGGAGGAAGCCGAAGCAGCACGCGAGCCGCGTGCACTACGACTCGGCGAACACACGATCGAAGGCGGCTACCTCTTCACCGTCGTCGGTCAAGGCTTCGACGGCGCCGCGTTCCGATTCAACGACATCGAACTCGTGCCCGACGCGCGCGAATACCGGCCGGGCGAGAAGCTCAAACTTCAGATCAACACGAACCGCGTCGGCAGCACCGTGCTGCTGTTCGTGCGGCCAACGAACGGCGTGTACCTGCCGCCCAAACTGATGAAGCTCAAGGGCAAGAGTACGCTCGAAGAAATCGACGTTGCAATGAAAGACATGCCGAACTTCTTCGTCGAGGCGATGACCATCTCCGGCGGCAAGCTCTACAGCGAGACGAAGGAGATCGTCGTCCCGCCGGAGAAGCGAGTGCTTAACGTCGCGGCCGAGCCATCCAGCGACGCGTACAAACCGGGCCAGAAAGCCGGCGTGAAACTCAAGGTGACCGACCACGCGGGCAAGCCGTTCGTCGGCTCGACGGTCGTCGCGATCTACGACAAGTCGGTCGAGTACATCAGCGGGGGCTCGAACGTGCCGGAGATCAGGAAATTCTTCTGGGAGTGGCGTCGTCACCATCAGCCGCACACCGAGTCGAGCCTCGACCGCTACTTCCACAATCTGCTCAAGTCGGGCGAACTCGCGATGGCGAGCCTCGGCGTGTTCGGACACCTAGTCGCGGACGAGTTGGAAGAGCAAAACGACATGTTCCTGGGCGTCAAGGCTCAGACGGCCACGCGGCTCCGCGGCGCGGGGCCGGGCGACGCGGCCGGGTTCGGCGGCGCACGCCGGGCGCCCGGCGCCCCGGCGGCGGAAGCTGCCTCGGCGCCGATGGAGAGTAAGGCGGATGCGTACTTCGGTCGCGAACTCGCGAAAAAGAGCGAAGGCGGAGAACCCGGCGCTCCGCTCGTGCAGCCGACCGTGCGCAAAAACTTCGCCGACACCGCGCTCTGGGTCGCCGCACTCACCACGCGCGAAGACGGCACGGCCGACGTGTCGCTCGACATGCCCGAATCGCTCACGACCTGGAAGGTCCGCGTCTGGGGCATGGGCCACGGCACCAAGGTCGGCCAGGGCGACGCCGAGGTCGTTACGAAAAAGGACCTCATCGTCCGCCTGCAAGCCCCGCGGTTCTTCGTGCAGAAGGACGAAGTCGTCCTGTCGGCGAACGTACACAATTACCTGAAAAACAAGAAGTCCGTGCGCGTCGAGTTGGAACTCGACGGTCAAGTCGCCGTCGCGCGCTCGTTTAACCCGCAGCCGCAGGCGAGGAATGATGCGGACACGGGCCTCGCCTTCGGCTACGGGTTAAACAAGCGTTCGGATGATTTGCCACTCACCATCCTTGGCGATTCCTCGCGCACGATCGAAATCGACGCCGGCGGCGAGGCTCGTGTCGATTTCCGCGTGCGCGTGACGGACGAAGGCGAGGCGGTCGTGCGCATGAAGGCACTCACCGACGAAGACTCCGACGCGATGGAGATGCGGTTCCCGGTTTACGTCCACGGGATGCTCAAGACCGAATCGTGGGCCGGTGCGATCCGCCCGCAGCAAGACGGCGGTAGGTTCACCGTGCGCGTGCCGGCCGAACGCCGGCCGGAACAGACGCGGCTCGAAATCCGATACTCGCCGACGCTCGCCGCCGCGATGGTCGATGCGCTGCCGTACATGGCAGAGTACCCGTACGGCTGCACCGAACAGACGCTGAACCGGTTCCTGCCGACGGTCATCACGCAGAAAGTGCTCATGAACATGGGCCTCGACCTGAAGGCGATCGGCGAGAAGCGAACCAACCTAAACGCGCAGGAAATCGGCGACGACCGCGACCGGGCGAGACAGTGGCAACGATTCGACCGCAACCCGGTGTTCGACGAGGCCGAGGTCCGCGACATGGTGAAGGCCGGCGTGAACCGGCTCACCGAGATGCAACTTTCCGACGGCGGTTGGGGCTGGTTCTCCGGCTGGGGCGAACGCTCCTGGCCGCACACCACGGCCGTCGTCGTACACGGCCTGCAGGTCGCTCAGCAAAACGACGTGGCACTCGTCCCCGGCGTGCTCGATCGCGGCGTCGCGTGGCTTAAGAATTATCAAGCCGAACAAATCCGCCGCCTCAAGAATTGGCGCGACGGTAAGCCGATCGACCCGAAGCAGCCGGCGAAACAGTTCGCCGACAACCTCGACGCATTCGTCTACATGGTGCTCGTGGACGCCACCGTGGGGCAGGCTGCTAGCCTGCCAGACGGCACCGTAGGGCAGGCTTCCAGCCTGCCGGCGGCGCAGAAAGGACCCGGGCAGGCTGGCAGCCTGCCCCACGATCTCGCCGAGATGCGCGACTTCCTCTATCGCGATCGCACGCACCTGGCAGTCTACGCGAAGGCGATGTTCGGACTGGCCCTCGAAAAACAGGGGGCGGGCGAGCGGGAAAAGCTCGACATGATCCTGCGGAACATCGAGCAGTTCGTGGTGCAAGACGACGAGAACCAGACCGCGTACCTCCGCCTGCCGGAAGACAACTATTGGTGGTACTGGTACGGCAGCTCGATTGAGGCGAACGCCTATTACCTGAAACTGCTCGCGCGGACCGACCCCAAAGGCGAGACGACCGCGCGGCTGGTGAAATACCTGCTCAACAACCGCAAGCACGCGACCTACTGGAACTCGACCCGCGACACCGCCGTCGCGATCGAGGCGTTCGCCGACTTCCTCAAAGCCAGCGGCGAAGACAAGCCCGACCTCACGCTCGAAATCTGGATCGACGGCAAGCGGCACAAGGAAATCGCGATCACGGCCGAAAACCTGTTCACGTTCGACAACAAGCTCGTGCTGACCGGCGACGCGGTCGAGACCGGCGAGCACACGATCGAATTCAAGAAGCGTGGCCGCGGCCCGCTCTACTGGAACGGCTACCTCACCAACTTCACGCTCGAAGACCACATCACCCGCGCCGGCCTCGAAGTGAAGGTTCTCCGCAAGTATTACAAACTCATTCCGGTGGACAAAACGATCGACGTCGCCGGCTCGAAGGGCCAGGCCGTCAAACAGCGCGTCGAAAAGTACGAACGGCAGGAACTCCCGAACCTCGCCACGCTCAAATCGGGCGACCTCGTCGAGATCGAACTCGAAATCGACTCGAAGAACGACTACGAGTACCTGATGTTCGAAGACATGAAGGCCGCCGGCTTCGAGCCGGTCGATCTCCGCAGCGGCTATTCACCCGGCTCGGGCGGCCTCGGCGCCTACATGGAACTCCGCGACGAGCGCGTCACCTTCTTCGTCCGGGCCCTCCCGCGCGGCAAGCACTCCGTCGCCTACCGCCTCCGCGCCGAAATCCCCGGCCGCTTCGCCGCGTTGCCCACACGAGCCAGCGCGATGTACGCGCCGGAGTTGCGTGGGAATTCGGACGAAATCAAGTTGCTGATCGAAGATCCACAAGAGGCTTCAATGGAACGCCGTTGACCAACGCTGCCCGATTGCAACCTTCACGGGCTTCACACAATCAACCAAACCTCTATCACAGTATCCCGATACTAGGTTTTCTACTCATGTGACGACCGGTCGGTCAGTTGGATACTTCTCGTAGAGTCGTTCGGTGAGCACTCGCCGGAACCGCGTTATGGCCTCGTGCAGTTCCTGAAACGACGTGTAGAGTGGTGAGACGCCGAACCGGATGTTGTCGGGTGCACGGAAATCGGGGATCACCTTCATGGCGTCGACGAGCGCCCGGGCGATGCGCAAGCCTTCGACGTGGCCAAGCGATACGTGCGAGCCGCGTTGGGCCGGGTCAAGGGGCGAGTTTAGTCTCACGCCGAGCGGCTGGAGTAGCTCGCGCCACAGTTCGATGAGGTACTCGGTCTGTCGCACCGACTTCGCTCGGATGCGGTCGACGCCCGCTTCGAGCACCAGGTCCACACCTGGCTCCACCGCCGACAGCGACAGGATCGGCGGCGTGCCGGTCTGGAACCGCCGCATGCCCGAATCGGGCGAGTATTGCAGGGCAAAATCGAACTGGCCGCGAGCGCTGAACCAGCCCCAAATCGGGTTCAGCAGTTTGTCTTGCAGGTCGCGCCGGACGAACAGGAACGCCGGCGCGCCGGGGCCGCCGTTTAGGTATTTGTAGGTGCAACCGACCGCCAGCTCGACGCCCAACTCGCCGAGCGAGATCGGCATCACGCCGACCGAATGACTCAGGTCCCACAGCGACCACGCTCCGACCCGTCTCGCCGCGCTCGATATCGCGGCCATGTCGTGCACGTAGCCGCTCTTGAACGCCGTGTGCGTCAGTGCCACCAAGGCCGTGTCGGGACCGATCCGGCCAGTCAGCTCCGCGAGTGGTAGCGATATGCCGTCGGGCGACCTGGCGACCGTCAGACGATGGCCGGGCCCGCAGAGCCTGATCGCGCCGTCAAGCACGTAGAGGTCGGAGGGAAAATTCAGATCATCGGTGACGATTGCACGCCGATCCGACCGGCACTGAAGCGTGGCCACCGCCAGCTTGAAAAGGTTGGCCGACGTGGAGTCCGCGACGATGACCTCGTCGGGTTCGGCCCCGATGAGCCGGGCGATCTTCGCGCCGATGCGTTGCGGCGCGGTGAACCATCCGTCGGTCCAGCCGCGGACAAGTCGCCCGCCCCACTCATGGCCAGTTACTTCGGCGATTCGCCCTGCTGTCCGCCGAGGCAGCCGGCCCAGCGAGTTGCCGTCGAGGTAGATGAGGTCGTCGTGGTCGATGATGAACTGATCGCGGAAGGGGGCGAGTTCGTCGTCTCGGTCCAGCTCACAGGCATACTCCGCGTCTGTTTTCATTCGCTCGCTGTCGCCGTCGGGCCCAGGGCTGGTCGCCTGCCAAATATCGGAGGGTCATCGACGCACCGTCGGCCCGGTTATCCCTTGTCGGATTGTGCCCCGCGGGCACCGACCATAGGGAGTGACACAACCGGAAGCAAGTGAAGTCTTGGTTTTGGGATTCCAGTGAGCCACGAGGGCGAACGATGGCGAGGCGCAGGAATCTGCATGAACCGACGCCCAACAATCGGGGTCCACCTCCGAGGCAAGGGTGGCACGCGATGCGCTCTCCCCCGCTGCGCGAAGCTGCGAAAGCGCGGTCATGCACCCGAATCGCTGAGCGCCAAGTCCGCCATGACATTGCCAAGCCGCCGCAGTATCATGGAACCTCGCCGACGCCGCTGAGCTTCGGTCCTGCCTGCCAGTATCCACGAGACAAGGGAGACACCCGCGATGAGCACGACATCGAACATGACACGACGGCAACTTTTGAAGACATCGGGGCAGGTCGCCGCCGGCACGGCCCTGGCCGGCGTGGCCCTTCCACATGTTCACGCGGGCGAGAACAACACGATCCAACTCGCCCTGGTCGGTTGTGGCGGGCGCGGCACCGGAGCGGCGAACAACGCCCTGTCGGTCGATCCCAAGAACGGCCCGACCACACTCGTCGCCATGGCGGATGTGTTTCCCAATCGGCTCGGCACCAGTTTCGACAGCATCAAGAAGGAACATACCAACGCCGTCGACGTACCGGACGACCGCAAGTTCATCGGCTTCGACGGATACAAGCACGCGATGGATTGCCTGAAGCCCGGCGACGTGGTGCTGCTGACCACGCCTCCCGCGTTTCGATGGCCGATGTTCGCGTACGCTATCGAAAAAGGGCTGAACGTGTTCATGGAAAAGCCGACTACGGTCGACGGCCCGAGCACTCGCAAGATGCTGGCGCTGGCCGAGGAGGCGTCGGCCAAAAACATCAAAGTGGCCGTCGGCCTGATGTGCCGTCACTGCGCGGCGCGCCAGGAACTTTACGACCGCATCAAGGGGGGCGAGATCGGAGACATCGTGCTGATGCGGGCCTATCGCATGCACGGACCGATCGGCCACGCCTTCGTACCCAAGAAACCGGACGACATGAGCGAGCTACTCTATCAGGTTCGCGAGTTTCACGCGTTCCTGTGGGCCAGCGGCGGCTGCTTCAGCGATTTCTACATCCACAACATCGACGAGTGCTGCTGGATGAAAGACGCCTGGCCGGTGTCGGCCAAGGCGATCGGCGGCCGGCATTATCGCGAGGACAACATCGACCAGAATTTCGACAGCTACTCGGTCGAATACACTTTCGCCGACGGCACGAAGCTCTATCTCGAAGGACGCTGCGTCACCGGCTGCCACAACGAGTTTGCCAGCTACGCGCACGGCAGCAAGTGTGCGGCTACCATTTCGACGTCCGGCCACACGCCGGCGCGCTGTCGTATCTTCAAGGGGCACAACTTTGTGAGCGACGACATCGTTTGGAGGTATGGCGACAAGGAGCCAAATCCATACCAACTCGAATGGGACCACCTGCTGCAGGCGATCCGCGAAGACCGGCCGTACAACGAGGCTAGGCGCGGCGCCGAGGCGAGCCTGGTCACCGCGATGGGCCGCATGGCCGCCCACACCGGTCAGGTCGTGACGTACGAAGAGGCGCTCGCTCACGACCACGAACTCGCCCCGAACGTGGACAAGCTGACCATGAACTCGCCCGCGCCGCTTCAAGCCCTCGCCAGCGGCAAGTATCCAGTGCCGCAGCCGGGCATCAACAAGAAGCGAGAGTATTGAGAGGGGCCTGCGGTCGGTGATGGCGGCCCATGGGCGGACCGGATGGTTGCGTCCGTTGTCAGCAATGGCGCTCGTACTTCCAGTTTCGCGACTTGCCTTCCGCCAGCCACTCGATGGCCGTGGCCAGCCGTCGTTGGCGAGTGGCCTCCTGCTTCGCCCCGACGATCCACTCCACGTACTCTTTCTTGTGGCTGTAGCTGAAACCGTTGAACGTCGCGAGCGCCTTCTTGTTTTTCTTGAGCGCGACGGCGAGATCATCAGGTACGACCAGTTCCTTCCTCTCGCTGGCCTTCGGTCGCGGTACCTTGACACCTTCATCGTTGAGGCGGACCGCTTCGTGAATGTAAGCAATGATCGTCTTGTCGTCGGGCAGGTCGTTGACGTTCGTCACCTTGGCCGCGGCCATTGCCGTGTTGCCTACGCCGATCAGTAGGCCCTTGGGGTCGTTCATCAGGCCCGCTTTCCAGAACCCCCAGCTCACGTGCTGCTTGAACGCCGCCATGCTGCCGAGAAGACCCTTGTACTCAAAGTGCGGGGCGCTCCACTTCATCACTTCCTGCACTTCGGGGCATGCCTTGTGAAACAGCGATCGAATCTTCTTCAGGATCGGCCGAGCGAACGGGGCCGATTGGGCGATGTATGCATCGAACTCCGGTGAGGCGTTCTTCATGCGAGGAATCTCCGCGCGGGTCGGGGGCGCAGGATTCTAGCCACACAGTGGGGGACGGTTCAATCGGGCACGCGACAGGTCACGCCGCCTCAGATTGAGCGGGTTCCGACAATCTGGTCGCGCTGCGGGGCAGATCTCTCACTACGTCCCAGGCAAGGCCGACCCGCTCCATTAACCAGATCATGATGTACGTGACGTCGAACTCCCACCATCGCTGGCCATGCCGGGCCACACGCTGAAAGGCGTGATGATTGTTGTGCCAACCCTCGCCAAACGCGAGCAGGCCGACCCACCACAGGTTGCGGCTGTTGTCCGACGTTTCATACGTACGGTAACCCCAAATGTGTGTGGCCGAATTCACGAACCAAGTCACATGGAAGACATACACCAATCGCACGAACATCCCGTACACCAGGAACGAGACGCCGGTGTACAAGTCCCAGCCCAGCCAGCCGACGGCGAATGTGACCATGCCTGCGCCGATGTGCCACCACAGATAGCTGCGGCTCAGGAACCGCATGAATCGTTCGCGCAGCACGTCCGGCGCGTAGCGGCGATCGCGACGGGCGTGATACCACTGGCTGTGCTTTGGAGTCAGCCACAGCACATGGCTCCACCACGGTCCATGTCGCGGCGAATGCGGATCGTCGTCCTCATCGCTGAATCGATGGTGCTTGCGGTGAGTCGATATCCAAGTGATTGGCGGACCCTGGCCCGCCAGCGTGCCGATGCAAGCGATGACCCACCGGATCGGCCGGTATGTCTCGAAGCTGCGGTGCGTGAGCAGCCGATGATAACCCAAACAGATTCCCACGCCGCCGGTCGCCCAAATCAGCACGACGGCCAGCACGACGGCCTTCCACGTGAAGAAGAACGGGGCGGCCAACATTCCCACATGAATCAGAGCCAATCCAATCGTCGTCGGCCAATCGAGACCGAAGGCCCATCGGCTCTTGGGTCGCTCCTCATCCGACACGGTGACTAGTTCCGAACTCATGGTCTAGTTTTCGCTCGACAAGAACGGTGGAGAGTAGGGGAGCGGAGTATAACAGGTTCGCGATTCGACGCGAGAGCGAAACCGCGGATTTCGCCTACGGGAGCGGGTTCGCACAGCGGGATAGCCAAAGCGCGACGCAATGAACCAGTGGCTACGCGAACAGCGCCAGGATCGGGCGGCCGTGGCCGTCCGGAGTCACGTAGAACGGGCGCTGCTCGACCTCGACGGCATGCTTGGGCGAGATGCCCAGGGCACGATAGATCGTGGCGTGCAGGTCGGGGATTGTCACGGGATTCTCGATCGTTGTGCACGGCCGTTCGTCCGCGGTCCGTCCGTAGAGCAAGCCGCGTCGAATGCCGCCGCCGAACAGCAGCACGCTGCCGGCGCCCGTGAAGTGGCGGTGCATGCCATAGTGCTTCAACTCGGCGATCACATCCGGCTGTTCCACCTGGTCCGGGACCTTCCTGTCAGGCTTGCCCTCAACCAACACATCGCGGCTGAATTCGCTGGCCAGCACGATCAGGGTGCGGGCGAGCAGGCCGCGGTCTTCAAGGTCGAGAACGAGCTGCGCGATCGGTCCGTCGATCATCTGCTTCATCGTTGCCAGCCGCGTGTGACCGTTGTCGTGCGTGTCCCAGCCCAGGAACGGAACGTACTCGGTCGAAACCTCGATGAACCGCGCCCCCACCTCGATCAGCCGCCGCGCGAGCAAGCAGCCCAGGCCGAACTTGCCGGTGTTGTATCGGTTGAAGAGATCCTTCGGTTCGAGCGACAGGTCGAACGCCTGGGCCGCGGGCGAGCTGAGCAATCGATACGCATTATCGAGCGATCGGATCAGCGACTCCTGCTGATAATCGCTGCCGTGCCGGCCGACCGGGCTGGCGTCGACCAGCTTGCGATAGGCTCGGTAGCGGTTCTCGAACCGAGCGAGCGTCATGCCGCGCGGCGGTCGCACGGCGGCGACGGCCTGGGTCGGGTCGGGCACGCGGAACGGGCCGAACTCGCTGCCCAGGAATCCAGCGGTCTGAAACGCCTTCAGCTCCTCGGCCTCGCCGTTGCCCTCATAACCTTGGCCGATGTCGATGAACGCGGGCACGGCCGGATCGCGCGGACCGAGGATGTGCGCGATCCACGCGCCCAGGTGCGGCGCCGCGACCGTCTGCGGCGGCTCGTAACCGGTGTGCCAGTGATACTGATGACGCGAGTGCAAGATCTTGCCGAGGTCGCCCACGATGTGCGATCGCACCAGCGTGCCGCGGTCCATCACGGCCGCGGTCTTCTCGAGCCCCTCCGAGAACTTGATCCCATCGACGGCGGTGTCGATGGCCGGAAACGTGCTCAGCACGTCATGCGACTTCATGCCCGACTCAAACGGCTTGTGACGTTTCGGATCGAACGTCTCGGTGTGCGCCATGCCGCCGGCCATCCAGAGCACGATCACCGAATCGGCAGAGGCCTTGCCTCCCGGACCGTCCGCGGCCCAGATCGGGCGCGGCGCGCCAGCCGCCAGCGCGGCCATCGTCGCCGCGCTCGCGTGCCGCAGAAAATCCCGACGTGTGCCGGCCCGTTCAATTGCTCTCATCGCCTTCCTCGGGTGAAAACTCGACGCCGTCGTACACCTCCGCCAGCGGCAGTTCCGTTTCGATTTCGCCGAGCGGAATCACCGCCTCCAAGCCCGAGTAGCTCTCGGGCACAAACCCCTGTTCGCCGCGACGGTAGACCTCGATGGTCGGCGACTCTTGCTCGACGATCAGGTAGGCCGAGAGCGACGGGATCGCCAGGTACGCATCACGTTTCTCCCCGCGGTCAATCCGTCGCGTAGTCCGCGAAACCACTTCCACAATCGCGACTGGATCGTCCTGAAACGAATCCGTCTGCGGGTTCGGCCGGCACACCACGGACAAGTCGGGGTAGTAGAACCGAATCTGCGACGGAAGCCGGATCCGGATTTTCGTGTCCGAATTGTATGGCCGGCAGCGCCGCCCGCGCAGTCGGGCGTGCAGGGCGCCCAGCGCGTTGCTGGCGATTAGGTTGTGCCGGTTGTTCGCCCCGGCCATAGCGTAGACCACGCCGCCGAGGTACTCGTGCTTCACCGGCGAGACCAACTCACCAGCCAAGTAGCCTTCCACCGACACAAGGGTCGACTTCAGAGCTGCACTCATAGGTCAAGGTCTCTGTGGCAGATCAGTTCTCGCGGGTCAGTGTATCAACTGAAACTCTGGAAGCATCGTAACCGTCCACAGAAAGTCTTCAAGTCCGGCCGCTGTGACCGGCGACCCGAGCAGCTCAACGGCGATGCCCGCTTCCTGTTTCGTCGGCGCTCGGCCAAGGGCCGCCCGGTAGATGCGATCGACGAGTGCATCCGGCTCGGCAGGCGAGTCGCCCAGCCACTGCCGCGCACCGCGCTCCACGAGGTCATCGAGCGTTTGCCCGTTCGTCAGTTCGAGCGCCTGCAGCGTGGTGGCGATCGACTCGCGGCGGGTGACGACCTGCTCGCGATTCGGCCGACCCAGCGCGCGAACCAGAGCGTCGTCGGCGAGCAACGACGATCGCACAAGACCGAGCGAACCGACGCGCGTGGCGACAAGTTTGTCCGCCATGCCCCAGGGCGCGGCGCCCGCGTCGCCGATCTCCGCCGCGTGCTGCCAGCCGGCCGTGTCGAACTCTGGTTGCTCCCAGCCGGCGGACGGCTTCTTGGTCCAGAGCCAACTCGCGTCGCTTGCCAGTTCGACCGCGGTCTTGGCGTCGATCTGGATCGCGGCGTGAAAAATGAACCCGGCCGGGTTCATTTTTCACGCCGCGATCCAGATCGACGCCAAGACCGCGGTCGAACTGGCAAGCGACGCGAGTTGGCTCTGGACCAAGAAGCCGTCCGCCGGCTGGGAGCAACCAGAGTTCGACACGGCCGGCTGGCAGCACGCGGCGGAGATCGGCGACGCGGGCGCCGCGCCCTGGGGCATGGCGGACAAACTTGTCGCCACGCGCGTCGGTTCGCTCGGTCTTGTGCGATCGTCGTTGCTCGCCGACGACGCTCTGGTTCGCGCGCTGGGTCGGCCGAATCGCGAGCAGGTCGTCACCCGCCGCGAGTCGATCGCCACCACGCTGCAGGCGCTCGAACTGACGAACGGGCAAACGCTCGATGACCTCGTGGAGCGCGGTGCGCGGCAGTGGCTGGGCGACTCGCCTGCCGAGCCGGATGCACTCGTCGATCGCATCTACCGGGCGGCCCTTGGCCGAGCGCCGACGAAACAGGAAGCGGGCATCGCCGTTGAGCTGCTCGGGTCGCCGGTCACAGCGGCCGGACTTGAAGACTTTCTGTGGACGGTTACGATGCTTCCAGAGTTTCAGTTGATACACTGACCCGCGAGAACTGATCTGCCACAGAGACCTTGACCTATGAGTGCAGCTCTGAAGTCGACCCTTGTGTCGGTGGAAGGCTACTTGGCTGGTGAGTTGGTCTCGCCGGTGAAGCACGAGTACCTCGGCGGCGTGGTCTACGCTATGGCCGGGGCGAACAACCGGCACAACCTAATCGCCAGCAACGCGCTGGGCGCCCTGCACGCCCGACTGCGCGGGCGGCGCTGCCGGCCATACAATTCGGACACGAAAATCCGGATCCGGCTTCCGTCGCAGATTCGGTTCTACTACCCCGACTTGTCCGTGGTGTGCCGGCCGAACCCGCAGACGGATTCGTTTCAGGACGATCCAGTCGCGATTGTGGAAGTGGTTTCGCGGACTACGCGACGGATTGACCGCGGGGAGAAACGTGATGCGTACCTGGCGATCCCGTCGCTCTCGGCCTACCTGATCGTCGAGCAAGAGTCGCCGACCATCGAGGTCTACCGTCGCGGCGAACAGGGGTTTGTGCCCGAGAGCTACTCGGGCTTGGAGGCGGTGATTCCGCTCGGCGAAATCGAAACGGAACTGCCGCTGGCGGAGGTGTACGACGGCGTCGAGTTTTCACCCGAGGAAGGCGATGAGAGCAATTGAACGGGCCGGCACACGTCGGGATTTTCTGCGGCACGCGAGCGCGGCGACGATGGCCGCGCTGGCGGCTGGCGCGCCGCGCCCGATCTGGGCCGCGGACGGTCCGGGAGGCAAGGCCTCTGCCGATTCGGTGATCGTGCTCTGGATGGCCGGCGGCATGGCGCACACCGAGACGTTCGATCCGAAACGTCACAAGCCGTTTGAGTCGGGCATGAAGTCGCATGACGTGCTGAGCACGTTTCCGGCCATCGACACCGCCGTCGATGGGATCAAGTTCTCGGAGGGGCTCGAGAAGACCGCGGCCGTGATGGACCGCGGCACGCTGGTGCGATCGCACATCGTGGGCGACCTCGGCAAGATCTTGCACTCGCGTCATCAGTATCACTGGCACACCGGTTACGAGCCGCCGCAGACGGTCGCGGCGCCGCACCTGGGCGCGTGGATCGCGCACATCCTCGGTCCGCGCGATCCGGCCGTGCCCGCGTTCATCGACATCGGCCAAGGTTATGAGGGCAACGGCGAGGCCGAGGAGCTGAAGGCGTTTCAGACCGCTGGATTCCTGGGCAGCGAGTTCGGCCCGTTCCGCGTGCCCGACCCGACCCAGGCCGTCGCCGCCGTGCGACCGCCGCGCGGCATGACGCTCGCTCGGTTCGAGAACCGCTACCGAGCCTATCGCAAGCTGGTCGACGCCAGCCCGGTCGGCCGGCACGGCAGCGATTATCAGCAGGAGTCGCTGATCCGATCGCTCGATAATGCGTATCGATTGCTCAGCTCGCCCGCGGCCCAGGCGTTCGACCTGTCGCTCGAACCGAAGGATCTCTTCAACCGATACAACACCGGCAAGTTCGGCCTGGGCTGCTTGCTCGCGCGGCGGCTGATCGAGGTGGGGGCGCGGTTCATCGAGGTTTCGACCGAGTACGTTCCGTTCCTGGGCTGGGACACGCACGACAACGGTCACACGCGGCTGGCAACGATGAAGCAGATGATCGACGGACCGATCGCGCAGCTCGTTCTCGACCTTGAAGACCGCGGCCTGCTCGCCCGCACCCTGATCGTGCTGGCCAGCGAATTCAGCCGCGATGTGTTGGTTGAGGGCAAGCCTGACAGGAAGGTCCCGGACCAGGTGGAACAGCCGGATGTGATCGCCGAGTTGAAGCACTATGGCATGCACCGCCACTTCACGGGCGCCGGCAGCGTGCTGCTGTTCGGCGGCGGCATTCGACGCGGCTTGCTCTACGGACGGACCGCGGACGAACGGCCGTGCACAACGATCGAGAATCCCGTGACAATCCCCGACCTGCACGCCACGATCTATCGTGCCCTGGGCATCTCGCCCAAGCATGCCGTCGAGGTCGAGCAGCGCCCGTTCTACGTGACTCCGGACGGCCACGGCCGCCCGATCCTGGCGCTGTTCGCGTAGCCACTGGTTCATTGCGTCGCGCTTTGGCTATCCCGCTGTGCGAACCCGCTCCCGTAGGCGAAATCCGCGGTTTCGCTCTCGCGTCGAATCGCGAACCTGTTATACTCCGCTCCCCTACTCTCCACCGTTCTTGTCGAGCGAAAACTAGACCATGAGTTCGGAACTAGTCACCGTGTCGGATGAGGAGCGACCCAAGAGCCGATGGGCCTTCGGTCTCGATTGGCCGACGACGATTGGATTGGCTCTGATTCATGTGGGAATGTTGGCCGCCCCGTTCTTCTTCACGTGGAAGGCCGTCGTGCTGGCCGTCGTGCTGATTTGGGCGACCGGCGGCGTGGGAATCTGTTTGGGTTATCATCGGCTGCTCACGCACCGCAGCTTCGAGACATACCGGCCGATCCGGTGGGTCATCGCTTGCATCGGCACGCTGGCGGGCCAGGGTCCGCCAATCACTTGGATATCGACTCACCGCAAGCACCATCGATTCAGCGATGAGGACGACGATCCGCATTCGCCGCGACATGGACCGTGGTGGAGCCATGTGCTGTGGCTGACTCCAAAGCACAGCCAGTGGTATCACGCCCGTCGCGATCGCCGCTACGCGCCGGACGTGCTGCGCGAACGATTCATGCGGTTCCTGAGCCGCAGCTATCTGTGGTGGCACATCGGCGCAGGCATGGTCACATTCGCCGTCGGCTGGCTGGGCTGGGACTTGTACACCGGCGTCTCGTTCCTGGTGTACGGGATGTTCGTGCGATTGGTGTATGTCTTCCATGTGACTTGGTTCGTGAATTCGGCCACACACATTTGGGGTTACCGTACGTATGAAACGTCGGACAACAGCCGCAACCTGTGGTGGGTCGGCCTGCTCGCGTTTGGCGAGGGTTGGCACAACAATCATCACGCCTTTCAGCGTGTGGCCCGGCATGGCCAGCGATGGTGGGAGTTCGACGTCACGTACATCATGATCTGGTTAATGGAGCGGGTCGGCCTTGCCTGGGACGTAGTGAGAGATCTGCCCCGCAGCGCGACCAGATTGTCGGAACCCGCTCAATCTGAGGCGGCGTGACCTGTCGCGTGCCCGATTGAACCGTCCCCCACTGTGTGGCTAGAATCCTGCGCCCCCGACCCGCGCGGAGATTCCTCGCATGAAGAACGCCTCACCGGAGTTCGATGCATACATCGCCCAATCGGCCCCGTTCGCTCGGCCGATCCTGAAGAAGATTCGATCGCTGTTTCACAAGGCATGCCCCGAAGTGCAGGAAGTGATGAAGTGGAGCGCCCCGCACTTTGAGTACAAGGGTCTTCTCGGCAGCATGGCGGCGTTCAAGCAGCACGTGAGCTGGGGGTTCTGGAAAGCGGGCCTGATGAACGACCCCAAGGGCCTACTGATCGGCGTAGGCAACACGGCAATGGCCGCGGCCAAGGTGACGAACGTCAACGACCTGCCCGACGACAAGACGATCATTGCTTACATTCACGAAGCGGTCCGCCTCAACGATGAAGGTGTCAAGGTACCGCGACCGAAGGCCAGCGAGAGGAAGGAACTGGTCGTACCTGATGATCTCGCCGTCGCGCTCAAGAAAAACAAGAAGGCGCTCGCGACGTTCAACGGTTTCAGCTACAGCCACAAGAAAGAGTACGTGGAGTGGATCGTCGGGGCGAAGCAGGAGGCCACTCGCCAACGACGGCTGGCCACGGCCATCGAGTGGCTGGCGGAAGGCAAGTCGCGAAACTGGAAGTACGAGCGCCATTGCTGACAACGGACGCAACCATCCGGTCCGCCCATGGGCCGCCATCACCGACCGCAGGCCCCTCTCAATACTCTCGCTTCTTGTTGATGCCCGGCTGCGGCACTGGATACTTGCCGCTGGCGAGGGCTTGAAGCGGCGCGGGCGAGTTCATGGTCAGCTTGTCCACGTTCGGGGCGAGTTCGTGGTCGTGAGCGAGCGCCTCTTCGTACGTCACGACCTGACCGGTGTGGGCGGCCATGCGGCCCATCGCGGTGACCAGGCTCGCCTCGGCGCCGCGCCTAGCCTCGTTGTACGGCCGGTCTTCGCGGATCGCCTGCAGCAGGTGGTCCCATTCGAGTTGGTATGGATTTGGCTCCTTGTCGCCATACCTCCAAACGATGTCGTCGCTCACAAAGTTGTGCCCCTTGAAGATACGACAGCGCGCCGGCGTGTGGCCGGACGTCGAAATGGTAGCCGCACACTTGCTGCCGTGCGCGTAGCTGGCAAACTCGTTGTGGCAGCCGGTGACGCAGCGTCCTTCGAGATAGAGCTTCGTGCCGTCGGCGAAAGTGTATTCGACCGAGTAGCTGTCGAAATTCTGGTCGATGTTGTCCTCGCGATAATGCCGGCCGCCGATCGCCTTGGCCGACACCGGCCAGGCGTCTTTCATCCAGCAGCACTCGTCGATGTTGTGGATGTAGAAATCGCTGAAGCAGCCGCCGCTGGCCCACAGGAACGCGTGAAACTCGCGAACCTGATAGAGTAGCTCGCTCATGTCGTCCGGTTTCTTGGGTACGAAGGCGTGGCCGATCGGTCCGTGCATGCGATAGGCCCGCATCAGCACGATGTCTCCGATCTCGCCCCCCTTGATGCGGTCGTAAAGTTCCTGGCGCGCCGCGCAGTGACGGCACATCAGGCCGACGGCCACTTTGATGTTTTTGGCCGACGCCTCCTCGGCCAGCGCCAGCATCTTGCGAGTGCTCGGGCCGTCGACCGTAGTCGGCTTTTCCATGAACACGTTCAGCCCTTTTTCGATAGCGTACGCGAACATCGGCCATCGAAACGCGGGAGGCGTGGTCAGCAGCACCACGTCGCCGGGCTTCAGGCAATCCATCGCGTGCTTGTATCCGTCGAAGCCGATGAACTTGCGGTCGTCCGGTACGTCGACGGCGTTGGTATGTTCCTTCTTGATGCTGTCGAAACTGGTGCCGAGCCGATTGGGAAACACATCCGCCATGGCGACGAGTGTGGTCGGGCCGTTCTTGGGATCGACCGACAGGGCGTTGTTCGCCGCTCCGGTGCCGCGCCCGCCACAACCGACCAGGGCGAGTTGGATCGTGTTGTTCTCGCCCGCGTGAACATGTGGAAGGGCCACGCCGGCCAGGGCCGTGCCGGCGGCGACCTGCCCCGATGTCTTCAAAAGTTGCCGTCGTGTCATGTTCGATGTCGTGCTCATCGCGGGTGTCTCCCTTGTCTCGTGGATACTGGCAGGCAGGACCGAAGCTCAGCGGCGTCGGCGAGGTTCCATGATACTGCGGCGGCTTGGCAATGTCATGGCGGACTTGGCGCTCAGCGATTCGGGTGCATGACCGCGCTTTCGCAGCTTCGCGCAGCGGGGGAGAGCGCATCGCGTGCCACCCTTGCCTCGGAGGTGGACCCCGATTGTTGGGCGTCGGTTCATGCAGATTCCTGCGCCTCGCCATCGTTCGCCCTCGTGGCTCACTGGAATCCCAAAACCAAGACTTCACTTGCTTCCGGTTGTGTCACTCCCTATGGTCGGTGCCCGCGGGGCACAATCCGACAAGGGATAACCGGGCCGACGGTGCGTCGATGACCCTCCGATATTTGGCAGGCGACCAGCCCTGGGCCCGACGGCGACAGCGAGCGAATGAAAACAGACGCGGAGTATGCCTGTGAGCTGGACCGAGACGACGAACTCGCCCCCTTCCGCGATCAGTTCATCATCGACCACGACGACCTCATCTACCTCGACGGCAACTCGCTGGGCCGGCTGCCTCGGCGGACAGCAGGGCGAATCGCCGAAGTAACTGGCCATGAGTGGGGCGGGCGACTTGTCCGCGGCTGGACCGACGGATGGTTCACCGCGCCGCAACGCATCGGCGCGAAGATCGCCCGGCTCATCGGGGCCGAACCCGACGAGGTCATCGTCGCGGACTCCACGTCGGCCAACCTTTTCAAGCTGGCGGTGGCCACGCTTCAGTGCCGGTCGGATCGGCGTGCAATCGTCACCGATGATCTGAATTTTCCCTCCGACCTCTACGTGCTTGACGGCGCGATCAGGCTCTGCGGGCCCGGCCATCGTCTGACGGTCGCCAGGTCGCCCGACGGCATATCGCTACCACTCGCGGAGCTGACTGGCCGGATCGGTCCCGACACGGCCTTGGTGGCACTGACGCACACGGCGTTCAAGAGCGGCTACGTGCACGACATGGCCGCGATATCGAGCGCGGCGAGACGGGTCGGAGCGTGGTCGCTGTGGGACCTGAGTCATTCGGTCGGCGTGATGCCGATCTCGCTCGGCGAGTTGGGCGTCGAGCTGGCGGTCGGTTGCACCTACAAATACCTAAACGGCGGCCCCGGCGCGCCGGCGTTCCTGTTCGTCCGGCGCGACCTGCAAGACAAACTGCTGAACCCGATTTGGGGCTGGTTCAGCGCTCGCGGCCAGTTCGATTTTGCCCTGCAATACTCGCCCGATTCGGGCATGCGGCGGTTCCAGACCGGCACGCCGCCGATCCTGTCGCTGTCGGCGGTGGAGCCAGGTGTGGACCTGGTGCTCGAAGCGGGCGTCGACCGCATCCGAGCGAAGTCGGTGCGACAGACCGAGTACCTCATCGAACTGTGGCGCGAGCTACTCCAGCCGCTCGGCGTGAGACTAAACTCGCCCCTTGACCCGGCCCAACGCGGCTCGCACGTATCGCTTGGCCACGTCGAAGGCTTGCGCATCGCCCGGGCGCTCGTCGACGCCATGAAGGTGATCCCCGATTTCCGTGCACCCGACAACATCCGGTTCGGCGTCTCACCACTCTACACGTCGTTTCAGGAACTGCACGAGGCCATAACGCGGTTCCGGCGAGTGCTCACCGAACGACTCTACGAGAAGTATCCAACTGACCGACCGGTCGTCACATGAGTAGAAAACCTAGTATCGGGATACTGTGATAGAGGTTTGGTTGATTGTGTGAAGCCCGTGAAGGTTGCAATCGGGCAGCGTTGGTCAACGGCGTTCCATTGAAGCCTCTTGTGGATCTTCGATCAGCAACTTGATTTCGTCCGAATTCCCACGCAACTCCGGCGCGTACATCGCGCTGGCTCGTGTGGGCAACGCGGCGAAGCGGCCGGGGATTTCGGCGCGGAGGCGGTAGGCGACGGAGTGCTTGCCGCGCGGGAGGGCCCGGACGAAGAAGGTGACGCGCTCGTCGCGGAGTTCCATGTAGGCGCCGAGGCCGCCCGAGCCGGGTGAATAGCCGCTGCGGAGATCGACCGGCTCGAAGCCGGCGGCCTTCATGTCTTCGAACATCAGGTACTCGTAGTCGTTCTTCGAGTCGATTTCGAGTTCGATCTCGACGAGGTCGCCCGATTTGAGCGTGGCGAGGTTCGGGAGTTCCTGCCGTTCGTACTTTTCGACGCGCTGTTTGACGGCCTGGCCCTTCGAGCCGGCGACGTCGATCGTTTTGTCCACCGGAATGAGTTTGTAATACTTGCGGAGAACCTTCACTTCGAGGCCGGCGCGGGTGATGTGGTCTTCGAGCGTGAAGTTGGTGAGGTAGCCGTTCCAGTAGAGCGGGCCGCGGCCACGCTTCTTGAATTCGATCGTGTGCTCGCCGGTCTCGACCGCGTCGCCGGTCAGCACGAGCTTGTTGTCGAACGTGAACAGGTTTTCGGCCGTGATCGCGATTTCCTTGTGCCGCTTGCCGTCGATCCAGATTTCGAGCGTGAGGTCGGGCTTGTCTTCGCCGCTGGCTTTGAGGAAGTCGGCGAACGCCTCGATCGCGACGGCGGTGTCGCGGGTCGAGTTCCAGTAGGTCGCGTGCTTGCGGTTGTTGAGCAGGTATTTCACCAGCCGCGCGGTCGTCTCGCCTTTGGGGTCGGTCCGCGCGAGCAGTTTCAGGTAATAGGCGTTCGCCTCAATCGAGCTGCCGTACCAGTACCACCAATAGTTGTCTTCCGGCAGGCGGAGGTACGCGGTCTGGTTCTCGTCGTCTTGCACCACGAACTGCTCGATGTTCCGCAGGATCATGTCGAGCTTTTCCCGCTCGCCCGCCCCCTGTTTTTCGAGGGCCAGTCCGAACATCGCCTTCGCGTAGACTGCCAGGTGCGTGCGATCGCGATAGAGGAAGTCGCGCATCTCGGCGAGATCGTGGGGCAGGCTGCCAGCCTGCCCGGGTCCTTTCTGCGCCGCCGGCAGGCTGGAAGCCTGCCCTACGGTGCCGTCTGGCAGGCTAGCAGCCTGCCCCACGGTGGCGTCCACGAGCACCATGTAGACGAATGCGTCGAGGTTGTCGGCGAACTGTTTCGCCGGCTGCTTCGGGTCGATCGGCTTACCGTCGCGCCAATTCTTGAGGCGGCGGATTTGTTCGGCTTGATAATTCTTAAGCCACGCGACGCCGCGATCGAGCACGCCGGGGACGAGTGCCACGTCGTTTTGCTGAGCGACCTGCAGGCCGTGTACGACGACGGCCGTGGTGTGCGGCCAGGAGCGTTCGCCCCAGCCGGAGAACCAGCCCCAACCGCCGTCGGAAAGTTGCATCTCGGTGAGCCGGTTCACGCCGGCCTTCACCATGTCGCGGACCTCGGCCTCGTCGAACACCGGGTTGCGGTCGAATCGTTGCCACTGTCTCGCCCGGTCGCGGTCGTCGCCGATTTCCTGCGCGTTTAGGTTGGTTCGCTTCTCGCCGATCGCCTTCAGGTCGAGGCCCATGTTCATGAGCACTTTCTGCGTGATGACCGTCGGCAGGAACCGGTTCAGCGTCTGTTCGGTGCAGCCGTACGGGTACTCTGCCATGTACGGCAGCGCATCGACCATCGCGGCGGCGAGCGTCGGCGAGTATCGGATTTCGAGCCGCGTCTGTTCCGGCCGGCGTTCGGCCGGCACGCGCACGGTGAACCTACCGCCGTCTTGCTGCGGGCGGATCGCACCGGCCCACGATTCGGTCTTGAGCATCCCGTGGACGTAAACCGGGAACCGCATCTCCATCGCGTCGGAGTCTTCGTCGGTGAGTGCCTTCATGCGCACGACCGCCTCGCCTTCGTCCGTCACGCGCACGCGGAAATCGACACGAGCCTCGCCGCCGGCGTCGATTTCGATCGTGCGCGAGGAATCGCCAAGGATGGTGAGTGGCAAATCATCCGAACGCTTGTTTAACCCGTAGCCGAAGGCGAGGCCCGTGTCCGCATCATTCCTCGCCTGCGGCTGCGGGTTAAACGAGCGCGCGACGGCGACTTGACCGTCGAGTTCCAACTCGACGCGCACGGACTTCTTGTTTTTCAGGTAATTGTGTACGTTCGCCGACAGGACGACTTCGTCCTTCTGCACGAAGAACCGCGGGGCTTGCAGGCGGACGATGAGGTCCTTTTTCGTAACGACCTCGGCGTCGCCCTGGCCGACCTTGGTGCCGTGGCCCATGCCCCAGACGCGGACCTTCCAGGTCGTGAGCGATTCGGGCATGTCGAGCGACACGTCGGCCGTGCCGTCTTCGCGCGTGGTGAGTGCGGCGACCCAGAGCGCGGTGTCGGCGAAGTTTTTGCGCACGGTCGGCTGCACGAGCGGAGCGCCGGGTTCTCCGCCTTCGCTCTTTTTCGCGAGTTCGCGACCGAAGTACGCATCCGCCTTACTCTCCATCGGCGCCGAGGCAGCTTCCGCCGCCGGGGCGCCGGGCGCCCGGCGTGCGCCGCCGAACCCGGCCGCGTCGCCCGGCCCCGCGCCGCGGAGCCGCGTGGCCGTCTGAGCCTTGACGCCCAGGAACATGTCGTTTTGCTCTTCCAACTCGTCCGCGACTAGGTGTCCGAACACGCCGAGGCTCGCCATCGCGAGTTCGCCCGACTTGAGCAGATTGTGGAAGTAGCGGTCGAGGCTCGACTCGGTGTGCGGCTGATGGTGACGACGCCACTCCCAGAAGAATTTCCTGATCTCCGGCACGTTCGAGCCCCCGCTGATGTACTCGACCGACTTGTCGTAGATCGCGACGACCGTCGAGCCGACGAACGGCTTGCCCGCGTGGTCGGTCACCTTGAGTTTCACGCCGGCTTTCTGGCCCGGTTTGTACGCGTCGCTGGATGGCTCGGCCGCGACGTTAAGCACTCGCTTCTCCGGCGGGACGACGATCTCCTTCGTCTCGCTGTAGAGCTTGCCGCCGGAGATGGTCATCGCCTCGACGAAGAAGTTCGGCATGTCTTTCATTGCAACGTCGATTTCTTCGAGCGTACTCTTGCCCTTGAGCTTCATCAGTTTGGGCGGCAGGTACACGCCGTTCGTTGGCCGCACGAACAGCAGCACGGTGCTGCCGACGCGGTTCGTGTTGATCTGAAGTTTGAGCTTCTCGCCCGGCCGGTATTCGCGCGCGTCGGGCACGAGTTCGATGTCGTTGAATCGGAACGCGGCGCCGTCGAAGCCTTGACCGACGACGGTGAAGAGGTAGCCGCCTTCGATCGTGTGTTCGCCGAGTCGTAGTGCACGCGGCTCGCGTGCTGCTTCGGCTTCCTCCCCACGCACGCGAGCCGCGTGCGCTACGGCGGTCACGCGATAGCTCAGCCGATACTGGCCCGGCGCGGCGGCCTTGATCTGTTGTTCGGCGCGGCCCTCGGCGTTGGGATCGAGGTCCCACTTTTCGACGGACGTTTCGACCGGCGTCGAAATTGGTTTGCCGTCGGCTCCGAGGATTGGCTTGCCGTCGTCGCCGCGTTTCGGCTCGTAGGTGATCTTGAAGAGTTCGAGCTTGCCCGTGCCGGTGACTGGTTTCGAGTCGAGCGTGCGCGCGGCGAACGAGGCGCGAATCACGTCGCCTGTGCGGTAGTAGCCGCGGTGCGTCCACGCGAAGACTTTGAATGGCTTCCGCGCGACGGTGACGCTGCCCGTGCCGACGATCGTGCGACGCGATTGATCGACGACCTCGGCGGTGATCGAGTATTGATGATCGAGGTCGCCGTGGATCGCCTTGGCGACCGACGTGTCGATTTCGACCGCGACCGTGCCGTCGTCGCCGATCTCGACCTCGCGCTCGGCGACCATCTCCGGCGGCTGATGTCCGCCGCGCCACCACCACGGGATCGGCCGGCGGCAGCCCCACTTCGCCCAGCCGGGATACCAATGATAATCGTGGCCGAACCACCAGTAGCCCGGCCCGTACAGCCAATCCCAGTCGCCCGGCGGGTACCACGAGTCGGTGTGCGACGACCGCATCACCTTGTACTTCACCTTCGCATGCGTGACCGGGGCGCCGAAGTAGTACTTCGCGCGGATCGTCGCCGCGATCTTTTCGCCGAGCATTATCGGCTCGGTCGGGGCCTCGACCGTGACCTCGAACTCCGGCTTTTTGTACTCCTCGACGCGGAACGAGCCGCCGCCGTGCACGCGCTTTCCGGGATCGTTGATGACCAGCCGATAGACGCCGAGCGTGGCGTCGGCCGGCAGTTCCAACTCGCTGTCGAACCCGCCGTAGTCGTCGGCCT
>Ga0114941_100052_pt1 | contig 23412 bp, 30 predicted proteins | sample DevilsHole_FD_89580 | JGI IMG/M metagenome (GOLD analysis project Ga0114941, IMG submission 89580) | Groundwater microbial communities from Devils Hole, Nevada to study Microbial Dark Matter (Phase II) - Devils Hole | ecosystem: Environmental > Aquatic > Deep subsurface > Groundwater | place...
GGAAAAAGCCCTCTAGTTCCGCGACGAGAGCAGGAGAGCAGGAGATCGCGAGTCAATTTCCCTTTTCTCAGTTGTGCACCTGATATGGTTTTCATGGTGTTCATGTTTGAGCCCTGGTGGCAACCAGGGCTTCGTGTTTTAAGTTTTAGAGTCTAGAAGGTGAGTCGGCTGGGTCGAGGTCGTATTCAAAAGATCGGGGACTTTCCACTTCCTCGTCTAGTTTTGGCGCGTCTTCCCAATAGATATCCAACGCCTCTCTGTCGTAATTGACCAAGAAAGTGAGTTTGCCAAAGATTTGGGAGACCGCGTCATTCACAAAAGAGCGACAGTCATCTTCATTCCAGCCTTCCTTGACCCAGTTCGGGTCAGCCTCCTCGATCACGTCGCAGCAGGTGGCAATTAATTCGGTAGCCTTTTTATGCCAAAAATTGCCGGTTTGCCTCAGTTGTTGGACTAAAGCCCAAACTTCGCGAGTGTCGATTTTGATGTAGGAATCAGTTTCCAGATCGCTGCTCATGGCTCCTCCCATTCAAAGCGAGCATCCCAGGCTTCGCCGGCAGCTTTCTCACCCGCTTCTGCCCACTCTTGGGTCAGGGACTCAGCTAGATCAGCGGCGAGATCAGCCTCTTCTGGGTCGTTACAGAACGAAACGTCCATTCCTTCGGTCTGAGTAGGGGGTCGCTAGGGCCATGAGGTCTCGCAGCATCTCTTGGCCTTCATCGTTCTCGTCAGCGTCAGGGAAAGTGTGCATAAAACTCCTTAGCGTCATACTTCTGTTTGCTGGAAGGCACCGGGGCTTGAGCGTGCAGCGAGCGTGGGGGCTTCCCCGAGGGGCCCCGATTCCTGTTCACCGGGGCGGGCGCGCGTGCCGCTTGCCGGCAGTGCTATTCCTGGATTTTTTCCGGGCCATAATTATTTGTCAGAAAGGCACGTCGGGTTTTTGAGGGGGGGAATAGGTGAGTAACTTGTCCGCGTCGGAGTCTGCTACCTCCACTAATTCTGGGAGTAGATCCTTGACGAATTCGATCCAAATTCGGGACAGATCCTGCGACAGGATGAATTGATCGCCCGCTACCCCCAAAATCCGAGCCATTTGATCCAAAGGTTTTTCTACGGCATCTGCCAACTTGAGCGCCTTATGCCCCCAGGGAAGGTATCGAAAGAGCGGCTCCGTCCGCCCCTCCAGGACTTCCACAACGCATCTGATCAGAACTTCCAGGGAATCCTCTACCACTTGCCGGCTGATAGATTCAATTTCTTGCACTGTGACCGTCTCTATCTGTGCGAAATCAAGGATTTTAACCACCTCGCCACAAGCCAGCAAAATCTTGCCCTGTTTCTGGGTATCGGGATGGTCGCTCTGGGCAAGGCACTGGACTACCTCCAGTGTCTCTTCGACAAAGTCCAATGTTTCTTCTCTGTTCATGGGGGTGAGCAGGGGTGCCGGTGAGTGTACTAATCCTGTGAACATGCCCTGACCCCAGTAAGTCCTCGATGGGGCGTGGTTGTGGCCATCGACGCGAGCGTCTTGTGATCTGGGAGGGGGTGGTACAGCACCCCTAAAGAACGGGGATTGGGGCGCTCGCCTCGATGGCCACCTAGGAGGGGAGGGAAAGGCAGGGGGGAGCAATCCCTCACGATTCAGCGTTGCCATCCTGTGGGTTATGCCCTGCCCCGATGGCTTTGGACAGGGCGTGGCTATTGACGCGAGCGGGCGGTAGCCGGTGAGGTACTGGATACCCTTCAGAGAAAGGGAAAGACGTAATCGCCTCGATCAGCCACCTGAAGGGGGAGGGAAAGGCAGGGCCAATCCCTGCCGGAAAATCTGTTCGTATATCTCTATTTTGCATGTGCATAACTTAAATGTCAATGTTCACATGCAAAAAAATAAGCCCAGGTTTCCCCGGGCTAAGATAGGTATGTTGTAGGCAGTCAGCTTAGGATACGGGCTTCATCTTGCTGGTTGGACAAAAAGGGGTGCAGGCGAGTGGGGTCTATGTGTCCAAAAGTTTCAATATGTCAGACTCAAGCTTGCCCATCTGCTGAATTATCTGGGCCTGATATTCTTCCGCTGCCTTGAGCCTAGCTCTCAATCTTTCCTCGTGGGACTGAACATAGGCCAGATGAGATTGTTGCAGCTCTCTCAGCTGGCCAAGGATTTTCCCAATATCTCTTTTTCCTCTGTTTTCAGGGCCTTCTGGCCCTGAATATAGCCAAGAGCAATCTCTCTGAGAAGCTGTGTTCGGTTCATACCCATTGACCGAGCCTTGCCATCCAGGGCTTCCCAGTACTCCCGCTCGATCCGGATCGTTGCATTGATTTTCTCCTTGCTGACCCCATCTCTCTTGACCAAGCTCTTGGGACGCCCCCTGAGCTGGCGGCTGGAAACGGTTCCATCCGTGTTCATGCTGTCCTAGTTCTCCCATGTTGTGTCTCTAGACCAAATTATTGCACATGCTACCTTGACAAACCATATTAGCACATGCAATACTAGGAGTCATACTGCACATGCAGCCGTCCAACCTATTCGGTCAATGGTCATGGCCATCAGGAGAGAAAGGTTCAATCTGTAAGCCGTAGTGTCGCGTGATGCCCTCCCCACCTGAAGTCCAGAGTCCAGCGCCAGCAAGAGTCAGCCACAGGGCTGCCGGCGATTAGACCGCTCCCGCATGGAGTGCCTCAAAAGCGAAACGCACAGGTCAAGGCCCGAGGTGCAGCGTCGCAGGCCCCTGCGGCCGGTGAGTTCCTCCCATCAGACACATCCCGAACAAAGCGCCCCAGCTCAGAATGCTTGAAGGCAAAGCACAGGTCAAGGCCCGAGGTGCAGCGTCGCAGGCCCCTGAGTAGATGCCGGCGAGTTCCTCCCAGCAGGCAAGTCCCCTAATCAAAGCGCCCCAGCTCGGAGTGCTTCAGGGCAAAGCACAGGCCAAGGCCGTAAGGTCGCAGCGTCGCAGTCCCCCTGAGTCTATGCCGGTAAGAGGCCCCAGTTGAGACGACATCACGCGAAACCAGTAACCAGAACTGATGAGCCCAACTTTCAAGATTTGGCTATCGCAGTTTGTCGAAGAAAAATCCCCAATCGGGACACTGGCAAGATTTGCTGCCGCAGACAACGATTGGACGGGAGACACGGCTCACAGCCTTAAGGAGAGGATTACCTCCATCAAGGGCCACCACCCGTCCTGGTTCATTCTGGCAGAGGAAGCTAGCCACGAGTATTGCGCGGATAGGTCAGCAAGAAGGGACTTTACGGGCAAGCCGTCAACAAAGAGGAGGAAGGCAATCCTATTGGCTATCAGTCTGGGGATTCTTTCTCAGAAAGAACAGGAAGTCCTGTTCGACAAAACGCAGCAGACCCTACTCCCCTACGCCGCTTACTACCGACTAAAAAAACACTGCGGATTTCAATGGGACAGCACTGCCCAGTATTGGGGCACGAGCCCAAAACCCCTCAAAAAATTTCCAGGAGAGATCATGACCCAAACTAAAGGAGAATCAGAGTTGGAGGGAAGAACCCTCATCTGCAGGAAGTGCGGACGTCAGTTCCTGTGGCAACAACTGGCGGAAGCGAAATGGCGACTAGTCAACCCAGATGGGTCGCCCCACAAAGAGTCGTGCCGGTGAGTGCCCTGCGCTCGCAGCTTGTGCCCGCACCTCACGCCCTGCGTTCGCAGCTTAGCCATAAGACCAGCAATAAAAAGCAGAATTCTATATTGCGGATTGTGGAGACTAGACTTCAGTGCAGAAACCTGATTTCGATTCTAACTGGAAGTGCGCGGACTGTGGAAAAGTCTTAATCCCCTCCGAAACCTGCTGTATTCTAGGCAGACGGCTGTCTGAGGGTCTACTCGTTGTCTGTCAAGAGTGTTGGGAGAAAAGAGTGTTGGGAAAAAGGACAATTTAGGAGGGAAGAGATTTATCTTGCAGCTTTCCTAGTTTTTGGAGGTTAAATTCAAGATGTCCAACGGCAATAGTCCCGCCTTCCCCTTTGTCTGTGAGGAGTCAATCCCATATTGTGGGCTGACCAAGCGAGAGCTGTTCACAGCAATCGCGTTCCACGCTCTCATGTCTAATGACATAAACCGCCGTTACCATGAACTTGAAACTGTGTCTAAGACCGCCATTAAATACGCAGATATCCTGCTGAAAGAACTAGAGAGTGGCCAAGATGATCAACCGTAAGGCTGACCCAAAAAAGACAAGAACCCCTCCTCCGGACAGCAACTCCTCTGAGGTGCGCTGGTTCCTGGTTGCCGCGACTAAAGGTTCTGAGGCAGACAATTCCTTGCTGATGCTGCTTTCTAGACAGCTCCGTCCCACCGGCACACTCACCATACAGACCCTTCTCACCCCCGTTTACTCTCCTACCGAAGCCCTGTCCTATTTTGCTATTGCCTTAAACTGTGCGGCTCGACTCCAGGCCAAATTGCAGCTTGGAACACGAACCTTTCTTGAATCCCTGAACAACGATAGCGATAAAATCTTTGGCGAGTAAAGGCCCCTGTGTTTTACCTGATTTAACCACCAAAAACACCATGAAAGTTACCTCCATTAAAGTTGGCCGTGCGGTCGGGGAAGCGCTTTCCTTCGCCAGCACGAAGTCAATCCTGACGGCTGGGAAACACCATTGCTGACAAATTCTGACGAGTCAAGTGAGGATAGCTATGACAGAGAGTGAAGTTGTCCCTTTTTGTTGCGCTTACTTGCTGAGCCTGAGTCCTTCCGCTATAGAGCAGCTAGCAGAGCGAGTTGCCCTGGTACTCTCCCACCAACAAGGGCTTGTGTTCCGAGGTGAAGGGGCCGCAAAAAACTCCGACAACCCGCGAGTGCGAGGTTTTTACCTAATGGCTAAAGCGGCCATTAAAGAAATTCAGAAGGCCATCTGCCAAGGAGCAAAGCTCTTTGTCGAGTGGGACGCCTCCACTCCCTCTGAACAGTGGCTAACCTATCGTCCGAGTTCTGAGTCGAGCTGTCGAGTCGCTAACCTTCAAGACGTGGTGAATTTCACCAGTATCGACTTAGACATCGTCCCCGAATATGCTGATATCGACTACCTTTTAGACAACATTGAGACAGGAGACGTGATTGAGCTGGAGGAAGGGTTTTACGTCGCTTCCTGGATTACCCACGAGGAGGTAGAGGGTCTGTTTTTTGTGGACATATCACAGGGCACCTGGCACCAAATCTGGTAAGGAAAAGGGGGTGTTACCGCCCCCAGACTTGCTGCCACCCCACGCTCGCCAGTCGGGAACCGGTACACTCTAATTGGACAGATTACAATTGGTCAAAATAGCTAATCGCACAATCCCATGCGCCCCGGAAAACTAACAGCCTGATGACCTGTACCGGCAGGCACCGACTCCCCTCTCAGCCTGCCGGTGACAACCAACATCACAGAGTCAACAAAACTTATGGCAAGAAACCTTCCGATAGAAGTTGAAAATTTATACCAAACAATCTGCTCTCAGGTAGGGGTGCCCTCGACAATTACCAGGGTGCCGGATGACGGATCTAGCACTTGTTCCTTGGAGACCGGGGTACTTCTACTCGTGTCTTATGCCCTGATGAGCAAAAACCAGGATCATTCGCTCAACGCGACTGAGATGCTGAGAGTAATCCTCAGCCCTTGCTTAAGCGACGAGCAATTTACATGGCTTCTTCTACGGTGCAAAAACCGAGAGCTGATCGCCATCAAGATTATCCTGGACTTGGGAGTCCAAGTACTTAAGTCTCTGGCTGATAAAGAGTTTGCAAAACGACAGCTTAATGCCAACTGAACAGGACTCAGCCGTTACGCTTGCAGCTCAAAGCCACAGATTCGTGCTTCTTGTCTTTGAAATTGAAATCCCCGCCTGATGACCTGCACCGGCAGGCACCGACATTCCACGGGTGCCGGTGGGCACTCTGAGCCAAGTGCCGAAACCCCCGATAAAAAGGGGTCGCGGGATGGTTCCGCACCACCCTGACTCGCAACCTAAGGCCCCAATAAAGAAATGGGCACTTGTGGCCCCCTTGATTTTCACGGGCAAGGGTTGCGGGGAAGCGGGCAAGGCAGGGGGTCTAAACCCCTGCTCTCTGCAAAACTCCCCCAAGCCCCAGTATGGAAATGGGCACTTGCGGCCCCTGGGTGATTCATGGGCTGCCACGGGAGTAAAAAAGAACACACCCAAAATCAATGGACAGACCAGTTATTGGCCTCGACATCAGTCGGGGTACTGTGGATATTTTCGTCTCTTTTTCGCCGTTCACTGTCTCGCCTCGAGATTTTTATGAATCGCCGGACTTTGAGCGACACCACTTTCAGAAGCCGATAGACGCTACTACAGCGGATTTCCTCGCAAACCTTAACCCCAAGGTTGTAATCCTGGAACCAACCGGCCCCTATTCTAAGTTCCTTGTAGCCGCCCTGGAAGAGCGGGGACTTCCGTTTCTCCTGATAAATCAAACAGTAGCCCGGGACACACGCAAAGCTTTCGGAGGATCGGATAACAAGGATGATCCGTTTGACTCCCTTCTGATGGCGGCAATCTATTACGAAAAGTGGGAGCGCCTCTTTGATAGGCGGTTTTGGGTGGAATACCGACACCCCACGATTAGGCGAATCCGCACCCTCCTGTTGGATCTCAGATCGACGAGAAAAAAAAGCTCAGCAGCACGAGCAACAATAAAACAACGTTTGGTGCGAGGCGAGTGGATAACCAAAGCGAGGATTAAAAGCCACAGAGAGAACGGCAGCCTCCATCCAGACAGGTTGCCAGCGTTTTACGCTTGGCTTGCCGAGTGGTGTTACGAGGGGGAATGGGAATTGTCTAAAGCCTGTCGTTCTCACTGGGAGAGAGAATTCCAAGAGGCGCTAGAGCGAGGGGAAGCCTAGGAAATTAGCGATACTACTAGATCGCTGGCAAGGACGATTTGCCTCTATCACCAGGTAGAGGCCCGGTTAGAGCGGGAACTTTTGGAGCTACTAGCTTCCCCTCTGTTTGCCCCCGCTCACAAAGTCTTCGACCAGCTTAAGTTTGGACAAAGAGAAATGGCTTGGCTCTTGTGTCGAATCTACCCTTTCGAGGGATTCCTCTCCGACAGTGGTAAGCAAATTGTGGACTACACCAAAAGTTCCACCAGGCGAGATAAACTCACCAAAAAGCCCCGCTCTAAGCGCCGGTTTAAGCAAGCCCTGGGTGTGGGCAGGATACAGAAATCTTCTGGAGACTCGCAGCGCTCAAGCAAAAACACCGGCAGTTCAGAAGTCCGGGAAATCCTCTGGACTTAGGTTTTTCCCCGAATTGAAATCTCTTTTGACCGGCAGGGACATCCAAAAACTCGCCCCCCTTCTACCTCCCCAATAATGGAGGAAATTAGGGCTTATTTTGCTTTTAAAGCTTTTCCAGAAACTCCCGGAGCTGAGAAAGTCAAAGCGACGGCGTCTTGCTGACGCTAGAAACGCAACATGCCGCAAGGTGGCTGAGGTTTTATTCCGGGAACTAGCCAAGGTCTTTGCTGCGCACGATATCTGCGACGGTGAAGAGGGCGAATAGCTGTGGACATGGGCTTGCCATCTTTCATGGACGCGGGACTAACTGGACTTCCTGCTTGGAGTCAGTTTAGTCAGGCGGCTGGTTTTGAAGGGGAACTCTGGGTGAAAGCTAGCTGGGATCTGGCTACCCTTCCCCCTGAAAACTGGCCCAGAAAAAAAGATGGCAGCGTTGTTCATCGGGTGTTTGTCGGGGTCGCCACCCCAGCTGGCCTTAACCTGCAAGAATGCCGATTTGACGGCAGAGACAGTCAGGGGAACAGCCGGTGGGAGCCCTCTGGTGAGCCGCTTGATTTCTCCTTCCTGCGATCGTTGGCAGAGGCTGGCGCTACAGTGTATTTTTACCCCTGCCAGCCACATGGGAGACTGGGCAACCCGCATGTTTCCCAAAGCCAGCTGTGCTTTTATGAAATCGATGATCGGTCGGTGGAGGAACAGTGGGAAGTGCTGCAACGGCTACAGGCCCAAACAGGACTGCAGCCGTGCGCCGTTATCCACACTGGAGGCAAGTCGTTGCACGTCTATTTTCGCCTCAGTGAGCCGGTGGACGCTCAGAGGTGGAAGGTTTTGAACCGGAAGTTGACGATCGCAGCAAACGGCGATCCGGCGGGCAAGCAATCCAGCCCGAGCGATGCGGCTCCCCGGCGCCTTCCGCGTACTTTTGGACGGAAGTTTGGCGGAAGTCAGCCTGAAGGCAACGACCAAGGCTGTTTACAGCCCTGAAGACTTTGAAAATCGTCTAGACAATACCGGCCAGATTCCTCTCCCACTCACCCAGGAAAGCTGGCTCCTGTGGCGAAGCTCCAAGGTGGCAGCACAGCAGGATACCCCCGAAAGAGTCCATCACCGAGAACGAATCGGGGGACAAACACGGTTCCCGGCAGTGCTATACCAGCACTATGGCCAGCACTTGATTGTCTGGCTCTGGGCACGGGCGCTAGACGACTCTCTGGAGAAACACGGGGAAAATTTGGGGCAAGGGCGGGCAACTTTCAGGCTTTCCGCCCTTGCTGCTGCCGTTAACCGGTCTGTTTCTACTGTCCGCCGGTGGCTTGCTGGTGCCCGCGACAAAGGACTTATCTGGCGGTTCCACACAACAGGGGATTTCTGCCGATTATGGTATTGCAGCCTTGAGCGGGTTGCAGCGCCTGCTGGTGTTTCCAGTCTTGGATCTGTCGCCTGGATTCAGGTTTCAGACTTGAACGACCTGCGAATTAAAGCGACCGAAGTTATCGCTCAAGGATTGCAGCTGCAGTCCTTCTGGAGCGCAAAAGAAGCGGCCAAAACAGTCTTCAAAATTAAGAACCCCAAAATTGTACCGGCAGAACAGCTTTTACGCTCCCCCTGCGAAAACCAGGCGCGGGTAGTGGGGCGTAGAGGCCGCTTTCTGTATGTCACCGAAGGGTTCTTGCCTTACGGTGCGGCTCAGGTGACGATTGGAAAAGTGCGAGGCGTCTGCTCTCGTACTGTCCAACGTCACCTGTCCGACTCGTACCGGCTCTGTCCCTCTCCTGTCCGAAATTCCCGTTCAGAACTAAACCCATGCGTTAAAGCTCAGCTGGCGCAAAGGGTTCCAAAAACTTTTCCTGTGGAAAGACTCAAGTCTTCTCGGCTTCAGTGCCTTCGAGAGGAAGGTTGCAGATTTGTTCTGGGCCCTGGTAGTCGCTGGTTTATCCTCAGATGCTGCCTTTACGATTTAAACTGTGAACTTAGCCGGATGCGGTTTCGCCGGAAAGAACTGAAAGGACTGCAAGAAAAAGCTAGGACTGTGGAAGTAGCCACAAAAGAGTCTGCTGTTGCAAGGTGGGCTTAGTGGTTCGAGGACAATTGCGGTTTGACAGCTGTCAGCTTTAGAAGATCCGCTTTTGGTTTCTACACAGAAGCCCAGAAAGAACCCCACCACCTGGGATAGAAGCGACAAATTTAATAATACTAGCCTGTGGCCAAATATCAAAGACTGGGCCATCTCTCTGGGGCTGGGGAGGAATACTGTATGGAAAACGTGAAGGAGCCAGAAATCGGGGGCGGCCACGGGGGGCCGCCCCTACATACCTTTTCTCGTTCCCAGCTGCCATGCTGGGAACGAGGTTTATAAAGTAATGGTTAACATAGAGAAGGGCCAGAAACCGGGAATCTTGCTGCTGGTAGGGGCGGGTTCACGCCCATTGGTGTCAGCTTAGAGCTACTATAGCGTTTCTATTCGAGTTGTGAAAAGCTAGAAACCCGGTTTCTAAAAGAAACCGGGTTTCTGGCCCAAATCATTTCAAACCGCTATATATAAAATAGTCAAAATTAAATGTAAAAGCTAATGTTATGTTCCAAACGACTCGCCGGCGTTTAGCGATCTGGTACACAGCCGTAACAGCGGTACTGCTGCTGCTGTTTGCCACGGGTGTCTATTGCTATGTGCGCAGCACCTTGATAGAGCGGATAGACGACACCCTCAACCATGTAGTGGAAGTGATAGAGCGCTCGCTGGTTATCGATCCGGTGCAGCCATCACCGGCAGGTGGGAACCAATACCGAATTAACGTAGAAGCCAGTTTTCGCGACAACGCGCAGAACTTAGAAGACGACCACATTGACTTAGAATGGTTTAGCCCCACCGGCTTATTGCTGCGGTCTACCCTGCACGAATCGCTCGACATTCCCCTGCACCCCAAGCGCACCGGCGAAACGGTGCAGCTCCCCTCCGGTCAGTTGCTGCGACAGGTGACAGAGCGCGTGGAAATCGGGCGACAGGTGCTCGGATATCTGCGAGTCAGCCATCCCTGGTTTGAAGTCACGAAACCAATCCGCCTGCTGACATTAGATTTGAGCTTAGGCATCAGTTTAATGCTGGTATCCGTTGCAGCCAGCGGCTGGTTTCTTTCCGGTTTAGCCATCAAGCCGGTGCGCGAATCTTACCAGCGCCTGAAACAGTTCACAGCTGACGCCTCCCACGAATTGAGAAATCCAATTGCCATGATTCAAACCAACGTGCAGGCATCGCTGTCTGACCCAGATTTAGACCAGGCGCAGCACCGGCAGCAACTGCAAGTCGTGGAGAGACTGACGCGCCGGTTGGGGCGTTTGGTGGACGATTTGCTATTTCTCGCCCGACAGGATAGCGGCGCAGTAAAAAGCCGGTGGGTTGAGGTTCCTTTAGACGCCCTGCTAATGGAAGTTATGGAAGAACAGCAGGCGGTTGCCGGTGAGAAAGGCATCACCCTCTGCGCAGACTTGATTGAGCCGCCCCTTTCCCTTTCCCTCGACGCCCCCGCAGAGAATCTGTTCGTACTTCAGGGAGACTGGGACCAGCTGGCGCGTCTGTTTACCAACCTGGTTTCTAATGCCGTGCAGCACACCCCAACTGGCGGTGAAGTGCGGCTGGAATTGCAGCGCACCGGCAGCCACCTGCAAGTCAAAGTGATTGACACCGGCACCGGCATTCCAGAAGACGCCTTACCTCACCTATTCGACCGTTTTTATCGCGCAGATCCAGCTCGCACTCACGGGGCGACAGCCGGTTCAGGATTGGGGCTAGCGATTGCCCTGGCTATTGTAGAAAATCATCAGGGGCACATTAAAATTGAAAGCCAGCTGAAGCGCGGCACAACAGTTACAGTCACCTTGCCGGTGTTTAACACTAATTAGGACTTACGCAGAAACCGGGTTTCTGAACCAGCAGTCTTGACTTTCAGCCCTCGTTCCAGAACCAGAAACCCGGTTTCGTCTCACAGTTGTGCGTAAGTCCCGACTCATTAAACTCGTTTTCTCGTTCCCAGGGCGGGCACGGGGACTCGCCCCTACAGGCTGGGAACGAAAATGAGGAGGCTCTGCCTCCGAACCCCCGCAAAAACTATTAATTTTTAACTTTTACCCCCTCCTCAGGAGATTTAGCGAGTTCCTCTGAGAGCCACCGGGCAAATTTTGTCTCAAACGTAAAAGCCTCCCGCTCCATTTTATTGCGCCGGTAGTTTTGACCGGCTCGCTTGTATTCCTTGAAATAGTTGTATCCAAACTTATCTATCCCCCCTAACTCTTCATACTGTTGAACGTGCACGAGTTCGTGAGCCAGCAGAATAAGCTGTTTAACATCCCCCTGTTTATAGGGGGCGGTAACATAAATTTTCTGTCCGTAAACTTGGGCATTCGACTTGCCAACATCTATTCTTAAACTTGCCGCCACCCACTCATCCATTAGGGTAGCGCCGTAGACCACCTCAACCCGGTCTACTAAATCCCCAAAGTGAGGGCGCAAATATTGCTTCTGAAAGTCATCTAAGCCTCGCCCCCAGCCGTTATTTTTCGCCATGAATTGAGATGCCCCCTTGTACGCTACGGCACCCACCTCGCCCCAGGCTTTTTCAGAAAGGTTTTTGGGGACTTTTTCCTTCCCCATTTGTGCGATCATCTGAGATGAATATTCGATGTCAAACCTATTCACAGCCAAATGATAGCCCCCTATTCCTAAAGTTGCTAACCCGACCAATGATCCCAAACACAAAAATTTACCATCCCACTTCATAGGACAACCAATTCAACTTTTATGCAGTTCTTCTTTGAGAGATTTTCACTTCGGGTGAAAGTTTACATTTCTTAAGCCATTGTCCGAAATTATACTTACTACGTTTCCAGATGTGACACTTTTCCCATGTTAAACAATAGCGTGACAATAAATCAAGAGGCGATTGTGCTGCCCACCCCTGCGATCGACTGCCGGTGCTGTGCCCGAGTCCACCGGCACCCCAGGAACCGCCCAAACCTCATGCGAGACAGGGGCGAGACGAGCGCGAAGCTGGCATGCCACTTGGCGACGTTTGAGTGGCGGCGTTTGTTCCTGCGCTCGTTTGCTGTCGAGCAATCTGGCGGTAAGAAAGCCCTGCGCCCTGCGCCTGGGCGAGCGGGCGTGCCGGTGTGGGGTGCCTCACAGGTGTGGGTCTTTTACACACCTTGGCTGAAATGGCGTTTTTCCGTGGACAACTTCCTCTTCTTTCTTGGCGCTCTCTGCGTCAATGCGGTTGATTATTAATTTTAACTTAACACCAATGCCCCCGAGCGCCACCGTGTGCAAAAAACCCACACTTGTGAGGTGTGGGGTGCCCAAGGCACCCCAGCCACGCACTACGCAGCCACAGGCTGCAGGCGTTCGCCTACAGCTTTCCTGTCCGAGATTAACTGGTCAGTCACATATTCCACAACCACCGGCTGCAGGGAGAAAAGACCCGCTTTTTTTTCAATCAGAGATCGCTCCTCCAGAGATTCCAAATCCTCAAGCAGTTTTTGCGGCGAGATCGCCGGCAACATTTTCAGAAGCATTTCTGAAAATGTTGCCGGTTCGCGATTAATCGCCAGCCACTTAATAATCTCCTTCTCCGCCTCAGACAAACGAGCAAAATGCTGTTCTAAAAGACTGCAAATGTCGCCAAAAACATTTATATTATGTTTGACAAATTCGGAAATACTCCCCTCAAATAACCTGAACACAGTTTGGGATACAATTTTCAAAGCCAGTGGGCTGCCGGCATAGAAATCAATCAGCTGGCGGCTCTCGGCGGGAGACTCCCAGAAGCACCCGTTCCCTCTCAAGATTTTCTCCGCTTCAGCCGCCGGCAACCCCGTCAGTTTCAGCGAGCGAACAGGTAATGTCTCACCTTCCAGCAGTCTAATTTCTTTGGGCTTTTCCCGGCTCGCCAGCAACAAGCAACTTTGATGGGCTGATTCTCCCAGCCGCCGAAACAGTTCGCCATAACCCTCACAGCCAGAGCGATAGTTTCCGGAGCTGCGCCATCCCTTTTCCGCAGCGCCCCCACCCAGAATTGCCTCGACATCATCTAAAACTAGCAGACACCGGTGTTCGCGCAAATAGCGAATCAGTTGCGAAATCATAGCCTCTGCAGTTTCTCGCCCCTCACCGCCCCATGCCTTGGGGGGGTTGGGGGGGCACTCATTTGAGAGGAATCTCAGCAACTCTGCTAGAATATCGCTGACCGGCGGTGCGTGGCGCAGACTTTGCCAAATTGCCAACTCGAACCCATCTTCAATTTGCTCAGCGGTGCGCACCAACAGACAGGTTTTGCCGGTTCCGCCCATCCCCGACAGCGCCACCAGCCGGCAGCGCTCTCCCACAATCCAGCGGTGGAGCGTCGCCAGTTCTTCCGTGCGCCCGTAGAAAACAGAAACATCAGGTGCTTCGCTCCAATCTCGGCGCACCTCACCCCCCGCACCCTCTCGCTTCTCAACCTGAGGATCTGGGCGGGAATAGTCACTTGGCTCCAGCCGCAGGTTAAACGCTTTGAAGCAGCAATTCAGGGTTTGCTTATCCACGCCAACTTGGCAAGCGAATACCTTCATCAGGGTATCTGGATTCAAGCCGGTGCGATCGCTCAAGGCTTCCAGGGTGTACCGCTTGCCTTTGTTTTCCCTCAGTTCCGCCTGGGATTCTGCCGCTTTCAGTTTTTGCAATCCTTGTGGCGTGAGGATGACACCGCGCCGGCGTCTCTGTTTTTTTGAATTCATAGATAGCATCTCAGGAATATCAATAGACTTATGGAAAGGCGTAAGGCAAGACGAGCTGACGCTACTCGGCGCTCTGTTTCGCTTGCCCCACAAATATTTTCAAAGGTGAGATGCACTTTTCCGACGGGTTCCCGGGTGTTAAGTCCCAAAAAATTGACCCTAATCTCGCAATCGTAACCACTGTACTCTATTCCTAATGGATGTGACCTACAGATGACATCCCTCCCAGGGGAGATTTTCCGTTGGCTAGCTGCCAGATTTTTTTATCCCATTAAAAGCTGAGAGTGCTTCTGCGAAGTTAAAGGTTTTTTTTCACAGTTCAATAACGACCGTCCCGCGCTTCAGCCAAATTTTAAAATCAGCTACAACCTTTGCTATTGCTTGGTTTGAGGACTCCAAATGATTAATGCTTAACTTCTTTCTTAAGTTCCTAAACTTCGGTTGACTGCAGCTCCCTGGCAGAGGCAAACTGAAAGTGTCCCCAAAAAGGACACCCTAAATTTGAGGAAAAAACGATGCCTGACACCAACAAGAAAAACAACGATTGCAACTGCTCCAAAGCCTGCTTCTACAAGGTGCCTGTCAAATTATATGTCCCTATCATCTTGGAACTCGAGGTATTTGCCAAGAACCCAATTTGTAATCCCCAAGGCGTGCTTCCGGTTCCTGCGGCTTCTTCTGTGGCAGAATCCGATGCAGCATCTTCAGCGCCCGATCAAACCCCAGCGTCTGAGCCGGCAGCAGCTGCGTAACTCAGGAAAAAGCACCCATAAAATAGACTGGCTTTGAATTTCTCTGGCTGTATGAAACTCCCTGAACCCCCTCTACTTTAAAACGTAGGGGGGTTTCTTTGCCGGTGTTCAAATAATATGCTTGACAAACCGACTTTCTTAAAGAAACGCGATTTCTCTATTCTAATCCCCCGCTCTATCCGAACGGCGGTGGACAAAGGTAGGATGAACCCCACCCCCCTACCCCCTCCCCGCCTGCGGGGAGGGGGAGTAAGAGAGGGTTTTGGATGAGTGCAAAAAGAGAAATAATCCTTCTACTGTGCAACGCCATCCGAACCAACAATAAACTCAATTTGACTCCACTCGTCAAGCAACAGAACCAGCACTTGCCCACCCAAACGCAGCAGCAAATCCGCCTCATCCCTGTTTTTCCCTTGCCTGCCATTGTTGATGCCGGTGTCGGGCTGCCGGTTGGAGTCAGCCGCACCGGCAAACTTTGCCCCTCAGATACCCAACCGCCCCACCGCCAGCCCAACTAACAGTTGCCGAATTATACCATAAGCTTTTGTATTTGTCAAGGAAATTTCTTCACCGGCACACCTAATTAATAGCCGATCCCGAGCGCGGCAGGACTCGTCTGGCCATCAAGATAAATGGCGTGAATATCAGCCGGCAATTGAGATTCCAGCAGGCGATAGCCTTCTGCCAGCAGTTGGGCCACATCAGCCGGTGTGAGAGAGTCTCCCTCCGCCTGAAGGTAAGCCGCAATCCGAGTTTCACTCCAGTGAAAAGTCATCGCCATGACGATCGCCACCCGCTGCAGGGGCAAAAGCAAGTCCAGCGCTTGCTGGACATAGCACCACAGGGGAGGGGGCGCAGCTTGCAGCGAGTAGTGGATCGACTCCACCGACGGCAATTCCACCGAATTAATGCACAGAGCCGTCGTATTGATCAGCCAGTTCTGCAAGCTGAGAGCCGACGCCTTAGAGCCGGCATCATAGTCCTGGCGCAGATCCAAATCCCGCAGTTCGTGAAAGATGTGCCGCCAGGTGAGAGCAAACAGATAGTCAGCCTGAACAACCGATTTAGCCGAGTGGGAAATCAGCGTATAGACAATCGGGCTGTAGCGAGCGAAAATCGCCGTAAAGAACTTCCCCTGATCGGGATGGCGCTGAAAAAGCGTCAGCAATTCCTGATCGCTGTGATGGAACAGCGACTTGACCATCGGATGGTTGCATTCTGGAAAAGTAGGCAGTTCCACAGTGTCTAAGCACCTGCTGCTATTGTTTCCTAACTTAATATATCTATTGAAACCCGCAAGTGACACAGCCCCCTCGCCTGCGGGGAGGGGGAGAGGGGGTAGAGGGGACAGTATCAGTAAAATCTCAAACCGGCACCCCAGCTCCCCGGGCCACAGGCAGCAGGATTGATGTGGCCTTGATAGAATAATTAACAATAGCCTGCTTTCTCACTCCAAGTCCCAGACACCAGACCGCCCGTCCGCAGATAAATTCTAGATAGCGTCCTTCATCCCTATATTGATTATTGGCTCATGCCTCTAACAGTTAGTCTCCCTTCCACCCTCAGCTCGTTGCTGCCCTCCCTGCCTCTGGACAGCCTGTTTTCCACCCAGGGGATCATGGTGATGCTGCTGGCGGCTTACGCCGGAGCCATGTGGATGTTTCTCACCAGCGCCCCCAAAGTGTACACCGTCATGGTGTCCGATCTAGAGATAGCGCGACAGTTCTATGAAGGGCTGCTAGACATGCCGGTAGCAGAAGTTCCCCTGCACTACTACTACAACTACGAGCAAACCCTGGGAGCCACCGGCATTGACCCGCTTTACATGTCAACCGGAGTGGCAACGCCCAAAACCAACCTCAACACCTCCGATGGGCTGTGGTACCAGCTCCAGAAAAACACCCAGCTGCACATTATCTCCGGGGCGAGCGTGGGGCAAAAAAACCGGCAGCGCCATGTCTGCTTCGATCGCGACTGCCTCGAGCAACTGCTGATGCGGGTGCAGACGCAGGGAGTCAAATACAAAATTCGCCAAGACAAGCCCCTGAACTTTTTGGTCAAAGATATCGAAGGGCGGGTGATCGAGATGTCCGAGGTGTCCAACTAGGGCAGTGGGCATTGGGCAGTGGGAATGGAGATCGGTCGCTCTGGAACTCGGTCGCGGCGGAAATTGCCAATGCCCGATCGCCCGCTCGCCCGATCTCCCGCTCGCCCTCTGCCCCCATACCTATCCCGACTAATCCGTAATTTTAATCGCCGCAGTTTCCTCAGCCACCCGCTTTCCCTCATCCAGCAAATAGTCGAAAAAAGTGCTAGCAACCACAGACAGCTGCTTGCCGGTGGGATAGACAACATACCACTGCCTTGGAATCGGAAAATCTTCCACATCCAAAATAGTCACCTGACCCGTATTACCTTCCAGCGCCAAAACGTGACGTGATAAAACAGACACTCCCAAACCGCCGGCAATCGCTTGCTTAATCGCCTCATTGCTGCCCAACTCCAGGCGCACCTTAAGCTTCAGCCCCCGTTCCTCAAACAGCTTTTGCACCGCACCCCGCGTTCCCGATCCAGGCTCCCGCATAATAAAAGGCTCCTCGGCAATCCGCTCCAGCGGGATATTCTTTTGCCCCACCAGCGGGTGATTCCACGAGGCCAGCACTTCCAGCGGATTTTCCAGAAACGGCTGACAGTGGAGATCCGAACCTGCCGGTGGCTGGCTGAGAATATAGAGATCGTCCCGATTGAAGCTGAGACGCTCCAGCAACTGTTCGTGGTTAGTAACCTGCAGCGAGACATCAATGCCCGGGTAGCGCCGGCAGAACGGGCCCAGGATGCGCGGCACAAAATATTTAGCCGTTGTCACCACTGCCAGCCGCAGCTGGCCCTGCTTGAGCCCTTTCATATTCGCCACCGTCATCTCGAACTCAGACAGCCGAGCGAATATCTCGTGACAAGTCGCCAGCAGCTCTCGACCGGCATCCGTGAGATAGAGCCGCTTGCCCACCTGCTCGAACAGGGGCAAGCCCACCGCTTTCGTCAGCTGCTTCACCTGCATCGAAACCGTGGGTTGAGTCAGAAACAGCTCTTCAGCGGCGCGGGTAAAGCTGCCGTGCCGCGCCGCCGCTTCAAATACCTTTAACTGATGGAGCGTTGCCTGTAGCAAGTGACCTACTCCTGACCCCCTATCATAGACTTTTATCTATTATAACAATCAATAACCCTTACTTCCCTTTATGAAATAGGCAAGCTATCATCAAACAAATCTCATGAGCGTAATTCCCCTTCCAGATGGCGTTGCGCAGAGAGGTGATGGTGTGTTGGCGGAGTTACCGGTCCTGTTTCGCCCGCAACTGGGTTTCCTGTAGGAACCGCCGGCGAATTGTCCGGAGCCTTGCCATCCCCGCTCTGCAGCAGCGCCTTTTTCTTCCCTCTCACTCCCCCCTGCGATTGGGCAATGGCTTCAAATCCGGCAGTTCCACCAACTCCTTTTCAGTTTCCTTGACTGCCGGCAACTTCTGCAAATCCGGTAGTTTAACCAGTTCTGTTTCCAGTTGCTTCTCTCTAACGCTGACCGGCATCAGCAGGGGTTTCTGTTCCTCGATCCAGCAGCTGGCCACCGGCAGAGTTTTCTCCAAGTCATCCAGAGGTCGAGGAATCACCATCAAAGTGCTGAATTCCCCAATCCGCTCAGCTTCGTACATACCAGCTTCCACCGCCACCGCCACATCCGCCACGCGCCCCCGAATAATAGCCGTACACAGCCCGTCGCCAATTGTTTCATAGGACGCCAGGTGCACCTCAGCTGACTTGAGCATAGCGTCACACGCTCCCACCATTGCCGGAAATCCCCTGGTTTCCAGCAAGCCCACAGCTTGATTGCTCAACCGGCTGTAACTGTTTCCCTGTACCAAGTCCGTCAAGCGGCTGCCAATCGGGAACACGGCTTCCAGGTTGGGCATAGGTCTGGCGATCACCAACTTGGAGATTAATTGACCGAACTGGGCGGCTGTGTCCGCCCCCGCTTCCACCGCCAGACGGACATCTGCAATTCTGCCCCGCACAATCGCCGTACAGTACCCGCTGCCAATTTTTTCGTACCCCACCAGGGTCACCTTTGCGGACTTCAGCATCATATCTGCAGTGCCCACGATAGCTGGAAAACTCCGGGTCGAGACTAACCCCAGGGCTGTTTCCCGCAGGGGGTCAAGTTGCCTTGATGCTTCTCTCGATGCTTCCAGGGAGACTCGCCGTTGCCTTTGTAATTCCATCATGTTGTAGACTTCAATTAAACAAAAGAATAAATTTCACAATTTTTCGGCAACCAAAGTCCTTTCAGACTTTTACTGCGGCTTTCCCGCTCCGGCTGCCTTCTCCCAGGGCGATTTCTAGCTCCCGGCTGCATTTTGACGGTTTTTATTAAGTTTTTCCGGCTTGGCCTCAGGAGCGTCTCTTAACCCCGACGCTCGCGCCTGGAGAGGGGGATATGGGGAGAGTTGAGAATTTTGAATTTTGAACTCAGCTTTTTCATTCATAATTCATCCTTCCTAATTTTTACCTCCCTCAAATCACACACTCCCGCTTGATAAATAAGCAAATTAGATGCGTTATTCTTCAGGAGCCCCCAGCAGGTGGCCCCTGAAACGAGTTGCGGTTTAAGGACTGACCGTTAGGGAACAGGGTGATCATCAGCCGGTTCAGGTGACGCTGGCTGTACCCTGGGGGTGGAGACTGATCGGGAAATTCGGGTTCTGGCTGTGCTGGGGCGGGCTCGGCTGCCGGTTGCTCTGCGGCGGCGCTTTCCTGGATGTTCGCCGCCACCTCCTCAACTGGGGTTTCTTCGCCGGTTGGGCCATTGTCGGCTGGTTCTGGCGCGAGAGCCACTTTACGGCTGGTATCTCCGATTATCGATGCCGCCGGCACCACTTGCACCGGCTCAATCGAGCTGTTGAATACTGTCGTTGCAGCGCCCACGCAAGCTTCTGCTCCAATCTTGCCGGTGCCCACAATCAGGACGCCCGCGCCGAGGTTGGCACCGGCCTCCACTTCTATATTTCCCTGGTGAGCGTGGAGAATTGCCCCCATGCCAATACAGACACCGGCAGCGATGACAATCCGACTGCCGGCATCGGCTTGCAGGATTACTCCTGGCCCGATCGCCGCACACTCATCAATGACCACATCGCCACTTACGAAATAGTTAGCTGTGCTAATCGGTCGCAGTAGCGGCAAATGCATGGGAATGGAAACCTCTTTTTTGTTCAAAGTCAGCTGCCAGCTGCCAGCTGTCGGGAGAGCTACAGGAGGCCCTATACCTTGACAAAATAGCGCTGTTGTGCTATTTGTCACTCCTGACCGCGTTCCTGCTGGCCGCTGTGTGGAGACCGGTACGGTCTCCACATTGGCCGTTAGCGACTGGCCAGAGCTTTGGGCCGCTGGATAATCGATTCCAGCACCCGGCGCTTGGCTTTCGGGTCAATGCCAATCAGGCGGACATATTCGCCGCTGTGTTCAGCTACGCAACCTGCAAGAGCCGCCATTACTTCCGACTCATTCTTGGAGTCAATGGGAGTGCAACTCTTCCAAGAAGAAGTTTGGAAGCGGCGCTCGTCGGCGTGTTCGGTGCCGATCTTGTACCCTTGAGCCAGCAGCTGGCGCACTTGGTCTTGCACTTGGCCACTCAGGCCGCTGGTGGCATTAGCACTGCTAGAGCTGGGTGCCGCAGCCGGAGCTGCTGCCGGTGCGGAGCCGGACGCCTTGGCTGCCTTGTCCCCCGGACGCTGGATAGTCAATTCCAGCACGCGGCGCTTGGCTTTCGGGTCAATACCAATCAGGCGCACATATTCGCCGGCGTGTTCTGCAAGACAAGCTGACAGCTCAGCCACGACTGCAGACTCCTGCTTGGCCTGAATCGGAGCGCAACTCTTCCAAGAAGAAGTTTGGAAGCGGCGCTCATCGGCGTGTTCGGTGCCGATCTTGTACCCTTGAGCCAGCAACTGGCGCACTTGTTCGACAGTTTCGGCGCTCAAGCTGCCGGAAGCTGCCGCAGCGGGTGCCGTGCTGGTGGCGGCGGCTGCCGGTGCGGACTTCGCGGGCGGGTTCGTGCGGCCATTGGGGCGCTGGATAATGGTTTCCAGCACCCGGCGCTTAGCTTTCGAGTCAATACCGATCAAGCGCACATATTCGCCGCTGAATGCTGCCAGAAAAGCTTCCAGCTCAGCCACCACTCCGGCTTCCTGCTTGGCCTTAATCGCCCCGCAAGTCTTCCAAGAAGAAGTTTGGAACCGGCGCTCGTCGGCGTGTTCCGCGCCCACCTTATACCCTTGAGCCAGAAGCTGGCGCACCTGATCGAGGGTTTCGCTGCTGAGCGTGGAAGAAGCCGCCGCACCGGCGCTGTGGCCATTGGAGCTGGTGGCTTTCCCGAGTTCGTCGCGCACCGGCGCGATGCAGGCCACATCCTGAGCGCACTGGTAGCCGGCGCGGAGAGCCTCGTTAATGCCCACGACGTGGCGGGAAAATTTCAGGTCCGATTCCTGAACGTCCGGCAGCCGGTCGGCTTGCTGCTGATTGGTAATCACCGCTCCCGAAGGAACGTATTTGCCGGCGGGAATCTCAACATCTTGGATCAGGGCGTGCATCATCACGATGCAGCCTTTGCCGACGCGGGCGTTAAACACTGTGGAGCGAAAGCCGATAAAGCAGTCATCCCCAACGTAGGCCGGCCCGTGAATCAGGGCCATGTGGGCGATGGAGCAGTTTTTGCCAATCCACACCGAGTAGCGCTCTTGGTCATCTCCAATCACCCGACCGGCTTCCAGACCGTGAACCACCACTCCATCTTGGACATTGGTACTCTCACCAATGTAGAAAGGAGTGCCCTCATCAGCCCGGATTGACGTACCTGGAGCGATCAGAACATTGGCCCCGATGCGCACATCCCCAATGATGTTAGAAAAAGAATGCACATAGGCTGTCTCGTGAATTTTTGGCTCAGCCAAATTTCTCGACCACGGGGTTGGGGGTGCCGCGAGGCTGCGGACTGCCATATCTAAGTTTCTCCTTTCTTAAAAAGCACTCGGCTGTCAGCGATCAGCCCGCCGTCAATTGCCTGCGGTGGGCTATCGAGCTGACTGGTTAACGATATTGGTCTTTCTTGCTGTAAAGCAGGCGATTTTCAACGGTCACCGTGTCGATAATCGCCACCACCAAAGCGTCGAGGGGACGGTGTTCGCTGCCGGGAATCTGGCGGGCGGCACTGCCACGGCTGACGAGAACCCACTCATCGACACCGGCACCGACAGTATCCCCGGCCACCTCGTACTCTGGAAGCTGGCGTCCTTCCTCATCTAGCAATTGCAGCAGCAGAAATTTGCAGCCTCTGAGACTGGGTTCCTTTTGGGTGCTGACTACCGTGCCCTTGACTTTGGCAATTTGCATCGCTGCTTACGGTCTGCCGATGGGCCGAATGCCGCCGGTCGCTTCGCGGAACTGCTCGACGGCTTCGGTGTAACGAATCGGCAGGACGTATTCCAGGTTTTCGTGTGGGCGAGCGATGATGTGGGTGGACAGGACTTGCCCGCCGTTGACTCGCTTGACGTTCTCGATGGCGGCGCCGACGGAAGCTTGCACCTCCGACACATCCCCCCGGACAATCACGGTGACGCGACCGCTGCCGATTTTTTCATAGCCCACGAGGGTGACGCGGGCGGCTTTGACCATCGCATCTGCAGCTTCCACGACAGCCGGAAAGCCCAAAGTTTCTACCATTCCTACGGCAATTGACATCTGCTGTGCTCCTAAAACATGTTTAGCTCAAACTATTTGTCCGAACATACCGCTGGCCGTGCCTTTGGCCCGGTCTGCGGCCCTCGGAAGCCAATGGCTGTGCACCCTCACCGGGTACGCCGCCTGCGGCTACTGGTGTGCAAGCCCCCTGCGGGCAAGGCCAGTGAAGACGTTGGCCACGCTCGCTGGCGACCTGCGGCCCTAGTAGCTTCGGAACTGTTCAACTGCTTCGGTGTAACGAATCGGTAGAACGTACTCCAAGTTCTCGTGGGGACGGGCAATGATGTGGGTGGACAGCACCTCACCGCCATTCACCCGCCTTGCGGATTCAATCCCCGCTGCCACAGAGGCTTGCACCTCCGACACATCCCCCCGGACAATGACAGTACAGCGACCGCTGCCGATTTTTTCGTACCCCACCAGGGTGACGCGGGCGGCTTTGACCATCGCATCTGCAGCTTCCACGACAGCCGGAAAGCCTTTCGTTTCAACCATTCCAACTGCGATTGACATCTTGGATCTCCTGTAGGATGAGCGTAATTCACTGGGCCTCGCCCAGCTTGACCCCGGAAACTTTTGACGGAAATGCCCTATTTTCCCCTACGGAGAAAAACGCTTAGCATTCCCAAATTCAAGAATAGGGAATAGTGGCTTCCCTGACAATATAAATCCTTATGATAAAACTTGATTGCAAAAATTAACAAAATTTAACAGTCGGGCCCACCGCAGGGTGCCTGGAGCGGAGCGGACTCATTTGTGGCGGGGCGGCGGCTGTTTTATAATTTCTTTATTACTTTTGCTAAAACTAGACTTTTAACGCCGGCAAGATTGCCGGTTCTGACC
>Ga0114941_100054_pt1 | contig 23202 bp, 14 predicted proteins | sample DevilsHole_FD_89580 | JGI IMG/M metagenome (GOLD analysis project Ga0114941, IMG submission 89580) | Groundwater microbial communities from Devils Hole, Nevada to study Microbial Dark Matter (Phase II) - Devils Hole | ecosystem: Environmental > Aquatic > Deep subsurface > Groundwater | place...
CCCATCCCCCATCCCACCCCCCGCCCAAAAAAATGTGGGACAGGCATCTCGCCTGTCCCACTTCAGACATTAATTAAGCAACCGCCACTAAATTTGCAATCCTCATCTTGTAGGACAGGCGTCTCGCCTGTCTCTCACCTGCCCTAACATCATGCAAATTAAACGCAGACTAACTTAGTACGTTTCAACGTGCCAGCGGTGTTCCTTCTTCAGCTGCTTTTGGTACTCAGCCCAATCGACATCGAACTTGCCGGCTGCATCAGACATCCCCTTATCGATGCCGCCTTCCATACCCTTCAAACCGCAGATATAGGTGTGGGTGTTGGGCTTCTGAACCAGCTGCCACAGCTCATCCGCATTTTCCTGAATCCGGTTCTGGATGTACATCTTGCCGCCCTCAGGGTTCTTCTGCTCGCGGCTGATAGCATAAGTCAGGCGGAAATTATCCGGGAACTCCTGCGCCAACTGCTCCAACTCATCCTTATAAAGGATATTCGGACTGTAGGCCACCCCGAAGAACAGCCAAGCGAGGCCCTTAAACTTGTAGTCCTCATGAGATTCCTTGAACATCCGCCACAGGAAAGCGCGGAACGGCGCGATGCCCGTGCCGGTGGCCATCATAATCACAGTCGCCTCCGGATCGTCTGGCAGCAGCATTTCCTTGCCCACCGGCCCGGTAATCTTAACATCATCCCCTTCCTTGAGGTTGCACAGGTGGGTGGAGCAAACCCCATACACCGGCTCGCCCGTTTCCGGATTCTTGTACACCAGCTGGCGCACGCACAGGGAAACCGTCTTGTCATCCACATAGTCCCCGTGGCGAGTCGAGGCAATCGAGTACAGCCTCAACTTGTGGGGTTTGCCCTTGCTGTCGGTTCCCGGCGGGATTATCCCGATACTTTGGCCTTCGACATAGCGGAGATCGCTCCCAGAGATATCGAAGATCAGGTGACGGACAGTGCCGTCCCCACCCTCGCGGACAAGCTCTTCATTGGACAGGCACTTACCAATATAGGGATTGTTGGGACGGTAAATGTTTACCGGAACCTCAGTTTTCTGTTTCGCTTCAGTCATTGGCTTGCTTTTCTCTTCTGGCTGAGTGGCCTGCAATCCATCTCCTGCGGTGGTTTGGCCATTTTCTGCCTTGGGCGCTTGGCCATTCGCTGCCCCCTCACCGGTCAGGGGGCGGATGCTGACAATTTGGCCGCCCATGCGAGCGATCCGTCGCATCTCTTGATTCATGCGGTTGTAGGGCACTGTAACAAACACGCTGCCACTGCGACGAACCGGGGCAGTTATGCCGTCAGTTGGGTCGCACTGGTTCAGGCCCACCACTTCGTAAACAAACAGGCGGCTGCCAGACACTGTATTGGCCGCACCACCCGCTGCGTTTGGATTGTACATCGCTTACTCTTCCCTCACCCTACAGGGTCTTTAACTGCGAGAATGTTACTCTGGAGTCAATTTTAATTTTTTTTAAGACCCAATTAACCTTAGCATAGGTAATTAGCTCCATATTCAACGCCCAGTCAGCCTTGTAAGGGAGATCCCCTTCTGGTAAGATCGACCTCAACACTTAGTATTTAATACTTGGGTTGAGGAAAGCGGCACTCTTCGGTGGCCCTGCAGTCGCCTGACTGCTAAGAGCCGGTGGGGGGTTCTGGGTTTGTAGCGGAGGGCGCTCCTCCCTCTGTGCCCGGGTTGTAAAGACGCCATCTGTCGCCTCTGCGCCACCGGCGCATCTCGGGGACAGGCGCTCGCATCCGCTTTGCCCCAGACCGCCGCAGGCAATATGGCCGCGTCTGCGTTTCTGCGCGGCGACCCGCGGGACTTACTTCAAGGGCTACCAACTCAACTCGCTCAGGACTCAGTTAGCAAATAATCTTTAGAGGGAATCTATGACCAGTAAGCCGGATCGCGTGGTTCTAATTGGCGTAGCCGGAGACTCCGGATGCGGTAAGTCCACGTTTTTGCGCCGCTTGACAGATTTATTTGGGGAAGACCTGGTCACCGTTATCTGTCTCGACGACTACCACTGTCTGGACCGCAAGCAGCGCAAAGAAACAGGGATTACGGCGCTTGACCCCAGGGCCAACAACTTTGACCTCATGTACGAGCAAATCAAAGCGCTCAAAAACGGTCAGAGCATCAACAAGCCCATCTACAATCACGAAACCGGCATGATCGACCCGCCAGAAGTGATTGAACCCAATCACATCATCGTGGTCGAAGGGCTGCACCCCCTCTATGACGAGCGAGTGCGCTCCCTGCTGGACTTCAGCGTTTACCTCGACATCAGCGATGATGTCAAAATTGCCTGGAAAATCCAGCGGGACATGGCAGAGCGCGGTCACCGCTACGAAGACGTGATAGCCGCCATCAACGCCCGACGCCCCGACTTTAGCGCCTACATCGAACCGCAGAGAGAATTTGCGGACATAGTGATCCAGGTGTTGCCCACCCAGCTGATCCCGGATGACAAGGAGCGCAAAGTGCTGCGGGTGCGCCTGATCCAGCGGTTTGGCGTAGAAGGGTTAGAGCCGGTCTACCTGTTTGACGAAGGCTCAACCATTAACTGGATTCCCTGCGGTCGCAAACTCACCTGCTCCTGGCCCGGGATTAAGATGTTCTACGGCCCAGATAGCTATTACGGCCACGAAGTCTCCGTCCTGGAAGTGGATGGCCAGTTCGAGAATCTGGAAGAAGTCAGCTACATCGAGAACCACCTCAGCCACACTTCTGCCAAGTATTACGGCGAACTCACCCACCTGCTGCTCCAGCACCGCGAATATCCCGGTTCCAACAACGGCACCGGCCTGTTCCAAGTGATTGCCGGTCTGAAAATGCGGGCCACCTACGAACGCCTCACCGCCAAGGAAGCTAAAATCGCCGTCGAAGTCTGAGCGGACTAACTGCTAACTCTGTGTCAGAAAGCCGGCAACTCCTGCCCTCACCGGCTTTCTCACAGTTGCCAGTGTCAGAAACCCGGTTTCTCCAAGAAACCGGGTTTCTCCGACTTGCGAGAGCGAGCCCGTTATTATACCACAAATTCGACAAATCCGCGCAATCAATTTGAGATTTTCCTGAAAACTGGCAAGGCCACTGAAAATCTCAGCCGTGAAATTGCAGCGTCGCACCCAAGCGTCGGATGAACCCCACCCCCCCAACCTCCTCCCCGCCTGCGGGGAGGGGGAGTAACAGAGGGTTTTGCATGAGTGCAGAAAGTTAAAAGGCGCAGGACAGGCGAGACGCCTGTCCTACTGTCTTAACCTAAGTGAATACTGCTATACATCATTTTTCTACTGTGCAACGCCGAAATTGCATGCCCGATCGCCCACTGCCCAAGCTCAAACACCGGCACCCCAAACGAGGCCAAATCGTATCGCGATTAACCGGAAGTAGTGTAATTATGACCGCTATAGTTAGCCACCAGAAAGCGTTACAGGTTGAAACCTTAGAAAAATTGCGTTTAATTAATTTTGATACGCTCCCTGGGTGGGGGGGGAGAGCCGGCAATCGGGTCGAACCGGCCCACCGGGGCAATAGCGAACTAATTAAACAGAAACTATATAATTTTGTAGAGTGAGAGTTGCTGTTATAGCACTTGTCATTTAGGTCAAGACATTAATGACATGGCGCATGGCGCATGGCGCATGGCGCATGGCGCATGGCGCATAGGAAAGACTCACAGCTTTTTGCCCAATGCCATGCATGCGTGATGCCATGCATGCGTGATGCCCATGTCTTAACCTAAGTGCATACTGCTATAGTGCCAGAAAAGTCGGTAGTGGAGGCGCTTAACGGATGAGGGACGACGAGCGGGCCACAAAAAATTGCATACTATTGCATGTGGCTAATCGAAGCTTGACTGCAATAGTATTCAGTCAGCACACTAGATATCAACCATGTCACTAGATATCAATCACGCATTCGGCAGCATACTGGCCGCCTACAGAAACCTTGAAGGTCTGTCCCAAGAAGACTTTGAAGGTGCAGCCCATCGCACCTATGTGAGCGACCTAGAAAGGGGCCTGAAAAGTCCAACACTAGAGATGATATCCAAGCTATCTGAGAGGTTAAAGGTTCACCCAACGGAACTCGTCGCCCAGACTTTCGCATTGTTGAAAACTGGCGGTATGGGATCGCTCCGGCCTTCGGTTCCGTACCTGCAGAATAAATCTAGCACTGCCGATTTCTTCTACACCTCCTCTGGAAAAAACTTCACCCCGGAGCAGGTAGAGAAATCTGTTATTTTGACCAACATGACGGTCAGTTCTCTCGCAACCATCTTTTATCAGGTTACTGACGTTCACCTATTCGATGTGATAGACAAAAAGCAAATCATTTTTGGGAGCAATTTTTGTCTCTAATTTTGCCGTTATTGCTTCCGATCATCTGGCGAATAACCCTTCTCAAACTGGCCATCCTGATTTGATTCCCAAAGAGTATCTAAACGATACATCAATTGAAAATTGGGATCAGTTCCCTTATGGCGGTGTGGAAGTCAAAACGTCATGTGGGGATATGAAGACGGGAGTAACCCAAAACCTGCCAATTGGTCAACCCCGGATATCTTATCTACAAAACCTTGCATGGAAGGGACATCACCAATACATCAATAATCTGCTGGCTCTATTTTGGGACTATTTCGAGGAGCGCCCAACGATTTTGGCTGCTTTTTACTCAAATCGCCTTATTCCTGATGATTTCACATTGACGATTCCTAAAGAAGGTGGGGGTCGCACAACAAGTGTCTGCGTTACTAAAGTAAGTGCGCGAAATAAGCTGATGAACAATTGGGTTATCTTGCCAAATCTACCTGAATATACCCGATTCTTCAAGCGTTTAGGGGCTAGCCATCTTTAGTGAAACTTAGCGAACAAGTCGAGGACTATTATAGAGCGAACAATTCTAGTTGAACTGCTTGCGTCCTTCTTGCCACAGCTTTGCCGGTGCTAATGGCCAACAAATGCTGTCCAAGTAGGTACATAAAACGTGGCGGGATACTTTCCCCAATAGCATCTCTTACGAGGCTATCAGGAGCCTGTTTAAATTGCCGCTCGCCGGTCGCGATCGGCCCCCACTTATAGTCAAAGTCAGAAATCGTATGTAATTTACAGGCTTCAGCTAACGAAAGCACCCGATTTTGCGAGGGATGTATCTTCCGATCTGAGCAAGGGAAACTGAGGTTTTTTGTCAAAGTTGGAGCAGGCTGGTTCCAACTCATTCGCTTGTAGGCACTCGTGTAGCCCCGCATAATCCTTAGCTGTCCATTTTTTTCACGAGTATAAGGACGCGGCAGTAGCGCCCCACATTTTATGCAATATAGAGGCGTGTCTCTGTTAGCTCGGTTAATTCCAGAACAGTCACGAGAGGAACCGTGGGTGGGGTTCTGATCGAAACCGCATTTTGGATTAATGCACTGATTGTTGAATGCTGATTCGTTTTCAGGAGTGTGGCGTATCCACTCGTATTTTTTAGAGTCTAGAACAGGCACATGATGAAGAAACAGTCGCGGATCTCTGGCAGTGGCCGCAGTCTTCCCGTCCAAGAAAGGAAAATTACCAATGGCATCTTTCACTGTAATCCATCTTGGCAAACCGCACCTACCTGACTGGTCATGGGTGGGTGGGGGGATAAGAGAACCACCGGCTTGCAGTATCTGTCGAGCTTCAGGTAGTCTTGAATATATTGCGATCAGCCGCTGTCTTCGTTGTGGAACACCGTAGTCTGCAAATTCAACCACCTTGGCCTCGCCAATATAATCATTTCCCAGGTATTCGGGAATTAAGTCCAGAATGGGTGCCAATCCCCCTGTTTCATCCTGTATAACTGTATTAGACATTCGGGATACATTTTCAAAAATGACCCACTTTGGCCTTAAGGCCGCTGCGATGCGAAGAGCGGGCAGGATCAGGCGGTTCCTTGGATCTAATTCCGGGCGCAAACCCTGCCGCACATTTTTCAACAAGGTTCCCAGTCCATTCTGTGACATGCCTTGGCAGGGGGGTGTGGCAATTGCGGCGAATAATTCTTCTTGGCCAAGGAGATTGGGGACAGTTGAGAGGATTTCTCTTTCGCGCTCCAATATGTCTCCTTGGATGACGCAAGAATTCGGAAAATTCGTTACAATTAAGGCAGCGCGATCCGCTTCGATTTCGTTATGAAGACAGAACCGGAAACCCGCACTTTCAAATCCTTTGTCACCTATTCCCGCACCTGCGAACAAGCTAATCGCCTGTGGGAGGCTATTTTTTGTTTGGAGCCAATTCATTTGCAGCCCGTAAAAAAATTACGCGATATTTTATTATACAGCTAGGCGGCACACTTGGCTGAGAACGTCAGTGTCAGCGGGCGTGTCAGCTGCCGGAAAGCTGTACACTATTAATATGCCTCACCATGCCGGTTAAAGTCACATATCACACTTTGCCTTTTTTGTCAAGCACCCCTCACCCCCACCCGCCAAAAACTCATCGCTGCGCATGGGGCATGAGGAAAACGTCAATGACGAGGGGCATGGCGCATCATGGAAGAATCACAGCTTTTGCCCAATGCCCCACTCCCGCTGCTTTTGCCCAAGCTCACACACCGGCACCCCAACGGAGGCATATTCGTATCGCGATTAACCGGAAACCGTGTAACTTTGAACGCTACAGTTATCTTCCAGCAAGCATTACAGGCTTACAAATTATAAAAATTGCGTTTAATTAATTTCGATACGCCCCCTGGGTGGGGGAGAGCCGGCAATCGGGTCGAACCGGCCCGCCCGGGCAATAGCAAACTAATTAAAAAGAAATTATATAATTTTGTGTATTGAGACTTCCTGTTAGCGGCTCTTGCAGGTGTTGCTACGATAAAAAATCCGATTGATTGCTAAACTAAATGGCCGGACGCAGTAGAAGGATGATTGAACTTTTCGCTGCAAAACCCTCTCTTACTCCCCCTCCCCGCCGGCGCTTAAGGTGGGGCCCCCTCTGGGGATAAGGGGCATAGGTTGGGCGGTGGGGTTGATCGCCGCAACGAGCCTCTACCGGCTTCCTGTTCCCTCGTTCCGGGCCACCCTTACGGGAAGCCTGCGGCTACAGGTTTGCGGCTATTGCAGATGTTGTGTTTAACTCAAGTTGCTAGTTATAGTAGCAGGCACTTAAGGCGCGGACATTATAGCAGCAGTCAGATTGGGCGCGGACATTAATGGTATAGCCCCTGGCGCATGGCCCCTGGCGCATGGCCCCGGGCGCATCAGACTAAGAGCAATGCCATGCATGCGTTCTGGCCCAATGCCCACTGCCCCCATGCGCATATGCCCATGTCCGCGCACTGACTGCCGGCTGCTATATCAGGTCAATTGGGCAATCTTTTTATGCAACTTTCTCCAGAGACAGCCTTAGCACAAGGCGCACACCCCAAGGCCGGTTCAAAGGCGGCCCCTGACCGAGAGATAATTACCCTAGATGTAGGCGGCATGAAATGTGCCGGCTGCGTCAAAGCTGTAGAGCGGCAGCTGGCACAGCATCCGGGTGTAATCTCCGCCAGCGTCAATCTAGCCACAGAAGTGGCCAGAGTCGAGTTTCAAACCGGCAGCGTTGACCCAGCAGACCTGGCCAAACGCCTCACCTCCACCGGCTTCCCCACTCAGCAGCGCCATTCCGGACGCTCGCACAGCACCGGCTTCCCCAGTCGGGCTGACCGGCACCGGCAAGAAATCCAGCAGCAGCTGTGGCGGCTAGGGATTGCCCTAGCTCTCATCCTCCTCTCCGGCATTGGCCATCTAGGGCAGCTGACAGGGAAAGAAATACCCCTGCTGAGCAATATTTGGTTCCACTGCGGGCTGGCCACAGCCGCCCTGATCGGCCCGGGACGCACGATCTTAGTTTCCGGCGGGCTGTCCTTGTGGCGCAACGCTCCCAACATGAACACCCTAGTCGGGTTCGGTGCCCTCAGCTCCTACCTGGCCAGCTGCGCCGCACTGCTATTCCCCACGCTGCAATGGGAGTGCTTCTTCGACGAGCCGGTGATGATGCTGGGCTTCATCCTTCTGGGCAGAACCGCAGAACAGCTGGCCAGAAGGAAAGCCGCCGCCGCTCTAGAGAGCTTAATTGCCTTACAGCCTTTGAGTGCTCGTTTAGTTCCCAATCCACAAAAGAACTCCAGCGCCGAGGGAGTGGAAATTCCAGTCGCCGATGTCCTGGTAGGGGAATATTTGCGGGTTCTCCCCGGCGAGAAAATACCAGTAGATGGCGAAGTGGTTGCCGGTAGCACAGCAGTGGATGAATCGGCGCTCACCGGCGAATCCGTGCCGGTGTTCAAGCAACCGGGGGCGCAAGTCGCCGCCGGCACCCTAAACAAGTCAGGGGCCATCGTCCTGCGGGCCACCCACACCGGCCAGGAAACCACCATCGCCCAGATAGTTGCCTTAGTTGAAGAAGCCCAAACCCGCAAAGCGCCGGTGCAGCTGCTGGCGGATACCGTAGCTGGCTATTTCACCTACGGCGTGATCGCCGCCGCCGCTCTCACCTTTCTGTTCTGGTATTTTGCCGGCACCCACCTCTGGCCAGATGTTCTGGGCCACGCAGTGCCAGTGCCCGCCTCCGCGCCGGGAAGCCACTCCCACATACTTTCCGGGGGCGTCGGGACGATTGCCGGTCACACCTCCCCCCTGCTGCTGAGTTTGAAGCTGGCCATTGCCGTCACAGTCATCGCCTGCCCCTGCGCCCTGGGACTGGCCACACCGACCGCCATCATCGTAGGCACCGGCATCGGTGCCGAGCGCGGGCTGTTAATTCGCGGCGGAGACATCCTCGAACAAGTATTCCGAGTCAACACTGTCGTGTTTGACAAAACCGGCACCCTGACTGCAGGCCACCCCACAGTCACCGACTGCCTGCCGGGAACCCGCACCGCCTCGTTTCCAGGGCAGGCGCGATTTCCTGCCCCTATAGGGTGGGAACAACAAGAAAATTCCCAGAACCACCTGATCGAACTCGCCGCCACAGTAGAAAGCGGCACCCGCCACCCCATAGCGGTAGCGATTGTGCGGGAAGCCAGCCGGCTCGGCATCTCCCCCCTGCCGGCGGAGGATTTTCACACCGAACCGGGGTTGGGTGCCCGCGCCACAGTCGGCGGAGTGCCGGTGGTGCTGGGAGCGGCGGACTGGCTGGCCCAACTGGGAGTCCCGGTCAGTGAAGCTGCGGCACAGCAGGCGCTGCAGCTTGCCTCTCAGGGGAAGACGGTTGTTTATGTGGCAGTTGGGGGAGAGATCGCTGGGCTGATTGCCTGTGCCGACACACTCAGATCCGACGCCAGTGCGACAGTAGACAAGCTGCGGCAGATGGGATTGCGGGTGATGCTGCTCACCGGCGACCGGCCCGAAGCGGCTCGCTCCATTGCCCAGAGCTTGGGGCTGGCAGCGGAGGACGTAATTGCCGGCGTTCGTCCCGAGGGCAAAGCTGCGGCGATTGCCCGTCTGCAATCTATCGGGCAGCGAGTGGCAATGGTGGGAGACGGCATCAATGACGCCCCGGCCCTGGCCATTGCCGATGCCGGTATTGCCCTGCACTCTGGTGTCGGCGTGGCAGTAGAAACAGCTGGGATTGTCCTAGTGCGGGACAAATTGATGGATGTCGTCGAGTCCATTGAGCTGAGCCAGCGCACATTTATTAAGATCCGCCAGAATTTGTTTTGGGCTTTTGTTTACAATAGTCTGGGGATTCCACTGGCTGCCGGTGCGCTGCTGCCCGCATTTGGCATTGCCCTCAGTCCCGCTGCTGCCGGTGCCCTGATGGCCTTCAGTTCCGTCAGTGTGGTTGCCAGCTCCCTGCTGTTGCGCCGCCAGTGATGGCTTTGGCACGCTTTGAGCGCCGCTCTTGGCTCTCAAACACCGGCCCGCAACTGCCGCTCCCACAGTCGGGGGCGCAACCCCCCCCACCCTCTCCCCAGAGTCAGCGGCTTCAGGGGAGAAAAGCAATGACAGGCAATTAATCGGCAGCGCTCTCAATCTGCCAAAAGCAGCCGCCAGGAGTTGCCATCTCTGAAATTACTTAAAATCCGTTGAATCAGTTTATTAACTTCATTTCTGGCGCCTCACCAATTACCGCCCATTTAAGGTAAGTAATTGTTTAGCAACCAGCAGTTAGCGGCGTTGCGGAGCGCGAAGGATTCAACAGGAATAGAGAGGGTGGTCAGGAGAGTTTCCGGGTTCTTGGCAATCAAGAGTGAATGGGAGCGGGATCGCATGTCCCAGCCGCTGACAAGAAAGGCTGCCACATCAGCACCCGGAAGGGTGTGGTTGATTGCTCACTCCTCACGGTTGACTCGAAATGCGTGCTACAGTTGAGGGGTCACGCATCAGGGGCTTCTACCCGCGCCGGCAATTCGCTCGTCCTAGGGCAGTCCGCCCCTAGCCAGCGGTACTTTCCACCACCTGCCACTGGCGGTTTTGTGTGATTGCCTGCCAGATATAATCAAACATCTGGCGGCAGTGGTTATCATATTGAAGGGGCAGTTCCTCGTTTTTCATCTCGACCTTCATGCGAATGTCCTGATTCTCGTCACTGGGCCGGTGGATGATCACCTCTGCTTTCACTAATTTGGGATAGGAGATCCTGCCCGGAATTTCGCGGGCCATCAAATACTCCCCAGTGTCGTAGATCACCTCACAGCCGCAGGATTCAAAAACGTCATAGAGCAATTGCCTCAGACGGTCAAAGGGAACTGCAACCACAAACAAACCAGTGTAGCGAGCCATAAGCAACTCCGGAGGAGCAATATTAATACCCTCCCGATCATACCCAACCCTTGAACCTCAGTTCTGTTTTATACCGGGAGGGCAATGGACAGGGTGCCCGCACCCTCGCCAGAGTCCGACAGGGATGCCCCTGGGTATGTTTGAGTCGCGGTTGGCTGTTGAGCCTCCCGCAAGCAGAGCAGCCCTGATCCAGTTTTTCGCACCCTCCGTCAGATAGGGGCATCCCGCCTGTTACCGCAAGTGGCGGCAGGGCTTGCCCGCAAAACTTGCGCTCGCTTGCGTGCAGGGGGGGATCTGTCAAAAGCTGCCCGCACCGGCATTCTTACCCGGGTGCCGCATTTCCGGGCGGGGCGCTTAGGGGCGGTTTTAAAGCATAATGCAGTGCGCATTAGCGAAGGCTCCTCGTGCCAACGGGAGCCCGGAGGCAATCCGCACGGGCTTTACCACCTCCAGGCGCTACAGCTAGAGAGTCAGCTCAAAGGCGCCGCCTGTGCGAAAAAAAAACTTGCCAAAAGCGCAGGTGCTGCGCTAAAAGAAGATAAGGCAGCTTCCCGACCGCCTGCATATCTACGCATAGGGAATAGATCGGTATACGGAAGCCTACGAGTCAGAAGTATTTGCCAAATTTAATCAATGGTGAAAGTTCGTATGAACCAGCAGGTTATTCACCCGATGGTGAAGTTCCAGCGTCAGGTGCGTTCTCTTGTGGAATCCAAGCTAATCAAGCCAACGGATAGCATCTGGAAAATAGCCTTCCTCTATGGGGATGACTGGCCATTTTGGAAAAAAGAACTGCACGAATTTGACTTTTCCATGCAAGACCCCGTCAGCGAGCTGCTGGCGGTGGAAACCTGGGAGGAGGACGTTTAGAACGGCCTTGGGGGCCAGATGCGCAGAGGCAGGCCCCTACAAACAGTCAGCCAAAGCCCGGGCCAGATCGCCTGCGGTCGGGTAGCGGTCGCCCGGTTTGGGTTCCGTCACCCGGTCGATCACAGCCCGCAAATCGGGCGCGATCGTGGGAATAGTTTCCAGGTTAAACCGGTAGTGCTGGCCCCGCCGCTGAAAAAACTTGTGGGGGCTGGTGCCGGCGATCAGGAAAATCAGAGTCGGGCCTAGAGCGTACAGGTCAGACTGAATCAGTGGCTGGCCGCGACTCTGTTCCGGGGCGCTGTAATCCGGGGCACCGATGCGAGTGCCTTGGGGAGTGCCGATCTCCTTGACAGCTCCAAAGTCCAGCACCACAACCCGACCGTCGGCATGGCGCACCATCAAATTTGCCGGTTTAATATCCCTGTGTACGATCGGGGGGTCTTGACTGTGGAGATAGTCCAGAACGTCACAGGTTTGAATCATCCACTCAATGGCCAGGGCCGGCACGGCAGGCCCAGTCAGGAAAACCAGCTTTTCCAAATCCTGACCGTGGATCAGTTCCATCGCCAGATATTTCTTGTTCCCCTCCACAAAAAAGTCAAAAAACCTGGGAATTCCCGGATGGCCAAGCGACTGCAGGGTGCGAGCCTCCCGCTCAAACAGTTCCCTGGCTTTGGGAATCTTAGCCATATCGGCATTCATTTCCTTGAGAACCAGCAGCTGGGGCCTAACGCCATACCCCCCTGGCTGGCAAGCCAGATAGGTAGTGCCCATACCGCCCTTGCCCAGGGTGCGCAACACCAGATACTGGCGGATAGTGCCCTCAACTTTCAGGGGTTGGCCGCAGTGGATGCAGAACAAGTTCTTCGGCGAGTTGCCGGCATGAGTGCAGCCTGAGAGATCAGGCGGAACGCCCCCACTCTCGCCCGCACTCCATATGTCTTGCCCCCTGTGAGATCCGACCAGATGACTCTCCCCAATGGGAATTTGATAGCCATTAGCTCTCAAATTCCCCCAAGGCAAACCGGCTGCCACGGGTGAGTCGATTTGAAATTTAAGCAGCGGGCCACCGGCAGCCAGCTGGAGCAGGGCCCCGTCGGAGATCGGCCCCCGATACACCAGGGTGCCGTCAACGAAGGTGCCATTAGTGCCGTAATTGACCAGGTGCCAAGTCCCGCCGGCACCCGGGATCAATTCCAGATGCTGCCGGGAAACCAAGAGATCGCTGAGGACCACATGATTGTCCGGAGATCGGCCAATGCGGATCGCCGGCTGATTCTCAAACTGCCACTGTTGCAGGGGAGTTTGCTGTTGGGGATCTAAAAGGGTCAGTGTTACCACAAGCGATTTGAGAGTTTAGATTTTAGATTTGAGACGGGGGATGAATCCAAAATAGAGCAATCCAAAATCCAAAACTGGCGGGCGGATAAGCTTTTTGTCTTTTAATTTGCCTATCTATTGGCACCAGACAGAGCCTGCCTGGTTTGCTTTAACAGCCTGTATTTGCGGGACACACACCCAGACTGCACCCGAACTAGCCTATCAGGATGGATAGTGTAAATTAAATGCGCAATAGCTTATCCGCAGGGCAGCCAAGGGGGGCGGGCTCGGCGGCTGCCCCTACGCGGTGCGGCTCGGCTGCACCAGGGCCCGCACCAGCAGGGCTGAGATGTTGTCGTGGCCATTGCACTCGTTGGCCAGGTCAATCAGCTGGCTGACTCCGCGTTCCAAACAGGCGTCTGGACGGAGGAGGGGAGCCAGGTGAGTTTCCCAGTGGGTTTCCAGCAAATTATTGTCCGTAAGGCCATCGGATGCCAGGAGCAGCAGGGTGTCTTCATAGAGTTCCAAAAACTGCACCTCAGGACTGATGAAATCCTCGCTGCGCGGGCCCAAAGCTTGCGTTAGCTGGTAGGCATCAGGGCGGGAGTAGGCAATATCTGCCGCCACACCCCGTTTAATTTCCCGCTGGCCCACCTCGTGATCGGTGGTGAGTTGCTGCAGCCCCTGCAGGCGGCTGATGCGATAGAGGCGGCTGTCCCCCACATGGGCCACAGCCACCTGGGTGTCCTGTACTAACGCCATCACTAGGGTTGTGCCCATCCGCCCGCTACCAGAGCTTTTTTCTTTTTGGTTGAGGTCATAGATAGCCCGGTTGGCTGACAGCACCGCCTCCCGGATGCTCGCTTCCGATGGCATTTCGTCAAGCCAGTGAGTCTGGAAATACTGCCGCAGGGTGTCAACGGCCAGAGCGCTGGCCACTTCCCCACTAGCGTGCCCTCCCATGCCATCACAGAGAACAAACAGGCAGCGGGCGTGTGCGGTTCTGCTGTGGGGGCTTTCCAGATTTTCCATCTTCGTATCTATGCCAAAGTAGTCCTCATTGTGGGCTCTCTGGCGACCGATATCGCTGCGGCCAGCATAATCCAGGGCCAGCAACTCCACCGGCAGAATCATCGTCGGCGTGTCTTCATCATCTTCTCCCATCTCCACCGGCACCCCCGAGGCGCTGAGAAGCAGTTGATCGGCAATCTCTTGCAGACGGTAGTGCAGCGCATCCACAGTCTGAATCTCACCAAAGCAGCACTCGCGCAGCAGCTGGGTAACCGACCCGAGCAGGGTGCGCCCCGACCGCTCAAATAACTGCTGCCACAGCTGCCCTAAATCCTGCAACCCTATGGGTGCCTCCGGTTTTTCAGGATACAGGCGTCGCAAGCAGAGGATCTTGTTCTGATCCACTCGCAGATTGCTCTCCACCAGCAGGCTTTGACGCTGCGAGCAAGGTTCGAGCGCCGCCCACAGGGAAGCCATTTCGTACAGCCAATGTAACAGATCCACCGTGGAAACGCTGTCATTGTCCCAGTGCTCTGAAAGCAGCGGTAAATCGGATCTGTCCTCCAGCAGCACCACGGACTGTCCGCTGTGCTGCCACGCATCGTGGATCGTGGGCAGGTTGAGACACAGCTCCGACTGCGACTGGAGGGCTAAATACGCCTGCGCCATCACCGGAATCTCCCGCTCTGCTATATTTTTGACGCTGCCTTTTCCCTCTGGCCTCGCCGTCTCCGCTTTTGAACTAGCAGCAGCGCGGATCTGGGGCACCCCTGCGGAGGCTTCGGCGAAAGCTGCCAGGGGAGACAGCTGGAATGGCTGGCAATCCAGGACTCTTACTTCTGTCTGTCCCGTTGCGGTTTCTTCTGCTGGCGACAAGGGTTCTAGGAATTTGTAGCGCTGCTGCGGGTCTAAATACTCACAGGCCCAAGGATGTAGGGGTGCCAGGGGTTCACTTTGAATCAGGGTGGGAGCGCTGGTTGTATATCCTGCTGCAGCCGTGAAGCTGTTTTCGATGGCACTCTCTGAACTCACCGCCGCTAAAGCAGTTTCTGGCGGGGCGGTTGCCGCCTCTTTTGAGCTGACACCGGCTGTCTGACTTTCAGCCAAGTTCCGTGAGCCATCCAACTGCCGGTTTTGCCCCTTGACACTTGCGACTTCAGAGGCCCGACTGTCCTGATTTGAGGCCCCAGTGACGGCTGAACTGGCTGCCGGTATTGCAGAATTTGCCGATTCTGGTGAATTCAGTGCCGGAGGGCAGCCACGCAGCGCTGCCCCTACGCGGTGCGGGCCGGTTAAAGCCCGGGCACTCTCTTCCCAGATAATGGCCAGCCACACAGTTCCTACAGCGGCATTGCAGTTGTGGCAATTTGGCGCGGACAGCGCCACCTTTTCGCCGCATTCAGGACAGACTTTCTGGGTCAGGGACGTGCCGCATTGCTGGCAAAACTTGTGGGCACTTGGGTTTTTGAACTGGCATTTGGGACAGACGAGCATGATCGGTTATCAATGTGTAGGGGCTGGTTGATGACAATGGGCAATTGTCTCTCTAGATTCCGCACCAGTACGAGCTTTCTAACACCCTTGTAGCATATGGACAGCCCCGACGCCTGTCCTGCGTCAGGAGAAGTGTCCACCGGCACGATGACCGGCAACTGCTATAAATAAGGAACCGCAGATGAACGCAGATGAACGCAGATGTGGCACTGTCCTAACCTAAGTGGTTATTGCTATGACTGTCCACCGGCCCGAAGCAAGACCTATGGCAACGCCCGCTCACTCTGGAAGTGAGAGCGACTGGCACAGCTGTTTGAGTTCATCTGCGGTTAAGTCGCGCCACTGCCCCGGTTCTAGCGGTTCTAAACGCAGGGGGCCAATGGCCACTCGCACCAGCCGTAAGGTGGGAAACCCCACTGCTGCTGTCATCCGCCGCACCTGCCGGTTTCGCCCCTCTGTGAGAGTGATTTGCAGCCAAGCTGTGGGAACATTTTTGCGAAACCGAATCGGTGGGTTGCGAGGCGGCTGGGGCGGTTCCACCGGCAGCAGCTCAACTATTGCCGGTCGGGTGCGGTAATTTTCGATCTCCACGCCCGAGCGCAGGCGCTGTAGGGCGTCTCGATCTGGAATGCGCTCCACCTGCACCCAGTATGTGCGCGGGTGGCCAAATCGGGGGTCAAGCAGCCGGTGCTGCAGTTGCCCGTTGTTGGTGAGCAGCAGCAGTCCCTCACTGTCTCGATCCAGACGCCCAGCTGGGTAGACGGAAGGCACCGGCACCCAGTCCTTGAGTGTGTGCCGGTCTGTCCCAGGGCTGCCGGTGTCTGTAAACTGGCTCAAAACGCCGTAAGGTTTGTAAAACAGCAGGTATCGGTACTTTTTGGGCATGGGGCATGGGGCATGATCGCATTGGACATCGGACTTTGGGCAGCGGCTTGTGCGGGGCATTGGGCCTTATATCGCGGGTGAACCAGCCCCTGCAACTGTAGAGAGTCGATGCCAGCAGCCCCCACTAGCTATTGTGCATTTAATTTGCGCTATGAACCTATATTACACATTTTTTAGGCCCTAAATGTTAAAGATATTTTGTGTGTGCCGCAATTTTTAGTATGCAAATTATTGTTATTGTTTAAGTATCGGCGAGCGCAGTGACTCAGGTGATATCCCCCCCTAACCCCCCCTTCAAAAGGGGGGGACATTCTCTTGCGCCCCCCTTTTTAAGGGGGGGAAAGGGGGGATATATAGCGGTTCTCAGATTAGTGAGGTACTGCGAAACCCGGTTTCTTTAAGAAACCGGGTTTCTGGCCCATAGCAACTTGAATTATTATATAATATTGCCGGTCGCTTACTGAGGGCTCTTGGCCCACATCGGTAACATCATTTATCAATCTGCTGCTGACGTCGCTGTGAGCAAATTAGTGTTCGCCAAACATTCCTGTGGAATTTGACTGGCTGATAGTGCAGCTGACATGAGAATTTCCCGCCACTGCAATTCATTTGATTTCGGAGCAGCTGAAGGCGATGACATTGCCATTAGCAGGTTGAGCAAGAATGTGATCGTGGCGGCTTGCAGAAGTTTTTCCAGCATTGAAAACTCCCCTCTATCTGCATATCAATGTTAAATAACAATTGGCTTGCCGGAGAACACTTCATCCGGGTATTACACCAGACGAGATGATTTTCTCGGGGTTCCCGAACAAGCCAAATTGCCATCAGCCGCCTAATTTTTACTCTTGGCGATCCTTCTCGGCTGGCGGTTCATTTTCATCAGCCGCCTCAGTCTCAGATTCAGCTTCTTTGGCTTCAGCCGTCACTGTTTCCGAGGTGCTAGCAGCAGTTTCGGGGTTGGGTGAGGACTCTTCGTCTGCTGTTGCTTCTGGGGTGGCTGCCGGTGCGGGTACTTCTGGGGTCACTTCTGCCTGTGGTTCAGGGGTGCTCACCGGCACAGGTGCTGGAACTTCAGGGCTGAGTGCCGGTTGGGGTGCCGGTTGGGGTGCCGGTTGGGGTGCCGGTGCCGGTGCTGGTGCCGGTGTTGGCTCGGGTGCCGGTGCCGGTACCTGTGCCGGTGTTGGCTCGGGGGCGGGTGCCGGTGCGGGTGCCGGTGTTGGCTCGGGGGCGGGTGCCGGTGTTGGCTCTGGTGCGGGCGGTGCGGCTATATAGTTAGGATCGACAATGCCGCGAAGTGCCGCAGCGGAGAGTTCGCCGCGAACCAGCTGGGAAAGGGTGTCTTTTGCTTTCGGATCGTAGGCGATTAGCCGCACTGTATTGTTAAAGGCGTTTTTAACCGGGTTTCCCTGTTCGTCGAGAAACTCGAGCTGCACCCAGTTTTTGCCGGTTTTGAAGCCTTTGAGGTAAATCGGCTGCCAGCGGTCGAGGACAAAGCTTTGGCCATTCACGGTGACGCGAATTCGCCAGTCGGCTATCTCGTCGTCGGGATTTTCTCGGGCGGCGAGGTGGAGTGGGGCGTTGGTGAGGTAGAAGTCCAGCATCACCGGCTCTGCCCCGTAAGTGCCGGTAGGACGGTTGTAAGTCAGCAGGGGCTGGGCTGGATCGGGGGTGTTGTCCGAGGTTTTGGCAAAAATGTGAAAGGTGGTTTGGGCGTAGGCACCCTCATTTTTATAGCTCTCGTGCCAGGGGCGGGAGGCAAACACTCGCAGGGTGTGGGTTCCTGGGGGCAGATCCTCGAAGACCAGCGGCTGGTTGAGGTCGTACACTTCCTTGGCAGTTTGGTTGTCCAGGATGGCGGCCAAGTGAGGGCCAAGTTCTAGTTCTGGGTTCTTAAAGACCGGCAGGTCCCGAACCTGGAGCCGCACTTTAACAGTTGTGTCTGACAGCACTTCTTCTGGCTGGGGGCTGAGAATTGCCACTTGAGGCCGGTAGATGTCGGCAGTCTGGCCCAGCTCTTGAATGACGGAGGGTGGGGAGACTTCTGAGATTTTTTCCTCTATCCGAGCCGGTGGAGCGCCACCGCTGTCCAATTCCTTTGAGGGCTGGAGGCGATCCCCACAGCTGACCAAACCCAATACCAAAACGACTGCCACCAGCGATGTCAGCAGCGCTCTCGCAGCAGTCTTGAGCCAATTCATCCCAAACACGCAGCCACTCTCCTATGCGTTCTATTGAAATATGTAATCGAATCCAGGGGAGGATTTCAATGGACTGACGGGGAATGGCTCTCTGGCAACTGATGCAGTTGCTGCCAACCCCCAAAAACCATATTGCCCTATCTGGGCCTTTGAGAAGAATTGCCTGCCTGGGGGCCGAGCTGGATATACCCAAAAGCTGCGCCCAGTTGAGAAGGAGGGATCTTTCCTTAACGGATTGTTGCGTTTTGTTAAAAAATCGCCTCCCCTCTTGACTTTTTCTCAGGGCTGGGGGCGCAAGGCGGGATAAGAGCGGCGGCAGGCTTTTTTTAATTTTTGTTAAGCACACTCAGATAGCAGCGGCGGCAAGACATATAATTCAGCGACAGGACTCCTGGATGTTGGGGCTGGAGCTTTCAGCCCGGTGCCGGATGGGCGAGCGGGTGGGATGAGAGGCTGTTGGGTAGCCAACAGGCTCTGATTCTGAAAAAAGCCCTGGTTTTCCTTTACAATCAACAGGAGAGCCGCGCGGCTGATTGATGCGCTCGTGTCCGGCTGGTGGCAAACAATAACCGCATCCGGATCTCTCCCCTTGTCTTTAAGGGGGAGGGGGAGATCCACTGCCGTTTGTTCCTGTAGGGATTTATTTCCCTGCAGGGCAGAAAAAAATTGCCTTACATCCGGATAGATTTAAGATCCGGGTGGATGCAGGGGAATTTTTTTTAGAACGGTTGCGTCTCTAAACCAGGAGCTTGCTATACACTATAAAAAGTTAAGAAGCTCAACATCGGTTTAATGAGCGTCGCCTTTCAAGGGCCAACCAGCGCTCAACAGAAAGGCGAACCACTGCCTGTAGGCGCAACGCCGTGCGCTCAAGAGCGCAAGGCCAAGTCTAGGGGGAAGAATTACTCGTTCGTAGTTATTAGAGAGGAGAGTCTCGATGACAATCAGTCCTCCTGAGCGGGGGCCAAAAGTCAAGGTGACAGTCGATAAAGATCCAGTAGCCACTTCATTTGAGAAGTGGGGCAAGCCTGGACACTTCGACCGCACCTTGGCTCGGGGACCAAAAACCACTACCTGGATTTGGAACCTGCACGCCAACGCTCACGATTTCGACAGTCACACCAGTGACCTGGAAGACGTTTCCCGCAAGATATTTAGCGCGCACTTTGGCCACTTGGCTGTCATCTTCGTCTGGTTGAGCGGCGCGTATTTCCACGGCGCTAAGTTTTCCAACTACGAAGCTTGGCTGAGCGATCCGACCGGCATCAAGCCCAGCGCTCAAGTCGTATGGCCAATTGTCGGTCAAGAAATCCTCAACGCCGATGTGGGCGGTGGCTTCCACGGGATTCAGATCACCTCGGGTCTGTTCCAGCTGTGGCGTGCTTCTGGCTTCACCAATAGCTTCCAGCTGTATGTAACAGCGATTGGGGCGCTGGTGATGGCAGGTTTGATGCTGTTCGCCGGTTGGTTCCACTACCACAAGCGGGCTCCCAAACTGGAATGGTTCCAGAATGTGGAGTCGATGATGAACCACCACTTGGCAGGTTTGCTGGGTCTGGGTAGCTTGTCTTGGGCGGGCCACCAGATTCACGTCTCCTTGCCGGTGAACGCCATGCTGGATGCCATCGATGCCGGCAAACCGCTGACCTTCAACGGGAAAGTGATCGCCAGCGTCGCGGACATCCCGCTGCCCCAGGAATACGTCTTGAACACAGACGCCATGGCGCAGTTCTTCCCCAGTTTCGCCAAGGGCTTGACTCCCTTCTTCACCTTGAACTGGGGTGAGTATGCCGACTTCCTGACCTTCAAGGGCGGTGTTAACCCGGTCACGGGTGGCTTGTGGCTGACTGATTCGGCTCACCACCACTTGGCTATAGCTGTGCTGTTCATCATCGCCGGTCACATGTACCGGACGAACTGGGGCATTGGCCACAGCATGAAGGAAATCTTGGAGGCCCACAAAGGCCCCTTCACGGGTGAAGGCCACAAGGGTCTGTACGAAATCCTCACCACTTCCTGGCACGCTCAGCTGGCTATCAACCTGGCCATGATGGGTTCCCTGAGCATTATCGTGGCCCATCACATGTATGCGATGCCTCCGTATCCGTACATTGCCATCGACTACCCGACTCAGCTGTCCCTGTTCACCCACCATGTGTGGATTGGCGGGTTCCTGATTGTCGGTGCCGGCGCTCACGCCGCCATCTTCATGGTGCGGGACTACGACCCAGCTAAGAATGTCAACAACTTGCTGGATCGCGTCATCCGCCACCGGGATGCCATCATCTCTCACCTCAACTGGGTGTGCATTTTCCTGGGCTTCCACAGCTTCGGCCTGTACATCCACAATGACACCATGCGTGCCTTGGGCCGGCCCCAAGACATGTTCTCCGATACGGCGATTAAACTGCAGCCGGTGTTCGCCCAGTGGGTGCAAAACCTGCACTTCCTGGCTCCTGGCAATACCGCTCCCAACGCTCTGGCACCAGCCAGCTATGTGTTCGGCGGCGATGTGGTGGCAGTTGCCGGTAAGGTGGCCGTGATGCCGATTACCTTGGGTACGGCAGACTTCATGGTGCACCACATCCACGCTTTTACCATTCACGTCACCGTCCTGATCCTGCTCAAGGGCGTGCTGTTCGCCCGCAGCTCCCGCCTGATTCCCGACAAGGCGAATCTGGGCTTCCGCTTCCCCTGCGACGGTCCCGGTCGCGGCGGCACCTGCCAAGTTTCAGGCTGGGACCACGTGTTCCTGGGTCTGTTCTGGATGTACAACTCCCTGTCGATTGTGATTTTCCACTTCAGCTGGAAGATGCAGTCTGATGTTTGGGGCACCGTTGCGCCAGATGGCTCCGTCGATCACATCACCGGCGGCAACTTCGCTGAAAGCTCAATCACCATCAATGGCTGGCTGCGTGACTTCCTGTGGGCGCAAGCCTCTCAGGTGATCCAGTCCTACGGTTCAGCTCTGTCGGCTTACGGCTTGCTGTTCCTGGGCGCTCACTTTGTGTGGGCATTCAGCTTGATGTTCCTGTTCAGCGGTCGCGGCTACTGGCAAGAACTGATTGAGTCCATCGTCTGGGCTCACAACAAGCTGAAGGTCGCTCCTGCGATTCAGCCTCGCGCTCTGAGCATCATTCAGGGTCGGGCTGTTGGGGTAGCTCACTACCTCCTGGGCGGAATTGCCACAACCTGGGCATTCTTCCTAGCTCGCATCATTTCAGTCGGCTAATAGCCGCTAGATTTTAGATTTTGGATTTGAGAGGTTAGAGTCAATCTAAACTCTCGAATCCAAAATCTAAATTTTTTTTTGCTTGCTAACGTCACCGTTTAGCATTACACTAAATACAGGTTCTTCCCAATCGGTGCCTTAGTTCCGGGGAATGTTAAGAATCGATACGCTCTATAGATACAGCAACTGAGCTGTATCTTTTGATGTAAAATTTAGAGGAACTTGCTTCTGAAGCCGGCTCAATAAGAGATATGGCAGCTAGGAGAAGTTCAAGAGTCAGGATTCATCGAGACGTATGGCAACAAAGTTCCCAAAATTTAGCCAGGACCTGGCAGCCGATCCGACAACAAGGAGGATCTGGTACGGGATAGCCACAGCCCACGACTTTGAAAGCCACGATGGCATGACGGAGGAAAATCTTTACCAAAAGATATTCGCCTCCCACTTCGGCCACCTAGCAATCATCTTCCTGTGGACTTCCGGCAACCTGTTCCATGTGGCATGGCAAGGTAACTTCCCACAGTGGGTGAAAGACCCTCTCAACGTCCGCCCGATCGCCCACGCGATTTGGGACCCGCACTTCGGCGCACCGGCAGTAGACGCTTTCACACAAGCGGGCGCATCCAACCCAGTGAACATCGCCTACTCCGGCGTCTATCACTGGTGGTACACGATCGGCATGCGCAGCAACAGCGACCTCTACCAAGGGTCGGTGTTCCTGCTCATCCTAGCCGCCGTGATGCTGTTCGCCGGCTGGCTGCACCTGCAACCCAAATACCGCCCCTCCCTATCCTGGTTCAAAAACGCCGAATCGCGCTTGAACCACCACCTGGGGGGCCTATTTGGGGTGAGCTCCCTGGCATGGACAGGCCACTTAGTCCACGTTGCCATCCCGGAATCCCGGGGTCAGCACGTCGGTTGGGATAACTTCCTGAGCACCCCGCCCCACCCGGCAGGGTTGGCCCCCTTCTTCAGCGGCAACTGGGGCGTTTACGCCCAAAACCCGGACACGGCTTCCCATGTGTTCGGCACCTCTGAAGGAGCCGGTACGGCTATCCTCACCTTCTTGGGCGGCTTCCACCCGCAAACCGAGTCGCTGTGGCTGACCGACATCGCCCACCACCATTTGGCGATCGCAGTGATTTTCATCATTGCCGGTCACATGTACCGCACCAACTTTGGCATCGGGCACAGCATCAAGGAAATCTTGAACGCCCACAAACCCCCCAAAGGCGGTTTGGGTGATGGTCACAAAGGGCTGTACGACACCCTGAACAACTCCCTGCACTTCCAGCTGGCACTGGCGCTGGCTTCCCTGGGGGTGGTCACCTCCCTGGTGGCCCAGCACATGTACTCGCTGCCTCCTTATGCCTTCATCGCTAAGGACTACACCACTCAAGCAGCGCTGTACACGCACCACCAGTACATCGCCGGTTTCATCATGGTCG
>Ga0114941_100055_pt1 | contig 22830 bp, 16 predicted proteins | sample DevilsHole_FD_89580 | JGI IMG/M metagenome (GOLD analysis project Ga0114941, IMG submission 89580) | Groundwater microbial communities from Devils Hole, Nevada to study Microbial Dark Matter (Phase II) - Devils Hole | ecosystem: Environmental > Aquatic > Deep subsurface > Groundwater | place...
CCGCAATAAGCGAAGTTTTCAAGTTTGTAGTTGGGCTTTAGCCCTTAATTATCCGCGGTTATCTACTTCGGCGTCCATCTGCGGTTGCAAAATTTTAAACAATCATCGCTTCCATAGCAGTTTGCAAGTCTTGCGTCAGGGAAGCGATCGCAGACCGCCGGCAGGCTTTATAGGCGACCCAGCGGTGAGAAACAGATATCGGCTCCCCTACAATCAGTTTAACCCGCTGCTTTCCCAGACGCGGGCGCGGGAAAGGATGGTGTCCCTTAATGCGAGTCAGGGTGTCCCACAGCAGCAGCGCCGTTTCTGCAAACCGCTCTGCAGTGGGTTTTTCCCGCACATAGTTGCCGGTAACAGCTACGAAATTTTCCACCAGACGCATGTGCCACATGCGCTTTCCTCGCTTCTTCCGCAATCCGGTCAGCCAGTCCGCGCTTTCCGGGTGGTATAGTGTCAATATCTTTGATATCCTCACGATAAATCCAATCCCAGCCAACTTGTTCCAGACGGCGACAGCGGTCAATCACCGTCCCCTTGGGTGTCACCCCAAAATACTGCTCTGCCACATTTAATGATACATGCAGGAGCGCTTGCAGTCGAGCGCTCAAATCCGGAGTGCGAGCGCCATCAACCGGCAAGGGCGGTAGGGGTTGATGGTAGAATTTGCCGTAAAATTCTTCCATTAAGCAAAGCAGATGCTCCCCCAGCCGGTAAAGACGCCGGTAGAGGTAGTGCTGGGCGGAGGTGGGGTCTTGCAGGGGCTGGTCTTGTGTTTGTTCTCCCACCGGCAAGCCGAGGTCTGATTCCAGTTGACTTAACAGCTTTTCCAAAGCGTTCCAAGGCTCCTCAACATAATGGTATTCTATTCCCACCGGCACGATCAAAACCTGTTCCGTGCGTCCCGCCTTTAGCAAATCTTCAGCGCACCAAAATCCAAGTTGGGCCATACCCGGTTCCAGGGCGCTAACAATTTCATTGTGACCATTTTTAGAGCCTTCTGGCGAAGCGGCTAAAGGGAAACTGCCATTAACAAACAAATCGCGAGCAGTGCGCAATCCCTGCCGGTCTACCTTACCGCGCTGAATAGGAGTCGCGCCCAAACGGGAATTAATCCAGCCCACAAAAGAGCCAGCCCACAGGGGAATTCCCCTATCATACATGAAGTGAGCGTGAATCGGGTATTGTAAACATACATTTTGTTGTCGCGCCACCTGCGGCACCAATGTCCAGAGCAGGTGGGCCAAACAGAAGGGATCATCGCCGCCCGGATGGCGAAACGCCAGCAACAAGCGGATTTTGCCCTCTTGAAATTGGCGGTAGAGGGTGACTAAGGTTTCCACATTTTCCGCTTGAATGTCGGTGACTCTAGTCTGAAATCGCAGCCACACCGGCAGCAAATGCTGGCAACCCCACAAAACCAGGGGGTTGAGTGTCGGTGGGATAAATTCCAGCGCAGGCTGAGCTTGGTAGATTAAAGGGGTCATTGGCAGAAGCGTTTATCTGTATTGTGTTAGTTATAGCAAGTAAAGAGGGGTGCCGGTGGGTCTGCCCCCGAAATGGCGTTTGTTGGCTTTGAATTTCTAACCCCTAATTGGCAATTCCGGAAAGTTGAGTAATTATTTTTTAATGAACCGCGCCCGACGCGCCCGTGCGCCAAGGAAAGGAAAGAGAGATAATTTCACAAATCATTTATAACTCCTATATATCATGTCCTTTAACTACCGCAATTCAGTTGCCACTGCCCAATGCCCTTTCTATTCCTCTGACTCTTTCTTCTCCCCCCTTGGCGTCCACCCTGCGGGTAGGCGCAACGCTTAAGCGTTTTATAGCGTTAGCCGAGAAAGCGCGTCTATGGCGTATTGGCGGTTAATTATTACCCCCTACTCCCACTCTTCAAACTCAACAAACCAGTTCTGCACCAAGGATAAAATCTGTTCCCGACGAGTTTCAAAAGTAGCGCCAACCCAGATCAAAATGCTACCCACTAGCAGGCCAATCACCCACTTGACAAAAGAGTATTCCTGGCTTAAAATAATCAGCTGATTCACAGCATTCAGTAAAAACGCTGCAGTTCCCACATAGAGGAAAGCCCGCACCCGAAAGGCTAAGCCAGCAAAAATCGCCAGAAGACTCAAGGAACCAGATATTAACCAGTTAGAGGTGAGAAGCGCCACAAAGCAAATCGCGCCCACACCCAGCAGCCGCAGGAAGTGACGAATCGGTTTTTTCTGGGGGAGTTGCAAACCGGCATCGACTTGGGCAATGTATAGCAAAGACAGTGCCGGTGGGATAGTGTACGCCAAGGCATCAGTGACATTAAGATTGAAGAACCAGCGCAGAATCGACCAGTTGATAAAAAATGCGCTCACATAGGTGATGCGAATTTGCCGGTTCAGCCGAGCCAGGAAAATATAGAATGCGGCAACAATAAGCAAGCTAGCGGGGTTAATTGCGTGTGCGGTTTGCAGTGCGGCGGCAACCGGCAGCACGACTGCGGAGCGCAGCCACGGCTGCTTTGGCCAGCCCCAGCTTTCCCAGGGAAAAGCCCAGAGAAAATAGGCGGCTACAGCGCTGAGCGCCGCTGCCCAAGGCAGCAACAGCCCCCCAAATTGCAGTTTGCTGCCAATATAAATGGCGAGCGCGGAGGCTTCGAGAATGCCAGCATAAACCCAGATTTCTGCCAGAGTTCGACTGGGATTGTGACGCCCTTGCAGGATGGCATAGCTGGTTAAAAACATGCCGGTGCTCAAACCCACTAAGTCAGCCAGTTTGATAGAAAAACCAATAGCCGTCAGCAACAGCCAGCTGCTGGCAATCCAGTGCAGGTGCGCGGCAACTTTCAGTTCCTTCTCAGTGAGGCGCAAGTAGTCCAGCAAGGCGGGCGATCCTGTGCGATAGGCAGACATGAGGATCGCACCCAGAGTGGCGAGAGCGATCAGTTGGTCGCCTGCAGCCAGGGGTGAGATTTGATACCAGAGAATTTCCCAGGCGGAAGCGGACACCCCAATCAGGGCAATGTACGCGAGGGGTTTGAATTCCTCGCGCCGGCGTCCCACACCAAGAGCAATCAGCGCCAGCCCCAAGGTGGTGAAACCTGTCCAAGCTGTCAGGGAACCCCAGCGCAAGAGGGCGGCGAACGCGCCGTACAGCAGGGGCATCAGGTGCAGGCTGCTAGGTGTTAGGTTGCGGGAGTGCCGGTGCCACCAGTCGCCGGCCAGCTGGGCAATCAGTCCGAGGGCGATGTTGGCAATCGCCACATACAGCGCCTCCCGACCGGCAAAGCCCAACACCTCTGCAGCCAGCACTTCCAGACTCCAGCCAAAACTGTAAATCACCCGGTTTTGCAGTTGCTGCCAGCCGCGATAAGCGATCGCACCCGTTATCAGAGCGGCGGCGGCGGTGGCAGCAAGGGAGGGGTCAGTAAATTGCCAGTAGACGGCGAAAGAGTGTAGCGTCAAGACGGCCAGTTCGGCGGCAAACAGTGCGATCGCCCATTTGTCGGCTGCCGGTGCGTAAACAGCGCTGAGTGAGAGGTGATCTGTTTCAGACTCCAAGTCAGGCACTGCGTACTGCAAACTGCGGACAAGCCAGCCGCGCCAACCCCACAAAGCAGTTACAGTCGCGGCGACGGTTACTAACCAAGCATTGGGCGACAGTGGGGGCAAACCGGGAATGCCATCCCCAAGCAGCAGGAAAAAGAAACTCAACCCCATTCCCACAGTCATCCAGGCGGCAATCGGCAGCCGCAAATATCGGGTGTTGACAAACATGACGGCGGTGGCGACAGCCAAAGTAATTAAGCGAGCTCCCGGTAAGGTTAGCGTCAGCAGTTGCGCCATTAGTGAGGCGGCGGTGCTCAAAGAGCTGGCTTGCTTACGGCGGGAATCTGACCGACTGGCGGCGGCGGTGAGGGCGATGGGTGCAGCCAGCCACAAGATGCCCCATTCTGGGCGGCTGTCAGAAAAATTGTAAAGGAAGTTGAAGTAATTGGCCAGCAGCAGGCAATAGCTGACACCGGCAAGGGCTAGCCCCAGGTGCCAAGTGCTCTGCTGCCAAATCAGTGCCGGGATTTGGGGATTTGGGGATGGGTGCCGTGCGGTTTCGGCTGTCTGATTCTCCAGGGCAGATGTTTCAGAGGCGATAAATCGTCTCTGATTTTCCCGCACAGAGTCTTCAGAGGCGATAAATTGTGTCTCTATAAAAGAAATTAGTGTTTCCCGGGCCGGGTTTGAGGGCAGATCGGTGAATGACCACTCCCCGACCGCGATCGCTAAATAAATAGCGGCCCAGATACCGAGGCTCAGGGAAGGCCAAATCCAGTTAATCGCTGAGCTGAAAGTCAGCAGAGCGCTAATGTGAGTGAGGTAAACCAGCCAGACTCGGGTTGGGGTGCGCCGGCGGGTGACGGTTGCCAGGGTGAGGCTGGATGCCAGCAGGTTCAGCGTCCGCAAGCTCGGATAGGGCAAGCTGAGAAAGGTCAAACAGCTCCCAAATGCCAGAGCCAGCTGTCCGCTGAATTTGGCGAGTTCTGGGGGGGCGGTTTGGCCCTCTGCGGACTGCCGGTGCAGCCAATCTGTGAGCCAGACGGTGAACAGCAGGTAGGGAAACAGTGCCAGACTGAGCAAGGGGCGAGAGTCGGTTTCTGGAATCCCGAACAGCTGGGTGGCGGTTGCGACTAGGAATTGCTGGAGTGCCGGTGGGACCAACCGCCAAGTCAGCCAAAGTGCTTGCAAGCCAGTGATCGAGATGGCGGCTAAATCGGCACGCTGCCAAAAGCGCCACAAGCGTTTTGCTAACCACCACAAGCCCAGTCCGCTGACTGCGAGCGCCTGCTGGGGTTCTTTGCTCGCGGAAACCAGCCAGCCGAAAAAGAGCAAGCCGCCCCCAATTTGCTGCGACACTGCGTGGAGGAGCTCCTGTTTGCCGATTTCTCGCCTAGCGTAGCTGCTTTGCGGATACAGCCGGGGAAACAGCCAGCCGCAAATTCCTATGGCCAACCCCAGCTGGCTGATGTCCACAGGGACAAATATGGCCCGCAATAGCAGGATTCCAAGGGCGTAGCCGACTACAGTGGCAGAGGGAAGGGTAAGGGGCGTAGCGGCGGGAGTGTTTAGGGGCGGTTGTTGTTGTTCTTCTTCGGTGTTGGGGGTTTTGAAGGCGCAGGCGAGGGCGGTTCCGACTATGCCGAGATAAACCGCCAGCAGGGGAAATCCGGGCAAGTTCCAGCCCCAGTGCAGGTAACTCAATCCCAAACTGTTGAGCAGATTCCGGCGGGATAAGCTTTGCTGATTTTTGAGCAGCAAAACTGTGATGCCGGTGAGGGCAACTGTTGCGATCGCTACGGTTAGCCATCCCAGGGAGTCACCCCACAACTTAAACCCATCCATTGCCCAAAAATTCACCGGCACCAGCAGCAGGGTCACCAGCTGCAATGTTTGAGCGGTGAGTCGCAAGGAAGGCTGGGGAAGCGCCCAGTAGGACACTCCCCAAAACACTAAGGTGTAGGCTAATAAAACTCCGTACTGTCCAGCTGCGGGAAATTTTTGCCACTGGCTGGCGGCTAGCAACCCGGAAGACGCCACCACCATGAATACGCCCAAAAACAGCAGCCACCTGACGCTGATCTCTGCCATCAGTGACTGCAATCCCCTGGGCAATCGGGGTGTTGGAAGTTCTTTGCCGCTGAAAGCCAGTACCGGCTGGGGTGCGGGTTCGGGTTCGGGCTCGGGTTCGGGTGCCGGTGGGGCAACAGGTTCCGGAAGTGGAGAGCAGAGATATTGCCGGCAAAGCTGGCGAACCTGAGCGTCAGAAATTAGACCCAGACGCAACAGCGCATCCAGCCCTTCTAACAGCTCCGGCTGCCCAGCCTTCAGATAAAGTTCTATTCTGATTGAGCGCTCAGGTGGGAGTGACATGACTCAGCGACCGCAAACAGTCATACCCTATCATGCCCCATACCGATTAAACCTGCTCTCTTCTGCAATGCCGGCTCACCAATTAACCTCTTCCCGCTGCCTCCTCACCCTGCAAAATTCTTAAAATCCGCCTGAACCCTTCCTTAAATCCCTTGGCGTCCTTGGCGTCTTGGCGGTTAAAATAAAACCTATTCAACCAGATAAAATCTCTGCGTCCTGGCGGTTCAAATAACAACTCTTCTCCCAGATAAAATCTCAGGCAGCTGGCAGAGTGCGCTTCGGCGCACCCCCCTCAACTAGCTGCCGGCTGAGCTGCCTGAGCAACCATTTCTTGGAAATGAATAATATCAGATCGGGGATCTGAGTGAGTCACTTTCAATTCCAGGCGCTCGCCCGGTTCCACTGAGCGCCGGAAGCGCATGGGCAGCTCCAAGCCCAGCTCCTCTAGCAGCACCAGTCCCAGGTTTTCATCCTCTCGCAGCCAGCGCAACATGAGGGCTTGCCATACCTCACTTGAGTGACGGCGGAGGAATTCGAGGGCCCAGTAGCGGTTGGTTTGGCGCTCCACCAAGCTGGCTTCAGAGACAATGGAAGAAATACTCAGCATCACGTCCAGCAGTTCTTGGGCTGAGAAGGGCAAGGGATCGCCTCGCAGGTGAGCTTTGAGCTGGAAGTGGGCGAGCAAGTCGGTATAGCGGCGGATGGGAGAGGTGACTTGGGCGTAGGTGTCCAAGCCCAAACTGGCGTGGCGTGCCGGCATGGTGCTCATTTCGCTCTTGGGCATGCAGCGGCGAATGGCGCAGGCGCGTGCGGGACCGGCGGGAAGCAGCAGCAGCTCTTCATCCGAGGGCAGTTCGGGTTGGGGCTGGTTGCGGAAAGGCAGGGGGAGACTGTGAGTTTGAGCGTAGCGAGCGCCGACTTCGCCGGCCAAAATCATCATTTCTGCAACCACCTGTCTGGAGCGGGAGTCTTCCATGACTTGAACTTGCACCTCATCTCCGCGCACTTTAATCACCGCTTCTGGCATGGAGATGCTGATCGCCCCTTGGGAGAGCCGCCACTGCTGCCGGCGTTTGGCCCATTCCGCCAGCGAGGATATTTCCGGTTCGGCAGAGATGCCCAGCAGCAGCATTTCGTCCACATCCTCGTAGGTGAGGCGATAGGTGGGCTTGATGGTGCTCGGCTGAATGCTGTACTCCTGAGCTGCGCCGGTTTCATCGAGGATGATGGCAAAGCTGAGGGCGCAGCAGAGCCGGCCCTGAACCAGACTCATCGGGCCGGTGGCCAGTTCTGGGGGGAACATGGGGACGATGCCGGTGGGGAGGTACAGTGTCGTGCAGCGCCGGCGAGCTTCCAAGTCCAGCTCGTCTCCGGGGGAGAGCAAGCGGGTGGGATCGGCAATGTGAACCCAGACGCGCTGACGTCCATCTGGGAGATATTCCAAACTCAAGCCGTCATCAATTTCTTGGGTGGATTCATCGTCGATGGTGTACACCTTGAGATGGGTTAAATCCAGCCGGTTTGAGTCGGGATCGGGGGGCGTCGAATTCAAGCTGCGTTGGGCCACTTCCAGCACCTTGGTAGAGAACTGAATCGGGATTTGGCTGCGGCGGAGAAAGAGATTCTCGTGCTCAGTCCACACTCCTAAATCTACCAAAAGCTGAAAAGCCCCTTGGGGAGTTTCGGGGCGTTTCAGGGCTGCTAGGGTTTCTATAGCGGGAGCGCGGTGATTGGCTTCTTCTCCGAGGGCGGCGAACCGTTCTAGGGCGTCGATGCGGGACTGATCGGTGTTGAGCCACTCCACCGGCTCGCCAGAGATCCGCTGCTGCACGCGACCTAAAAATTCCTGCCACTCCTGCTCTCGCTGGCGCTCCACCTCTTGCTGGTGTTTGAGTTCAGCCACCATCGCAGCTGAGCGGGGCTCGTAGCGCTCTCCCTTCTGCTTGAAATAGAGTTTGTCCTCACAGAGCAAGAGGTAGGCGGCGTAGCACTGCGCTGGACTTTGCTCGGAAAACAGCAGCTGGGCCATTTGCACCGGCTCCACCGACTCCCCCTCCTCTGCCAGAAATTCCCAAGCAACTTCCAAGCTGCTCGGATCGAGGTACTGCTCTACCTGTTGGCGGAACTTGGGGATTTCTGAGGGTTTGTACGGTCCGCCGGCTACCTCATAACTGATTTGCTTGGGTGGGATGCTGTGAGATTGGTTGTTCTCATCGATTACGATCCAGTTCTTTTTACCATCTGGACGTTCTGCCACGGCGAGCCTTCTGTCGCCGTGCCACCGAAATTCTATCAGCGTTCCCTTATCCACAAGCTTATTTGACGAATGAACTATAAAATATAAAGTATTTAGTGTGTGGTGTGAAGTGTCAAGGTTGAATTTTCAGCTTTCAGCCTTTCCACTTCAGCTTTTGGATTATCCTTCTTGGTTGATGAAGGGCAGCAAAGCCAGAAGTCTAGCCTGTTTGATCGCTTTGGTCATGTCTCGCTGCTGTTTGGCTGTCAGACCTGTAATCCGACGCGGCAATATCTTACCACGCTCGGTGATGAATTTGCGGAGCAGTTCGACATCTTTGTAGTCGATGGGGTCCCCTGGTTTAATCGGTGAAACGCGGCGACGAAAGTAAGCCATAGCAGTTGTCGGTTGTCGGTTGTCTGTTGTCTGTTGTCTGTTGTAAGTTTTCGGCGGTTAGTGGCCGGTGAGCCATCTTGGCCCATGAGCTGTGGCCCAATGCGATGATGCCCCATCGCCCACTGCCCCACTGCCCAATGCCCAATCCCCAGTCCCTACTTGATTTCTTTGTGGACTGTGTGCTTGTTGCAGTGAGGGCAGTGCTTTTTCAGCTCCAACCGGGCGGTGGTGTTGCGCCGGTTCTTGGTGGTGGTGTAGCGGGATACGCCCGGAGTGCGCTTTGCGGTGTTTGAGCGACACTCGGTGCATTCCAAGGTAATGATAAGGCGGACGCCCTTAGCCATAACTTTGCGGGGTTAAAAGGGATACAGATTTAAACGCAAATAACTATTATTTCACAAAACGCCGCAACTGCGCAACCCATCGCTTGACTTTTAGATCGAGGGAGTAGCCCCGGCGGGTGGCCACGACCATAGTACCGGCGATCCGGTCGTGGAAGGCTTGCTGTAGCTGGGGGTCGAAGTTAGCCACGCTGCAGTCGATGGCCAAGGGAAGCAGCAGCAGCATGTACTGGGCGGTGGTGGGGCTGAGATTGGTGAAGCCGGTGATGGCCATGATCAGGCCAATGCCGGTGAGTCCTTCCCGTTTGAAGAGTTCGAGAACTCCGGGGGTTTTGCCGGTGCGTTCGTCCACGACGCGCATGTCGAAGGCCCAGCGCCCGAAGGTTTGGCCCTGGGTGCGGGAAGCGACGACGATTCGCAGGACAAGCCAAAGGATGAGTTGAACCAGCCAACTCCCTCCCAGGAGTGCGCCAATCACGAACACCGGCAGTGCGTCGATGGAGAAGGCGCACCCCCTGCGCCAGATTTGAACCTTGGGCAAGCGGCTGGAGATGGGTTCGCTTTGCATGGGAGTTGGGGAATACTCAGGGCCTACTCTATATATATTGGCATGGGAGGGTATCGGGCATGGGGCATGGGGCATCATCGCATGGGTTGGAGCCACCAGGGGTAGGGTGGGCTTCAGCCCAAAAAGGTTCGTAGTTGGGCTTCAGCCCAAAAAGGTTCGCAGTTGGGCTTCAGCCCAAAAAGGTTCGCAGTTGGGCTTCAGCCCAAAAAGGTTCGTAGTTGGGCTTCAGCCCAAAAAGGTTCGTAGCGAGGAGGGGGGACAAGATGGGTTAGGACGTGGGACAGGCGAGACGCCTGTCCCTTAGGTTAGGGGTAGGGTGCGTTCCCTAAAAGGGAACGCTACGAGTTACTGGGCGTTCCCAATACATTTCCCTGTGGGGGCGGGTTGATATAACTCAAGTTGCTACCTCCAAGTAGAAGCATTTGGGGGGATCTGGATGCAAAGACCTTGTAGGTAGCAACTTTTGCTGTAATAATTTTTGTATCGCACTTGCTTGCAGCGCTTCGCTCTCACGCTCATGTCTAGAAAACCGCGCCATCTCCTAACCGGCTACTCCTATCATATCACCACTCGCGCTCTATAACCGCGAGTTCAACTTATCGCGGCGCGACTGCCGGGAGGTCTGACTCTATACGATTAAGAAAGCGCTAGACAAGTATCAATTCAAACTGTACGCCCTCTGCATCTCCCAACCGCGTCCACTATCTCATCGAACCGGCGCAGTCGGAAGATTTGCCCAAAATTATGCACTTCCTGAACTGGTACAGCAACCTGTGTTTCAACCGCCCCTCAAGCGCACGGGCCATTTTTGGGAAAAGCGGTATTACTGCGAGGGATTTGCGCCCTCAGATAGGGAACGCGCTTTAAACACGCGCTCGTTATATTCACGGCAACCCTAAAGCTGCTAAAATGCGCAAAGGCTTTTTTTATGATTTTAGCAACTATGGAAGTTACGAACGCCTGACAGATGATGGACTCACCCAATGGCATCCAGCCTTTTTGCAACTGGGCTTCCCTCTTGAGAAGTGCGCCCAGAATTCCCTTGGATTTTGCCAAAAGTACAAACCCAAAGGGAAACCCCCAACTAAATGCCACTGGGGAAGCAGGCTTTTAGCTAGGGTTCATATTAACCCTTCTCCCGATAAGAAGCGCCCTACAAAGGCCAATTACACTCAGAAAGTGGCCGGACATACGGGGTGCCAGGTATGGTCAAACGACTTACTGGCACAGGTTGTGCGGCAATTTATCGAGGCTAATCGAGCGCCTTGGGAAGCGGGGAAAGACTTTTGACATTTTTTGAGGTCAGTGCTAGTATAAGAACTACCTGCGGGTTGATTTTTCTATAGCAGGTCCGTACCCAACCCCCCGCAAATGGACGCCAGCTCGCCCTCGGACAAATCATCACGCACGACGCCGCCCTCGGCACCGGCAGCGGCAGCAGTCGTGGAATTGCTATCTCCGGGAGCGGCTTGCATAGTCTTCTTCTTTTTCATGGGTTGTTCCTCCGTTCGTTACGTTAAAAGTTCCTAGGTCGTCGTCAAGGCTCCCCGACTCTCCCTGTGATTTCTCCCTTGGTGACGGGTTGGCTTTCTGACTTCCCTGCTCTTCATTCTTGCCTCGGGCGGCGGCAGTCGTCAAGAGGTTTTTTCAAATAATTTTGGAAAATTTGTTTTCTGAGGAAAAGTCCGGAAGAATCCTCCATGAACTCAGGACAGGAGCAAGGGATATGGAACGATGGAGCTAGGGAGTAGGGACGATGGAGCTAGGGAACTCTGGCATCCAGCCTTTTTGCAACTGGGCTTCCCTCTTGAGGAGTGTGCCCAAAATGCCCTTGGATTTTGCCAAAAGTACTTTCCCCAAGGGGACTTTGGGTGCGTTCCCTATCCCACCGGCAGATGCCGGTTCCCGCGCGAGGGAGCCCACCCTACCCCTTTCGCTGCTTTGCCGCACACGGGGAGGGGGTTGGCTTACAGGGGCTTTGGAAGCAAAGCCTCTATATGTAGGGTGGGGAACGCGATATCGTCCCCGGCACGACACCACATTAAGTGTCGCTGCCTAGCCCAAAGTTCGCAGTTGGGCTTTAGCCCAAAAAGGTTCGTAGTTGGGCTTCAGCCCAAAAAGGTTCGTACTTGGGCTTCAGCCCAAAGGTTCGTACTTGGGCTTCAGCCCAAAGGTTCGTAGTTGGGCTTCAGCCCAAAAAGGTTCGTACTTGGGCTTCAGCCCAAAGGTTCGTACTTGGGCTTTAGCCCAAAAAGGTTCGTAGTTGGGCTTTAGCCCAAAAAGGTTCGTAGTTGGGCTTCAGCCCAAAAAGGTTTGTAGTTGGGCTTTAGCCCAAAAGTTCGTAGTTGGGCTTTAGCTGTCGATGGCCCAGTCTGGCGCATAACCGCACCGGCACTACGGGTAGAGTTGACAAAAAGATCAAGAGGGTTTATAACAGAACATATAGTTTTTACAGGAGCGGGCCGGCCCCCAAAGATGAGAAAATGACTGCTAGTTACACTGTCCCAGAGCTGTCGCCAGACGAGCTGACGCTAATCCGGATTGCCACCGGCATCATGCAACTGGCAGAAAAAGTCCAAGGTGGCAAACCGCCAAAACTGCCATATCCCGCTCCGCTGCAGCTGGGTTTCAGCCAGCTGAGTAAATTCTGTTTGCTCAAAGGCGTGGCGCGACCCAAAAGTGTGCCAGACTTACTGAGCTGGTGCCAGCAAAGTCCTTTGAAGGATTGGCCACTCGATTTGCCAGAATATAATTTCAGCTCAGACGACACACTGCTCGACGACCAAATTCCCACCCAAGTCTGCTCTAATTTGGCGGAGTTAGCCGGCTCGAATTCCCAGGTGCTAGCTGAACTCACTCAAAAACGGATTATATATAGGGTATTTGAAATCAGCCAGCAGGCTAACGCACCAGACGCCTATGTTGAGTTTCGGCGTTTCATCATCACTCACCCTGTAGCAACTGAGAGCGATTTAGTGATGAGGCGTCTAAATCTAGCTCCAGAAGCGCTGAAAAAACCGCTAGAGGAAGCTTATGAACCGGCACCAGACTCCTGCTTAGTAGGGGATTGCTATCAGTGCTGTCCGAAATGCGGCAACCTGTTGAGGCACCACATCAAAAAAGGTCGGGTTTGCGATATGTGCGATTACGCCGGTGACGGCGCAACGGGGAAGATGATTCACAAACAGGAAGAAGTTTACTGGCTGAAGCAAGGGCTGCGGCGCTATATTGCCACACCCGGTATTCCTGAACTGCGTTTGGAAAAGCGACTCCAGGAACTTGGCGGAAACCTTGAAGTCAAACTCTGGCCTGAATTTGATCGCTACGATTTGCGGATAGTTTTTCCAGATGGGGAAGCGTGGGCGATTGATGTCAAGGATTGGAAGAACTCCTTTGCGCTAGCGAAAAAAGTCGAGCCAATCCCCTCTGACCCGCCCTGGGATCGGGCCTATTTTGTTTTTCCTGACGAGCGCCGCAAGCAAAGTTATTATCTCAACGCCTTTCGAGAAGCTGCTGAGCGGGTTCTGAAAAACCAGACTGACGCCTTATTTGAAAGTGACTTAATTGCAAAAGTGAAAAAGAAGTTGGGGGTGTGACATGCGCGATCCAAGAAACTGGCAGAAGGATTTGGCCGACAAAATCAAGAAAAGCTGGCCGCAAAATGAACAAGTAAATGGTAGAGAGCTGACTGGAAAGATACACGCGCTTTGCGAAGTCGAGTTAGGTCTTTATCTGCTGTCTCAGCTAGCGCCGGGCGAGCCAGCAAAATCGCTGTGGGTGCTGCTGACCGGCTATATCTTTCCCACCTTAACCGCTAGCTGGAGCCAAGAACAGCTACAGATGCTGGGCAATGCGCGATATCTTCTCTCTCATTTGAGAAGTCCGTATAAGTGGGAAGGGACACTAAAGACGTACCGGCAGCTCAACGAGCGCGTTCGAGGTTATGACGTTGAGGAAAAGCTAGAGACTCCCGCAGCACAGCGCCCTGTTAGCATTTGCCCGGAGCGCTATGAAGTCTATGGGAAAACCCTCCGCTCTGCCATTCCCCACTCTCAAGATTCAGTGCGCTGGGGTTCTGAGAAAACTTACCTATTTCCCGATGACAAGAATCAGATATCTAGCGTCACCATCCCCAAGGAATTAGTATTCCCACCACCGCCACGTCACAGCTATGCGATTAAGGCAAAGGGGGATGAGGTTTCAGTTGCCTGGGATGAACTGATTGCAACGGCGAAATGGATGGATGAGCGCAACGGCGGGGAGAAAGACTCATCATGGGAGGCAATCATGCGCAGAGTCCAGTTGGATATTTTTGAGGATAATAGTGATGTCCTGAAGCCAGTCATACGGCTGACTTTGAAGGGGTTGACGCACCTGATTGGTATGGTATCATCAGGGAAATCAAAGCTGATGGAGGTGCTTGCGGTCTGGGCGGCGCAGAAGGGGCTTCACGTAACTCTAGTGGTGGGAGATGTGATTGGGGCGCTGAATCTGGCTGAGAAATTCAGGAAATTGGAGATTTCGGTGGCTCCTATTTTGGGCGCATCAAGTCGCGAGCGCCATACCGAAAGGCTGCACCGCGTTGTTACGGCTGAAAAACCATTAGAACCGCTAACGCAAAAACACCCTGGATTCGACTGGCTGAGTACGGAATGCCTGCTGGAAGTGTTGCGGGGTGAGAGCAAAGATGAACCGCTGCCGGTGACGCACAGACCTTGCGGGAAGTTGTATCTGCAATCAAAAGAAGATGAGCAATATACCTGCCCAATCTACAGTCAGTGCCAATTTCATCAGGCGCAGCTTGATTTAGTCAGCGCTTCTATCTGGATTGCAACACCGGCTAGTTTGGTGTACACTTGGGTTCCCCGACAACTATCTCCTGAACCGCCCCCAGACAGCAAAAAGGCGTCTAGTGGCAAAAAACAAAAATCCGCAAAAGACCCCAAAGGCATCAAAATCCGGTTTGCTGAGATGGTGTATCGGCGGAGTGACTTGGTAATTGTGGATGAAGCTGACCAAGTGCAGATGCAGCTTGACAGCACGTTCAGTCCATGCCAGACTTTAGTGAGTCGCGGAGAAAGTGCTTGGCTGAACAAACTCCGCAAACACGTTGACGATTTGATAGACCAGCGAGGGCGGGAACAGCTGGACGATGAAAGCGTTTTGAGGTGGAATCGGGCGCACCGGCTCGTTCATTTAGCAACTGATGCCATCTATAACCGCATTCTGACTAATGCAGAGATTAGAAAATGGATTGATGATGCGGAATACTTCACCGAACTTGTTTTGTTTGGCCAGCTGGCTCAAGAATTGAGTGAGGCACCCCGCGAGGAAATAGAACAGCATCCTGGCTATCAAAAACTGAAGGAGTTGTTTGACCAGTATATTTATGACCCTCTGGGGGACAAAAACGACAGCTTGCTGGCTGACTTGGCGCTCAAGGCGCTCGCTTCTGAAAACGACGAGCAGCTGCGGCGACGCCTGAAGGCATGGATTGAGAAGCAGCGAGAAGAAATAGGAAAGCCGGCGACACTGACAGAGAAACAGCTGGAATCAGCGGCGTTCAAACTGGAATTTGCCCTCTTGGTGGCGGTGCTTTTACACCGGCTCAACCAGGTTTGGGCTGACTGGAAGCAAGTCGAAGACAGGCTCAATCTTGACAAGGCAGATTCGACATGGTTCAATCGCCCCCCAGATGACTATTCTGCGGTAATTCCGGTAGCGCCGATGGGGAATTTGCTGGCACTCCAGTATGTTCCCCCAATAGATGGTTCGGAAGGTGCCGGCGATCTGAGATTTTTCCGCTGTATGGGTGTGGGTCGCTCTTTGATGCTAAACTTCCACCAGCTGTTCGCTAGTGATGGAATTCCCGGACCTCACGTTTTATTGCTTTCGGGAACTAGCTGGGCGGGAAAATCGCCAGGGTGTCACATACAGGTGCCGGTGGCGGGGGTGTTGCGCTCTCCAGATGAAGAAGTGGACGCTATCAAAAACAAGAGTGCGTTTGAATTGCTGGTTTTCCAAGACGAGGATAAAAGCCCAATCAAAGTTTCAGGACTCACCGGCAACCAGCGGGAGACAGCGCTGCGCAAGCTCCTTAATAAACTGACAGAATCCGGAAAACTACCTGGCGGTAAGGTAGGCAAGAGTCTGCTGGAAAAAGAGTTAGACAAGCTCGAAGTTGGTCGAAAGCGCATTTTGCTGGTAGTTGGCAGTTACAGGGAGGCAGATCTGGCATACCGCTATTTGGAAAATCTGTCAGCGTGGCGGGGGAAGAGCATCCCTTTGATTTCTGATGATGACGAGTTAGAAGACAGTCAGGGGTTGCCACGGGGACTTGTTTACAAGTTAGCCGACAAAGAAGCCCAGATTCTGATTGCTCCTTTGCTGTCCATCGAGCGCGGGCACAACATTCTGAATGACGACAAAAAAGCAGCGATTGGTGCGGCTTACTTTCTAGTCCGCCCCCACGAACATCCCAAGGATATCAGCTATGCCATTTACTCTATCAACCGCTGGGCGATTGAGCATTCCCAAGATTTATCTTGGATTGAGCAGCCAAATCCCCCAAGCTCACTTACAATAGACAAAGTGGGCGACCTGTTCCGCACAGCCGCCTTCCTTCGCTGGCGCAAACTCTTGCAACTGCCAATGATGTACAGAGTCATGCCAAAAAAAGAGCGGGAAGCTGTAACATGGAATCAGCTGGTGGCTATCTGGCAAGTTATTGGGCGTCTCATCCGTGGGGGGTGTCCAGCTCGCGTATTTTTCTGTGATGCTGCCTTTGCCCCAAATACGGCATCCGGGGAAGGACAACCCGACACGGCAGCTACAAGCCTGCTAGTTGGGATGGAACAGGTACTGCGCCCTTATTTTGAACCTAATTCTCAAGTCCAGATATCGCCAATAGAAAAGAAACTGGTCAAAGCACTCTATGAGCCGTTCTACGAAGCGATTAAAAAGACCAAGAAACTCAGTAAGGAACTTCGCTGATGCCGGTACAATATAATCACGCACCCCCATGTTGAAATATGGGGCTGGACAAACAAAGCCCGCCTGCGCGGGCTGAGCAGACTCCTTTCTCAACGCCCCCGTTGGGGTGTGGCTAGCAGCTTTTGCAATCTCCCGCTACAATATATGAAAACAAGGAACTTCACTGATGCCTGTACAGTACAACCACCTGCGCACGCTTGCTTTCCAGTTTTCGCCTGAAGCTGGAGATATGTTCAGCGATTATTTTACCTTAAAATTTCCCGACAAATGGAAAGAACCGCTTAAAAGTTTGCAAGCGCGACTGACAAACCGCGACCCCAAGGAGACAAACATCCCTATCGGCAACCTCAACAAGGCGTTCCGGGCGCTGGTTCCAGATATCATATCAATTGCCCGCTATCAAGATATATTCGGCGGGCGTACCTGGATATATAGCCGTCAAGAAATTGAGACGGAAAAACTCTTCCCGATAGTGCAGGCGTGGGTGAAGACAAGCTTTCGCAAGGCGTCTGAGGGCGACCGGCAGTATTTGCTAGCCAGAATGCAGGCTAATGACTTGCGCTGGGAGAAACAGCGGATTAACATAACTGATTGGGGGACAGGTAGCAACGGCACCGCCGCCCCAGTAAAATACGACAGTTTTATCCTGTTGGCGGATGAAATTGCCGCCCGCTTGAGCGAAAAGTACACAGATATTGAATGTGACGACAGCATTCTGGAATATTGCAGTCGAGAGCAGTTGAGTTTTCGTCGCGCTCCTCTCGCGCCTGGGAACACAGGTACGGAATTAATTTCTTGGCCCCCATTTTGTTACAAGCCGGGGAAAAAACGCTGGCCATATTCTTTACTGCTGACTTTAACCGTTCAGACGGTGCCTTTCCAGGAATTTCCCGGACTTTATATTGATGTAGGTTTGCGGCGCTGGGGTGGCGCTACGATTAACCCGCCGACAGACGGAAAAGAAACCAGCATCTATCTGCTCACCAGTGTGCCGTGGATTGAGGGATTCCCCCTGTCAAATAGCTTTCAGGTGGCTCCAATCCGGCGATATGGCAATAACTATGCGTGGGGGAGCAAGTTAGCAGATTTGCTCAACGAGTTGCATCTCAAACATCCCTTCCCGTCGCCGGCGGACATTTTTCAAAACCCAGAACAAGCCCTCAATATTAATGCTCGCACAAGTGCTGCCCTTGTTTACCGTACTGGACTCAAACCGGATTGCGGCGTCAGGGCTGGGGTTATGCCAGGAGATCGCAGCCGGTTGGCTGAAAAGATTGCGGAAATCCTCAAGGAGGAGGGCTTGAAGTTTGTAGAACCTTTTGAAAGGGTTCAGTACAGTTTCCCTAAAAGGCAAACCCCCTTTGCTGATGACTCGATATCGCTGTCGCAGCGACACCGCGCTGTTGATAAAGCTGTTAACCTGCAGCTCACCCTGGAAATCTGGCATCAATCAGACTTGGTGCGCGACGCTCTAATTAAAGCTGTTCGCGATTGTCTCGGGCTTCAGGAAGAACCGGCATCCTTCCCGCACACTTGGGAAACTCCAGAATTGAGCCTGACTGTACGCTTAGAGACTTTAGCTGAAATTGGCGCTCCCCTGGAGATTAATACAGATGCCGAGGATGCCACAGAACGACTCCATAAGGCTATCCGCGATCGTTGCAAACAAATATCTCAGCAGCTTGGCAAAGCGTCACATTCTATTGTAGCATTCATAGAGTTGCAAGGGGCAGAATCATTTGACGAGCGTACCGATCCAAAACACGCAATCCGTCTGGGATTTGCCCACACCGGCAGACTGACGCAATTTATCAACCCTGATCCGGATATTGAGAGTTTGCCTGAGCGTGCGAAAAAGGCAGCGCTGGATGGGCTGCGCCAGTTGGGAGTGTGGCCACTTGGGGAAAAGTTGGAATACAGCAAACGCAACAAAAAAGATCCCAAGTTTCTCGAATCTCTCCCCAAACCTGAACTTAATTGTGTCGGGTTGTGGATGATAAAACATTACGCAGCGAGCAGTCCTGTCCGTAAAAAGCACTTTTTGCCGGTGATGGTTTATCTGGAATGGTATACCGGCACAATTCAGGTGTTCGCTCCTGGATTTAAGGACTGGCTGCCCTATCCACAAGCGCTGCTGGCGATCGCGCAAGGACAAGCTAAAGGGTACGGCGCTCAGAAAGACGCCATAGAGTTCATTAAAGAAGCAATTGACAGCAATCTTCCCGCAAATACTCTTTTAATCTGTCACGCCCAGAACCTGCGGTTAACTTGGCATTGGCTGACAAACACACATATCCAATGCGACCAGCTGACGTTTGGGCAGAACCCCGCCAATGAAACGCCAACTCCCATCGAAGATTGGGAGGGACTTCGGATTGTGCGCGTGCGGGACAGCAGTGGGCACGAAACACCCGAATATTACGCGCAAGATGAAGATGAAGTCGGTTTTACGAAAGGACTTTTCCGCATCAGCGACCGCGTTTTCGCCAGCACTGCCCAAAAGTCAGCCCAGCAGACAGGTGTGAGCAAAAATTTATCCAAATTTATCCGAGTGGGGAACGGTAAAGGTGAGTTGCTTCCTCCTGCGCCCAACAAACAGGCATCGAACCCACAAATGATTGAAATTACGGTTGCCGGTCTTCAAGAAGGTGATGAACCGGCACACTGGGCGGCACTCGTGCATGAGTTGCGGCACGTTGCAATAAATTACAGTGATGCGACGCAGTTACCTTTGCCCCTGGATTTGGCAGCAGAGATGAAAGAGTATACGCTGCCGGTGGAGGATGAAGAGGAGTAAATTCTCCCACCGGCACTCCCCCACACCAGTAACATCAGCAGGACTTACGCAAAGCTTCTATCTGTAGGGTGGGGAACGCGTGCTTCGTTCCCCACCCCACAATTAAGTGTCGCTGCGTAAGTCCTGATCAATAGTGGGGTGACGCACTCAGCACGCACCCGACAACTCTACATCGCATCTGCGTCAATCCCCAATTCCCGGAGTTTAGCGGCTAATCGCTGCGCTCGCTATTAGCTTACGGTTTGACAAACCATAGTTCAGTCGTTTTGTCAAGTCCGGGCACTCAACCGACGCCCCAGGCATCACCGGCACCCCCCCACAGGCTTTGCTTTTGCTAGGGCTATAGGGAGCATCCCGATTATGTAGGGGCGAAGCATTCGGGCGAAGAATCTCTCGGGCCAAACCAACAATTGATAATCCCAATGCTTCGCCCTCACCAAGGTAGTTGCCAAAACGGGATGCTCCCTGGGCCATAGGCCATGCGCCATGCCCGGAAAATATGATATAGCGCGTCTAAATCAATTGAACAATTCCTGTAGGGGCAATTGCTTGCCCGGTTGCCCCGTTCCGTCTGGCACGAATAATTTAGGCTATATACAAGCAAAAGCATTGACAAAACAATTTTCTTATAATAAACTAACTTGTTGACGGATTAAAAACAAAAACAGTGAAACCAGAAACCCCCGCCTCACCGGCACCCCCAGAAACCCAACCTTACACCCCGCCAGAGCCGGCCTTTGGCTGGACTCCCTACGCCGAACAAATAAACGGGCGATTTGCTATGCTCGGATTTGTGGCGCTGCTGGTTCTGGAATTTTTCACCCGTCAGGATTTCTTCACCTGGCTCGGTTTGCGCTAAATTTTCCCTCGTTGCCCTCGTTGCCCTCGTTCCCAGTTCCGAGGAATACTCCCCCTCCCCGTACACGGGGAGGGGGCTGGGGGGTGGGGTTCTTCCTCCGCTGGAATATGCAACGCCAATTTTGTCACTCTCCCTAGCGGATAGTCAGAGTGTACCGGCCACGACCATCTCTGTCAGAGGCGTTGACAATTACCCGGTAAACGCCGCTGCGGGGCAGTGTGGCGGTGATAGCAGAATCTGTGGTATTATTATTAGCATTGTTATTTTCTTTGAACACCTTGCCATCGGGAGATACGAGCACCAAATAAGTGTCAAAATCAGGACTTTCCAGAGTAATGGTAACAGTTTGGCCGGCACGCCCTGTAAAGGTAGTCATGCGATAGAGACTGCCGTCCGAGGGCAGCACAGAGGCACCGGGACCCAAAACGCTCTGAATGGTGACGTTCATGGTTCCCTGCGGGCCCGGGTCGATGCCGCCACCGGCAGCGTCACCGGCAGCGTCACCGGCAGCGTCACCCGCAAACGCTCTCAAACTGTAAGCCCCGGATTCCCCCGCCTGAGAGGCGTTGGCAATCACGGTGTACCTGCCGGTGGCGGGCAGTGTGGCCACAATGCGGGCGCTGTTGCCACCGCCGCCGTTGTTATCTTGCGCCAGTTCTTTGCCGCGAGGGTTGAGCAAAATCAGAACCGGGTCAATTTCCCGGCTGCTCATTTCCAGGGTCACCCGCTGTCCCACCCGCCCTTGAAAGGTGTAAATGTCGAAAAAGCTGCTGTCTGCCCGCAATGTCAGGGAACCGGAACCGAGTTTGCCGGCAACCGGCTGTCCGTTGAGGGCGAGAGGTTTGGGTGTGATGTTGGGAACTTGCTGTCGCGAACTGCTGGATGCGGTGCGGGAGGCGCGACCCTCTCGCACTGCACTCAGGAAAGGTCGCACCCGATCTGCAGATATGGCAAAACCAATGCCAATGTTACCCCCTTGACGAGCCGTAAAAATCGCCGTGTTGACGCCAATCAACTCTCCCTGGCTGTTTAAAAGCGGCCCACCGGAATTGCCCGGATTGATAGCCGCGTCAGTTTGGATTAAGCCGCGCTGCCGGTCGATGCGGCTGACTATGCCCACGGTGAAGGTTCCCTGAAACCGTCCGAAGGGGTTGCCGATGGCAAAAGCTCGCTGGCCCACCTGCACGGAACCCGCCGCCGCAATCGGAAGCGCCGGCAGGTTGCTCTGGTTGCGAATCCGCAGCATGGCCAGGTCTAAACCACTCTCCCCAAAGGCAATCACTTCCGCAGGCAGGCGTCTGCCATCGGCGAGAGTGACGCTGACTGTGCCGGAGGCTTTCGCCACCACATGGGCGTTGGTTAAGACCAGACCGTCGGAGGTAATAATGCTGCCACTGCCGGTGCCGCTGCCGGCGCTGACAGACACCACAGCTGGACTTGCCTTTTGGTAAACGCGAATGTTAATTTGCTCATCGGCATCTTGAGCGTAGGCGCGGTTGGAGTGCGGCACACCGGCAGGAGTCAGGGCGTCTCCCACCACCATGCCGGTAACTGTTCCCACCGCTAGCATCCCTGACGCAGCCAGACGCAACAGCTTAGTATTCATCTTTGAACTCCTAAGATTTACGCTAAATAAATGACTTTATTTCTTCACGCAAAGTTCAGGGTAGCAAGATAAAAGCTAGGTGAAAGCTGACTTGACAATCAAATTCCCGGCTTGCCCCCAGGAATATTTTACATAAGCTTTCATGCGGATAAAATCCAGGGCTTTCTGTTCGGGGCTCGAAGAACCGCCAATGACTCGTTACCCGCACAATTTTTTTGCTTTCGGAACGGGTTGGCTGCGAGCAGCACCGGCAACAAGCCGGCTGGATTGGAACGCCAGATATCGCCCATCTGCACTCATTATCATATCGCGCACAAGCGTCAAGAAAGCCGGTGAGCGTAGGGGCGGGCCCTTCCGCCCCTTTCCGGGTTTCTGGCGGGGAAAGACCATCTGCGTTCATCTGCGTGCATCTGCGGTTAAAAATCCCAGAATCCCCGCAGCTCAGGGAAAACCGGCAGGGAGATTGAGCGGTCGCCCTGAGGAATCTGTTACCATAATATTCCACTTGCCATTGAAACCGGCTTCAAAAGCAATCGTGCTGCCATCGGCGCTGATAGTGGGGTTGCGCACTTCTGCCTTCAGGTTTTCCGTGAGGTTGCGCAGCTGGCGAGTCGGCTGGTTGTAGAGATAGATGTCGGTGCGCCCCTGCCGGCTGCCGGTGAACACAATGTAGCGCCCGTCTTCAGTGAGGGCGGGGTGAGAGGCGATCGCATCAAGAGAATTCAATCCCGGCAAGTCAACCATGCGCCTTGCGGCGGCGTCATAAAGATAAACGTCTTGACGCCCCTGGCGGTCAGAGACAAAGACGATGTAGCGACCGGTCACTTGAGGGTTCATTTCCGCTGCGGGGCTGTTTAAGCTGCGCCCCCCCGGATCGAAGGGAAAGCTGAGCATGCGGGGGTAGCCGGTGCAGCCGGTGAGAATAAGGGCAATAGCTGAGACAATGATATAGCGCTTCACAAACTGACAAATCCCTGGCAGGTGTTGATTAATTAATTATACTTTTTGGAGATAGGGATTGTGGGGTCGCGGGAAATTCGCTCTGGGCGTCTGGAGCGTTTCACTCAAGCAAATCTACCTCAAAAGTCCTATTTCTACCCATTTACCCTTGTGCGGGCG